>Ga0115007_10003129_pt1 | contig 10096 bp, 1 predicted proteins | sample ArcOceMetagenome_2_FD_87166 | JGI IMG/M metagenome (GOLD analysis project Ga0115007, IMG submission 87166) | Marine eukaryotic phytoplankton communities from Arctic Ocean - Arctic Ocean ARC135M Metagenome | ecosystem: Environmental > Aquatic > Marine > Oceanic | place: Arctic Ocean | collected...
AAATAAAATGGAATCAGCCTCGTTCGCTTCGCGAAAAAACGACCAATGGAACGTAAAACGAGATATTCCAGCTGGCACGGTCCGCAATAATCCATTTTTGCCACAACCCAAACCAAAGCCACCTCAACTACATCACCAAAAGAGGCAATGGGATACGTCAAATATACCTCGAGGGTCAGTAGCGGCGCGTATACTAGAGTCCGATTCGCCTAGAAGCAAGGGTGGAGGAAATACTCCTATTTCACCATCCAAGATTACAGGAGGAAGCAACGGACGGCCTTCACCATCATCGACCAGTCCTCGGGTTTTTTCCCATGATGGCCATGATAGGCTAGCATCACTCACGAGCGAGAGTTCACGCTCTAACGAACGGGAAAAATCCGTCACTAGTAATACTCGTGTTTTTTCTCCTAGGGGTGGCAGTTCTTCTTGGCAGACTAAATCTTTTTCAGTCTCCCCGGAGCAAAAAAACATGCAACAGCAATCATCACAGCCTTCCCACGACAACAACGAAAAGAGAGAAAAAGTCATTAAGAATCGATCAGAACCCTCTCGGGAGGTTCCAACGGTTAAAGCCCGTGTATCTACCATGTATAAGGAAACTAAGCCAACGGAGACGTCATCAAAATTGGAATATACGAAGGCCAAAACCGTCGCTTATCATCAATCGGTGCGAGGGACTGCTGCGAAAAAGACGATGTCGGTAGAAGACGTCAAAATTGACAACGGGACCGATGACGACAACGACGAAGATCCTTGGATCATTCCCGAGCGAAACACGGCAACTGCACAAGTCTTTGCAGGCGATTGGGGAGAAGCAGTAGTTCCGGCCAAGAGTGCAGAATCGGATGATTGGGAGACACCTGCCAAAGACTGGATCCGTTCTGGAGAATCTCAAATGGCATCTTTTCTCAACGAAGCGGAACAGAAGTCATCAACGAGTCAAAAGGCAAATTTTCACCATCCATCATTTCATAATCAGCAACAACACAATACCTCAGGTATTCGAGATGGCGATGAAATGATCCCACAGTCAGCTAAAGAAATCGTACCAGTCTCCGATGACATGATAGGTGCTCGTGTTCAGCCGCTGCAAGCACGTCGCGCGATCGATGGTTTCCAGGATGGGAATTCGCGAAAAGCCTTGGACCGTACCACAAATAGGAATGTTGCCCCAGTACTAGCTCCTCCTCCCAAGGACGCAAATACTTATCATCAATCTCAGGGACGAGTATCCAAAAATAGAATGAAGGAAGACGTCGAGGCCATTGGTACAAAATCCAGTCCTTCGTCATCCCAAGCATTCGATAATTCGTTCGAACATTTTTCAACAAAAACAGGAATGATATCATCGATATCAGCAGATGATGCTAAGTTAGAAAGCAGCTTTGGTAAAAGCCGCGACCAACATGTTCATTCTGGACCTGTCTCATCTTTTACTTCTCCTTCGACAATCCGTGCAAAGCAGATAGATTTGGATACGAAGATCCAGGAAAACAAGAAACAACTCAAATCTTCAGATGCATTTGGATTTCCTCAGTCTTCTCATGAAATGAACGGAAATGAAAAAGTAAGAAAGGACATCGGTGGAGATGAATTTTTCGGAGCTGCGTCGTCAGATAATTCTTGCGATCGATCAAGAATCAATGAAAGGAATTATTTGTCTCGTCGGCCTTCTTCCACCATGTCGTACAATAGCAGCAAAATTGATGAAGACGAAGACGAAGAAGGCTGTGATAGTAATGATGAATCGAATACCCTCACAGGAGATTCAAAGAAGAAGAAGAAGGGATTCTTCAAAGGATTATTCGGCCGGAAGAATAAGGAAAAGGATAACAGCAAGAACAAAGAAACAACTAAAGACAAAAAAAATATGCAGAACCGGAGGGGACGCTCTAACAGTAAAAGTAGTTTCACCGATTCTATGACGATGGATGATCCGCATTTCGAAGGGAATTCCAGATCCTTTAATAATAGCCATGCGCAAACCAACATATTTTCAAGTCAAACAGGCCGTCAGCCAGGAAATCTGAATATCGACACAATTGTCGATCATTCGACGCAAGAAAAAAATCATTCTGAAGATCTGAAAGGTCGTGAAAATCATGTTATGAAAGGAAAAAGTGAAGACGACGCAACTTTTAGTGATATGGCAAACCCAAGTGCCTTTAAAGATATGTTTTGCCCTCCGTCTACGGCTTTGAAAGAACGTATGGTCCCGGCACTATCAACAATCGGCGATATTCCAGACGAATCATTTACGACCACAGTTTCTCCCGTGAAGTCAATCGTGGCTCGAGACAGTAACTCTAACGATATCGAACCTGAAAATCCTTCAGGTGTAACTCTCTCGGAAACAACGGAAGTCGACGCGTTTGTTGATCCAGAGTTAGATCATTTAGATATCGATATGGAGATCGACAGCGAAGAAGATGAAAATATGATAGCTCCTCCATCTAAGAGTATGCTGATGGCACCACCTCCGCCACCTCCCCCACCACCACGAAAGCAGAGAAAGAGTGCAACCAGCAGCGTGCGGCAGGGCTCAATTGAGGAGACTAGTTCTTCGCAAAAGGACTCAAATGAGATTTTGCAAAATACTGAAGAGATAGGTGAAGAAAAAGCTGCTGTTGAAAACCAAAAATCCACCTTTGATTCGGAGACGATGGCAGATAAAGCAGAATCTCGAAACCTACGTGATCGAACTAAAGAGAATAGCTCTTCTCAAAATGATATGAACAAATCGGATCCACTGCTTCAAGAAATGGCGGAGGGGGATTATTCCCCTACAGTGACAGCACAAACACAGGAAGATTCGGACAAAACGAACCCTGTCCTTTTGCACGATCATTCAAGGGGAAAAGTTCCTTCTGAAACAGGTACGAAAGAGGATAATAATCAAGATAGAACAACTCTGAGAGGAACGAGTCCTTCTCGAAATGTTCCACAGCGTGATTTAGGACGACAAAGGAGGATCAAGGATACGAGTCCTGCCCAAACGATTTTGAGAGGGGTAAGTCCTTCTCGAAATGTGGTAAAGCTAGCAGGCCAAGCAAGAATTAGGAATATAAGTCCAGGACGCAAAAATTCAAAGATGATTTCTAGAGGGGTGAGTCCCGCCAGAAATGTTGCGAAGTTAACAGGTCGGATGCGAATTAGGGATACAACAAGCCCGGGACGCGTAGATACTCAGGAGTCAATAATATCAAGAGGAACAAGTCCTGCTAGGAATGCGTTGAAGTTACCAGATCGAGTGAAACTTAGGGATACTAGCCCAGCTCGCAAAGAAAAAACGCAGGAATCGATTGTGAAGGGAGCCCGAACCAAATTCTCTAGTCCAGCTTCAAGAAACCTTAGAGATTCAAGCCCTGCACGAAATAATGTCGAACCAACGAAAAATAGATTTTCGAAGAGCTCACTGGTCCCACAGAAGACACAACTTGGAAGATCTTCACTACAGACAAGGCAAAGTGCTCAAGTTCATTCGCATCAATCCTTGATTATCCCCAAAGGACATTCCGTGGAAGAAACTAATATCCCTAGCAGATACAGGAAGAAAACGGCATTTAACAATGTGCAAAGTATACCTATTGCTACCCATAGCAGCGGATATGCTCGTCATTTGGTATCAAGGAAAGCGCGCAATGTTGTGACTAGATCCCCGCGAAGCAGTTTCAGCTCTCAAACCTCTCAAGATCTAACAGATGAAAATGGTAAACAGAGTAAAAAATTCTCGAAGGCTAATCATGCTTATCGGAGTATTGTTGTGAAGAAAAACCGGAGTGAAGATGTCGAAGATAACAGAAAGTATCTTTCAATCCCTGAGTCCTCAACAAGTGCCAGCGACTTGTCATGCTCTTCTTCGACATACGACACGTACCAAAAAAAACTAGCCGACAGTCTCAGGAAAGCAAACATTGGAACTCAAAGCTCAGCAGAATATTCTGTGCATTCACATAGGTCATTAGATGATTCAAGTATAGAATCTGATATTCGTATTCTCAGGTCAATTCTTCGTCGTCCGAGACTTGACCGAGATAATGAGAATGTGATCACGGCTAGCCGAAAGATTGAAGGATTTCCTACTTACGACGAAGAAAGCTCAACTGATCCAATGCAACGAGTCGGGTTACGTCTTCTATCTACTGCGATTATTCCTATACAAACTGAGGTTAGAAGATTCCTTGCTATGAGACACGCTTTGACAAGAATGTGGGCTCTTATAGTTGTTCAGACTTATACAAGAAATTTCTTGGCGAAAAAACACTATCGCAAGGAACTGAATTCCATCACCGTCATTCAGGCAACATTTCGAGGACATCGAGCTCGAAACTATATCATTGACAAACACATATGCGCGATTGAGATCCAAAGATTCGTTCGTGGATATCTCGCAACTATGAAAGTTTACGAAGATATATACAAAGTGACACTTGTACAGAGCTTGGTCAGGAAGAGAATTGCTATGGACTACGCAGATTATCGCATGGCCCTTGTCATACAGCTCCAGGCAGCTGCTCGTGGATTTTTGGTTCGTAGACGACGTTCTCATCTTGATGCTTCTGCGACAGTGATCGCGTCGTGTTGGCGGTGCTTCTATAACCGTCTGACCTATCAGTTCGATCTCCTTGACATAATCATCGTTCAGAGTCTATGGAGGAAAAAGTTGGGGATTCGTGCTGCTGCGAGAAAATTTGTTGGGAAACAAAACTCAGCGGCTATTATTATTCAGGCGAAATTTAGACAATATGACGCACGGATGGATCTCCTTTGTTATCTTGCTACTAGAGTTGTGCAGACTAAGTGGAGATGTTATTTTCTTCGCAAACGCTATGTTGAATACCAAGCTGCAACAATGATCGCGTCGATAGCAAGGATGTGGCAGGTCCGGAACGATTTTAAAGAGTACAAAAATGCGGCAATTATACAATCGGTCGTAAGGATGTTTAGTTGTCGTACTGACTACGTTGAATTCCAAAATGCAAAAATTATACAATCGGTGTTAAGAATGTGGAAGGTTCGTAAGCAATTTTTAGACTACCAAGCTTCTACTTTGATCCAGACAAAGTTTAGATCCTGGTCGTGTAGGAAAGACTATATTTCTTACATTGTAGCCCGAAAGATCCAGACAAAGTTTAGATCCTGGTCGTGTAAGAAAGACTATATTTTTTACATTTCAGCCCGTTTGATCCAGACAAATTTTCGATCCTCAATTTGCAGGAAAGACTATATTTCTTACATTTCAGCCCGAAAAATCCAGACAAATTTTCGATCCTCAATTTGCAGGAAAGACTATATTTTTTACATTTCAGCCCGAAAAATCCAGACAAATTTTCGATCTTCAATTTGCAGGAAAGATTATATTACCTTCATAGCGGCTAGAACGATTCAAACGAGCCTAAGAGGTTATGTATGCAGGAAGCAATATATCGAAAACTTTGCCTCGACGATGATACAGAAATGCTGGAGACGATACGATTGTTCGTCAATGTATCACCGATACTGTGCTGCTAGAGTAATTTCGAAAACTTGGCGCTCGTATGACTGCAAAATGAATTATCTTCACTTTTTGGCAGATATTCTCATTGTGCAAAGCACCATCAGGCGTTTTTTGGTTCAGAAACAAGTTAAAGCGATGAAAAATCGCGCTGCAACCGATATTCAGCGAATATATAGAGGCTATGCATGCCTCGTTTTCTACACCGAGACAGTTGCTGCAACAGCAATCGCGAGGACATGGCGTGGCTTCGTATGTTATGCCGACTATGAGGAATTCAAGGCTGCGAGGAAGGTGCAAAGTATATGGAGACGACATTCTTGTTTTGCGTTTTATAAAGAATACAAGGCGTCCAGGAGCATACAAAGCGCGTGGAGAAGGTATGCAAATAGGAGTTTTTACACAAGATACGTCGCATGCAGGACTGTTCAAAGTGCGTTTAGGAGACATGTTTGCCAAAGAAAGTTCAAACGAGTGCGGTCGGCCGTTTTGATACAATCGTCTTGGCGTGGATTTGTGAACTATGCTGATCATCAGGAGTTTTTGACTGTCCGTAAAATTCAAACTGCTTTTAGGAAATTCTTTCATTTCAACGCCTACAAGCGTCATGTCTCATCAATTAAGATCCAAACTTTTCTGAGAGGGAAATTCTATTCTAATGCATACAAAAAATATATTGCAGCAAGAAAAATACAGTGCGCCTGGCGCGGGCTAATCTGCTTTATAGACTACCATGAATATCTGACTGTGAGACGAATACAGACGGTTTGGAGACGTTATTTCCATTTGAATTCGCACAAGCGATATGTTTCGGCAAAAAAAATCCAAAGTATTTATAGAGTCTTTTCGTACAAAAGAAACTACGAACGAGAGAAGTCCGCCATTGTGATACAATCTGCTTTGAGGGGCACTGTTTGCAAAAGAGAGTACAAACGAGAGAAGTCCGCCATTTTGATCCAGTCGGCTTGGCGCGGATTCCTTATATATGCCGATTATATGTTTGAAGTAGCTGATATTGTAGTGGTTCAGAAACAGGTACGTGGTTGGTTGGCAAGACGTGAAGCCAATAGGAGACGGTATAGTAAGAGAAATAATGCTGCGACCACTATTGCGAAGCATTGGCGCCGTTTTGTGAACGAGACCAAATGTACATTGATAAAGTACGAGAACCGTGCCGCCACAACTATCCAGAAATGCTGGAGACGATTTTGGTGCTTTTCAAATTTTATCATTGCGCTTGATTGTTCCATCCAGATTCAGGCACAGATGAGATGTTATCTCCAAAAGAAACAATTTGCAATTCGGTTGTCCATCATTCATGAAATAACGAAAACTAGTTTTGAAAAAGGAAAAGTTCAGTCTGAAGCTGCAATACGGATTCAGCGAGTATTTCGAGGCTCTCTTTCCAGAAATGCACTTAAAGTTTACTTATCTACAGTCAAAATCCAATCTAGGGTTAGAGGAGCACAGGCACGTGTCGCAATCAAACTGTATCTGACTGTGAGACGAATCCAGACCGTTTTTAGAGGCTACACTAAACGCCAAAAGTATGCTTCATACATTGCAGCACGCAAGATTCAGGCGACCTGGAGAGGCTGCCATTTACGTCAAAAGTATGCCACATATATCGCCGCACGCAAGATACAGAAAACCTGGAGGGGACATAGTCCACGTCGTAGTTATGTCGCATTTATTGCTGCACGTTGCATTCAGAATAAATGGAGATACGTTAAGGCCAACCAAGAAGTATTAGTTATGAGAGGGGAGTTCCTTGCGGCCTCGTTGATTCAGAATTCCTGGAGAGGCTTTGTTGCATACACCGATTTTGTTTTTACTCTATCGGATATAGTCGCTGCCCAAAGGATTGCTAGAGGCTACCTGACGCGCAAGAAATACTCCACGATAATCCGAGCCAACGTTGTTAGAAAAAAGAACGAATTAAATGGTTTAATTTTGATTCAAAAAATTTGGCGAGGATTTCAAGCCAGACAAAATTATTGGTATACTCTCGGGTGCACAATGCAAATTCAAAATTTTTGGCGTAAACAAATTGTCTCCCATATTATTAAAAAGCAAACTAAAGCGATTTTGATGTTGCAATGCTTTGCGCGTCGTGGCCTTGCGCGTCAGGAATACATGCAGCGTCGGTTTGTCTTCCTATTGATTCAAACCGCCGAGGCAGAGCGTGCTAAGAAAATCCAAGCACTCAAAGTTCAGGAGGAAGTGCGAGAGGACATGGAGGAAAGACAGCGGGATGAAGCAGCGCGTGTAATCCAACGTTTTTTCCTATTTGTCAAGCATGAGGTCGACCAGCTTTTACTTGCCACCAAACAGCGTAAAAAGTGGAGGAAAAAAATGAAGGTAGAGAAACGCACAGACGACGTAGAGGAAGCCTTATTGGAAGACGTTTGGTTGGGTTTAGTAGCTCGGGGTAATATGGAAGAAGAACCATTTACTCGCCATTATACAAACTTTGGTGCCGGGAGCGTTGGCGAAGATAGTATTGCTGGAAGCAGAGTGCGTAAGCAGCAGCTGCGTCAGCCCGCCAGCTCTGCAGTAGTAGGATCATACCAATACGATGACGATGATGATACAAGTGAATTCAGTCAATTGACAGGATCCACTATGGCATACGCACCGCACCCTACTACCTCAATACGAATGATTAGGAAGGTAGATGCGATTGACATGGATGACGATTTCCAACTGGAGGAAGCCTTCATTGACGCTGAAATACACCACGCAAAGGAACGTAGGCATCTTGCAGGAAACAAGAGTAAGAAGAAAGATCGTTCCTCCTCCAGGAACAGTGTAGACTATTCACAGCTCGACTGGAAACAAGGACAACGCAATATCAATTCTCATAAGGCTAATAATAATGTTTCGACAATGAGCCACGTTTTGACCATGAGCAATCATTGAATATCAAGTATAAAGAAAGAGGAGGAGGAAGGTTTTATGTGGGTGTGTGTGGAATGTGGAGAAGAGAAAAACAATAAAACGTTATAAATAAATAATAATTTTAGATTCCACTCTAGTAATATAAATTTAACACGAAAAATAGCGAAGTTGACTAATGATATTTTTGAATGTATGTCGTTTTTGTGAGAGGCATTTTCATTTGATGAGCGTTGAAAGCATGAAGTTCAATGAGACGTAAAATAGAAAGTTCAATTAAATTAAGATGAATGCCATGCTGGTGCTTTAAACATGTGCTTGACTGGTTCTTTTTTAAAATGTTAAAGTTCGGTAAATGATTAACACATTTTAACATTGTACACATTACTACACGATTTGTCAAGCTTTGAAGAAATAACTTCCTTTTTTTCTAAATGAAAAGTAGAGCTTGTATATGCGTCCTTTTCATCATTATCGCGTATTCAGTTATATTTGATCTAGACATTATTATTATTATTTTTCATCTACTTCTTAAAGTTTCTCGTCACAATTTTGCGTCCTTGTTTACCGTAAACCGCTCCAAAATCAACTTGATACGCACACTTATACTTCCAATAAAAGTTTGGAAGGATCTGAAACTTTTTCAGCGATGCTCTTCAGGAATGTGACGCCCTCTCTTCCATCGATCAATCTATGGTCGTATGTCAAGGCCAGGTACATCATAGGTCGAGCAACGACTTCACCCTTCTCATTTACCACTGCTCGCATCTTTGTTGCGTGCATACCCAAAACAGCGGACTGGGGCAAATTGATGATTGGAGTTCCCATCAATGATCCGAAAACACCACCGTTCGAGATCGTGAAGGTTCCACCAGTCATATCATCCAAAGACAGGGTACCATTCTTTGCCTTCTGAACATATGCCGCAATATTGTGTTCGACATCGGCAAAGGACATTAGTTCTGTGTTTCTCAAGATAGGGGTAACCAACCCTTTAGGAGAAGCAACGGCTACCGAAATATCACAATAATCTCTGTAAACAATTTCATTTGTCGCATCATCAATATAGGCATTAACCAAAGGAACTTCCTGCAAAGCAGCCGTGGCGGCCACAACAAAGGCAGACATAAAGCCAAGCTTGATTCCGTGTTTGGCAACAAATACGTCCTGATACTTCTTCCTCATCTCCATGAGATTTCCCATGTCGCACTCTTGGAAGGTGGTCAGCATAGCGGCAGTATTTTGGGCGCTCTTCAAACGAGATGCCACGGTCTGGCGCATACGAGACATTTTCGTACGCCGTTCGCTGCGTTGTCCCATAAATACTTGAGCCTCTGCCTTAGGAGGAGGTACAGGAGAAGACTTAGCAGGTGCAGGGGCCGCCGGGGCGGGTGCTGCGGCAGCTTCGGGGGTTGTCTTTTGGGAGGTACCGGTCATGGGTGTCAATGTTTCTTCTTTCTCTGGCATTGGGTCGCTTGCACTTTCGGGAGCATCAGCATCAGTATCGATTCGATATAGATTAGATCCTACTTCGACAACGTCATCAATTTCCCCCAATACTTCCACTAAAGCTCCACCTTCGGGTGCACGGACATCTACCGAGACTTTGTCTGTTTCTAAAACAACCACGACGTCATCCGGCTGGACATATTCACCAGGCGCCACTGGCATATCGACGATAGTTCCTTCTGTGATACTATC
>Ga0115007_10003130_pt1 | contig 10096 bp, 3 predicted proteins | sample ArcOceMetagenome_2_FD_87166 | JGI IMG/M metagenome (GOLD analysis project Ga0115007, IMG submission 87166) | Marine eukaryotic phytoplankton communities from Arctic Ocean - Arctic Ocean ARC135M Metagenome | ecosystem: Environmental > Aquatic > Marine > Oceanic | place: Arctic Ocean | collected...
AACATTCATCACAAACACATCGCCGATTTGAGACAAGTTTTGCGATGTGTCCATAACAGAAGTTTATTCTAGGTCTTGTCGTTTTTCCTGCAAATGTCGACGGAGAAGAAACAACACCAGAAGCAAAATTAATTTCCCCGGGTACTTCATTTTTAACGGATGTTAGTCGATAGCTTTGTAGATGAGGGAGGCAGAGTAATAGACAACCGCGGCGTACATTGCCCATATCATCGTGCAACCCGTTGGCACAAAAACTTGTCGAGACAGGGAGAAAAGTAGCAACAACTATACATGAAACAGTAAGAGACAAATAGAAGGAGTCGGTTAGTTTCTTTAAAAATTCCAGTACAGAAAGTAGTAAGAAAAAATGTCTACATCGCATAAGGACCCTATTGAATGTGACAAATACATTGTAAGAGCTGTGATGGACGATATTATTCTACCAGAATACGAAATCGAGACAAAAATATGGGTGGTCATTGAACATCCCTTTCGGGAAGAACGCAAGCCGTCTTTGTCACGTAAAACCGCTCCCTTTCAGGAAGGTCTTTAGAATGATTCTTCTGGAGTATGAATGAAGATAAATTAGTTACTGTAGTGGCTTTTACGTCACAGATTAAACACGTACCTTGTGTGGTGCCTATTATTTGAAAAACCAACATTTTGTCTCTTTATTATTTTTCGTAGTATCAACCAATATTTATTATTTGGGATACTCACGATTTAGTGGCCACTTGTTTTTTTTGGGCCACGAAACTCACACACTGATAATTAGTATTCATCATGGAACGTTGATCTGCAGTATAGTGACATTCAATTCCAGATTCTTCTTCTAAAATCTGAAATCCAACATTAATCAAGATTTCTTTGACATCATCATAACATAAATCAATACTTGTAAAGTATCGCTCATCAAGATGATCATATCTCTGACGATATTCTTGTATGGACTTATCGTCTGGTCTTGTGGGAGGTCCCGACCAATGATACAATAAAGGGCCGAGATTCACTAAAAGTCCTCCTGGCTTTAACATCTTGTATATCACTTGCAATGTTTCCACGATGTTAGGACAAGCATCTAAAAAGAAGCATGATGCTACACAATCCCATTGTCCAGCTTCTGATGAGTTTGAGTAAATGGAAATAAAATCACCTGCAGCCATAGAAAAATCGGGCGATGAGGTCTTTTCATCGGCGGCGGGAGATGATGCCAATATTATCATGGGATCCACATCTGGGATTTGTATTGTACGAAGTGGGTCCCCACTTTTATGGACGTTACGCGATTCAAGTAACCATGGACAAATACTGAGAGGTCGTTCGGGACTACATATACTACCACCATTGTTAAGAATAAAGTCGGATGCAAGAAGCATGTATAATGAAAAGTCATTACCCTGTACACTGTAACCCAAAGCGGTCAAGTCAAAGGCAAGACGACCTACGCCAGAACCTGGAACCAAAATTCTTGGAATTGTTGTTCTCGCGGAGTTAAGTGGTAGATATTTCTTGATCAGCATCTTGATAGGATCATATGCCATATCACGTTCAATCTTTCCATCTGCTGACCAATCACGCACTAGGCTTTTCAGGACAGATGAAATCTTTGACATTTGATCATCCGTGACCGTGTTAGTAGTGGCATCGGCATCGACATTCTGACTATCATCAGTATCATCCGTGACCGTGCCATCAAGCTGCTGCTGCTGCTGCTGCTGTTGAGAATGAGGTTGTCCAGCATGACGAAGTATACAGTCCAAACAAAATTTATTACTAATTACCGCTTCTTTGTAATCTGTATAACGTTTTGAATATTCAGGTGTGTCAATTCTCAAACCAGCAGGAAGAAGATTCCGATGAGACTCGGGTAGTGCTTGTAATCGATATTCATGATGAGTCCATTGTGATATGGCAAAATTTGCGTATTGGCGATAGCTGGCACAAACACTTTCAAAGTGTCTACTTTCATCATCGTCGTCGTCTTTGACCATACTCCTATCCACCCATACTCTACGGAAATTTGTGGCTATCAATAGACTAACTTACGGCGTTAAGACTGCCATAAAAAAATTAGTGGCTACAAAAAAAGATTTTCGTGTGTCGAAAGATACTACTGTAGTATGTCATAATAGTAGAAGTAGTAAAAAAAATAATCGAATATATGTACATACGTTTCGTACATATTCTCTTTGTTGGAGGTTCCTACCTGCTTTTATGTTCTTCAGAAAAAATTACGCGACAAAAACAAGATTTTATTCTACGACACATGCAGTAGGTATCATCTATCACTTACTTTAAACTACGCCAAACAAATAAGAATACAAAGACGTCCAAGAAATTACAATCTATGTGAGAGAGACTGAGAAAGAGAAACTAACGAGAACAGAAGAAGAAGAAGAAACGCATTGCATAATAATAATATACAATCATGGCGAAGGCTGCACTACTTGACGTTCTACAACAGACGATAGGAAAATATGTCAAAAATCTTGATCCGGAAAGTTTGAATGTTGCTGTTTGGAGCGGCAAGATTGAATTAAATTCACTGGAACTTGATGTCGAATCTATCAACTCATTGTTGGATAAACAGGCTGAAGATGCTCCTAATCTTGCTATGCCATTCAAGGTTTTGTCGGGTCGATTTGAATCATTTCAGGTTGACGTGCCATGGTCGGCAATAACAAGCCGTCCTGTGGTATTACGAGCACGAGGACTTTCTGTAATGGTTGAGCCCCTGGATCGAAGTGCATCACAAGTAGACGACCACGATGACGACGACGGAGCATTCGATAATGAAGCTGTTAAACAGATAAAACGAGCAGCGAAACAAAAAGAATTACGTGATCAGAAGTTAGAAGAAAATAACAATTACCGCAAACAAGCTTATGCCTTAAAAATGATTGCCTTGGGAGTGCAGGAGGACAATACCACTGATGGAAACGACGGAGATAAGACGACGTTTACGTCACGACTTGTCCGCAGAATAATGGAGAATATTCAAGTTGAAATCAGCGATGTACATGTATCATTGAGAAGTATAGATGGCTCGGCGGGTGTCGTCTTAGAATCTTTGAAACTTATGACTACCGACAAGGAGGGAGAAAAGGTATATGTAGACAGGACTGCGGCCCCTCGCCGTGGTTCTTCCCTCGCTGATGTCGATATGTCATTCCAATACAAAATGTTTCAAATCGAAGGCTTGGGTATATACCTTGACGAAGACGAGTTCGAGAATGCGAGAAAAAGTCTAGGGACCGTATCAGAGGACCGACTGAGTAATGCCAGTGATAGAAGTAGTGGCTCTATATCTTCTCTCAGATCCATGCCTCATTCATATGTTTTAGCACCGCTCTCCTTTGAAACGAAATTACGAATTACAGATAGCAAATTCTGTGCCGATAATGCCAAATATCAAATGAGAAGTGGTCTATCTTCTTTATCCTTCCTGCTGACTAGAAACCAAATGGATATCGCACGGAAGGTAGCCAATATTATGTCCCCTTCCAATCTTGGGCCAACTCCTCTCTTTCCTGAGTACCGTCCATTAGTTTCAGTAAAAGGAAACGCCAAGGAGTGGTGGATATATTCCGTTCGGTGCATTGGACGAATGAGTGGAAGACGATCATGGGTTGAATTTCTGCGTGGATACCAAAAACGGAAGAAATACATTCCACTCTTTAAGCGACAGGCACATCACAGAGAGTGCTCGTGGGTGAAACCATTAAGCTCCCACGATATGGATGAACTTGTTACGATTGAACACGATCGATCCATTTCCATTGAAGGACTTATGACATGGCGCAATATTGCGGATGCCCAAATCGACAAAGAACGATTGAAACGGAAGAGCGAAGAAAAGGAGACAACGAATTCAACTTCATCTTCTATGTTTTCGTATGTATTCGGGAGTAGTGTAGAAAAGGCTCCCGAAGACGAAGAAAAACAGATGGAAGAGGAACCAGCAATTGTGTTAAGTGTAGAGGAAATGAGGGCGTTAGAGGGAATATCAAAATTAGATATTACGGATAATGATTTGTCGAAAGATTCGATCTTGTACGATATGGAATTCGTGTTGGATTCGTTAAAGATTGATTTAGTCGGCTACGACCTAAATCATGTAGCATCGCTAGATATGGGCAAAGTCTCTATCGACTTTGATGCGACCGTGGACGGAGCTTTCACATCAAGTTTTGAGCTGTACGATTTAGAAATTTTCGATCGAACAACTCCCAACAGCCTTTTCCCTAGCGTTCTGAAAATGATCGATCGTGTCCCAGAAACTAACAAGAGCAGAGCCCTTCACCTTGACCTCTCGATGTCGTCAAATGGTGATCAAAGTTTAGTTCTTAAGATGGCAGAATTCCAACTAGTTGCGTCAAAGTTTATGGCTCGAGAGCTACAACAATTTTTCCAAGATACTTCTTCTGGCAGACCTTCATTGTCTAGAATGAAATCTAATCCTATGTTGAGAAAATCTGTTTCGGGTTCGGTCGACCTCTTTTACGATGCAAAGCAAGGCGAATCGATTCGTCAGCTCCCAGTTGTCTCCGAAATTGAGGATAACGTCAGAGCCAATAATTCCCCGGAAGTGAAGGAAATACTATCAAACAAATTGATCGATGTATGGAAGAAAAAATCTAAAAGCAAAGCATCTTGGATGCTTGATTTAGACGTTAGAGCACCAGTTGTTTTTATTCCCGATATGTGCAACGACCCACAAGCCAATGTTCTTGTCTTTGATTTAGGAAATCTGAAAATAAATTACGGAAAGGGTGATCCATCAGCTCCAGTTCAAAAATGGTTTGACGAAAACCCCAGAGAATCGCTCGCCGACGAGGTTTTTGAAGTTGGTACAATTGATGTCAACCATTTGACGTTTAGTGTGCAAAAAGCAAGTCTATTACAATCAACAGATTCTGACGAAACAAAAGAACCTGCAATTATTGATCCTATAGGAGTTGTAATTGAATTTGCAATAGAGGATATTGGTCCAAATTTTAAACCTCGATCTTGCTTTCTCGGAGTCATCCCCACGATCTCTTTAAAATTATCACCCGTTCAAGGTTCTCAAATTCTGGAAGTGATAAATTCGTGGACGTATATGTTTATTAGTGGTTCAGGTGATGAAACTACACGTGATGTCTCAAAATCTTCTAGAAGTCTACAGGGTCGTGACACCGGCAATAATTTGATAGAACAACCGAACTTTGCACAATCTCCACGACCATCTGGACTTCAGGAACCTGAGAAATTACAGGAGCACGAGTCTCATTCCAGTCTACTAGAAGAAGCCTGCCCTATGGCTTTCTGTTCAATTGGTCTACAGCGTCTTACAGTTGTTGTAATGGATGGAGGAGAAAAACAATTAGAAGCGCATTTAGTGGCAGTCTATGCTTCGATCCTCCAATCATCTGATGCAAGCTCCATTATAAGACTTAAAATGGGGTGGTTCTGGATATTAGACTGGACAGCAAGCGCTTTTGCAAGGAAGCAAAGACTTGTAATTCATTCGAATTTACCTCGCTCGCCCGAGAGCTTTGCAGAAAGTGAATATGACGTGATTGAAGAACTTACAAATCAAGGAGTCTTTGAACTGCACTATTCGGGCTCAACCGAGTTGGCTGATGTTAGTTTCAAGACATTACCGAGGAATATTAGGTCATCGGTAACGGAAGATATAAATTCTGAACATTGCTTTTCGTCAAATATTCGGCATATACTCGATGTCAAATTCCGCAGCTTTGTTATTCACTGGAATCCACATGCTATAAAGGGAATAAATGCACTTTTCGTCCGTTTCATGGAAGTTGCAACCGCTTATGACGATCCTACCGACGATGGTGGAGGGACTCTTATAATGACTCCGGGGATGTCTCAAACTTCAGTCAGATCCTTACAATCAAAGAAAGATTCTCGTAAAGAGAGCGTTGAAAGCTCCGACGAGTGGCTCATTACTGCCAATATGGAAAGTCTTGATATAATTCTGAATTCTGCTAGGGATGATTTGCCGTTATTCGTGTTAACCGTTTCTGGTACGCGGCTCTCTATTGTACCTAGATCTTCTGGGCAGGAGATTTCTTTGAGTCTCGATGATCTAAAAGTAGCCACACCAGAGAATGCTGGGAATACCTTACCATTCTATCGAACATTGCTTGGGTTAGAATCTGGAAGTACAGGGAGTCTTTTGACCGTCAAATACTGCGAAGGTCGCGAAGCAATCGAGTCTCTAAACCTCAAATTAGACGATGTAGAAATTCTTGATGTAGTTGCTGATGTGGAGCTATCTCCTATGCGTTTCTGCTACGTCCAATCACAGGTAATGACTCTTGTAAACTATATAACAGATGGTATCCTTGGTGCACTTACTGCCCAGGCTGCTATTTCAGCTGCGGAAGCAGCAAAGGATCTTGCAAACTCTGTCTCCGGAAATTATTTTTACTGCATAAGAGCAACATCGTTTGAAGCCATTATCCCAGAAGCTGCATATCGAGAAGAGCATATGCGCCTGAGCACTGCCTCTCTCAATGTTGATTATTTTATGTATTCAGATGCTCGAGGGAGTCAGATCAAAGTTGCTTTATCTGATCTGATGATAAAAGGTAATCACAAAAAGGATCTTCAGGAAGCGCCGATTCGTTTGTCTATCGATGTCAAAATTCCTTTGGCTGGAGTGGGTAGTGCTGATGACCAAGCAATGAAAGTTTCTGCAGAGATATCTATGGTAAAATTTGTGCTTGCAAAAGATCAATACTCACAAATAATGAATACTTTAAACAAGAATTTTACTGAGACAGCCCTTTTTCTAAGAGACGACGAGTGGTCGGGACAGATCGTTACGTCGGCGAAGGAGACTCATTCCGGTACACAACTTGACGAAAGTACCCAAAGAATTTACTTCATACTTGATATCAAGGAAGTTTCGCTCATGCTCAATGGCCATGACCTAACAGACCCTATTGTCAGATTGACAGCGATGGAAACAACAGTTTCAATGGACATGATTCCTGATCTCGAAAAGTTTTCGATTAAAGTACTGCTGCAAAATCTTGTCTGTGAAGATTGCCGCCTGGTTGCGGTGAAGAGGCAATGTCGTTTTTTGATTGATCAGAGCAAGAAAATGGACAATACCAAAAGCACAAACATGTTCCAAATTGGGTATACGCAAGAAAAAAATGATAGTAACATCGATCTGACTTTGGGCTCTCCTCAAGTAGTTCTGATTCCTGATCTTATTTCAGAAGTCCTTCTATTTGTCAGTGGGACGGAAAATAACCAGAGCGACGACGATCAAGCACAGCCGATATTGCAAGAACAAAATATTTCATCATTAAAGAAACAGACTGTACAAATTGATCTCGCTGAAAATAGAGATATATTGGAGAGAAGCTTAAGAAGTTCGAACTCTTCTGTGACAAAGATATCAGCCCAGACAGGAACCTGTAGGTTTGTTTTGATGGATCTCGGTAGCCAATTAACAATCGACAAAGAGGCAATAGACGATCCAGAAATTTCAGACACAATACCTCAATTGACCGAAACAATCGTACTGCAAGGGATTTTTTCTGGTTCCTACTCGATGGAGTCTGATATGGATTCAGGGAAGATGCTAGCTGCTGATTTTCAGTTTCATTCTGATGCAATGGAAATATTTACCGCATTTGGAAGAGAGATGAAAAGCCCTCTGCAAATTTTAGAACCTGCATCAGCATCAGCTCATGGATCATTGAAAACCACTGACACAGGAGATACTGAAATAGAAGTTCGTGCTGCAGCGTTGACCTCTATCGATTTTTCGCTTTCAATTCATAATGCTGCGCTCTTGATGGCGATAATTGACAGTGTCCAGGGTTCCATCAAGTACATGGAAGAAAAGGAAGCTGCCAAAGTTGTTGAAGAATCATTTTGTCTGACACCAAAAGAGCAGGAACGCATCGAAAAACTTGCAACAGCGCTGGAGAGGTTGGACCATGATGACAGCATTGCGTGCAGTGAAACCGGCAGTAGTATGGGAGATTCTCTGGCGTCATCGAGTCTTCAGTTGTCAGAGGTTGATACACCATCAACAACTAAGGTTCAAATCAAGGTGACCATGCCCCAAGCCAGAGTTACGTTTATCAATGATTTGCAAGGGATGGACGAGGCACTATTCAGAATAACTGTGACAAATTTTGTCGCTGGCGGGGATCTGCTCTCACCGAAAACACTTTTTGACTTCCATTGTAACACTTCGATTCTTGCCGATTACTTTGATACGTCTATAAATCTATGGAGTAAATTGCTCATGAAGCCCTGGGAAATCACGATCAAGGGAAGCAGAGCACCGTCGCACCGGTTCAACTCTCCTAGGCTGAGTAGTACTTTTGATCTAGAGAGCTTCCCATGTTGGATATCTTTTTCCGAGCAGTTTCTGGTCAGCCTTGCAAGTGCTGCTCGAATGTGGTCAATCTACAGCGCTGCTGCACAGGGTTCGTTGGATAAGAGTTCTGCGGAGAAAGAAGGTGGCGATCAGAATGCGACCACGACTGCGAGAAATCTAAACCTCGCGACATCCTTTTCCTATGCGATTTCAAATCATAGTGGAATACCAGTTTCATTTTCCTTAAAGAGCGGAAGTATAGAAGATAGCACATGTCCAACAGAATGCATGCAATATTTTCGATTTGATCCACCTAAGGGCGGTGGTTATGGAGGAACACGAGTATATGGCCAAGATCTTGAAGTACCAAAACTTGTTGAGATCAAGATGGAAGGGAGTGTTGCTGTTATTAACATGGGCACTGAGCTTGGTCTATCTCCCTGTGCCCACGAAATTGGAGACAAGTTTGTTATTTTTACTAAAGTGGTCAAAGAGGGGAAGACAACGGTAAGCAACTAAAAACTTTCTATGTATGTCTCATCCTTTGACGATTTAATTTCCATCTAACACTTTCGCTATACTTCTATAGGTTCTTCATTTGACAAGTCAAATTGAAGTTTTAAATCAAACATTGATACCTTTCAATATTGACTTTTTGTACAACGATACAGGTTCACATGTTGGGAGGTGCAGGGCGAAGAATTGTCAAGCCGACACATCCACAACTCTATCATCGGTGGATGGAATTGTTTCAAAAAAGGCGTCCAACTTTAGTATCCCAATATCTCTCCTTGCCAACTTTCAAAAAGACTGGAAGAAGTATGGTCAAGCAAAACTGAACCTTAGACTTACGCCATTGATAAGTGGAGTCGATGATCTTGACGATGGGGCTGCTGAGCTAGTAGGTGAGGTATCAACTCTTGTTTCTTTGCAAGAGTTGAGACGAGCCTCGAATAGGTGCATCAAATCAAAGGTTGAAGTCACGTGTCGTACCAAAGAACATCTAGCGCGTAGTTTTCATCCATTGACATTGCACGTCCTATTGACGATGAAGCTTATTGCTGAAGAACACGTTGTTATTGACGTATCCCTTGAGCCCCGTGCTGTAATTGAAAACAGAATGCCTCTTGCTATGAAAGTTCGTACTCCTATGCCTCGAACGTTCAGCTCTTGCCAGAAAGAAGGAAACAGTAACAACGAAATTACGTACTGTCTCGACCCCAATAAACGCATCGAAGTCTTCACCCCGGGTCCTTCAATAGCTATCACAGCAAGAACTCGAGACAATCCCATTTCTGGTCTACAGTTAGGGTGGCTGGATGCTGGTTGGGTTGACCTTCCACTTGTACAAGAATTTAGACTACAAGACCCAATTATCAGTATGTTTCCTTTGCAGATGGAGAAAACAGGTCAGGTTGTCGAAGGAGAAAAATCTGGAGCTGAGTTCTTTATTGTAGAAGGAAATGATAACCTTCAGACCATCGCTGATGTTGGCGTACAACAGACAAAAAATGCATCTCAAAATCCGCCTACTAGAAGGAATATCAATGTTGATGAACCTTTATCATTCTTCTTGACTGTTTGTAATTACGGAGTGGATCATACCGGAAATAATCTTTTTGAACAACTATCAAGCGTTGAAGCACGGCCTTCTTTGTGGCAATCTAACAAAAGCATAAATGATAGTCAGCGCAAGAGAGGAAGCGGTTTACTGGCAGAATTGGATCCATTTGCCGAAAA
>Ga0115007_10003132_pt1 | contig 10093 bp, 7 predicted proteins | sample ArcOceMetagenome_2_FD_87166 | JGI IMG/M metagenome (GOLD analysis project Ga0115007, IMG submission 87166) | Marine eukaryotic phytoplankton communities from Arctic Ocean - Arctic Ocean ARC135M Metagenome | ecosystem: Environmental > Aquatic > Marine > Oceanic | place: Arctic Ocean | collected...
AATTAGCTTGAGCTTCTAACGTGACATACAAACCTTCGTCTTCGAAATAGCCTTTTTCATAAGCCACCGCTAATGGCGCCATATCAGTTAGTTTAATAAAGCCGAATTTTAAATCTTCCTTTTCAGGCTCGCCGATGGCTGCCCATGCAGGGGCTGTAATGAGAGCGGCGGCTAACACCGTACTACTGATAATTTTGCTTAGTAGAGCAGTTTTCTTTTTAAGCATGGTTGGCTTCTCCAATCTTGAAAAATAAAAAAGGCGCCTAACGTGATCACAGTCTTGTGATTCGTTAAGGCGCCTTTGCCATAAAATAAACGGGTGGGCTTTTCTGCCCCTTTTAATATTTATCGAGCACTCTTCGTTGAATGACTCATTTGTTATTTATAAAGCACTACCTATGCCAAAAAATAAAATTCCCTTTATATACAATTGGTTATATTTATCTTTGATAGGTTTGCTTGCGCTGTCTATGCAGGGGTGCGCTGCACAATAGTGCGTGTTTGTTCTAGCAGGGTGCGTATTGATGCACAAAATTAAACGGATGGGGTAAGTGGATGCCGATGATAGAACTGTAGGCAAACTGATTAGTTCGGGGAGAAGAAAGGCAGGAGCTGCGCTCCTGCCTCGGCGTTTAGCTAACCCATTTTTGAAAGAGGTCTTGGCGGTAAACTGTACGGCTAATGGTTGCAAAATCGGCAGGGTTGTCTGTGTCTGAGAGTTGCCCGCAGTCTAACATCTGTCCCAGAAGAAACTCGCCCTGCTTCGGGTCGGGAACATTCACGTGCTTGCCCGCGAAATGTTGTTCCATCGCAAGGGGTGGTGTGTAGTTGGCGAGCTGTGTGGCTGCTTGATCGAGATAAGGTGGAAGTGCGAGGAGTTGGAATAGTTCCTCCTTATTCGCACTATCTTCAGCCCATTGGCATGCTTCGTATAGGGCGTTAACCAGTGCTTTATGGCTATTCGGGTGGGCGTTGGCCCATTCTTGGGTGACCCCAAGGACTTTCTCCATATGGGCTCCCCATATTTCATGCCCTGTGGTTAGTAAGCCGCCTATTTGTTGAATTAAGGCTAGGCTGTTCCAAGGTTCGCCTACGCAGTAACCATCAATCGCGCCATTAGATAAGCTAGGAATCATGTGTGTGGGAGGCGCAGCGATCAGTTGGACATCCGTTTCGGCATTAATACCCTGTTGTTCTAACCAATAGCGAAGCAGGTAGTGGTGATTTGAATAGGGGTAGACGGTTGCGATAACCGGTTTTACCTTGCTGTTTTTTACCTGCTTTTTAAACTCTGCACCGACACTGCTCGTGTCTTTCCAGTCAGCGATTGATTTAGATAAGAGGGTGTAAAACTCGAGGGACAGGGTGATGGCGGTGCCGTTTTGGCTCAGTGCAAGGGCTGTTAGCATCGGTGTTTTGTTGCCGTTTAAGCCAAGCGTAGATGCCAGTGGCATCGGGGCAAGCATATGTGCGCCATCGTACAGGCTAAAGCTTACTTTATCGCGTATCGAGGCCCAAGATGATTCTTTGCATAAAACGACGTTGAGGCCGTGTTTTTTGAAAAAGCCTTTTTCTCGGGCGACAACTAAAGGTGCGCAATCTAAGAGCGCGACAAAACCGAGCTTCAGGTTGTTTTTTTCAAGTGTCAGTGGTGCTGACATAAATTATCCTCTTCTCTCTACTTGCTCAGGCCGTTCGTTAGTTCCAGAACATCTATAACGCTCTGGGCGACATCGGGTAGCTTTTGACCGCGATCCATGGCGAGCTTACGAAGTGTTTCAAATGCTTGTTTTTCATCGCACCCTTGATGCTTCATTAACATGCCTTTGGCTCTCTCGATCACCTTCCTGTCAGCCAGTTGGGTTTTTGCTTTTTCGAGTTCTGCGCGCAGTGAGCTATGGGCATCGAAATGAGCAATAGCGGTATCCATAATCGCTTTTACCCGGTCGGGCTGTAGCCCGTCCGATATGTAAGCACTGACGCCCGCATTAATGGCATCAGACATCGTTTTACGATCATTTTGCTGCTCAGCGAAAAAAACGATAGGTCTTGGATTGTTTTTGCTCATCGTCGACATACTTTCGAGTGTGTCTCGATTAGGCGAATCCATATCGATAATAACGATGTCTGGATGGGTATCCTCAACACGCTTATTGAGATGGGTAGTATTGGGTAGTTGGCAGACGACATGATGGCCTAGTGAGTGAAGCGCTTCTTTGAGCGCCTGGACTCTTTCCGGTTCGTCATCTATCAGTAAAACATTTAAACGATTCACGTTACGTATTAATCCATATCCGGAGGTGGATACTGATTAAATAAGCAATAAATGTTCCATTGTGGTGCGGATGGCTTATTTAGTTGTTGTTTGGTGGCTCGTCGCTGTGTATAAGCGGGTCAGGTGCAGGGCGTGTAATCACGCGTTGGGTCTTAGCGGTATACCCAATTGGCACAGTGCTTGCTCAATCACGGGTAATCTTTCTTTACAACCATGTACTCATTGTTAGTACATAAAAAATTATAGTAGCGCAACGGAGCGCACTTATCTGGCAATACGCAGATATGTGGCTCCGTGCCATATATACCGTGAACTGGAAAGTGCGTCTGGATTTGTGTGTTACAAAGCAGTGGAGGTTTAGATGCACAAAATGACAACGTGTCCATACTGCGGTGTGGGCTGTGGTGTTGATGCTGATATTCTTGATTCCGGTTCAATTGGCGTTAAAGGCGATAAATCTCACCCCTCCAATTTTGGTCGGTTATGCGTTAAAGGATCAGCGCTTCACGAGGTGTTGGGTGCGGATGGTCGACTGCTGACTCCGCTGATTAATCACCGCCCCGTAAGTTGGGATCATGCACTGGAAGAGGTCTCTTCCCGGTTTCTTCGCACTATATCAGAGCATGGGCCTGATTCTGTCGCGTTCTATTTGTCCGGTCAGTTACTAACAGAAGATTACTATGTGGCTAATAAACTGATGAAGGGGTTTATTGGTAGTGCCAATGTGGATACCAACTCTCGCTTGTGTATGTCGTCTGCGGTTGCGGGTTATAAGCGAGCATTTGGTAGTGACACGGTGCCTTGCTCTTATGAGGACCTAGAGAAAGCAGAGTTGCTTGTTTTAGTGGGCAGTAATGCGGCGTGGAACCATCCCGTTTTATATCAAAGAATGAACGCGGCCAAGAAAAAGAACCCTGCCCTTAACGTTGTCGTGATTGATCCCCGACGAACGGCGACCTGTGATTTAGCGGATCTTCATATTGCCTTAAAACCGAGCACGGATAGTGAGCTTTTTTCCGGCTTATTGCGCTTCTTGGCAGACAGTGACGCCCTAAATGAGACCTATATCAATCAATATACTGAGGGTTTTGAGGGGGCGTTAGAGGCCGCACGGCAGCAGTTTGATTCTATTGCGTCGGTCGCGGAATACTGTGATGTAGATGAGGATAGCTTAAGTACTTTTTATCATTGGTTTTCTGCAACCGATAAGGTTGTGACCTTCTATTCTCAAGGGGTTAATCAGTCGTTTAGTGGCACCGATAACTCCAATGCAATCATTAACTGTCACCTTGCCACGGGACGTATAGGTTTTGAAGGCGCAGGGCCCTTTTCTATTACCGGTCAGCCTAACGCGATGGGTGGGCGCGAAGTCGGCGGGTTGGCGAATCAGCTGGCCGCCCACTTAGATTTTTCTACAGAGGCATCGATCGATCTTGTGTCTCGTTTTTGGAAGGCGCCGAATATCGCGAAGACGGAAGGACTAAAAGCCGTTGAGCTGTTTCAGGCGATAGAAGCCGGTACAGTTAAAGCGGTTTGGATCATGGGGACAAACCCTGCGGTAAGCTTACCTAATACCCACCAGGTCACTGCCGCATTGGAAAAGTGTCCTTTAGTGGTTGTTTCTGATTGCATGGCGAGCACCGAAACACTGAAATATGCCGATGTGTGTTTACCTGCGACCGGGTGGAGTGAAAAAGATGGCACTGTAACCAATGCGGAGCGGCGGATCTCCCGGCAGCGTAGTCTTTTAGCGCCGACAGGTGAAGCGCGGCATGATTGGTGGATTGTCAGCGAAGTGGCAAAACGGATGGGGTTTGCTGAAGCGTTCACTTACCAGCATCCGGCTGAAATTTTTGCTGAACATGCGGCCTTGTCAGGCTTTGAAAATGAGGGGACGCGTGATTTTGATATTAGCTTGTACAAAGATATTGATATTCAAACCTATGATAACTTTAAACCGGTTCAATGGCCGGTAACGGCAGCAGCTCCTTATGGCACGGCCCGTATGTTTTCAGATGGGCGCTTTTTCACACCGACAACCCGTGCTCGCTTTGTGCCTATTCATACCTCCAGTCCCGTTCAGCAAGTCACAGAGGCGCTGCCTTATCTATTGAATACGGGGCGTATTCGCGATCAGTGGCATACCATGGCTGTGAGCGGACGGTCGCCCCGATTGTTTCAGCATCGAGATGAGCCTTTTGTTGAGCTACATCAGGCTGATGCGATTAAAGAGCATATCTCTGATGGGGAGTTGGTTAAACTGAGCCATCCGCAGGGTGATTATATTGGTCGGGCACGGGTGATGGCATCCGAGCAGCGTAGGGGCGAACTGTTTGTGCCTATGCATTGGAATAGCGAATTTAGTGCCTTAGGTAAGATGGGCGCGTTGCTAGAATCGGTGACGGACCCTATTTCGGGTCAGCCAGAATCAAAACATGGCCGTGTGAGTCTTGCTAAGCTGAATCCGTGCTGGCAGGGGTGGTTGATGTGTCGCTCTGATATTGAGCTGAACCTCCCCGTTGAGTATTGGTCCAAAGTACCTAAAGGTGATCTCTCTTTTTACTATTTGGCGGATACGGTGGAGCTGCCTGATGCGCTAGCATGGTGCAAAACGCATTTAGGTGAGGTGACGGTTTGGTTAGAGGATAAACATAACCAAAACTTTAGAGCGGCAGGCCTTAACGGTCATCGGTTAGCATGGACGTTCTTTGTTATGCCCTATGGGGAGATACCATCCACCAGCTGGCTGGAAGCGATGTTTGCGGAAGCTAACCTGTCGATTGAGCAGCGTCGGTTTATATTAAGTATGACCGGTTGTGATGTTGAAGACCCTGGCGCCATGATATGTAGTTGTTACCAGGTGGGAAGTCATGCGATTGAGACGGCGATAGGGCAGGGATGTACATCCGTTGACATGCTGGGCCAGCAGTTAAAGTGTGGCACCAACTGCGGGTCCTGTATTCCTGAATTAAATGAGATGCTGAGCAACGCAGTGAAGTGAATAATGATAACCAGAGAGAGGCCGTTACACTGTGTGTAGAGCTTTTCCAGAGTAGAGATAATTATAGGCATCGTTAGATGCCTTTTTTTTTACTTGCTATCCTATGCGGTAGGCGCACTATCTACATTTCTACTACATTGGCTTGATAGGGTTAGGGAGGAATCGTTGAAAGCTAAAATTGTACGTTATACCTATCTTTTTTGTGGCGGCTTATGCGTGGTGTTGGGCTTTATTGGTGTCATTTTACCTCTGCTGCCAACAACCCCTTTTTTACTGGTCGCCGCATTCTGCTTTTCCCGTAGTTCAGAACGCTTGCACCAATCGCTGTTAAATAATCGCTATTTTGGTAACTATATAAGGGAGTGGGAAAACGGGGGTGTCATCCCATTAAAGATAAAAATAGTCGCGACCACGATGATGTTGCTGATGGTGATATATCCACTGTTTTTTAAAGCGTTCCATATTGGTTTGAAGCTCGCGGTTGTTGTGACAATTATCATCGCGGTGCTGTATATCTGGTCGCGTCCCTCCGCGTTGGAATCCCCAGAATAATTACATCTTTCCCTGCAGATCGGGTCAGAATAACGGGGTATTAATGATTAAGGGCGGAGGGCGTTGTGAGATTATTTAAGGTTTTAAAGTGAAATATTCTCATTAAAAGGTCGATAAAATTTTAATCAAAACAGCTTTGTTCTTATAGCCGCCCCGTTTTACTGACGCTTGCTCTGTTTTTCAAACAGATGATTTTTTCTCCCTAAAAAGCCGCTAAAATTTTAATAAAAACAGGCTTTTAAAACGCTTTATACTCACTATTTTACAGGTACAACCTCTGTAATGATTAATTTAATTAATGTGAGTCAAGATCATGAGCAGCGCCATAAATAGCTCTTTACATAACTTCAAAGTGGTCATGTTAGATGCCGAGTGTCGCTATGCCAACTGGGCAGGTGACATTGCAGCTTCGGACTTTGTGTGGGACTTTGTTCGTTTTGATTCTCGGGAAAGTTTGCTTTTACATTTAGAGGAGCATATATGTGATGCGGTGATTATACCGTGCTCTATGCGTGCTCAAGTCGACATTGAGTTAATGGCTAAAATAGCCAACGTGCAGCCTACGTTAGTGCGCGTTTTTATCGGGGCTGAATATTGGAATGCCGCCCAAAAATCTAACGCGGCTGATGTTGCCCATCGTATTTATCCCAGCTCAGTAAACATTGAGGGGATGGGCGAATCGCTGGAATATCAGATTAAACTACTCAAGTTGCTTAACCGTAACTCCTTGCAAGCGTATGTGGGTGCAGTGGGTTGTCTGCCTTCACCTCCTAGTATCTATCGCCAGCTGACTGCGGCTATTAATTCTGATCGCGCTGACTTAGGCGAGATTAGCGAGATTGTGGAGCAAGACCCTGCGGTGGTTGCCCAAATTATGAAGCAAGTGAACTCCGCTTTCTTTGGATTTGAGCGCACGATTGTTAATGTCAATGAAGCGATCTCAATGCTCGGGGTGCGTAACTTACGTAGCCTTGCATTAAGCAGCCAGTTAAATGATCAGTTTAAAAGCCCCGATGACTGGCAGGCATTTTCATTTGAGAAACTCCATGCACGGTCGTTAATTATTGCTCGGTTAGCGCAAAGTATCTGTCGTCGTGCCGGTGCCAGTAAAGTGATGCAAGACCAAGCCTTTTTAGCCGGTTTGTTGCATGATCTCGGTGTGTTGATCATGGCATCCAATAATCCTGAACAGTATAAAAAATTACTGAACTACGCGGTTAAAAAGAAAAAACCTATCTATTTAGTTGAGAAGGCGGCCTTTGGCTTTTTTCATGGTGAAGTTGCCGGTGCGTTACTGGCTCTCTGGAATCTGCCACCTCAGGTTATTGAGGCGGTGATGTTGCATCATGTTCCTCATCTATCTAAAGACACTAGTTTTAGCGTATTAACTGCGGTGCATGTTGCTGATGCCATGATTCCGTCTGTACATGTGGAAGGCGAATGTAACTTAGCCAGCAATCTATCACTGCGTTATTTAGACCAAGTGGGTGTTATGGATGAAGTCCCACAGTGGCGCATTGTCGCCAATGAATACCGTGTTCGCATGGTATCTAACTCATAACAGGGAGGATCTTATACTATCGCTGGTAACTTTAGCCAAGTCTTGCAGGAAGCATACGTTAGGGGTCTGTAACAGGTAAGGCTTGGCGCTCTTTTTTCTCTCTTCTCGCTTTTCATTCGATAAGTGATAACTTTCTAAACGCCTCCCAGCTTATCTTGCTACAATCCCTGCATAAATCGAGATTGATATAAATGTGTGAGGCTGTGTGAGTAAACGTTTGCAACAAGGCAGTGAAAAATCCGCCATTAAAGTATCGCTGCATGCTAGGAATCTTCATCGTTCGCGTTATGATTTTGAGCAGCTCTGCACAGCATGTCCTGAACTTTTACCCCATGTATATCAAACACCGAATGGGCAGGATTCTATTAACTTTTCTGATCCGCACGCGGTTAAGTTACTCAATCAGGCGCTGTTGAAAGTGTTTTATCAGATCGCCTTTTGGGATATTCCTGCGGGTTATTTATGTCCACCGATTCCGGGGCGTGCCGACTATATCCATTACATTGCTGATCTCTTAGCTGAAAGTAACACCGGGAAGGTGCCTGTTGGTGCGAATGTTCGCGGTTTAGACGTGGGGGTAGGGGCGAATTGTATCTACCCTATTATTGGTAGTCAGAGTTACGGTTGGCAGTTTGTTGGTAGTGATATCGATCCTGTCTCTATCGCTGCAGTGAATGAGATTGTTAGGTCAAACAAGGTGATGAAGAACAAATTGCAGTGCCGGCTGCAAACCTCTTCAGAGCAAATATTTCAGGATATTATCATGCCTGAAGAGCGTTTCCATTTTACGATTTGTAACCCGCCTTTTCATGCTTCACTGGCAGAGGCGCGGGCGGGTAATCAGCGTAAAGTAAGAAATCTACATCGGGCTAACGGGACAACCAGCGATGGTAAGGAAGCACTCAATTTTGGTGGTCAGGGGGCTGAATTATGGTGTAAAGGGGGTGAAATTTCCTTTGTACGCCAAATGATCAAAGAGAGCCGGCAGTATGCAGATAATGTGCTGTGGTTCACTACCTTACTGTCTAAAAAAGATAACCTGCCTGCCGTTTATCAGGTGCTAAAACAGGTTAATGCTAAAAAAGTTAAAACCATCGAGATGGCCCAAGGACAAAAGATTAGTCGTGTTGTTGCGTGGAGCTTCCACACCGCTTCAGATCGAGAACAGTGGTCGTAGGTTATAGATTCCTTTAGCCTTGGACGTTAGGCCTGCGGAGCGGGCGTTAAATAAGCGGAAAACCTCAGGGGTGAAGCGGCGTATACCTGAAGTGTCAGGTAAAATACTGGCGTGAGTACACCTGTTGTTAGATTGTTGATTTCGCGCATGATCTCTGTATTGTAAAAGGTCTTGCTGTCAGTGATTTAACGTATGTCTAAGCTACCTATTAGCTTGATTAGTTGGTCGCTATAGGGTGGTTTATATCAACATGTTTCGTTATTTTGGCTTTGGCTCTAACATGAACCGTACTTCGCTGCGGGCTAAAGGTGTAGAACCTTTAACGGCACAACGAGCGGTTTTACGGGGTTGGCGTCTTAGGTTTAATGTCCAGCATTTCTTCCGCCAGGAAGGAGGTGTTGGCAATATAGAGCGTAGCGATAATCCGAATGATTGCGTTCAGGGGGTACTTTACGAGTGTCCTGACGCTGCACTTGCCCCGTTAGATGCGGTTGAGGCCTATGGTCATGGTTATGACCGTATCAGTGTTAATGTTGATACCCATAAAGGCCCGGTAGCAGCGCTGACCTATATTGGAATGCCTGAGTTTATTGATGACACCTGCCTGCCAAGCCGTCGCTACCTTAATATTGTTGTTGCAGGCGCGCGATCGGCTGGGCTTGATCCTGAGTATGTTACTCAGCTTGCGCAACAGCCTACCCATCAGATCGATCCTTACCCTATTTTTATGCCCCCTGTGGGTAACTATCCTATATTTACTCGGGCGTCTTTAGCACAATACCCTTTATATACGGCTCTTGATGGCGCTGTTTTTGATATGTCAGCGGCGCGCCCACTTCATGAGTACCTGAAACGCTTTTTTGGTGGTAAAGATATGACCTTGTTTCACCTAAAAAGGCTCGATTGCAGTGATAATAGTGAAACGATGGAGGATGTTCGCTTAGGGCGTTTTAGCCAGGCCCAACGGCAATACCTTGATGGTTTTTTGCATGAATATGCCCGAGAGTATTGTTACGTAGGGCGCTTCGATTACAACGAAGATTGAGGAGTATGTAATGGATGATTTTTCTCCCGCACTCGCCCATGGTGCTATAGAGGAGGTGTTTCCTGATCTGTTTTTTGTCAGCGGTGCTATGGAGACCGTGTTGCAAGAGGTGGATTGGACGTTCAGTCGAAATATGACCGTCGTGCGGGACGGTGAGCGCCTTATTCTCGTTAATAGTATTCGTTTAGACGATGAAGGCTTAGCTGAGTTGGATCGCCTTGGGAAGGTAACGGATGTGGTCCGTCTTGGCTGTTTACATGGGCGCGATGATCAGTTTTATATTGACCGTTACCATGCAGAATACTGGACTATCCCCGGTATGGAGATAGAAGAGGGTGTGCAAGCACCACGCTGCTTAACGTCCGATAACATCCCTATTTCTGATGCCACGCTCTTTACCTTTAATACGACAAAAATCCCTGAGGGTATTTTACGTATCGACCGAGCAGGCGGTGTACTGATTGCCTGTGATGCATTACAGA
>Ga0115007_10003133_pt1 | contig 10088 bp, 5 predicted proteins | sample ArcOceMetagenome_2_FD_87166 | JGI IMG/M metagenome (GOLD analysis project Ga0115007, IMG submission 87166) | Marine eukaryotic phytoplankton communities from Arctic Ocean - Arctic Ocean ARC135M Metagenome | ecosystem: Environmental > Aquatic > Marine > Oceanic | place: Arctic Ocean | collected...
AGTTTCATTGTACCATGGATCAGCAGTTCGCGGCGGAAGCGGCGGGGTTGCCGCAGCAGCATCAGCCGCAGCATCAGCAACAACAGCATGCCGCATCCGCATCATCCGCAACAACTGCAGCATCAGCAGTCTCGGAGAGGAGGACCGGCGCGTCGCCGAAACAGTGTAACGAAGTTTTCTGTGGATGCGGCAAACATCGTGGCGGCCAAGGCAGCTACCCAACGTATAATGCTACTGAAGCCAGGTCTAATGTCTTTGGCAAGAGGACACTCGAAGAACAAGGACAGCAACAATAAAAGCAACCGCAACGATAATGGATGCAAAGCTCGTCCATCCCCACCTCAAAGATCACGACGTGACCCTCGAAATGTACTCTCGTACGGAGGAGATACAGTCGTCAAACGCTGTACGGATCTGCAACAAATGGCTGCATCACAAGAAAAACAGCAAGACGAGGATTCTTCTTTGATGCAAACCATTGAACCCAGTACTACTAGGAATTACCCCTTGCAATTGACTTCAGATTACTTTAACTCTGATCCTAAGCCAAAGAGTCTTCTTCGAAATAATTCAAATACGTCAATGAATAAATCGTTGCGGTTCACTACCCCTGCCCGAACAGAGTCATTGCTCTCGCATGATAGTTCATTCGGAGCCTTGAGCATCAACAACAACAATGATGATGATGATGATGACGACGACGATGCTAATTCCTTAGCTTCCGATATGGAATCTTCATGTAGTATGCACGATGGTGGTAATAGTAGTTATCGACTGGATAATACGAATAACAGTCACAACTTGCCCCCTATGCCACCGGCACCTCCACCTCCACCAGCATCGCCTCGCCTTCTATCATCACCTTTATCATCAGCATCAGTATCGACATCGAAACACAACAGTTCCTTAGATCATCTTACTCACTATTCTTCCGATAGGAGCAGTTATAGCAGCGACCACACACCAACTCGTAAATCTCTTGTAATAAGCTGGAGCAACAGTTCTAATAGCAAAGACGTACCATTTGCACATCTACCTACCGACACGATTCGTCGTGATAGTGGCGATAAGAAGAAAACTGGTAAATACCCAATTCTACCTTTTCCGACGACGATAGGTAGAACGACATCGCAGACATCGCAGACATGTATGCCAGCCCCAGTTTGCAGGACACCGTCAAATAATTGGCAGTGGCAGCGAGAGGAATAGATCTACATAAAATAGAAATATCATTTAATAAATTACAATTATACATAATTTATTTATTTCAAGACACTTTCAGTATTTTTCTTTCCAAGGCATAATCAAGCAATATCAATTTAGGTAAACAAGACGCAATGGAGATTAATTTTTGCAGGTCCAGGACTAGTGCTTGTGCCAACAAGGGCAAGAAGGGATAATGTTGGCGTACCAATATTACAGTCGCGGGCGGCCTCAAATACATAGTGGTGGTGGAGTGTCAACATGGAGCCACTATGAGGGCCACTACGAGAGCCACTAAGAAAGCCACTAAGAGATCTAATACAAGAGCCACTACGAGAGTCACTACGAGAGTCACTACAAGAGCCACTACGAGAGCCATTAATCGGTTCCATGTCATACAGTATCTGTAGTATCATACTGTATCAGGATAGGCCCTATCCGGATCTCTTTCTATGGAGAAGGTTCGGTGGAAGGGTCTCTTTTGTAAGAACAGTATTCGAGGAGGTGTTCCACTAGATAGCTTGCAGTGATAAAGAACAGCTAGTAGCTAGTGAATGATGCCGATGTTCCAATAAGAGAGTTACGGGTTGTGGAAATGTGAGAGTGAGTAAGTAAATAAGGATGAGATAATACTTCTTACTAGATAATGCTACTGTAGAGAAGAAGTATTTTGAGGAATAAACCCCGCCTCTCTCACAATCTACGAGGAGGAGATTGCGAAAGGAAATAGAACAGGAAATAGGTACTATTACATAATAGGAAAAGTTAAAAGAAAATAGCGCATACGTTACTTTGTATTTATTCGAGACTAGCTACAGTTGTATAAAAGGCGTTCCAACAGATATCTACTGATTGGATCCTCGTGGATTACCTTTGTTTTGTTTTGTTTTGTTCCAATTATAAACTGTAGTACAAGATTGTGATGTTCTTTGCTTAGCCAAATTCATAATGCGGGATTCATAATTAGATCCTGTCGCTCTCCCTTTCCCTCTCTCTCTACTGACACTTATATATAGTATATTGTATATAATATATATATCTATATCTATATATATATTATAATAATATAATACTGGTTTCCTGTTTCCGGTATGCACACATACGCGTACATAATATAGTCATACTTCATATCCGTCGCGCTCCGTTTAGAAGGGCATTGCTTCGCTATCTAAAAACAAAAAACAAAAACTTACCCCTTCATTTTAGAATTTCCTTTGTGTCATCTTTTTACGGTTAAAATTGTTGACACTTTTCTTTTAATTTTTGAAAGATCAATCTTCAATCTCTCTATTAAAAGCTAACAGCAAACAACACATAACAGACAGCTAAAATACATTTTGTTTTTGCTGGCTTGTGTTTGTAAGCTGTTGTACCGTACCGTACATCATCATAATCCAATCCATACGGCGATATAGTATTTGTACATAAACTTTTTACTATATTCTGACATTTGTATCTTTACAGTACCAAAAATGAATTGGATTGCAGTATTATATCTTCAACTTACTTCCATATTCCTGAATGGTATCATTCCTTTCGGAGTGGATGCCTTCGTCACACGTTCACTAGCTGGAAAATCCCGAAGCACAACGAACATCAAAGAAACAATCCTAGATGATACTGATTCAGACGACCCGTTCGAACTTCCTGAGCCGCGATGGATATGTCCTCTTCAAACTGATGTCTGTGTGGAGACTGGTGTGACGTTATCGAGATACAGTACGTTGCAAGCGAATCGATCATTCATTCGTCGTTCAATCAATCAATTATATATTCTGTCTTAAATGCTATTACTGGTATGTTAACTCACGAGATCTATGTAATGCAATCTTTTTATCATTATTTTTATCTCGTTTTCCAACAGTGAAGGAAATGGTTCGAGCAAACCCAGATTTAGAAGAAATCGAGAGCAGTAAGTTGACAAGCAAACCGGCCAATAAAAACAAATCGTTGCTTTCTTTTGTTATTCCTTCGTTTTGATGTTTTGTGTGTTATAATCTGTTTACTCATGATCTATATAATATATATACCATTTTTTTCTGCAGTCTTCACCTCCCTACAAGTGGCATGTAAAACTTTGAGCAATTTGGTAAGAAGAAGTTCTCTTTCTGGTCTTACGGGCTTGGAAGATGGAGGCGGCTCAATAAATGTACAGGGAGAAGAGCAGAAAAAGCTAGATGTTATATCAAACGATGTGTTAAAAAATGCGTTAAAATGGAGTGGACAATTGACAACTCTTGCCAGCGAAGAGGAGGATAAACCAGTTGATATCATGGGCGACTCAGTCTACTCCAGTGAAATCCTCGTCGAAAACACCGGACGTTATGTCGCCGTATTCGATCCTTTAGATGGTTCCTCGAATGTCGATGCGGGTATTCCAGTCGGTACGATTTTTGGGATCTTCGATCAAGCAGAATGTTCTATTGAGGATATCGAAGACTTGAGCGACGTCAGTCAGATGGAAGAAAAATGTCTACAAGATACTCTTCAGCCAGGAAATAATTTGGTTGCGGCTGGATACTGTCTTTATTCATCTGCGACGTCGTTCGTTTTCACATTAGGCGCCGGCGTCTATGGGTTTACTCTCGACGAAAATATTGGTGAATTCATCCTTACTCATTCGGATATGAAGATTCCACCAAGAGGCAAGATTTATTCGTTTAATGAAGCCAATCGCTGGGACTGGGATCGGCCACTACAACAGTATGTAACTGACATCCAACAGGGTCTGGTACGTTTGAAAGGATTGCGTCGGTTGGAAGGATGATATCTATGTTATATATAGAGCCTTTCTGTACCTCCAAGAAAACAATTTTATCTGAACACGCAAACTCGTCCAATACTAATATTATCATTTCCCCCCTTCTTCCATATGTCATTGATCATTTTCAATATTGTAATAATCTATATGTGTCTTTATGTGTGATTTTTATGAACGCTTACTGCACGCTACACAGGGGGATACTAAAACTCGTTACTCGAGTCGCTACATCGGATCGATGGTTGGAGACGTTCACAGAACCTTGCAATACGGAGGAATTTTTGGATACCCTGCCGACAAAAGAAATCCAGACGGCAAACTGCGTTTGCTTTATGAGGCCGCACCCATGGCCTTCATACTAGAGCAGGTAAGTTAAGGATATTATCAATGTTCGTTTATGTAAATATATTTATACATATACATATATATATATATTCTTTTTTTCATCTTGTTTAATTAATTTTGATTTTCCTGCTCTCAAATCATTATTATTTTAGGCGGGTGGTTTGGCTCTTACTGGGAAAAACCGCATAATGAATATCCCACCTACATCGGTACATCAACGCGTACCTTGCATTCTGGGTAGTCGTGACGACGTTTTGGAAATGCGAAGGTACTATGTGGAAAGTAACGACCCTGAATTAATCGCCCGATGCAAAGCTCGATTGAAGGGCGCGGAGGTTTTAGATGATGACGAATCTTCATCACCCATCGATAACTTGGGTAGCCATAACAGAGACTTCTCACTCAATGAAGATAAGGAAGGAGATTCGACAGAAGCAATAGGTGAATTCGGGGTGGCTAAGTAGGCTTCCAAATACATACAATGACAATGCAGCTGTTCGTATCAGATGTCAAAAAAATTCAAATAAAACGATAAAAATAGTTATTTATTTTACCTTCCTATAATCCTCAATTCATCGGAAAGCAGTCTAACCTAGTCATTACTACTATACATTATTACGTTCTGCAATTCTTGAAGAATCGACAAATCCCTTTTATAAACAATTGATCCACAAATATTTAATTTAGGATAACTGTATCAGGAAAAACGTAATAACATATCTTTTTTGGAGACAATCATTTTTATATCCTTCCCTGTAGAAAAAATGTTGTAGAGATAATACTAGCAGGGTATCTCTGTACAGTAGCATCTGTCTCTTTTGTTATTGTATATATATATAAATCCATTGAAAATATTAAACATTGTTTTATTATCATTACTAGGTACTGGCTGGCAGTATCTATATTATTATTATTATTAGTCACGCGGGATTCAATACGTGATAAAGTTTCACATATATATATATTACCTATTATGAATACACAGTAAGAAGAACATTGAACATCTGCTGCTGCAAACCTTGGTCGAAAAGACTCATCGGAAGGCACCCCACCATCATCCACCAGATTTGGAAGATACCTGCTACTTTTTTTGTACTCCTTCCTGTACAACTAACTTGACAACACCAAAACAAAACAAAACAACTCTACTGTACTCATTATCCCACACAACGTCTCGACTTCGTACCACATCAAATAAGATGTCGAAGTTGTCAGTTCAAGACGTTCTAATAATGAGTGGTCCTATTTACATACTATTATTTTTGTTATTTTCGTCGTCATCGACCGATGGATTTGTTAACGATAACAGATATTTAGCTACAGGATCAGGATCAGGATCATCACGACTTTTTTCACAGATAGAAGATCAATCTTCTTCATCTTCTTCTTATACTACCACTACCAGCAAAAACAAATACCAAAACATAATCACTACCAGCAGCAGCGACGACGACGACGACTGGGTAGAAAAGTCTTTATCAAAGCAAACCACCGCGCCAACGTTTTCATCGTCCAAACTAGCAAGTTTTGTGAAGGGTCCAAAAGAATGTTTGGTATTCGATACGACACTGCGAGATGGTACTCAAGGAGAACTGGTATCCGCTTCGTGCGATGACAAACTTAAGATCGCAACTCGTCTTGCAGCATTTGACGTTGACTACATCGAAGCAGGATGGCCTGGTTCAAATCCAAAGGTACGTTTTATGTTATTGTATTGATATCATTATTGTATGATATGACATGATATGACATGGCATGACATGACATGACATGACATGGCATAATATCATGTCAAATGCCGAATTTTGTAATTCGCGAATGTATTTTCTTTCGTTGTCGTTTAAGTAAACATCACTAATATAAACATTGTGGTTTATGCTTCTGTTTGTATTTGATTATTTTGATTCCGTTTTGATTTGATTCCATCTTCTTTTTGAAGGATTTGGAATTCTTCAAACGAGCTCAACTCGAATTACCAGAACATGCCCGGGCAAAACTTGTTGCATTCGGTTCCAGTCGTCGTAAAAATGTCGCTGTCGAAGATGATCCACAAATCCAAGCCCTAATCGATTCCGACGTACCCACTGTATGTATGGTCGTTAAGGCCCATTCATGGCAGGTCACTGAAATTCTGAGAGCGACACGAGAAGAAAACCTAGAAATGATACACGATTCCGTTACCTACCTGGCTGGTCTGGGGAAAACTGTTCTAGTCGATCTTGAACATTTCTTCGACGGGTACAAGGCTGATCCTGAATACGCAATGAAGTGTTGCGAAACTGCAGCAGACGCTGGGGCTAAGTGTTTGGTTATGTGCGATACCAATGGGGGAAGTATGCCATGGGAGGTTACGGATATTTCCAAGTCTGTTGTGAAGCACTTCGAGCCCTTCTGTACCATCGGTATTCATTGTCACAACGATTGTGGCATGGCCGTTGCCAATAGCATCGCATCGTGTCATGCGGGTGTGGGGTTAATCCAAGGAACAATAAACGGAATTGGAGAGAGAACGGGCAACGCCGATCTATGTTCCATTGTTCCAAGTCTAGCTCTTCACGTCGAGACAAAAATGACCTGTAACGACAAATTGTCCGAGCTGACTCAACTTTCTCGTTTTGTAGACGAGGTTTTGAATCGTAGCCCTAATATCGCATCCCCGTATGTTGGTAAAAGTGCATTCGCTCATAAGGGAGGGTTACACGTCGCAGCGATGGAGCGCAATCCTTTGTCATACCAGCATGTAGAACCGAAATCGATCGGTAACGAAATGAGAGTATTGATTTCTGAATTGAGCGGACGCCAAAATATCTTGGGGAAGATGCAAGACATTTTTGGAAACAGTATGGACGCAGGACAAAAATCGGACCGTTCGTTGGCTGTATTGAATCGAGTAAAGGAGCTTGAGAATATGGGATATCAATTTGAGGGAGCAGACGCATCGGTACATTTGTTGATCCTATATAGCACCCAAGGCTATTGTCCTCCTTTTCAAGTCCTTGATTATTCAGCACAAACTCACGATCAGAATATAGACAGCGCAAGTCGATTGGTGACTGCCCGAAATGCGCGAACGACAGCACGAGCTACCATAAAAGTCCGGACCGTTGCTAACTATGAAGAAGATAATTCGGACTTGGCATTTGTCGAGAACCTTGAAGTTAGTGATGGAGTGGGTCCCGTCGACGCCTTGACAAAGGCTTTGAAGAAGGCTCTCACGCCGTCTCATCCGTCTTTGGAATCCGTTGAACTGATGGATTATAAGGTTCGAATCTTGAATCCAAATGCGGCCACGGAGGCAGTAACACGAGTATTGATTGATTTCCAGGATACAATAACGAAAGAAAAATGGACAACTGTCAGCGTGGATACAAACATTGTATCTGCCTCGTTGAATGCCTTAGTGGATGGATTTGAATACGCCTTGATTGAACACGCCCAGATGTGTATGCTTTGCGATGACGATTTTTGAATAATTTATATATATAGCTAACTAAAACCCAGCTAATATCAGGTACAAAGACAAAGATAATATGTATATAAGCAAAGCTGGTTGCTATTCATTGTACAAATGTAATGATATTATAGAAGAGCAATGATATTCTTTTTATAAACGTAGGTACCAATAGTTTTGTTGTTGTTGTTGTTGTCATTTCGTGATATTGTTGGTTTTGTCAGTAATACAATACTGAATATTCCTGTAACTTTTACTACTTCAAGCAAAATAGCCAATTTTGCTAGGGCGTTTTTATCTAACTTTCTGATTTCTTGAGATAATTTAGACTATGGATATTTGATTTTCAATTTATCTCAAAAAGTTAGATAAAAGCGCTACTTTTGATGCCTAAAGTTACCGTCGTAGATTAGATGTTTTTGTAATTTAGAGGTATCATAGTTTTTCTACATTAGTCATTAGCTACTACGTAATAAAGATACCACAGTTTGCAAAACTATAGTAGGAGCTGACTTAGTGTTAAATCACGCTAAATCTTATCAATCTCTGCTAGTAATAGTACTGTAGATCGTGGAGGATGGAGAATAGAGATAAAATTCTTTAATAGCACATACAAATACATACTGTTATCGAAGACAAGCGCAATGTCGACAGCGGTAGAGCTACCATACGGATTGCGTCGACGTCATCAAGCTGGTCCGCTTCTCCAACGCGACGGTGGTGACAACGACGACGACAACAACAACAATAATACTGATACCGGAGGAAGAGTTGAAGGAGATGAAGATGAAGATGTCAACATCAGCAACAATACCGTGAACGAAGATGGGGTTGACACCGTATCGCAACAGCCACATAACAACAATCACAATAACACATCCTCGGCACGATCACAAACAAAAGGCATAGGCGTATTTCAGATTTCACGTGTATATATTCTAGTATCGGTCGTTCTAGCACTATTAGCGATCATCTTAGCTCCAATTTCAACACCAAAAATCGAATATCACTGGATGACGACGATGATGAACCGTGCAGCAGAAAGTAATCGTCGGGGGAGGATTCCTCGTATATCATCAATGACTACTAAAGTCCAAAACGTCGACGTCGATACAACTATCAGAGATGCCTATGCCTATACCGGGATCGTAACGAAGTCGTTCGAAGAGATGATCACCCGTGCTGCCCTTATGGGTATTGCAGCATCAAAGCGAAATCGTGGGATGGAAACGAAACTTGGTGATGATGATAGTGGTGAGAAGGACAGTAGTGAAGATGGCAATAGAGAAGAAGCGCTGCAACAAGAAAGACAACGACGACGACAACACTTATCGCTATTTAAAAAGTACGACGATAATCAAGAAAACAAAGAACGTACTGAGGGAATGCTAACACAGCGCAAGCTATGGTGGTCGAAGCTTCTTAAAAATAATGAAGCCACGAATGATCGATCTCGTCGAGGAGGAAACGGCGATACACCTCCGGACAAACACAAAGACAAACAAAGTAAAAATGACATTGAGTGGCAATGGATCGATCCAGTCTTGTTAGAACATCATTCATTTCATCATATCCTTACCAACATCATTGATAAAATACTAAAATCAACGATTCGATTGTGCGTCATTACTAATTATATGGTGGCTATGATATATCTGCTACATTCGGTCGTGGCAGCTTGGTTCCTCTTGCATTCTAGATCTTCAAACAACGCGGAACAGCAGCAGCAGCAAGGACAGCACCAGGGAGATCACCCTGCAGCCTTAGTAACGGATTGGGCCTTCGCTTCTTCTTCGGCAGCTACTAGCGCGAGAGAACGCATGGTGGGTTTTCTAGTATTTAAATTACTATTAATATCTGCTGTGATAGAACCTGATACTCTGGCTTTAATGATATTGGTGACGTGGTTCACCTTATTAGGTTGTCTACGAAATTTGGACCATCAAGCCCATTCAACCAACACACACCTTACCGCGATGGGACATCCACCAAAGACCGGAGTCGTCCAATTGTTGTTTCTGGTATTAGCGTGTGACATCGTTGCCGCCTGCACGTGTTATACATTACTCTACACAGCGGGATGGGATATTGTTTTGCTGCTGACATGCGACTGTGCCCTTTTGTGTTGTGACACGATTGGTCATATATTGAAGTATTATCAATGTGTTTTGGAAGATTCTCATGATGCAACAATTGCGGAATTGGAGACACGACAATTAGATTTGCATGGTGCTATCCGTGACAATAACAATGCTGACGATATTGCTGATGGCCACCAAGAAGATTCGGAGGATAATGTTGTTGAGCTTCCAGTGGAAGTTCCAGTTC
>Ga0115007_10003136_pt1 | contig 10087 bp, 8 predicted proteins | sample ArcOceMetagenome_2_FD_87166 | JGI IMG/M metagenome (GOLD analysis project Ga0115007, IMG submission 87166) | Marine eukaryotic phytoplankton communities from Arctic Ocean - Arctic Ocean ARC135M Metagenome | ecosystem: Environmental > Aquatic > Marine > Oceanic | place: Arctic Ocean | collected...
CGATTCATGTGGTGAGATAGCACGAATAATTCGACGAATAACGCCGTGATCATGTAGAAAGTTTTGCCCAAAACGTTTTCGGGCCTTGTGTGCTACTGGTTTTTTGCTCATGAATTAGTTCGCGAGTTGGTTGCGATGGCGAGACATTTCGCCAGCATAGTCTATTGCTGTTAGTAAGCTACCGGAATCAGCTTTGCCTGTGCCTGCCAGGTCAAGGGCGGTTCCGTGGTCTACCGATGTGCGTATGATTGGCATACCTAGTGTAATGTTGACGGCTTTGCCAAAACCTTTGTATTTTAATACGGGTAGGCCTTGGTCGTGATACATGGCCAGTACAGCGTCGGCATTCTGTAGGTATTTTTCGGTGAATAAAGTATCGGCTGGAAGAGGGCCCGTCAGGTTAATTCCTTGGCTTCTTAAGCGGGCAAGTGTTGGCTCTATAATCTCAAGCTCTTCCATGCCCAAGTGACCGTTTTCGCCGGCGTGAGGATTTAGGCCTGTCACCAAAATTCGAGGTGACTTAATGCCAAAACTCAGTTTTAAGTCGTGATCGAGAACGTTGATGACCTCGGTGAGTAACGCCGGCGTTATGGCATCAGCAATATCACGCAGCGGTAGGTGTGTCGTGGCCAGCGCGACACGTAGTCCTTCGGTCGCGAGCATCATGACAACTTTTGATGTGTTCGTTAGTGCTTCAAGGAATTCAGTATGGCCGCTAAAAGGGATGCCTGCATCGTTAATGATGCCTTTGTGAACAGGGGCTGTAACTAATGCGGAGAATGTTCCATCTAAGCAGCCTTGAGTTGCGAGGGTCAGCGTTGATAACACATAGTTTGCATTTGCTGTATTGAGCTCTCCTGCGATGACCTCTGCTTGAAGCGGAACGGGCATCACTAATAATGTTTTTTCTGGTGTGGGTGCAGCCGGCTTAGTGGGGTCAAATTGCTTTAAGGTAAGCGGGAGCTGTAATTGCTCGGCCCGTTGTTTAAGCAGGTTGGGATCAGCAATGATTACCAACTCATCAGCATGCCCTAACTGTGCAATTTGGATGCACAGGTCAGGGCCGATACCTGAAGGTTCGCCGGGTGTAATCGCAAGACGGTTTATTGCCAAACGACTTACTCCTTAATGTCTACATAAGCTTGTGAGCGTATTTCGCGCAACCAGTTGGTTAGCTCTTCATTAAACTTACGTTTTTGGATAACGGCGCGGGCGCGGTTCTCCTGCATCTCTTCCCCTAAGTCTTGTGTGCGTTTGTCAACGACGGTCAGTATATGCCAGCCGAAGCGGGACTCAAATGGGGCGGACACTTGACCAACGGGGGTGGTTTTCATAACTTCTTCAAACTCTGGCACCATTTGTCCATCTTGAGTCCATCCAAGGGAGCCCCCTTCTGAACCGCTTGCCGGATCATCGCTGTATTCTTTTGCTAGCGAAGCAAATGATTCACCTTTGTCTATTCTTTGTTTAATGGCGGTGATTTGGGCTTGCGCTTGAGCGGAGGTTCTAATTTCGCTCGGTTTAAGCAGGATATGGCTAACTAAGCGCTGTTCAACTAATTGTACGCTGCCACCTCGTTTATCTTTCATTAAAATAATGTGGAATCCACTTGAGGAGCGTATTGGCTTGCTGAACTCTGATGGTGAGAGTTGGCGTGCGGCGTTACCCAAAGTTTCAGGAAGTTCTGCTGCTTTTCTCCAGCCTAAGTCGCCGCCATTAAGCGCATTGGGAGCATTGGAGAATTCGACAGCCAGTTTCGAAAAGTCTTCGCCGTTTTTTAGTTTTTCATAGATATCTTTTGCCGTTCTTTCAGCTTGTTGGATGATTTCTGGCGATGCTTGGGATGGGGTAGCGATCAGTATATGCCCCAATGAATATTCTGCCGAGAGGTGGCTTTGGCCTACTTCGGATTGTAAAAAATTATCAAGCTCTTGCTCGGAAACACGAATACGGCGGTTAACCATGTTCTGTTGTACGCCGTTAAGCAAAAGCTCGCCACGAATCTGTTCCCTAACTTGGGTGTAGTTACGGCCTTCGGCGATGAGTGCGTCGCGGAACTGTTCAAGTGATAAGCCGTTCTGGGATGCAATACTGCTTAGTGTGTTATTGAGTTGGCTGTCGGAGATGCGAATCCCTTGTTGCACGGCCAACTGTTTTTGAATGCTCTCTAAGATCAAACGATCTAAAACCTGTTTTTTAAACACATTTTCAGGCGGTAGTTTTGTATTACGAGCAGAGAGTTGCTCTCGTGTGATCGCAATGCGCTGATCAAGCTCGCTTTGCATCACAATGCCGTCATTAACAACCGCGACAACGCGGTCGAGTGGCACTGGATCTGCAAGTGCTGAGTGAGTAGGTACTAGCAGTGTTAAGGCTGCTACAGATAAAATTTTTCGGAGCCTAGTTTTCATTGTACTCTTCACGCTCTTCATAGCCGATTATGTCATCCATAAAGCTGCTATCGCCGCTTCCGAATGAACCAAGTCCTTTAAGGGTAAATTTAAGGAAAATACCTGTATCAAATTCGTCTGTATCATCTAGCCAGCGTCGTCCAGCAACGCTCACTTTCCAACAGCAGCTCTCATATTCGAGTCCGAGTGAGGTCTCAAGGCTGTCACTGTCTTGGATGTCATATAACCACCGTCCCATACCGGTCCAATTATTGGCGAGAGGCCAAATGAATGATAGATCGGTTTGCTCTCGTGTGGTGTCTTTAAAGCGATAGCTAAAGTTAACTCTGTGGTTAGTATCGCTGTTATAGCGTAGTCGTGCATTAGATTCCGAAGCTTCGAAATCGCTATTATCTAAAATTGTATCAAGGCTTGCGCGGAAGTTACGCGAAATATTCCATGTCGCTTGGGTCGCAATATCACTTTGTCCGCTCGTTTCATCCGGGTCAGTGCTGTCTAATTGAACCTTTCGGTCGGCAAAGTAATAAGCTTGCCCAATACTGAAGCTGGCTTGCTCAAAACCGCTTTTTGTAAAGATTCGTGTACTGATGCCTAATGATACTTGTTCTGCATCCCCGAGCCTATCTGAGCCACTAAAACGGTTGGTTCGGAACAGCGAGTTGTAATTAAAGGTCGGTTCTGATGTATCAAAGTCCGGGATGCTATCTTGGTTCTTTTCGGGGACATATAATGTGAATAATCGAGGCTCTAAGGTCTGCGTACCACCATTGGACATGGCGCGTTCAAAGAATAGTCCGCTATCCATGCTGAGTATAGGGGCGTTGATGCTTGGGTTTGAGTTTAACCCTGCCGTTTGATTTTCAAGTGAATAGGATGAACTCCAAAGCCCTAGCTGAGGTTTTAGGTATCCCCACGGTGTTTGCCATCTATAGCTTATATTGGGTTGGGCAAAACGTCGATCGCCGATAACTCTATCACTGCCTGTTAGCCCTGATAGGTTTCGGTCAAACTGGGTATATTCCGCTAGATAATGTAACTCTCCGCCTTCGCCAAAGCTTTCTTCCCCGGTCAGTCTTAGTTGAGGTAAGCGTTTGTAAGGCGCGGTAGAGTCTTGATCTATTGTTTGGAAGTCATGGACGCGTGCTCTGAGTTGCCAGTTCTCTTTAACATAAGAGAGGTCAGCTCGCTTATCTAAATGGCTTTCGCGTGATATATCTAAGTTAGTATCGAGGTCATCGAAGTAGTCTTCATCGCTTACCGCGGTGTAATCGATTGCGGTATGCCAGTTAGTGCCGAGTCGACCTTTGTGTTCGATACCTAAGAGCCAGCGGTTATCGTCGATTACATCATCGTTGTTGATATAGGCTGTGTTGAGTGTATTTGTTGACCACTCATTCATGTAGCGGAATTCGTTCTCTAGCATGAGTCCGCGATCGGTGATGATACGTGCTCGCAGTGTATCGTCCATATTTGGAGCAATATTGAAATAATAAGGCACGGAGAGATCGGTGCCGCTGTCTTTGCTATAGCCTATGCTTGGCTGTAAAAAACCAGACTTCCGACGATCATCTATTGGGAATGTAAAATAGGGGGTATAGAAAACCGGAATGCCGGCTACGCGTAAAACAGCATCTTCTGCTTCGCCATACCCTTCTTGTTTATTGATGGTGATGCTGTCTGCATGCAATTGCCACGCCTCACTATACGGAGGACAGTAAGTGTAGTCACCATTTTCAAGTCGTAAACGTTCACCTTCTAAACGGATAATTCTATCTGCGGTGCCTCGAAACCCTTCCGCATGTAAGACATATTGGGTGTTATTAAAGATCGCTTCAGAGGTGACCGTATCAACTTGTGCATTATCACTGAGTAAGAGTAATCCGGGTTCCCGGTATTGTACATTGCCATCAAAACGGGCTTTGTTCGTGACTTGGTCTAGCTCAGCGCTGCTGGAGTTTAAGCGCCGCTTGCCTTGGCGCATGTTAACACCGCCGGACAGTTGGCTGAGGCCGCCTATAACGGTAGAGGATTGGTCAGCCTCTAAGTATAGTGGCGGGTTGGCCAGTTGTTCATCGCCAGTTAGGGCATACTCAGGTTCTAAGTAGCGTCCGGCGCACTGCTGGCCAACGGGGTTTCTATAATAAGCCCAGTCTAAGTGAGAATCGGGGTTTTCAGTGATATATGCAGGCGCTGATGGTGTTGAACTAGCTGGGCCGCCAGGCACTGAAAGGGCATGAATATTTACTTTGTTACAGTCCCACGCGCCACTGGCTGAGGTGCTACATTGCCATTCGCTGCCTATGACCTCTGCGGTTGTGATGGGCTGAGAGCTGGTCGAGGGTGTGGCTGTTTGCGTCTGTTGGCTTTGTTGCGCTCGTGGTTGAACAACGGGTTGGGCTGCGACCTGATGAACACTTTCGTTGCCCTCACCATTACATACCCATTCACCCGCTTTATTTGCTACACAGTCCCAAGTGCCGTTAGAAGAGGCTTTGGCTGTAACTTTAGGTGGTGCTGTTACTACGGCGCTAGCACTGCTGTTATTTGGGGCTTGGGGTTGAGGTTTGTCCGAGCCGACGGTTTGAATTGGTGCTGCAACAGCGGCTGGCGCGGGCTGGATAACAACCGGCTCAGTGGTTTGGTTTGTGCTTTGAGGTTCTTTAGGGGCTGTTTCGGCCGTCTGTTGTGCTTGATCTGCGTTTTCAACATCGTCGACAATATCCTCATTAACGGAGCAGTCCCATTCGCCATTGTCAGTCATACTGCAGCTCCAAGCCATTTCTTGGTCGGTAGGTGCAGCGTCTGCAGCAGCATAGCTAGAAAATAATGCTGCGCTGATAGCAAGTGTTAGCGTGTATGTTGAGCGTTTGGCGAAGGGCATCTATTGACTAAATCCGTTTCAGCAGTTTCCGGAGAATCCGGTAATTGCCCGAACCTCTGTTAAACAAAGTGTAAAGCGGAGAATAATAAATCATTCTCTGCGGCGAGTGTAGCATTCGGTTGCTTTTTATGCGGATTGTTGTGTTGTTTGAACTTATCCTAGGTGAGGTTGTACCCATTTACGGGTGCGGAATGTCATAATAGGCGAAAAATTAGCTTAAAACATAGAGCGAAGTAGTTTAATGGATCAAAGGTACGGGCAATTAAAAGACTGGGTGGGGCAGGCGTTGTTAGCATTTGATGGGTTTGATGCGAATAATTGGCAGCTATTACCTGTATCTGGCGATGCCAGTTTTCGCCGTTATTTTCGTGCTAATTCTGGTGGGAAGAGCTGGATTGCGGTTGATGCGCCACCGGACAAAGAAGATAGTCGTCCTTTTGTGTCAATGGCGGACGCGTTAGAAAGTGTAGGTGTTTCCGTACCTCATATACATCAGCATGATCTGCAGCAAGGATTTATGTTGTTGGAGGATTTTGGTGATGATCTTTACCTCGCTAAGTTAAATGAGACCACAGTAAATGAGCTTTATTCTGATGCATTAGAGACTTTGCTTGTAATACAGAGCTGTAGACCCGCTGCCGGTAGCGCGTTTCCCCTTTACGATCGCACGCTTTTGGATAGGGAAGTGGCGTTGTTTAGTGAATGGTTTTTGCAAAAGCTTCTTGGTATCGAATTGGACGAAGACGAGCTGCAAATGGTCGGGTTTTTATTTAATTATGTGATTGATTCAGCGTTAGAGCAGCCGTTAGTGTTTGTTCATAGGGATTTTCATTCAAGAAACTTAATGTATAGGCCGGGCCAAGCGCCGGGTGTTATTGATTTTCAAGATGCAGTTGAAGGGCCGGTGACTTACGATCTCGCTTCTATATTGCGGGATTGTTATGTTAGTTGGCCTGATGAGCAGGTATATGGTTGGGTGGAAGGGTATCGTTTGAAACTTATTGAACGAGGCAGTGTGATGCCAGATGCTGTTCATTTTCGTCGTTGGTTTGACTTGATGGGCGCACAGCGACACTTAAAAGCAATAGGTATTTTTGCCCGTCTAAATATTCGTGATGGTAAGTCTGGTTATTTAGCGGATATTCCTCGAACTATGAATTATTTGATTTCGGTAGCGGCGAAGACGGAAGAGCTTAAACCTGTTGCTGGTTGGTTGGTGCAGAAAGTGCTGCCTTGCATGCGAAAGAGCCAATACTTTGAAGCTGATGTCTTAGATGACTGGATTGTTGAATGAAAGCGATGATTTTGGCTGCGGGGTTGGGCGCGCGTATGAGGCCGCTGACGTTAACGACGCCTAAACCTTTACTCAAGGTGGCAGGGGTTCCGTTGATTGAATACCATGTTCAGCGTTTAGTGGATGCCGGTTTTAATGAGATTGTTATTAATCATGCATGGCTGGGCGAGCAGATTGAGGCGTATTTAGGTGATGGTGCTCGTTTTGGGGCGAGGATCGACTACTCGCGTGAGGGAGCGCCGCTAGAAACAGCGGGTGGTATTCGAAAAGCATTACCTTTGCTTGGGTCTGCGCAGGAATCTTCATTTGTATTGATTAACGGTGATGTATTTACCAGCTATCCCTACTCTGACCTTGCCCGGTTAGAAAAAATGGCGCCTTATTTGGTTTTAGTGCCTAATCCGAGTCATAACACTCAGGGCGATTTTTGCTTGAATGGCGATCGTTTGCATCCCGTTGATGGTGATCGGTATACGTTTAGTGGAATTAGCGTGCTGCCTATCGCTATGTTTGATAAGTTACATGAAAATGAATCTGCTCCTTTGGGCCCTCTGCTTCATGAAGCCATCGCTACGGGTGATGTGAAAGGGGTGTTGTATCAAGGGTATTGGGCGGATATAGGTACACCAGAACGTTTACAGCAGGTAGATATGTTAGTACGGGAGCAAAAAATAGATGGCATTTGATGCACAACAAAAAGGCGCTGAGTTGGGCGCTAGCGTTAAGAAACATTCGACATCGATACTCTTGTGCGCGGTTATTGGGTTGTTCTGGGGTGGTTTTGCTGGATTGATCTTTGGTGGTTTTGTCGGTTTTTTAATCGGCCGCGGATTAAAAGGCGCAGCTGCCGCTGTTAATCCACAAGAGGCCTTTTTTAAAGCAACGTTTATTGTCATGGGGCGGGTCGCTAAAGCGGATGGCCGGGTGACTGAAGACGAAATTCAATATGCGCGTAATGTGATGGCTCAAATGCGCTTGGATGAGCCGCGTAAGCGCCAAGCGATGTCGTTTTTTTCTGAGGGTAAGGATCCTGGGTTTGATTTAGCTGGTGTGCTTAAGCCGTTGTCGATTATGTTGAGGTCGCGCCCTACCGTAAAGTTAATGTTTGTTGAAATTCAGTTGCAAGCGGCAATGGCGGATGGTGAGGTGAGTGAGGCTGAGCTTAGTGTCATTGATGCAGTTTGCCGGTTACTTGATTTTGGTGTCGATTCTGTCGAAGAGGTGATTGCCCGAGTTAAAGGGGAACGTGATTTTTATCGGCATGGGCATGACGGTGTTGATAGCGGTGTAATGCTGAAAGATGCGTATGCGGTTTTGGGCGTGAGTAGTGATGCAAGTGATGCGGAGCTTAAAAAGGCGTATCGCCGTCAAATGAGTCAGCATCATCCTGATAAGCTCGTCTCTAAAGGTTTGCCTGAAGAGATGATTGAGATTGCTAAAGAAAAGTGTCAAGAGATTCAGGCGGCTTATGAGCGTATTAAGCACGCGCGGAAATCATAATATTTTTCTCCGTATGTAGGGCACGGCGGATTATTGACCCGGCGCGTTTTCCTTTGTGGGTGCTTTGTTGTTGAGCTTGAGTTCACGCTCTATACGTTCCGCTTTAACAATATAAGTGTTGATGACGCCCCTGACGTGTTTTAGCAGCCAAGAGTTATTGCGTTTCCAGTTATCTGTCGTGGCGGGCAGTCTACTTTGGTGGAAGTTATTCATTTTCTTGTGTCGAGCGAGCCGTAACCGGTTGGCGGGGGCATTTGATATGCTATTGGTTGCCGACGATATGGGGGAACTTTGATGCAGGTCGATGATGGTGTCTTTGATCTCAGGGAGTATCTCCGTCAGTGCTAAGCTACCGTTGGGTTGCTTTGCATTAATCATAAGCAACCTCAGATCTTGTTCCTCTTGGTATTTCTTTACGTATTGAGCAGCCCAGCTGGCGCCGGTCCCTATGCCTATCACGATAAAACGGTCTAGGTCGTCACGGGTCGTCATATAGCTAATAGCTGTTTTTCCTAGTCTAAAAACGGCTTCTTCGTAGGGCTCTTCGGGTGTGTCAGTTGCTGTGTTTTCTTTTATATCTGTGCTTGTTGGTGTTTCGTCGGGTGCCGCAGGCGGCGTGTCATTTGGGGCGTCGGTGTCTTCAGCGGCGGCCGCTGCGGGTGTGAAGCTTGATAGCGTGGGTAATGTTCTTTCGGGAATGGGCTGTACTGGTGGTTGTGGTAGATAGATAGCAAGTGTGTACCAGCCAAAATCAGCCAGCCCGTTGCTGAGAACGCTCATATCTTCTGGCCATGCTATATGCGTGCTTTGATCAGGAAAGATAATAATCCCCCCTTGAGATGTTCCGCTACCTTCGCTGCGGTAAAAGCCGATGAGTTTTTCGTTCTCTTTGCCTGTATCAAGCTGCAGCAGTTCGGTTTCTTGCGGTGTGTTTTTTATCAGCTCCTGAATGCGGTTGCTATCTACGTTTGGCTCGGTCCGAGGTGTTTCGGGAGGCGATGGTTGCGATGTGGTTGTCTCGGGTTGATCGGGCGTGGCAGCGTTTTCGTTGTCGGCCGCGTAGCTGAACGAACTCAGTGTAAAAATAATAATGGAAATAATCGGAATAAGTTTCATATTTCTGATTATGGGTAAGATGTAGGCTGACAGCAAGATGCTTGCTCCGTTAAAATAGGTTAACTCTATACTTTGTGGATCAAAAATATGTCTGATTTTAAGATCGCTCCTTCGATACTGTCTGCTGATTTTGCGCGTTTGGGTGAGGAGGTTGAGAGCGTGTTGACTGCGGGGGCGGATATTGTCCATTTTGATGTTATGGATAATCACTACGTTCCTAATCTCACCATTGGTCCAATGGTGTGTAGTGCCTTGCGTAAGCATGGTATTACTGCGCCGATTGATGTGCACCTTATGGTGAAGCCTGTCGATCGATTGATTGGTGACTTCATTGAAGCGGGTGCAAGCTATCTTACGTTTCATCCTGAAGGTTCAGAACATGTAGATCGCTCCTTGCAGATGATTAGGGATGCAGGGTGTAAATCGGGTCTTGTTTTTAACCCTGCAACACCGTTAAGTCATTTGGAATATGTTTTGGATAAGGTGGATATGGTGTTGTTGATGTCTGTGAATCCGGGGTTTGGTGGTCAAAAATTCATCCCAAGAACATTGGATAAGCTACGTCAAGCGCGTGACATTATTGATCTGAGTGGTTTCGATATCCGTTTAGAAGTTGATGGCGGTGTTGGTGTGGGTAATATTAGAGAGATCGCTGAAGCGGGTGCGGATACGTTTGTCGCAGGGTCAGCCATATTTAATACGGATGACTATGCTGCAACGATTGAGAAGATGCGTGAGCAGTTGGCATTGGTTGGTCGTTGATCGTGCGTCAGCTTTTTTCTGGTCAGTTGCCTGAGCTTATTATGTTTGATTTGGATGGTACGCTTGTTGATAGTGTGCCTGATTTGGCTAGCGCCATTGATAAAATGTTAGCCGCTTTAGGTC
>Ga0115007_10003137_pt1 | contig 10086 bp, 14 predicted proteins | sample ArcOceMetagenome_2_FD_87166 | JGI IMG/M metagenome (GOLD analysis project Ga0115007, IMG submission 87166) | Marine eukaryotic phytoplankton communities from Arctic Ocean - Arctic Ocean ARC135M Metagenome | ecosystem: Environmental > Aquatic > Marine > Oceanic | place: Arctic Ocean | collected...
CAGTGTAGTTTACATCGATAGGTTGGCAGATGAGACTAGAGAAAAGGTCCAACCAAGATTGAATGAGCTCATTGAGGAATACGACGGAGATGATGGAGCCATTTAGAAAATAATGGATCACCCATTCATTATTGTCACAAATAACGAAATTATCTCTCCGTCTCTCTCCGTGGTGATGCATACCACAGCGAAGAAGTAGACAGCATTACGTAATGCTTGCTTGGGCTCTAAACACTACTAGGTAATAAACTTTTGATAAGAACTTGTGTTCGGTATTATAATTCTTGTCCATATTATCTAAATTATATATGACACATGTCACCGTTGTCTTCAAGTTGGTGCCAAGATTCTTGGTGTTCATTTTGTCGAGTGCGCTATATGAGTAGCTTTGTTGATTGTGAGTAAATATTCTTTTGAAGAAGAAAAAGATATATATTTATATATATTCTTTTGAGTTGCTTTAGAGGGTGTTAAGCTTATATCTAAGTTGGTGCCCACAATAAGCTTACATGGCATATATGATAGTTGTCCTGGGGCTGCAAGAACTTTGTGCATTCAAGCTTTTACTTTTAATCTAAATAATATTTTTAATTTTTAACAACTTGATATTATTCAATAGTTCTAGATCTAGTGGATGATAAAAAATTTGGACAATGATTAGTATGTAGAAGATTTCATATTCGCTATAAATTTGGTATCTCCTGCGCCTTTCTCCTAAGTTATATGTTGTCCTGAATATCACCCATTCAAAGCAACATGATCATAGTTGGGTTTGAAGTCTGTTTGAATCCCCTTTTTCCGCCCCACTTTCGATCTTCTTCACATAATGCGCTGTCATCACACGATAAATTTATCAAACAAAACAACTTTCAACTTTTCATCTTTCACTTATCACTTCCTGAAGCCTGAAGCAGTTAGTTACATTGCTCTCCCTTATTATTTATTACCAAGGAATCATCCCTTTCTCTTAACGGCACGCCATTGCAACGGCAACGATGATGATGACAACGAAAGGGGAAACCGCGAGAATGCCATTAGTTCTTTGGCTTAGCGTGGTAGTTTGCGCAATCGGTGCTACTTTTGATACCACGACGATGGCTTTCGCTTTCGTCCAGAACGCCGCTACTACCACTGACTTATTGTCGTCGATGGCGCCGAGAATAAGAAGAAATCGACAAGTTGACCTTCTTGAAGTATCTTCTTTATGCTTTTTCTCCCCATCTGCAATGTCCCTGTCTAGCACACAAAACCAGCAGTCAGATGACGATAGTACAAGTAACAATACCGCAAAGAAAAAAACCGGCCCCGATCTGTTCGAATTTTTCGATCCTTTGTTAAGTCCACATGCCTACCCCGAGGGGGTTTCTCCCGAAAAAAAACCGATAGCTCAAAACAACGATGAAATCCAAATGCAGCAGCAACAGCAATTTCGAAAAGACATCGAACAATCGCAACAAGAGACGAAAAAAATGTTCGGAATTCAATTACCTTCCCCTTCCGATACCACAACGAGTACGAGTACAATCGAAAAAGAGAGCGACGGCGAAAAGAAGGGTGACTTGTTTGATTATTTTGATCCGTTGATGAGTCCTCATTCTTATCCCGATGGTGTTAAACCTAGTACTATGTCGACGACAACGACACCACCTCCCCTCGAAGTTGTCGGCAACGAGGATTCTTCCAGCAGCAGCAGCAGCAGCAGTAGTGGTGGTGATAGTGATAGTAGTAGCAACAAGCATAGGAAGAAAATTGGTGTTCTTCTAATGGATCACGGTTCTAAGAAGGAAAAAAGTAATGCCCGACTCCAAGCAATGGCAAAATTGTACCAGATGACCAGTAATGGTGTTGATGATTATGACGACGATGGTACATCAACAGAACCAACCATTATTGTTCGAGCAGCTCATATGGAAATTGCTACTCCATCCATTCACGATGGATTAAAAGCATTAAAAGATTTGGGCGTGGACGAAATCATCTGTCATCCGTTCTTTCTCAGCGCCGATGGACGTCACGTGAAGGAAGATATTCCTGAAATCATAGGGGTAGCGATTGAAGACCTATGGGGGGGAAATTCTGGTGCAACACCGATTCCAATCGTCACAACAGCACCGGTTGGATCCAACACACAATTGATGTTGGGAGCTATCCATTCATTAGTTCGTGAGAATTCGCGATACCTGAAGACAACATCTAACTAATTTTTTGATAAATGTATATATACATATTTTTCATTTATCATATTGTTTAATAATAATTTGCTGTACTGTATTTTCTATTAGTTTAGTTAGATTATGCGACAACTGCTGTAATAACGATAAATATTGAACGACGATTGGTCATTTTATCAATTCCCAGCTAGCTTGATCAATTGACCATCTGAATCGATTTTCAGATAAGTCTTGTCTGCTTTGCCGTAAAACTCATTAAAGTAGGAAAGGGAGTTTTCGGTCGGAACTGTTTCGAATGCATTTTGAGGAAAGATCTTGACCATGTTATTGTCGAGATAATTGGGGAATTCATTTTGAAGCATAGTCAAACGATCTTCCAGTTTATCACGAGATGTATTGAACCCTCTCCTGACTGCAGCTTTAAGATGCTCAACGTGGGACGTGTAGTCCATATCATGCATGTCCAAGATAGAAGAATATTCGCTGAATCCTTTAGAATATGCTTCATCGATTTCGACTACTTCACCTATCTCGTTTTCACCGGCGTAGTGAAAATTCGCAATCTCGATCTTCAAGTCTCCATTTTTCTTGCGTTTCATACTCTCTTGGGACATAGTCCAAAGTATAGCGGTAGCAATGTCATCTGTGTTCTCGTTGTTCACATTTTTTAGGGCAAACACGCCTTTGCCAAGTTTACGATTACCGAATGGCTTCCAACCTAATCCAACACGTTGAAGGTCAATAACTTCATCATCTTGATTATCTGCTGGATTCTTACGTAGGACATACGTTGGTGGTTGTTGGCCAGATGGTACAATCAAGATAATAATAGACGGAATATGTACAACTCTCTCCGCTAGTAGGGTAGCATATGCAGGACCAACAACGACGAAGAAATCCTTTCCCTGATTATCGGTTCTGAGATCGTCAAAAACTGCCCCAAGATGTTTGAAATTCCAGTCGTCCCAGAAGCACTTCGCTACTTCGGGATCTATGTTCGGCATGGAGAGAGATCGTAAATTGATCTCCTTGTTTGCAGTCGAATTATCGACACGAGGAACAGGATGAGCTCTGTTAATGCTCTTGATCTTGGTCTTTGCTGAGGGTTTCTTCTTTGTGATACTCTTCTTGACCCCTTTCGTCGTTCTGGTGGTAGATTTTGCCATGCTTAATCTGTAAATTTCAAATAGTAGGTAACGACACAATAAAAAATAATTGATGCTGGCAAAGCAAGTAAACGAGAGGACGAATGAATCAAATCGAATCGAATCGAATCAAGAAAAATGTGAGATGATGATGATTTGTACTTGTGGAGGTGCAATACCAGAGTCAGAAGAAGAATTTGAAGAAAACCGATGGGCGAGAAGACAAACAGCAATAATACGTGTCGCCATAGTCGAAAAGCAACGCAGGGGACTAAACTTACTAGTTTATCAGGTAAATAATGGTGAACTTTCTTTTGGAAATAAGAAAAATATATTATGAGACATGCCATCGGCATCATCGGGCATCAATCACGACGTTCTTGGCGATCGATGCTAGCTTTTAGCACAGTAAGAAAAACAACCACACAAAAACCACATTCTCCTTTTTTTTACAAACCGGATTTTGAAACAGATAAGCAGTCCTACTATAACGGACAACGTTATTACACATACAACCAAAAAAGTACAAACTCAAAACCTCAAATTGTGAAATTTTAAAAAAATCTTCATAAAAAGGGGCAGGTGTTTTCTGATCAAAATTTTGACCCCCAATTGGATTTGAACATCGTAATAGTACTGTATCGTGGTATGATTATACTGTATAATCAGTACGTGACGTCATATCATTTCAACCAATGATTACTCGTGGAAGCAATTTGAGCCAAGTTGAAGCTTTATCTCAAGGAGAGAAACGTTGAAAAGCGATGATTACGTGATGTAATTATGTAATTATGAAAGAAGAAAACAACAAAAACCCATTATCTATCAACACCATCCGAGAAGAAAGGAAGGAAAAAATAGAAATCAATCGAATAATAAAGAAAGAAAGATGAGAGTATCTGCATTAGTTTTCGTTGCGTTGATTGGCTCCGTTGAAGCCTTTTCGACCTCGCCATCGTCATCACGATCGTTTTCGTCGTCGACCAAGACCGTCGCTACCGCCACCACTTCTTATGGTGTTGCGTCGTCGTGTCTTTATTCTACTGCTGAAGCTGCAGAAACGGATTCTACTGCTGCTGCTGCTGCTGCTGAAGATGACGAAACGGAGGATTCTGCTGATGCTGCTTCCACAGATGAGGACATAATGATTCCAACCAATCTTCCTAGTGATGTTGGTATGGATTATATTCCACTCGCTACAATGTTGGCAACTGGACAATTTGAAGAAGCTGATCAGGTAAGAGAATGTGAAAAATGAAAGAAGAGAAGAAAAACAATATAACAGCAACAAATACAACGAAGAAGAAGAAAAAACGTATCAAATATAGTCTAGAGGAGCAATATAGATAGTGGATTATTTTATAGGTGTCGTTTTCTTTTTCTTGAAACTTGTCCCTTTTCTCATTTTTGTCTTTATTCTTTGTTTTCCCCTTTAATTGTAATGATTATTTTTTTTAAATAACAGTTTACACGAGATGCTTTGATAACAATTTCTGGTGCCAAAGATTTGGGACGGGAATTTGTTTACTTTACGGATGTTAAGAGAATTCCAAACACAGATCTCGCTACCATTGAACGATTATGGAATAAATTTTCGAAAGGCAAATTTGGATATACCGTACAAAAGGTAAGTCAAGTCATTCAATAGACAAAGAAAGAACGAATCGAATCCAGAAAAAATAGAAATCATATACAATCGCACAACGATTTTATATTAAAGAAAAAAACCAAGTGTAGCGGTAGCAGATGAACTACGACTCTACATCGCTGCCACTCTTTTCTGTATATCTCTGTCGTTGGTTCTATTTTATTTTTATCTTCGTTCATCAAGACGACCTGCTAAATCACACTAACAATGATCTGTCATGTTTTTCATTTCTTCTACTTCAATACAGAAATCTATGAGACTCGCCAAAGGAGACTTTGAAACATTTTGCACAAAGATTGGATGGACGACTATGGACGGAGATGTTGAACGCAAAAGGCGTTGGTTCGGTAATTCGGAATATATCTACAACCTTAAGAAGGCACCCAAGGGACACTTACCACTAACTAGTGCTCTTCGGGGGACATCACTACTCAAAAAACTTTTGGACCATCCAGTTTGGGATAACGATGACTGGAAGAAAGAACCAGAAAAAAAGTAATCAAAACAAAGAAATAATAGGATATAATATATACAATATAATACCAGTATGAATAGTTTGTCTATTAAATTTCCATATAATTTTATATGTGTGTGTGTGTTTGCGTATCTTTGTGGAAATTTTTGATATAAATCAACATAAACTATCAGCTCCATGCTTTCAGACAAATTTTAATAGTCATTTACGTAATAAGAAATTCAATTATTTAGATGTGTGAGTATGTGTTTTTTGATGAAAAGCAAACCGGGCGTACATGCATAATCAGAAAATACGTTATCGTTTCTGCTTCGTTCCAGCATATTAAAGAGAGAGAGAGAGAGAGAGAGAGAGAGAGATGATACTCGCATTCCATTTCCTTCGTACAATTGTACCTCACCCGGCTATACTCATCATACATGGACACGATCGGTCGTCTCTCATTGAACGCTCTCCATAATACTTTCTGCATGCGATAGTAGCTACCTGGTTCATGCACGATAATGGATATTAGACACGAGTATTTTGAATCACAGGTAGGCAAATGTCGTAAATATTTAATCTAAAAATGGAATTTATTATAGCTTATGGTATTATCTTTTTTATACTACTTTTAGTCTCACGCTATCGAATTGTTGTCAAAAAAATTGTCAACATGATAGAAACAAGGATTTCTTCTGACTTGCGCAACTTTCCTGTTACTATTGAATATGGCATCATGCATTGAAATGATTATTCGTTGCATAATAACAGATCTAAGCTGCAGCAGTTTCTTCTGGACCGGCATCGTTCACTTCCATCGCTGTATTAAATTGTCCAGCAAGGCTGTTGGCTGATTTAATCCACGTAAAGACTAACCCAGTAAGAATCACTGCAAGATACGGTGTTGCCGCCCCAAGACTACCCACACCGAAGATAAGAATCTGCTGGATCAATGCACCACCTGATTTTCCAAGTGGGTTACCGATGACATCAATAGCAGCTTTACCCTTAGTCTTTGAATCTTGATCAAGGGGAATATAAGCCATTTCCTTGCACGGATCAAAGAGGGAATATTTAGCACTCTTACTTAATATGTTTTGCGCAGCACCTACGAAAACGGCCAACATTAAAGGCGTAGTCCCCAATGCAGCCGTCATTGGAGCAAAGAAGTCACCAAAGATGCTGAGAGCAAAGAAACAAAGACCGGTAATACCCAAATTGATTGGTGTAACCAATGCGGCAACTCTCCAACCAAACTTAGCAAAGATGGTTCTTCCTAAAAGCATCATGACCAATGTAACGAGGCCTGTGGCAGAAGAAAAATTACCCATAAATGCCGAATACGCATTGGGATTGGGGAAGGCAAGCTTCAATTTGGCTTTCCAACTAACTTCGACGATGTTGATGCACATTCCATAGGAAATGACGAGCATTGCGAGGTTGCGTATGTAAGACGAACTTAGTAGGAATTTGGCAGATTCTTTCATGGTCATTTTGACCTTTTTCTTTTTCGGTGCCTTAACCTTGTTCTTCGCAAGCGTCGGGACAACGTTCTTTTGCATGTGTCGGAAGGTAGCTAAAACGACCCCACCTCCAGCTAAAACAGCTCCCATAAGGTATCTCAAACTGACAGCCCATGCATCAACACCAGGAGCTAAGGAAGAACGCATGTTCGATACCCATCGTACATACTGACCCGAAAATACTAAAGCAACGTTAGCAAATAACCCAAAGAGTGGATCTAGACGTCAAATAAATGGCATGGAACAGATGAAGAAGTTCGGTTAGTCAGTATTAAGATGAAGAATCAAATACAGTGAATACCAAAGGATTCGCTCTATCGTCATACATTGTAGTGTCAAAAAGAGAAAAAACTTACAATATTTCTTTGCTTCGTCGACGGTTGTTACCTCATTAGCAAATCCCCAAAACAATAAAGAAGCAACTACACTTCCCCACATTTCTGCCATAACGTAAAATACAGCGAATGACCAATTACGAACAATAGCCAACGGAGCCCCAAAGCCTGCTGGCAAAGCTGCACCCAACATATCGCAAAGCGCGTGTGGGTGCAATATGGAACGATTTGGGTAAATAAATAACGCGAACATGGAAAAGAACGCTAAAAAGGGCCAAACGCAAGTGTAGAAAACATCCTTTTGTTCCATCCGGTCTGTTAGGGAGGAATACATTGCTGTAAATCCGATAGCGGCGGGCAAGTTAACGTATGTCTTGATGAAAGGGATGACTTCGGCTCCACTTTTCGGGGCCGTGACCATTAGGACATCCTTCGTATCTCTCAAGATAGTGTAATTAAACAAGATCGCAAAAAACATCAATGCTAGGGGTATCAACTTTCTACGTTCTTCCAATGGTGGGACGATTGATTTAATCTGTTATTTTTGTTTGTTTGTTGGTCGTAAAAAGAATTCGGTCGAAATGGAATATAAGAGTGAGAAACGAATCGAATCGAAACAAAAATACTGTTTACTTTCCTACCTCTACAAAATAGAATAATAGTAATAATTATATTTGTTTTTGCGTACCTTGTCGAATAGACCTGCCTTTCCCTTATCGGCTGAAGCAGCAGAGGAATCGACCATGAAGGAACCGTACTGTTTCTGTTCATCATTACGCCACCAAGCCAACTTTTCGTTCCGTCGTGTCGACAATGGGACGGACGGTAGGAATGCAGAGTACGACGACTTGGATCCCGCAAAAACGTTTGACGATGGTTGTTTCTGTTGTTGAAAACCAAAACTCGGTTCGGCGATGAGACACAGCAACAACAAGCAGGAAATTGTCGAGGCGACGATCGGCATGTTCAGTAATTTCTTCATATTGCTATTTGAATACAATGGTATGAAATTGATGTTGTGTGTGTTTATTATTATGACAAATAGATCAGAACCAACCAATTCTTATCTTTATACTTTTTATTATATGAACACAACACAAGTACGTTTTGCTGTGAATAATACGACTGGTATGTGAAATAATAATGAGAAAGTGGTGATGGATTGGCAGATTCGATTCGATTCTGTCATGACAACACATTTCTTTACTTTTAATCGAGATCACTAGTAGCACATCGGAGAATGATGGATTGAATGAGTGGTGACGCCTCATCTTTCCATTCTTGCTTCTTCCTCTTCTTCGAGACGTATTCCTTGAACAATTTGAAATGTGATTGGCTGTGACAGCAGCGAACAGTTCGCCGTTTTATCACTTCCAGCTGTCAAAACACATGGGAAGGGAAAGATATAATACTTTATGTATTTATACAGATGGCTGATGGAGTGAGAAAAAAATGAATGCATTACCATGAGCATTGTTTGTACAATGTAGGACACCTATTGAAACTCTTAATAATAAAGCATGATACATTTATATATGTATGATATATAATAGCTTTTTGGCTTGTTCCACCTACCTGGATGTGGAAATTTTTTATAAGAGTTTTAAAAATTGTGTGGGACAAAATTGATTCAGCAATAATTAAATAATTAATTCCAAGACCATGACCATGATGGAAAAATGTTATCTGCTGTATCATCTCCATTACAAGTAGTGCTGTAATTAATATAATGTAGCACAAGAACTGACATAAAGTGGTTTAATTTGGTTTGTTACGGAACGTTCTTTTCTGTGTAGAGGAGAGATGCATATGAATTGATAGGCAACATCGCATATATAATCACAGGAGGTACACATTAAAGAGGGAGAATACAAATTGAACAGTCCTTCCTCCTCTCACCTTTTTTGGTATCATTAGCCTATAGTCTATTGTCTTATGTACCTAATTTTTTTGATAAGTTGTGCAACATCTCTCAATTATAAAGAAACAATTAATTATTAATAATGGGGTTTCATGTTGTATGTATGTGTTGTAAAAATGCGCTTTGTGTCTATTTTGCATTTTTGATCCAATGAATGGCACATGTAATGTGTGATCTTTCTGAAGCTCACACAAACAATACATCTAATCAAGCTTCACTAATCTAGAATTGAAATTCAGACAAATTGACAAATTATTCTTCCTTTCTTGTTGTTGTTTTCTTTGCATAGACACTCCTACGCCTGTCACTAACTCAAAACAATCAAGAAAACAGTTTCACCTGGAACATGCCTGTCTGATATGTTATGACACTTGTTGTTCATAAATAAACCAGTTAATCAAAGAAGCAATCTGTGTAGACCAAATTTGATTTTAGTTACTCTTAGGGCATCAGTGCGCAACAACATCAGTATTATATGTTAACTTCCCTAGAATTTTTATGAAAGATGCTCTCTCCTTCTAATCCTAAGCCACGCATCAAATTCAGCTATATATACACAAGAATTGTGGCTCAATGCCACTGTTGTAAACACACACAACATACAATCAGACTCATAGCTACTCAAAACAGAAATACTATGCACTATTAATATTTCATTCAAACTCAATAAAATACTGGTAATGTTTAGAATGCGACAGGATGAATTTCTGAGGTTAATTCTTTTAATTCATGATAAGTTTCACAAACAATGAGTGAAACTAGCGCTATTAATAATACTTATTAATATCGCGAAGGCTGTAAAAGAAGCTACTAACTTCAGTTTTGATAGACTGACTGCGGTTGTTCTACAAGGATACTCTCCCTTTTGAATACAGACCCGATCTTC
>Ga0115007_10003141_pt1 | contig 10078 bp, 9 predicted proteins | sample ArcOceMetagenome_2_FD_87166 | JGI IMG/M metagenome (GOLD analysis project Ga0115007, IMG submission 87166) | Marine eukaryotic phytoplankton communities from Arctic Ocean - Arctic Ocean ARC135M Metagenome | ecosystem: Environmental > Aquatic > Marine > Oceanic | place: Arctic Ocean | collected...
AAAGTTATACATAGGTAAACCCAGTACCACCGCCTCAGCAGCAGATAACTCATCAATCAGGTTTTGGCTGAAATCTAATAGGGCTTGCTGCTCAGGCGTGCGATCTTCTTCAGTGCTTGCAAAGGCACCGATGGTGCTGGCATCTAAATGAGAAATGGGCTGAGAAACTAGGTCACGAACCACCACCTGCGTAGCCGGATGCTGGGCTAGGTATTGGCTGGTGAATTCATTGGCTAATGTGGTTGAATTTGAATGATCACCAAAGATGCCGCTGTTGATCTGTAAAAGTGTGCTCATATGCTTGCTCCAAGTTGTAAGGAATCTGTCAACGTTGAAGCAAGTTTAAAACAATTCTATCGATCTAATAGCGCAATAATTTGCACACATGAATCGACAAAATAGATAGATTAAGCCTCATCTGGTTTGATGCGGCTATCTCCCAGCATGTAGTGAGCGAATACCTGACACGTAAAGTAGACGATAAACCCTGCTGTGACGATGTCACTGACAAAGTGCCCACCTTGAACAATGCGTCCAAGACTGACGATGGCACCAATCAATAACCCACCCAACAGATAACGACGCTGGCGCAATACCCAAGCAAATGCCATAAAGAAAAATCCCATGGCCGCGTGACCACTGGCAAAGCTTTGGTTATTACCGGGCTCATCCGCCATTACAAACGCAGGACTAAACTGTGCTTGTCCACCAAATTGCTGTATGTCGCGAGGACGAGGACGATCCCAATTATCCTTCAAAATAGGGTGCACGATAATGCCTGGGCCCACTAACAAAACCACCAGCAAAAAGCCTGTGTATTTACGAGATGGTTTCAGGGATGGTTTAAACCAAGGCAGTATTAATAGAATAAGTAACGCAGGCACTAAGAAATGCGGCATATAACGAAACACCACATAAATAAATTGCACCACAGGGTTTTGATTCAGCTCAAACCCCACTTCTGGCTGCCAAAACAAACCCGCCACCCATAAATCAAATTGTGGCACGGCATAAAAGAAAATAGAGACTAAAACAAATAACGGGATTGCCCAGTGGCGTTTAAGAAAGGTCATAACGGCTTCGCATTGATTCTAAAATGCGGATTGTGCCATACAATAGCCCTCGCTTATAGCGGTGGGATTAGCCCTTAACTTACCGGTTATTGGCTAAAGCGGCTTTCGATACCCAATAAAAAAAAGTATCCGACACCCAGGTCGCCATCCGCCCCAGCAATGGATCCTTCGCCCCTCATGGTGAGCCCCATGGCCAGCTTAAGTTGCAAAGGTGATAGCAAAGCACGATTAAAATCAAACCCCAGCTTCCAATGGGTAAAACCCAAGGTGGCATCCGTGCCATCGGCTTGACGATACAGCCAATTGCCGCCTTCGGGTTCCATGTACAGCCGAATACTGTGCCTGCGATTAAGCGTGACTTGAGAGTAGATATTAGGGAAAACCCAGTGGTGATAGATCTTGCTGTTTGGCTTGGATATTAGCCCAAACACTGGATATATCTGGGTATCTGCGAATAATGAATCTTGCCTAATCCCCGCCACCCAGCTGACTTTACGATTGGCCTGATAACGGACCTGCCAAGCGAATTCATTCACATATCGAGTTTGCTCGAGTAACGATTCATCAGTGAAATAAGTAGACGCAAACTGCCAAAAGTGCTGCCACCGGCCAGAAGGCCGTTGTTCAAATTCTATAGGAAGGGAAAAACGATATAGGCGCCGTGTATCGGATACACTGCCAGACAAAGCAAAACGGTTTTCAGACAGTTGAGCGGCTGCAAACCAGTCACCCACAAAGGATGAAGAAGCAAATACAGGCATATGCAGCTTGGTTGCAAGGCGCGCAACCTCAAGACCATCAACACCACTAAACGTTCTTTGAGTATCTTGCTGATGAGTGGCACTGACTTGCAGCAACGCGCTTTGTGCAAAACTCATTGCGGGCAGGCTAAGTAAGACTAAACAAACACAACTGACAATCCATTTCATGATTTCAGTGTAGTCAAAACCATCCAGCTTTGGATGATAAAGTGCTGATTAGCACTCTTTGGCCAATGCCTCGATGCTTGGCCAGTCATGGTTAGCCATTAATTGCTCGGGGCACAACCAAGAGCCACCTACCGCCATGACATTTTTTAATGCCAAATACTCTTTAAAATTCTCCACCGACACCCCCCCTGTTGGGCAAAAGCGTACGTTTTCAAAGGGTCCGGCAAAGGCGCTTAGCATGGCAGGGCCACCGGCTAATTGTGCGGGATAGAATTTAAAGTCATTCAAACCAAACTCAAGACCCTTTATGACATCGGACGGTGTCATGACCCCTGGCATAAATGGCAAAGATAAATCATTGGCTTTTTCAATCAAGGATTCACTGACCCCAGGGCTCAGCGCAAACCTGGCACCAGCGTCGCAGGCTTGTTGAATATGTTGTGCTTGAGTCACCGTCCCCACGCCCACAATGGCATCGGGGACGTCTTTGACGATTTTTTCGATGGCCGCGAGCGCCACAGGCGTACGCATGGTGACTTCGAGCAATTTCACGCCCCCTGCAACCAATGCCTGCGCTAGGGGCACTGCGTGATCTAAATCATTAATCACAATCACAGGTATAACCGGTTTACTTTCCTTTAACCACACATCAAATGACATATTACTCTTCCCAATCAATGCTAATGGCGCCTTTATCCGCTGACGTCACATGTTTACGAAACACAGAAAATAGCTCTCGGCCCACGCCTTTTTGCACATGAGATTGTGCCTTGGATTCACGGCCGTCTAAATCCACATCCAGCACATTCATATGGCCCGTGTGAGCATCAATGTGAATCATATCGCCGTCTTCAATACGGTTCACCATGCCACCGGCGGCCGCCTCCGGTACGCAATGAATCGCGCTGAGAACTTTACCAGATGCTCCTGATAATCGACCATCCGTCAGTAAGGCTACATGGAACCCATGGTCTTGCAAACTGCCCAATACCGGCATGAGCTTATGTAGCTCTGGCATGCCATTGGCTTTTGGCCCTTGAGCTTTTAGTACCACGACCACATCTTGATTCAGCTCACCCTTTTGAAAGGCCTCTATGACATCCAGCTGATCGGTGAACACTCTTGCAGGTGCTTGTATAGAACGAAATTCATCTTGAACGGCAGAAACTTTGACGATGGCTTGCCCAAGGTTGCCACTTAATAACGTTAAACCGCCCTTATCATCAAATGGTTTTTTGCACGTGGCCAAAACATCACTGCGTAACGTCTCGTTTAACTGCTTAGCGTAATAACTTTGCCAATGGCGCATGCTATGAACGATATCTTGTGCGAATGTTTTTTGAGTAACGGTCAATACATCACCGTGCATTAAACCGGCATTTAACAGCTCATGAAATATATAAGCGGTACCGCCCACTTGATGAAACGCATTAATATCCGCTTTTCCATTTGGGTAGACCTTACAAATCATAGGGACCACTTGTGAAAGGTCGTGCATGTCTTGCCAGGTTAAGATATACCCTGCTGCTTTTGCGATGGCGATCCAATGGATGGTTAAATTGCTCGAACCACCTGTTGCCAGTAAAGCCACAATGGCATTAACCAAGGACTTTTCATTCACCATATGACCCAACTGAATCGCTTTATTTTGCTTGAGCATACTCAACTGGGTATTACTGGCAATTTGGTCACAGGCTTGTTGATTAAACGTCTCGCGCATATTGGATGTGGGTTGCTCAAACGCACTGCCTGGTAACATCAACCCCATGGCCTCCAGTAGCATTTGATTTGAATTGGCCGTTCCATAAAACGTACAAGTGCCCGGACTGTGATAAGCGGCTACCTCACTTTCAAGTAACTCCTTATCAGTGACACTGCCTTCGACATATTGCTGTCGGACTTTTGCTTTTTCTGAATTACTGATACCTGTGGACATAGGACCAGCCGGTACAAAAATCGCCGGTAAATGGCCAAAGCGTAATGCCCCCATTAACAGACCCGGAACAATTTTGTCACAAATACCAAGCAGCATCATACTGTCAAAGCTTTGATGGGAGAGCGCTACCGCCGTTGATAAGGCAATGGTGTCTCGTGAAAATAAAGACAACTCCATACCCGCATAGCCTTGGGTCACACCATCGCACATGGCGGGTACACCGCCAGCCACCTGTGCCGATATCCCATGACGATAAAGGTGCTGTTTAATCATCTCAGGGTAACGATAATACGGTTGATGCGCACTGAGCATGTCATTGTAGGCACTGACGATCCCTACGTTTAATCCCGAGGTGGTGTCTTTTAAAATTAACTTGCCTTCATCACTTTGTGACGCCATAACATGGGCTAAATTCGTACACCCCAGCTGACCTCGGGTGGGCTTGTCTTGTGCCATGCTGGCCATTAAATCTAAATAGGCTTGGCGAGAGGTGCGGCTTCGTTGCTCAATGTCTTTTGTCACTCGAGCCACAACTTTATTGATCATGATTCACTCCAATAAACGGTTACCGGACAAAGGGTTTGGGTCAATAAATAATGTATCGGCAAAGACTGTGATGTATTGGCGACACTTTCCTGTTCAATCAAGTGACGTTTAACCGCGCCTTTAATAAAAATATAAATCTGCTGTGCTGATAATAAATATGACAGGGTTAAACTCATGCGCGAGGGCTTATCTTTCGGATTGGCTGGTAAACAAAAGGCACTTTGTGCAAGGTCCAATAAATCGTCAGTATTGGGCATATTGGGAAATATAGACGCAAAATGCCCGTCTTCTCCCATGCCTAGCACCACATAATCAAGTTTCTCTACATTATGCTTAAGTAAGTGGTCGGTGCGAATTTGTCCCGCCTGCGGCGTATTCTCTGAATTCTTTAAAGCAATGAACTGAGCAACCCTTGCTTGATTGCGAAACAAAGTCTGCTTGAGCATATTTTCATTGCTATCTGAGTGGTGAATATCCACCCAGCGTTCATCGGTTAGTGTAACTTTCAGTTTTGACCAAGCCAGCTCTGCGTCGCTTAATTTTTGATATAGGCCTTTAGGTGTGCTGCCACCGGCTAACGCTAATGACACCGTCTTTTGGTTCTCTAGACTATGATTAATCTGATGGGTTAATTCATTTAACAGTGCGTCTTCACATTGCTCTATTGTGTTAAACACGTTTACATCCATGCTTAATTATTCTCCTGCCATAGACGACCATCTTTTGCTAATAACAGCGTTGACGCCGCAGGGCCCCAACTGCCCGCACTATAAGGTTCTGGCCGTTGATCAGCCTGCTGCCAAAACTCCAAGATAGGGTCCGCCCATTGCCAAGCACTCATGAGTTCGTCTTCCCGTAAAAAGAGTGTGGCATTGCCATTGAGCGCATCGGCAAGCAATCGCTCATAGGCATCAGGTACTCGTTTCTTTTGCCCACTATTATTAAGACTTAAAGTCATGGGACGAACTTGCATATGATTGCCTACGCGTTTTTCACACATTTGCAAACGTACGCCTTCATCAGGCTGTAAACGGAAGACCAATTTATTGGCCATGGTTTTTTTGTTCTGCATTTCAAATAAACTATGTGGCACTTCTTTAAATTGCACCACAATTTCACATGCTCTTTCCGCTAAGCGTTTACCGGTTCGCAGATAAAAGGGGACCCCTGCCCAGCGCCAATTGTCTATTTCCGCTTTGACCGCCACAAATGTATCAGTATAGGAGTCCTGACTGACACCCGGTTCATCACGATATCGGGGGACCATTTCATTACCATTTTGAGTCTGGATAAGCCCCGCTTCGTACTGACCCCGAACGACCTTATCCAGCAAGTCATCACCGACTATGGGCTTCAATGCTTTAATGACTTTAACTTTTTCATCCCTTACTGCTTCCGGCTGCATGCTGGCAGGGGGTTCCATGGCCGTCATACACAGCAGCTGCAATAAATGATTTTGTAACATATCGCGCAATGCACCGGTGCCTTCATAGAAGCCCGCTCTTTGTTCAACCCCCACAGTTTCTGAAATGGTGATTTGCACATGATCGATATAACGCTGGTTCCACTGGTGCTCAAAGATAGAGTTCGCAAAACGCAGAGCTAAAAGATTCTGTACTGTCTCTTTGCCTAGATAATGATCGATTCGATAAATCTGTGATTCTTTAAAGAATTCCGCCACACGGCGGTTGATGGCCTTACCACTTTGATAATCACAGCCGATGGGTTTTTCTAAAACGATAATGCTTTTGTCATTAATGATGTTCTGAGCAAACAGTTGCTCAGAAATCTCAGGGTATAAACGGGAATGTACTGCGCAGTAAAATACACAATGGTGGTTGGCGCCTTGAAGCTTTTTCGCAAGCTTGCTGTAACCTGCTGTTTTGTCCAAGTCCATACCAATATGACGGATACGACGAGTAAAACCCTGCCAGGTTTTCTCATCGATTTCTGTACCGTACTGGTGCGCCGCTTGCTTGATATGCTCTAAATAGGACTCTAGATTGGTGTTGTTTCGCGTAATGGCCCAAATGCGACCTTCTTCATGCAACCGCCCATCTAGGTGCAGGTAATACAGGGCAGGGATCAATTTGCGCAGAGCTAAATCGCCCGATGCGCCAAACAAAACCAGGTCAAATGGTTCTGTTATATCCGGCATTCGCATTGGTTATCTCCTATGATTGATCATTATATATGCACAGCCAATCCATCTTATGCCATGACTCTTTCAATATAGATGATTTCACACTAACAGCATTTCTCTTACATTCACACCTGCACTATTTATGCCCAGTCCCATATCAGCTGCTTTAAGATGGTGTTATTACATATGAGCCAGTTACCGCCAAGACCAATTGATAAGTTCAAGCGAAGCATTATGACAACGAGACTTGCTGTAGATAAGCAAATAGCTAGAACAAAAAAAAGCCGCGATTGCGGCTTTTTTATCATGGAAGGGTTTAAACCGTAGCCTTATCAAAAAGCGGTTTGTTGTACGGTAATGAAATATTCATTAAAAAGACAAATACCGCCGCGCTTTCAAATAGTTCACTTGAACGAGACACATCTTTAATCAGTACCTCTGCCACTATGGCCACTGTAAACCAAGCCACTACTTGATGGTAATGGGCAATAGGCACGCCCATATAATCACAAAAACGCTTAAAACCTGCAAAACAACGATAGGCAAAAGTGAACACTAACAAGTAGGTTAGAAGCGATAGACCCAATAAGGCACTGAAAATGATCTTATTCACTTTCTTACCTTCTACAATTAAATTATGCAGGTTAGTTTCTTGCTGTGCATTGTTTTGTTTAAACCACTCAGAGCTTTCAATATTAAAAATACGCTGTCCCCAAGAGATCTCTTCTCCGGCACCAAAAAAACAAACCAATGCCAGAAATCCCCAAACCGCTAAGAAACTGACATTTTTTTCCTTGCGCAGGCTAAACACTCGATACAAGCAAACAGCACACGATAATAAAAGACCAACCACGGTTAACCACTCAATAGGGCCGTCTTCTTTCGCAAGAACTCGGGTATAAAATTCAGGGTCAGTGAAGGCAAAATAACTGCCTATGGCCAACATGAGAATGACAAGCGAATAAACAACTTTTTCGATTGGATGTAATTGACTAAGCATTTTTCATATCCGAAGTTTTATAACGACTAAAGACAAGGGAAATCCCTTTAAGCAATACGCTAACAAGAGACATAATAACGGCAATGGGATCGATTAAATACACCCATAGATTCTGACTTTCATAAACCTGAAAGCCATTTGCTAAAACAGCTAGAGCAATGACAACTGCAATATGTCGCAAGCCAGTAAGCCAAGCCAATAGTCCGGCTCCAGTCAACATCAGCAATAAAAGATTGTACAGATGGTTACCCGCATACCCCATTGCAAAGGGATCAAACTGGGTTAATCCCATACTCATTGGGTATAACAATAAGGCAACAGCCAAAATAAACCAATGCAATGACAACGGCACCTTTCCTGCTGTCGGTCTCACCACCTGCCATAAATACAAACTGCACATAAACAAGGTGGCGATACTTAAATCTGAAAAGTAGCCACGAACAAATTCCACAACTAGCCAGTGCCCAATTGGTAATACTAGTAGAACTGCAACTAAAACATAGGCAAGTGGCCACATACGACCCCAGCGTTTCACTTGTAACAGGCCAAAACACAAGGCCATGAAGAATAAAGCGCTAGCAAGCAAAGAAAATAAACTGGTCATAGCAGCGCCTCCAACCAAGCTTGATTCACATGAACGTGCTTAAACAACTCTCGGTTCCATGTATAAAAGATATGTACGTCATCACCTGACTTTGTTACCCACGGATAGGCGTATCGCCCCTCATCGCTTTCCAACTTTTCAGGGTTTTCAAAGTAATACTTTGTTTGCCAAGTTTGCCCTTGATCAAAAGAGACGGCTAAACCTAGATTATTTCGCGTTAATTCCGTGTTGCGTGTTGCATCGTTAAATAGCATCCAACTGCGCTGCTTCTCATCAACAAATGCAAATACGGCGGAGTTTGGGTTGTCCACCTTAGTGGCGTGATAGTCACTCCACGTCAGACCAGCATCCAAGGAGATCGCACGCTGCACCTTTTCAATATCATGACTGGAGTCACGCATCATAGTAACGGCGGTTTTATCGTCGTATAACATGACACTGGGTTGAATCGTATGATCGCCATGGGTAATACGATAACTATCAATCACATTACCCGCCAGATCCACGCGAACAATGTGTGAGAACTCACCTAACAGTTCATGATATGCAGTAATACCTATGGTGCCATCTTGATATGTGATGACATCATTTTTAATTAGTGTGCTTATATTCAGAAAAGGCGTTAAGACAAGGCGCTTAGACGCGTGCCAAGACTGACCATTATCATAAGATAAACTCATATTCAGTTGACTTGTAGCCCAACCCGCCATAGAAACTGACACATAAAATAATGCGGTTACACCACTTGGATGGCGATATAAAACAGGGTTGCCTACTTTTTTAATGTAGCGATTTAAATCATCTGAAACTTGATAGCGATTCAAAATACTTTTTGGCTTAGACCATTCTTTCTTTTCGGCATGAAAAACAGAGCTATAAATCTCAACATCCGTATGGCCTTCACGGGTACCTGCATACCAAGCCGATAGTAAATCACCATTATCCAATGCAACAGTGGTGATACTGTGCATGCTTTTCGCAGAATCCACGCCTACATCAAAACGTTCAAACACAGGTGTTTGATCAAGCAAAATGTTTGACTCTGGATTCAAATAAAATTTGCTGTCACTGGCTCCAGGCAAATAATAAGAAAACATTAAGCCGATGATTAGCAAAAAAGGCACTGAAAATTTAATAAGATATTTGGTCACGTTAACCCCTTAATAAGCTCCGGTATTATCCTGTTCAGTTGCCTTCCCTGCAAGTAAAGCGTTAGCTAACACCTCACATATTTCCTAGTTACTTAACCTAATAAAAGACACCAGCAATACCCAAACAAGCAAAAGCTTTTATAAAACCTAAACACCTTCGACCCCACTAGCATGGGTTAAGCGTTGCTCGGGGCCAGAGCTCGGCACTGAGACGTATACGGCAAAGCCTTCGTGACTTTTGAGCGCTCAAAACAAAACACACCCAAAAAAACCAACCGAGCAGCGATTCAAGTAACCTTCGTTGGCAAATTTTAGACATAAAAAAAGCCCTGTTACGCAAGTAACAGGGCTTTTATATTTAAAGCTTGACGATGACCTACTCTCACATGGGGAGACCCCACACTACCATCGGCGATGCATCGTTTCACTACTGAGTTCGGGAAGGGATCAGGTGGTTCCAACGCTCTATTGTCGTCAAGCAAACTGGTTCGGATAGACGTTAAAAACGGCTTTCCAAATGCTTTGGATAAATTTTCTTCGTTCTAGTTAACACGTTTGTAGCAATCAAGATCGATCGTGCTGTTTACAGCTTTTATCGTACTGTCATTTTAGATCAGTTTTGGCGTTATATAGTCAAGCCTCACGGGCAATTAGTACTGGTTAGCTCAACGCCTCACAACGCTTCCACACCCAGCC
>Ga0115007_10003142_pt1 | contig 10078 bp, 8 predicted proteins | sample ArcOceMetagenome_2_FD_87166 | JGI IMG/M metagenome (GOLD analysis project Ga0115007, IMG submission 87166) | Marine eukaryotic phytoplankton communities from Arctic Ocean - Arctic Ocean ARC135M Metagenome | ecosystem: Environmental > Aquatic > Marine > Oceanic | place: Arctic Ocean | collected...
CCAGCAGCCATAGATGGTGGGTTAGAGCTGCTTTCGTCGCTCTCTAGTGAGACGCCGCGCGTTCAACAGCCGATTGTGTATACCGCCAGTTTGTTATTGGGCCGTCAGGTGTATAACGCAAGCTTGCAGCCGCCAACGCTGGCAACAGGTAAAGCGGTGATTGAACCGTTAGGTGATCAGTCGCAACACCAACAGTCGATTAAAGGGCAATCCATCACCGTTGTGGTGCAATCATGGCTGATAACACCCGAGCAAAGTGGTCCGCTTGCTATTAACGCCGCGTTATTGGTGGGTGAAATTCCGTCTGCGCAGGCGTCTAATCGCTCGCTAGGCGGTCGCTATATTGATCCTAATTCATTACGCCGTATTCAATTAACAGCAGATAGTTATCAGTTAGATGTCACCGGTATTCCTGCTGATTATAAAGGGGCTACCTGGTTACCGGCGCAGTCATTGGACTTAAGTGAGCAATGGAGTAGCGATAGCTTTCGTGTGGGAGAGCCTGTAACACGCACCATTACGGTTGAAGCCGAGGGCTTAACGAGTCATCAGCTTGCGACATTAGTGTTACCTGATAGCACGGGCCTTAAACAGTATGCTGGCACGCCTCAAATCAGCCAGTCTTATACTGATGGTGTACTCAAGTCGACGATGACGGTAGAGGTGACGCTAATCCCAGCACAACAAGGGGCAGTGGATGTTCCCGCATTGAATATGTCTTGGTGGAATGTAAATACGGACAGTGAGGAAGTAGCGAGCCTTCCTACTCGGTCGATTAAAGTCGAGGCAGGCTCCGTGGCAAGCGCGCCCATTCAGGATCAAAATACCCAGTCAAGGAATCCAGTACAGGTGCGGCAACCCTTACCCGCTACCACCCAGCCTGAATCGATGCCAGCGGATCCCACAGTCAATGCGTCAGTGTTGGCATCAGGGCGGCAAGATACATCAACGTGGTTGGATTACTGGTGGCTTGCGCTAGTCGCCGCAATACTGGGCAGTGTAGTGACGTTGATTATTAGTCGGTTACTGCCTCGTAGGGTAAGCCCTTCAGCGTTGGGCGCTTCAAGTCGTACTAATTCAGGCAAAGTAAACGCTTCATTAGCGCGTATCAAACAGGCTTGTGCAGACAATAATGCAGGGGAGCTGCGGTTAGCACTCATTGAATGGGGGCGGGAGATATGGCCTGACTGTAATAACTTGAATGCCCTTGCTCAAAAAGTCTCGCCTGAGCTAAAAATAGTCATTGCTGACTTGCAGCGCCAGGCTTATAGTCAACCCACTTCTGAGGGGAGCATTCATTGGCAGGGTAGCGATTTTTGGGACGCGATTAAGGGCTATAAACCTGAAATTACTCACTCAAAAAATGAGGCGCTTGTGCCTCTATCACCTATCCACTCCACATATTAATTAAGGTGCAATTTTCATGACTAAGCCTGTTGAAAAGGTGGTGATTTTAGTTGATGTACAAAATGTGTATTACACCACGCGACAGGCTTATCAAGCCAATTTCGACTACAACGAGTTTTGGGCGCGTGTCACTTTTGATCGGACGGTCGTTAAAGCCATTGCTTATGCCGTGGATCGCGGCGATGAAAAACAGCGCCAGTTTCAGAACATCCTTAGAGCGATTGGTTTTGACGTGCGCTTAAAGCCTTTTATTCAGCGTGCGGACGGTTCTGCTAAAGGGGATTGGGATGTAGGTATAACCTTGGATGCTATGGAATACGCCTTGTTGGCTGATACGGTTATTTTGGTATCAGGCGACGGTGACTTTGATTTACTCGTAGATAAGATGCGTCAAGGTTTAGGTAAGCGGGTGGAGGTGTTTGGTGTGCCGCAATTCACCGCAGCATCACTGGTAAACGCCGCTTCAAGCTATACACCGATCAAAGATAGTTTGTTACTGGGTAATCATTAAGATTGTTGAGCTAATCCATAAGGTGATTGGCTTTAAAGGTACATTAAATGACTGAGGTAAAAGGTTAAGAATGCGCGTATTTGCACATACATTAATTCGCTCCATGGGATCCATTGTCATCTCTCTTTCGTTACTCAACACCTTACCTGTGTTAGCGGACGCTAAAAGTGCTGATAAACCAGAAGCGGCGGCTTTTGATTTTGGACGTTTGAAAGAAATAGCGCGCGTAAAATCACTAATCTCGTATGAAGATCATAGTGATGAAATTCCTAAGTCATTAAATAATCTAAGCTGGGATGATTATCAGCAACTAAGCTTTAATCATGACAAAGCGCTATGGAAAACAGATGAGAAAAGTCTGTTCCGCGCCGAACTATTTCATCTAGGCCTGTTTTTTAAAACGCCGATCCATATTTATGAGTTAGATAAATATCAAGTTCCTCATGAAATTGAATACAATAAGAATCTATTTAACTATGGTCGCTCTGGTGTAAAAGGTGGCCGCTTTGATAAAGATTTAGGTTTTGCTGGTTTTCGAATGCAATTTCATAGCGACTGGTCTCGCGATGTGGTTGCTTTCCTTGGCGCTAGCTATTTTCGTGCTGTTGGCGAAGAGATGCAATACGGTTTATCAGCACGAGGATTAGCTGTTGATACAGCGCTTGATCGCCCCGAAGAATTCCCTACATTTACGCATTTTTGGTTAGCAAAGCCTGATCCTAAAAGTGATGTTGCTGTGGTTTATGCTTTATTAGATTCGCCCAGTGTGACGGGTGCATACCGCTTTGAATTACAGCCAGGAGCTTCACTCAAAATGCGCGTTGATACGGCTTTGTATCCGCGTAAGCCGATAGAACGTTTAGGTGTCGCGCCACTAACTAGTATGTACATGGTTGGCGAGAATGATAGAGATGCGGGTTGGGATTGGCGTCCAGAAATTCATGACTCCGATGGCCTTGCGATATTAACGGGGCAACGCGAATGGATTTGGCGACCGCTCATTAACCCTAGTCATCTCGCGTTTAACGCGTATACAGATAATAATGTGAAAGGATTTGGTCTGATCCAGCGCGACCGCAACTTTGAGCATTATCAGGACGATGGTGTTTTTTATAATAAGCGCCCTAGTTTATGGGTAGAACCCTTAGGTGATTGGGGTAAAGGGTCTGTGCAGTTGGTTGAGATCCCTACGTTGGATGAAACCTTTGATAACATCGTTGCTTTTTGGAATCCTGAAATGCCGGTCGATGCGGGTCAAGAGTTGCTCTTTAGTTACAACCTATATTGGGGTGGCCGTCCCGCTGTTGAAACAACCTATGCGAAAGCGGTAGATACCTTTACCGGTATTGGTGGTGTGGTTGGCCAAAAAAGAACCTATTTTAGTAAGCGTTTTGTGGTCGACTTTAAAGGCGGCAGCTTAGCGATGATAGGTAAGGACAGTCAGGTTAAGCCTGTCATTACGAGTTCGTCGGGCAAGATTGAGTTAACGTCTGCACGGGTTCAATCCTACATTGGCGGTTACCGAGCTATGTTTGATATTGTGCCGCCAGAGAATGATACGACGCCGATTAATTTGCGTTTATATCTTGAGTCTAATGGTCAGCCTTTGACTGAAACGTGGGTATATCAATACACACCTCCCGTGCAAGAACACCGTTATTTACAAAACCCTGGTCATCTTTAAACAGGCTGGAGCATGATGTTGGGGCGCCAGCCGCTTCTTTAATAGCAAGAGACGCACAAGCTTTGTATTTGATGCAGCGGGGATGAAGAATCCTCGCTATGTCCGCTTTGCGCTTTCTGTATAATGCGACCATCTATCTTCTAGCCGCAGTGATCTTATGAAGCCTACCCATAAAAAGCCGTTATCCTCTTCACGTGATCAAAAAGGGAAGGGCTTACATTCGCGAAATATTCATAGTGGTCGTTATGATTTTCCGGCACTTATTCGTGTGTTACCGGTACTAGAAACGGTGGTGAATGAGAATCCTTATGGGGATTTATCGATCAATTTTTCTGATCCTTTAGCGGTTAAGTTACTGAATCAGGCGTTGCTTGCTTTTTACTATCAAGTCGATATGTGGGATCTGCCAGTCGGTTACTTATGCCCGCCCATTCCAGGGCGCGCTGACTATATCCACTATATTGCTGACCTTTTAGCGCATTCTGCAGGGATGCCTGCTGCGGTTGATGTGGATAATCAGATCCCTAATGGCAAACGAGTATCCGTACTAGATGTCGGTATGGGGGCTAATTGTATCTATCCAATATTGGGAGCGCGTCTCTATGGTTGGAAGTTTGTTGGCTCTGATGTGGATACCGTGGCGGTTAAGTCTGCAAATACCATAGCGGAGTTGAATACGTCGTTAAAAGGGCTTGTTCGCTGTCGGTTGCAAAAGAATCCAGAATCCATTTTCGAGGGCATTATTAAGCCAACAGAGATGTTTGATATCACTATTTGTAACCCGCCATTCCATCGATCTTTAGAAGAAGCGAACAAGGGTTCTGAGCGTAAAGTTAAGAATTTAGCGATTAACTCGGCAAAAAAATCGGCATATAAAGTTGATGACTTAGGAGCATCGAAAGCGCCTAAAAAAGCGCCATTAAACTTTGGCGGACAGGGCGCTGAATTATGGTGTCCTGGCGGTGAGGTCGCTTTTATCACACGTATGATGCAAGAAAGTACACAGTTTGCAGAACAGTGCTTATGGTTTACGAGTTTAGTATCAAAGCAAGACAATTTAGTCATACTCACGCCGTTACTTAAGGAGTTAGGTGTTGCCGAATACCGTGTCATTAATATGCAGCAAGGTAGTAAGCAAACACGAGTCCTATGCTGGAGCTTTTATGATAAACAAGGCCAAGCCGATTGGGCTGCCGAGCGTTGGTTAGGTAACGAGCATCCATAAAAGTGTAATCATTATCAATGATACTGGGGTGGATAAAACAATCAAAATCGCTATATCATCGCTAGGGCCGTCATATTTTTTTGTCAAAATGTAGCTAATCACTGCGACCGGCATCGCGCTTTGTAAAAGTAGTGCTAACGCCTCTGCTGGCGGTAGTGGAAATAGCTCAATAATTCCGAGAGCAATTAACGTCCCGATGAGCGGGCGATAGATAGCTAAACTAATTAAGCGGCTCCATTGGCTTCTATCACCTAATGAGAGCTGAGAAACTGTTTTACCTAATAAAAGTAACATAATGGGTACCGTTATATTGCCCAGCATCGATAGCGTATCAATAGCAAAATTAGGGATAGGGAATCCTGTCAGGGTAATCAATAGACCGATGAGAAGCGCTATAATTGGGATGTTTTTAAGTAGCTCTTTAGGTCTGTACGAACCGGACATCGCACCAACACCTAAGGTAAAGTGACTGATTTGCACAACGCAAGAGATAACTACCGCAGCGGCTACTCCTTGGTGACCAACCAGAGCAAAGACGACCGGAATCCCTAAATTTCCGGCATTTGGATTGACCAATGCCGATATGAAATAGCGTACAGGTAACCGAGCTAGCCTAAGCATGAAAAAGGTTATAGTCGCCATGATGACTAATCCCGTAGCGGTCGCTGTCATGAGAATTAACATGCCGGAGGCATCCATATTCATTTTTAGCACGGAGCTGATTAATAGACATGGTAGGCCGACATTGGTAATTAGTTGGCTAAGTGCAGGATTATCTAAATATGAGGTTTTACGACCAAGTACGATGCCCAGTGTCGTGAGAATAAAAACGGGCATCAGGGCGAGTAAAAACGCCTGTGTCATCGGTAAGGAAGCTCCGGGGTTAACGTACTGATTTTAGCGAGGGGACTAGTCTGCCTTATCTCTGTTCTCCTGACTAGCAAGGCATGTAACAAATACACAAAAACCCCTAATGTGGAAGAAATTTGGTTAAATGTTGAGCGGATGGCATCTCGGTTAGAAGTAAAAAAAGCACCCGTGTGTCTTGTAAATCACGGTGGTGCTTTATCTGTAGGTGCGGTCACACGGCCGGTAGGATAAACAATAGCGCTTCTGCGTTTTTATCCGCTTGAAGGCTCAGTTTAGTTTCTGCAGTGAGGGTAATACCATCTCCCGTCGAATACGCGTTACCGTTCACGTGGACGATCCCTTTAGCAACGTGTACGTAACCGATAGTTGCTTTGTCAAAGGAATGCTCAACTGGGTCAGTCGTGCACTGGATACGATAAATATCGACATTTTGCTCAATTTTAAGTGATCCATTTCGGCCATCGCTGGATACCAATAATGCTTTTCCGTGTCGAGAGCTAAAGTCCATTTGCTGATAGCTAGGGGTTAGCCCTGAGCGGCGCGGTAATATCCAAATCTGCAGAAAGTGAAGAGAATCAGTCGCTGACGCATTGTACTCGCTGTGTTTCACGCCAGTACCCGCACTCATAACTTGTACTTCACCTGCCGTTAAGTACTCAGCATGTCCCATCGTATCTTTATGTTCGATGCTGCCTTCCAGCACATAACTTATGATCTCCATATCCTTGTGGCCGTGAGTATCAAAGCCATAGCCGGGTTTTACGAGATCATCATTGATCACACGTAAACAGGAAACGCCCATGTGTTTAGGGTCATAATACGACCCGAACGAAAATGTATGATGAGAGTTCAACCAACCGAAATCAGCATGACCGCGTTCGTGGCTTTTATGTACAGAGATCATATGGCCTCCTTAATTTACACTTTATTGACGATAATCGTGTCAGCTGACACTTTGCCACTACCACTGATTAAGAGTGAAACAGAACCAGCCAATAGGGCTAACGCGTATTCGTAACCATTGTTGCTTAACAATAAGCCGTTACTAAAGTGAACGCTGAAGATAGCTATTAGCATAGTGAATGCAAGCACGAGAGCAGAAGGGCGGGTGAGTAAGCCCAGTAAAATTAACAGTCCCCCGAAAAACTCACCTGAGCCTGCTAAAGCAGCCATGAGAACGCCGGGCTCGATACCCTGAGACGCCATCCACTGACCTGTACCTTCAAGGCCATAACCACCAAACCAGCCAAATAGTTTTTGCGAGCCATGGGCCATGAAAATGATACCCATAGGTACTCGCAGTGCTAGGGGTGCGAACCCTGCTGTTGATGAAAGAACTTTATTTACGATTGAATTAGCCATGACATGTTTCCTTAACCAGTATGTTGTTGAGATAGAGCTAGAATAGGTAAAATAACCAATCTAAAAAAGCGAATTAAATCTGCTAAAGTATTCTAAATAAACGAAAGGTTTTTTATTATGGCAAAAGTGACATTAGAGCAATGGCGTATGCTGAGAGCTGTGGTAGTGCATGGTGGTTTTGCTCAAGCCTCCGTCGCTATTTATAAAAGCCAATCCAGTATTAATCACGCGGTCCATAAGATGGAAGACTTATTAGGGGTCCGTTTACTTAAAGTCGAAGGGCGCAAGGCCTATCTAACCGATGCTGGCGTTTTATTGCTTCGCCGTGCTGAACGTATTTTAGACAGTATGCAGAATTTAGAAGCGCTCGCTGATAACTTGGGGAATGGTCTGGAATCAGAAGTCGTCATAGCTGTAGATCAGGCTTTTCCCGATGGTCTGCTGACTCAGGTGCTAACCGCTTTTTCACAACGCTATCCAATAACTCGTGTAGAACTACATGAGACCGTATTATCCGGCACTGAAGATCTGATTACATCGGGTCATGCGGACTTGGGTATTACTCCTTGTAGTATTCCTGGCTTTTTAGGCGAATCACTCATTAATATCGACTTTATTGCTGTCGCGCGGCCAGACCATCCTTTGCATCAGTTCGATCAATTAACGGTTGATGACCTAGAACCTTATCGTCAAATTGTGGTACGTGATTCGTCCGCTAAACAGTCGTTAAATGTTGGTTGGTTAGGCGCACAGGAGCGTTGGACTGCCTCAAATCTGCACACCTCGGTTACTTGGGTCGTACAGGGCTTAGGTTATGCGTGGTTGCCTTTGTCTGTGATTGACCCTTATTTAGATAATGGCAGCCTTAAGCCTTTGTCTCTGGCTGTAGGATCAAAGCGTTCGATGGATTTTCAGTTGTACCATGCTGATGTAGATAAGGGTGGAATTGCGACACAGTACTTAGCCCAGCTCATAACAGAAAGCTGTAAAAAAGGTTCTACATTGCTACTCGTTTGAGTTAAAAGAATTTACTAATAACTTATTGTTTAGTTGGCTTTGTTAACTTATGTTGAACTCAGCATCTTATTTTAACGTTTTTTGAGGTGTTAATTTCTTATATATTATATCAACTTAACTTTTAGGTTATTTATTCATGATGTATGAATAAACGGCTAGTGATAAATTAACATGTTTGAATGCAGATGATCTGTGAGTATTCTAGTTAAGAAACGTTATGTGTATTGTTAACAAAAGCGTGAATTCTACTCCCAAGTGCAGTACACGTTATGAGTGACTACGTAAGCCTTACGTATCACTGATCAGGAGTGCTAGAAGGACCAACGCTATGGGCCAATGAACGCTTTGATGGGAAGAAAGGCATTAATCATCAAGAGCTGCCCTACCGCTCAACTTTTTTAATACAGAGATCTCACTAATTTGTACATTGACGTGAACTTTATAGTGCGAGCTAAGTCTTAATTATTGAAAGTAAGTTTTACCTTTCCGATAGAGCTCCTTGCCGGGTATTGTTAATACCCGGTATTTTTTAATTTATAGACTACCTGTCCTTTGTGGACGTCTATCCTGTAAAAACCTGCGTGTATTGCTACATCTTTACATCGCATTATTATGATGCATGAGTAATTCTCATATAGAGTGCACCTTTACTTTATTTATTTTCAAATTTCACTATTCGCAAGCTGCCTTAAGCAACTGAATCAACAGCGTAAATTTTTTTTTTTAGCTAAGGGATCTACATAAGGCGCATATAAAGTTGGCTGTCTAATGTAGAGGCGCGCTATTTTGGGGCGTTTTACTATTAGTATAATGCAATACTTTTTTACTGTTTATCGCGTTAGAATCCCCACCGCTTAAACTATTCTAAAAGGATTTTTCCTATGAACGTATCCCACATGCACTTGAATGAGTCTCCATTAGATGATTTCTCAATTCAAGGGAGCGGTTACTCGATACAGGAAGATCGAGTTAATATCTCAATCGAACAAGTCTCAAACAACCGCTTAGAGGGCAATATAAGTGGTAGTTTATCACTTGAATTATGGGCATTACCGAACCGCTATATAGGTGAAGGTTTTAGTGGGGAATTACTTGCTGTAACTGCACTGTCTCCTATTATTGGACAGCATTACGTATCGTTTAATCATTATGATTTACCTTTCACCGCGCCGTCTGTCGGCCAGTGGAATATCGTTTTAATGTTACGTGAATGGGATGGCGTTCAATATATCACCCGTGATTACGTAAATTTTGATGCACTTTATACTACGGCAGTTAAACCGGTTGTAACGCGTAGTACAACTGACAATGTGATTTCTGTAAATTTTGGGCATTCAGATCATGCGGTGACTGATGTGGTTTCAGACCAAGTGATTACTGAGGTGCAAGCGCGGGTCTCTGAAGAATCTATAGCGACTAAAAAGTCAGTCAGTAAGCCAAGTAAGCCTGAGTCTGCTAAAGGATCTGTCGAAAAGGCGGCTTCTAACAAGTCAGATAAGGTATCGATCAACTCTGCGTCATTACGTGACTTGGAAAGCATTAAAGGGTTGCCGGTTAAGGTTGCTAAGTTGATGTATCAAACTCGGCCATTTAAACGTCTTGATGAGTTACTGTCTTTAAAAGGGATGGGGCCAAAGCTGCTAAAGAAGATTGAAAATCTTATTAAATTGTAACTAGAATTTTTACAATAGAAATAAGATAAAGCAGGATTTTTTAAAAAGGTTAGGCGTGTGCCTAGCCTTTTTTATTGCTTTTTCTAAGGTTTATGGAGAAACAGTTTGCCCTGAATAGCGAAAGGCTTCGTTAGCTAACTGTCGGATCTCTTCGTCGTTCATGGATCGGCTAATGACGGTGATTCTTCCTAAATAAACAGTAGGAAGTTCTTTGTCGCGCTCTTCAAGTACATATTTTATAGCCTCTGCCGTTGCGACACCGACATCATCGCCCATTCTCATAGGCGTTGCATATAGGCTGCCTTCATGAATTTTTTCTAGCTCCTTAG
>Ga0115007_10003143_pt1 | contig 10076 bp, 7 predicted proteins | sample ArcOceMetagenome_2_FD_87166 | JGI IMG/M metagenome (GOLD analysis project Ga0115007, IMG submission 87166) | Marine eukaryotic phytoplankton communities from Arctic Ocean - Arctic Ocean ARC135M Metagenome | ecosystem: Environmental > Aquatic > Marine > Oceanic | place: Arctic Ocean | collected...
AACTTTGCTCTAATGGCGGCAGCAGGCCTACTCCAAAGCTCTCGCTTCTCCTAAAAGAAGCAGTTGTTGCAGGAGTGGCAAACCATCTACCGGTTTTCGTTTCCGAAGACGCATCTCTGTGATTACATTCGGGGAATTTCCCAAACAAGCTTGTTGACCATTAAATGGCAACATGCCCTCGGTAACATTGTTACGGGGCGCTCGTCTATGCTATGTCTTCACCACAAAAAGTTTTGAGGAACTATGAGAATGTCAATACAAGTTCGAAAAAGTAAAAAGATGCTCAAGATTTGATGTTTCCATGCATTCGTCGTAATAATATTTAAATATCTCCTTTACGCCTTACTAAAAATGAATGAATGGCTGAGACTATTTTCGTCTGTTGTCTTCCGTAGTACATAAAATAATCTAACATCGCTCGTATAGATACACAGCAATTGTATTAAATCATACAGTAGTACATTATTTGTAGTCACTCCTACAGGTTTTTATTGAAGCTTGAATAGTGCTACATAAATTTGTGAAACTCTCTACTACTCTACCATTAACTAACTAGCTACTATACTAGACAATGATTTTTGAAAAATAAATACATCTTTTAACTTGGCAAAAAGAAATCACAAGTTTCATTGTTTCAATTAGAATAAATATGTAATTAATTTAAATTGTCGAAAAAATACGTTCTTCCCTAAAAAAATATCGTCAATTTTACACACACATTCTCAAACTATACTCTGTACTGGTATGAGCTTAATTTTTTTCTTTTGAATATGTTCTTAATAATAGTATCAAAATATATTGTATAATAATTTCCTTTTATGCAATTTTTTTCTTGTCCTTCTTCGCAGCATTCGGAAGCATGGATAGAACGACATAGTAAACAATGCAACCGATGTGACCAAAGAAGTAAAAGCTCTTGTATGCTTCAAATGACCATACTCGATCAAGCATATTGAAGGGTAAAATCATATAGTTAATAGTAATCGTTGTAGCCAATGTACCCAGGATACCGTACAGAGAATAATCCGATGATGAAAAGTACGGTGAGAGCTTCTTTTTGGCCATTCGATCACAGAATGTTGGCATTGGAACAGACATGAAGAAGATATAATATCCTGGGTAGAATCCATGCCAGAATGCACTCATGGAATATACAGCCATTAAGTTACCACCGTGACGCATGTATACATAACGAGACAACCAATTGGATGTCTTTTTGTTCCAGCTCCTTGACATTCTAGAAACATCCGGAGCTGTTTCAAAGGCGATAATATCAACATTATTCGAAGTTTCCCAACCCTTTTCATTTCCTTTCTCATCCCATCCATCAAATCCTGCATACCAAATATTTTGTGCACCCTCTGCGTTCTTCCATCCAAAGTAGTACTTTTCACGAAGCGCAAATAGTCCTAACCATGCATGTAAGAAACGAAGATAGATAGGTCTTGCCATAAATTCGGCCCCAAGGATGAACGGAGTAGCATGTTGCGGATCGGTTTCATTAAGTAGAGGGAACTTAGCACTAAGTACCAAAAAAATAGCTAAATTTAATAGACTAGTAAGAAGTGGTTCGAGAGTCTTCCAAATACAACTTGGTATCTTCGATTTTCCGTCGGCTCTCTTGAAAATACTTCCATCAATTGCCTTCAAATATGTTGCGTATTCTGCAGCTGGACCGGCAAGTATGTTTGAGAAGCAAAAGGTATAGCCAAGAAATTCTAGTAACCCCGGTGCTTTGTTCAATGCGAACGGTGCACACTTCTTCGCAGCTCGATTGTCGGTACCCTTAGCCAAAAGTTCACCATCATACAAATTATATCCGATCATGTATAGTTTCATGGTCAAAACCATTTGCGTTCCTGTAAAGTCTAAATCCCAACCAAGATAATTAATATATTGTCTATGGAGATGACCTAAGGTCATATAAAGCATAGCAAAAACCGGTAATGCCATCTTAAGCGTCTTGCGTGGTAAAACCAAAATCATACCGTATGCAATCAAGGAACTAATAAGCTGATGGATCCATTGGACGCCTAATGTGAACTGGAGAAGGAAGGCACCAAGAAGAAATGAAAAGATGTGTCTTGGCGTTCCGTAAGGAATCTGAGCCATGATCATACCAAGTGGGTAGCAAACAAACAACCCAAGAACGTATGAAATAGTTTCTGTATCCATACCCGCCATATCGGCGACGACAGCTACTTGATCTCTCAAAGCCTCTGGAACTGTTTTAAAAAAAAGATAAAATTAACACATAAAATCGTTGAGTTACATTGATTGAGTTTGCTTTATGGATCAACCTCGTCACGAATTCATAATGAATAAATCCGATACTATTATTACTTACCCAAAACCAATGTTTTTTCGGCCAATGGTCCAAATGAATAGATAAACTCAAGTGCTTCATCGATCATAACCGTTGCAGATGGAGGTAGATAATCCATTTTACTTTCACTTCTTCTTTTCCTTAAGATCAATACTAATACTACTGTGCAGTAAAATGACAACTCGTTTTCCGAAAACAATTGTAGGAAGTAAATGAGATCCAATGCTCGACAGTATGAATCGAATGAAGCTGAAGCTTTTGTTGGACTTTTTAAGATACGACGTAAGGTACCACGTAACCACACTCGCAAAGCTGAAGGTGGGGTGAGATTCTTATGTCGTGCGCTGTATCTCGATGACGATCTCTTGATTTGGTTGCGACGTCGTTTGTGATTTTATGTTTAATGATTTATCCATTTATCCACGTCTCAGCAAAAAACGTCATCTATCAGCATTTGGATTAGAAAAATCGGAAAATTTGCAAAATTTCTAACCCCCAGACCTCCATCACCAATAAGATTACCTATGATACTAGTACAGATGGGTGTAGGCCAAATCTACCTACTTTTTGGGCCAAATCTACAAACTTGTGAGGCCAAATCTACAATGTAATCCCGCGCGAGAAACTGACGCGAATGCGTGCATTTTATATTCTCGCGCAACACCCTTGATAACTTCACATGAGATGACACGGATTGATGGATCGTCACACTTCTTTTTGCGACGGTCTGTCAAATCTGTGCGTCGGTCACCTGTTGCACTGCAAAACAAACAGGTATCTAAAAAATCAGAAGCCGGAAGGCGATGATTGTATTCTAAAGTATATAAAAATAAAGTATAAGTACCTATTTTTGCAATTATATTCATATAACAAAATTAGATAATTAGTAGATTAGTGGTTAATAAGTGTAGTAATTAGTGTGTAGGTTCGTGGTTCGAGTCGGTGATGAGGCAGTAGTAGAAGAGGATAGGGGGAAGGTGGAAAAGAGATCATGAAAGGAATTCGTCCAAATATCGAATTGTAGATTTATACGATTCAAGTTGCTATTTTTGCCCCCCCACCGTACAGATCTATTTGATACTGACCGACCACAAACACGCTGCTTGACGTAACCCTACTCTGCCATTGTCTTTCCTCTCACAATTGATCATACCATCAGTCCATTCTTTAGTACAAGGTCAATCAATCAATAGATAGATCATACTGTATAAATCAAATCAGCTTTTTGTTGCTTTTTTTGAAAGAAGGTACAAAAAGTACAAGTACAAGTGTGATGCACATTTGATTGATGGGTCCCACCTTGTATAATGCCATTGTACATGTATGTTGTTTCACAAACAGTAATGCATTTTTAAAGTAGTTGACGTACACATTACATATCCTCCTACAACACAATTCTTGCAAAACTCAGACAAAATCACAGATTATTCTTGTGATTTCTCCTGTAAAGCCAGAAGACACTAGACGACTATGGTGACTGTGCACAAGACAGACACTTCTGGCACAAGATAGACACTTTTTCTGTCTGATACCTCAATTGAAATATCAGACCTAGTTTTGCCTGGAACTTGCCCCCATATTATGTTGATCTTATACTTTTTTATCTTTGGATCTAGGACACAGTTTTGTTTACTTACTTTTCCATCAAATGGTCATGCATGTGAATGGTGTGTGTGACGCAGAATGAATCAGTTTGATGATTCCTCCCCCCATGTAAAACATACAAAACACATGCACTCTCTGCCAAAAGATTTTCACTGAATGAGTCTATCTGGTACATTCACTTCCCTTTTACTTGAAACTGAACGCAACCCAATTTTGTTATTGTTGTACAGTATGTGATGAGGAACATATTATTGATGCAGTATTAATAAAGCTGTTACAACACAATTCACTTATACTATCTTGCTTGTACTATACTATGTACTATGTGTATTTCTTCGCTTGGCCCAAAACCGCCCATTTTTGTCTGTTATATCTTAGAATTACAGTTTGCTTTATTTATTTTTATAGTAAGAATTTATTTTTTGGAACATAGCCCCTCCTCTCTTTCATAACCGTAGAGTGAACCTACTTTTATCTTTTAGAAAAGTACATCATACACACACGTTGTGCGACTTCCAAATTTTTTGATGAATTTTGTATTTTTCGTTGTACGCGTTTTACGTCAATTGTAGTCCGCCGTTATTCAAAGCACACAAAACGGTTTTGGCGAATGAGCTTGGCTGGACGAAACGTTTTTATTTTTTAAATATAAAAATTATACATTATCGTATAATTTCTACCCCTGTTTTGATCAGTTTCCAGCCGTTAATAATAGACACATAACGAGTTCGTCAAACTTGAATTTTAATCTCGAATTCATAAGCTAAATAAATCGCACAACGGAACAAACGTTAAGTAAGGTCGAACTTTCAAAAACAAATCAGTTTCAAAATCGTTTCAATCGCAGAAAACGGATGCGAAATCGCCAATTTTCTGCGAGTCTCCCAACCCAATGGTTTTAATTGGTAACTGAATTAGAAATAGCTCGAAGCACTCTAAATGACACAAACTTAAAGGAGAATACAGTACGATAGGAGCAACAACAAAGGAGTTTCATGAATTGACAATACTCACAATTTCTTTTTTTCAGAACAAGAATACCATTCACTTTACTATTCATTCGCTTGCCTTTAACCAGCAATCAAATCAATCTATCATATCAATTCGATCTATCATCTTGATTTCATATCATTATCATTCATCCTATCCTATCCTTCTTCTGGCAATCATACAATTAGAAAAGCTTTCCCTATCGAAACTACATTTATTCAATTGTTAATATCATATCATGTTTCATTCTAATACCGCAAATACAAGATCGCAATCAATCACTGGGAATAATTCTCGACGTGGGGCATTCAGAGTGAGTTAGTTAAAGTTAAAGATGTATTTATTTCATTTCATTCGGGTGTTTTTGAGATCGTTATCAATAACACGAATAGCTTCGAGGCGGGAGGACGTTCCGTCGTCTGTCGGGAGCGTTTCGATTTTCATATCCGATTTGCTTGGTTCAGTGGTTCATAAGAGTAGCGATATATTCAATATATACATATTATCGACAACCCGTCAAGACAACTCACGCATTTCTACTCTGTCTTTCTTTTTCTTTTATTAATTAATAGGATTTAACAAACGCTAACCCTCTCGAAAAAAGTGGCAAATCTGGTCAAAATGTTCTACCAGAAAAGCGTGAGGCCCGTACCGACGTGTTTGTTCCAGTAAATAGACAACAACCAAATAGCTATCAGCACAACAACCACCAGTCCATCGTATTGGAGCAACGCAATCCTGAGGATGATAATCAACGAGAACTTCAGTCTCGTCAACGTGTCATGCATAGAACTATCAGCACACAACCAGAAAATCCAGTCATCAGCGCTTCTACTAATCCATCCAGTTATCAAATGGGACCATCGGATAACATCGATGAACGTGATGCAGAAGATCCACTCTGTGCAACTGAATATGTTCAGGATATGTACCAACATTTTCGACTCAAGGAAGGTAGCACTTCTGTCCGTCCATTATACATGGAAAACCAAACCCACATCAATGAACGAATGAGATCCATTCTTGTCGACTGGTTAGTTGAGGTTCATTTGAAGTTCAAACTGGTACCGGAAACTTTATACCTAACCATTAATCTAATCGATCGATACCTCGAACGTCAAGAGGTATCTCGTCCTAGACTTCAACTAGTTGGTGTAACTTCTCTCTTAATTGCTTCAAAGTATGAAGAGATTTATCCACCGGAGTTACGGGATTTGGTGTATATTTGCGACCGCGCTTATACTCGTACTGAGGTATGTATATTATCGTTATAGCTGCTGTACTTGAGAAAAAGATTGTATTCTGTATCACTGTATTTTATTTATTACTTTTCTTCTGTTTCTCATGATATCTTTCTCTTCTTCTCTTTTTCCAGATCATTGAAATGGAAGAAAAGATATTGAAAACACTTGAGTACAACATCACCATCCCTTCTGCTCATGCATTCTTGGTCCGATTCTTGAAAGCTGCACATGCTGATAAGCGTATTGTGCAACTCTCTTGTTATATCTTAGACGGCACTCTTCAATCCTACAACTTACTTCATTACCTTCCAAGTCAACTTGCAGCAGCGGCAGTATTCATTGCCCGGCGCACAGTTGGTCGCAATTCTTGGAGTCCAACGCTATTGAAATATGCTAACTATTGCGAGGAAGACATTATGCCAATTGCTAAAGCTGTCATGAACGAGAAGGCCAATGCAGCACAAGAACTTCGTGCAGTTAACAAGAAGTACACTAGCAGCCGTTACGGAGGAGTAGCGAGCTTGACATTGAGCAACGACTTTTAATTCCCTCGTCGATGCGCGACGACAGATCGTACTGTACTGCATCTCAGATCCAATGAATGAAACCAAACCTTTGATTTTTTTATTTCTTACATTGTATTCTGCTGACTCTTTGAAAGGGCAGCACAAACTCTGATAACAACAAACAACTGAGTGCAACAAACAACATACATATAAAGCTACGATCGTTTTAAAAAAGAACGCCCGGTCCGATTCGGTTCTATGGGGACGACAAGGGGAGAAGAGAGTTGCTTCTCCTACTTGATTATATCAATCAAATACTATTAATTACTAGTACAACCAATACCCATTCGAGAAGTCTACTTGACGGAGACTTCCATGAGGCATATACAATAGATTCATAACTATGATAATTAATTATAATAATAATATTTTGTAAAAGAAATTAATGTACAGTAGACAGTTAGTAGTTTTCAATAGTAGTATTCCAATTGTAGTACAGTAGTATTAGTAGGCGTAGTAGTAGTAATAAGTAGTCTACGGACGTTGTTCGCACTATCATAACTTAATTAGCGATAGGAATGCTTGCAATTTTATCGTAGTGCATATAGTATTATTTCAGAGAATCGATCAAATGGTGAACCAGAATCAATCAATAATGTCTATCTCACCAACGAACGACGTTGTTTTGCACAAACGAGACACTAATCATAAATGAATTAAAGTATAAGGAATGCTTGCAAACTACGCTACTGTGTGTGACAATTTAATCAATTTCCTATCTGATCTAGCTTGCATTTCCTCATGCTTTGGACCCATTTTTTCTGTCGACAGGAGGGGATTTAGGTGGAACAGGAATATCATAACTAGTAGAGATAGATTGCATTGCCAGGTAAATGACTGATGATGTTGCCTAAGTGTGCACTGGTACGAAAATAAATGGGAACAAATACATGTTAATACTATATAGTAGCTACAGTTTTATCAACTATATGAATTACAACAAGTAGCAATAGATAGAAATTAGCCAACTCGCTTCGAACTTCGGCGATAACAATTCCCCAGCTTAAGGATCTTGACTCCCTTGCTTTCGATTGAATATACTCCGAATGCTACTTGATTTCGAAGAAGAAGGTTTCTTTTCGTCGTCATCGCCGGAAATCCCTGTCTCATCAACTGGTTTTGTGGCAGGTCGCTGTCCTCTTGCTTTCCGCCTTGAACGACTTCCCGATCTTTTACGCGGCCTCGATTCTTTATCTTCTTCACCTCTAGAACTTCTCGATCGTCGACCAGCACCAGCACCAGCGCCAGCTCCAGCGTTATCATTGTTGTTTATTTTTAAATTATCCATTCCTGCTTCGACATCACGATTTGCTCGAGACCGCCCTCCCCCTTCTCGTTTCCTCCGCGACTTTGTACGAGGATTGTCCGATCCGTCTTTCTTCATCTTTTCTCCGTTACTATCAAGATTATCGTTATTATTTGTCGATGAAGTGTGTACTTTTTTTATCCCATTGTCGTGAGCCTTTTCGTCCCACCCTGTAGCTCCGAAAGCGTTAGCATCGAATCCATCATTTCCTTTAGGTTTCTGACCTTCTTTGGCGTTATCAAAAGCTTGGAAAAAATCAACGTCCCCCTTACTTTGACTAGTAGAAAACTCACGATTTAGGTCCCCGAAGGATGAAAAGGCAACATCCGAAGTATTGTTCTCTTCTGACCCTTGGATGGAACTAAAAGTAAGAGGATCTTGTGATGACGGCAATCCCGCGGGCGCCGGCGCCGGAGTAGGTTTTGCAGTGGTGGTAGCGATTGTTGCAGATGGACCACTCGAAATTTTAGAGGTGACGGCTGATGTCGATGATGATGATGCAGCGGCCCGTTTCCGTCGAGCTGCTACTGAATTGGAAGCCAACTTTTTTGCTTCTGTTGCTTTGGTTGGATCATAAATATTCTCCTCATATCCTTGAGAATCGATTCGAAATTTACCTATTGTCTCTTTTTGTGTAGTTTCTGCCGTTTTCTTACTTGACTCCTTTTCATCTGACTTTGAAGATCGACTAGGCTTCTTTCTCGGCGGTAGTGGTCTTCCCGAATATACAGCTGAAAGACATAAAATAACTTCCGTCATATCTGCCCGGGCTTTATAGTCGACGGCTAACATTCTATCTATCAGTTCAACCAAACCATCGCCGTACGGATTGTCGTCTGGGATTGTATATTTTCTAGACAGGATAGCAAGATTTGAACCTTCTTCGAAGCAATTTTTCAGAAAAGCTAAGGAATATAAGCAGCACCCTAGAGCCCAAACATCAGTTCTGGTTTTATAATATTGTTTGAATTTTTGTGCAAGTACCAATCAATTTATAGGTCAATAGAATAATCAATATATTAGTGTCATGCGAATTACACTTACACCCGTTGGGTGTTGGGTTTCAACGACAAAACAACAAAAACAACAAAAACATCACGAGTTCAACACATTCAACAAGCAGATTAATTAAATCGACATTCATACACAGAAAAATAAAGAACTCACGATTGCGTTAGTTTCTTGGTCACAAAAAGATCGATCATTTCAGGTGCTCGAAACATTTGTGTCGTCGTTTTTTGAACGACATCTTCTGCATCAGATCGAGCCTTCGGAGTTCGTAAATCGACGTGACCAAACACAGCCGATCCAAAATCACAAAGCTTATATGCACCATTCTTTACTAAGAAATTTACAGGCTTTAGATCACGATGAACAATTGGTGGTCGTTGTGCATGTAAATAACTAACTGCGTTACATATTTGTCCAAAAGCAATGATCAATGTGCTAAGATCAAATCGTTGACCTACTGATGCTAATTTGTTACATACATCCAAGGCGTGACCACCCTCACAATATTCCATTAATATTAAATGCTGTGGTCGTTCTTTTCCTATATTGGATTGATCCTTTCCGCGCTTTCCAGATTGCTGTTGAGATGCTGTCCTATAACATGCGTTGTACATTTTCACAATAGATGGATGCGATAGTCTAGATAGCAACTTAGCCTCCTTTTCTGCAATATCACGCTGAGCTCTAGAGTGTATTGATGTTACCTTTAATACCAAGGGCCCTCCTTTAGGTATTCCATCAATGTTTTTTCCCGATCCATTGTTCCTATTGGGTGATACTTCTCTTTCATTATTCGATTGGTGAGATGAACCAAGCAGGTTTCCACCGTCGGTGTCCTTGACAAGATACACATACGAGAAACCACCTGTGTCATTTAAAGTGTAGCCGGGTGTCATTGTCATTATTCGTGTCGACACAACATTATTTTTTCCTTAATGGTGAGATACGTAGACTCTGCTGAAAAAAACGAAGAATATTTATGATTTAACTAATCCCTCCTGCCATCACTACTTTTCAACTTACCTTCT
>Ga0115007_10003144_pt1 | contig 10072 bp, 6 predicted proteins | sample ArcOceMetagenome_2_FD_87166 | JGI IMG/M metagenome (GOLD analysis project Ga0115007, IMG submission 87166) | Marine eukaryotic phytoplankton communities from Arctic Ocean - Arctic Ocean ARC135M Metagenome | ecosystem: Environmental > Aquatic > Marine > Oceanic | place: Arctic Ocean | collected...
AACTTGGATCTTATTATGTAGGAAGTACCGAACGAGATGAGATTGAACTTAGGAGAGAATTTGAAATATTATTATCGCTTATGGATGACAACGACAGTATCGAATGGTGCGATGCCAATCGTCTATCTTCGGTGGAAGGGATGAGCTCGGATTTTTGCTGTGGGATTTATTTTCCAAAAGACGCTGTTATTGACTCATCTTTATATGCAAAGATGCTAATAAAGCACGTATTAAAGAATAGCGAAGGAAACAATGTTGAATTTTTGCCCAATACAACCGTTCAGTCAATTGATTCCCAAGTTGGCGGGGGTGAAAGAGTCACCATAAAAAGACAAGACGAAGAAAACCAACGCACGATTACTGCCAAGCATGTTGTTATAGCTACAGGAGCCCTCCGTATATCTCAGCATCAACCACAAGAGCTTTTGAACGGGTTAATTAAACCCTGCTATTCTTATCTGGTACATGTTCCCACTGCTAAATCTTCTCGTGTTGATGCTCATAGCAACGACAACAACAACGACGATGACGATGACGATTACTGCTCTCCGAATTTTTTCACATGGGGATACACTCATGATTGGTGTTATACGAATGGGAAGATTCGAGTCAGCGGTGAAGATCACTTCAGCGCATACAAATCTCCTGAAGTGGAGGAACGCTGCAATCGTCTATCTCGGTGGACACTAGAACGATACGGTTGCAATAATTCGTATACAGAACAAGAGATATCATCGTTTCCGAAACAATATGGTTTATACTCCGAGACTGTCGATATGGTGCCGATAGTAGGAACATTATTGTTGGAAGAAGAAAAGCGGAAAGAAGAAAAGCGAAATAATATCTGCTATTTACTCGGATGTAATGCTTGGGGACAAACTATATTATCGTACTGCGCTTCCTTGGTTCCAGGATTGTTGGGCTATCAAGATTTCAATGATGCCCAGCGAGATGTTTTACACTTGGTTTCAATACGGCGATTTTCGCGATTGCCGCCACCAAATTGAAAATACTACTGTATAAGGACACACATCAACAAACTACACTTGGCCTTTTCAAAACACCTACAAATGAAAGATTTGTTTGATACTTTTTATTTTATTTTTTAAGTTTTAAATTTTAAAGCGAAGTTCCTACTATTATTATTTATGAATAGCCATGATGAAGTCCTTCCAGTTGCAACTTTATAAATTCATAAGTTCCTTACCCTACTAACTAGGCCTTACCATATGTCAATTTCAAACTATCGGTTGTAGTTAATTTGAATCCATTTAATCGTTCTAATGCTAAAGTTGCATGAGGTTCAGTATCGAATTCAATAAATGCTAAGCCAGCACGTGGAATACGAACTTCCTTAAATCCAGCATACTGTCGAAATAACATTGCCAGCATCATTTCATTACATTCCGATGGTAAATTTTCAGCAAAGAGAATATGAGTCGGCTGTTGTTGTTGTTGTGTTGCAGTAGTACTTGGTGCCGGTGGAAGTGGTGGCGCAGTAGTAGTACTTGTAGAATCTACTGCCGCCGATGTTCCTTCTGCGGAATCATCCATATCCACCTCTGTCGCAGCTTGCGTCGTCGTCGTAGTTGCAGCAGTTGGTTCTTCTTCCCTCTTTACTCTTTTAGCTCTAGGAACATACGATCCATCTCGTTTAGAAATTCGATCCGATTTTTCTTTTGCGTATGCTAATTTTAAATCTTTTCCAAAAAATGTAAACCCTTGTTCGAATTGTAAAGCTGCTGTCGCTGCCTGGACATCCTCAAATATTACAAAAGCTTGTCCTCTTAATCCATCCTTCCGTAATGCAATAATTTCTACAACCTTTCCATGTCGTGTCATTAATGATAATAGTGAACGACGTAATAATGGTTTTTTAATTTTCCAATCAATATTCGATATATACAATGTATTGTTGGGTTGGGATATAACAACTGATGTCATTTTGGATGCGTGCGTGCGTGCGTGGGGGGTTGGTTGGTTAGGTTGGTCGTTGGTTGGTGAGCTTGTACTTGTACAAGTGCTATTAGCAGTGATTGTTATTGTTGTTGATTGTGTTTGGCATGTCGAGGTGTACTGTATGTTGAATGTGTGTTAGGCGTTGCTCATATTGGCAATAATGTTGTTGTTGTTGTTGTTGTCCGTCCGTCGTTTTTCTCTAATTTAGGGGGTGATTCGGGGGTGATAACAATGTTAAAAGGGGTGTATTTTTCTGAGTGCATCTTTTTGTTTCGATTCGGTAAAAAGCATGGAGCGGAAAATGAAGACAGATATCATTTTATTGATTATTGTCATTATTACATCGACATCATACAACACTACAGATCTAAACAAGTAGATTAATTAAATTAATCAAGATAAATACAAGAAAGTAGAATAAAATGTATTTGACAAGATCAGAATACGATCGTGGTGTGAACACCTTCTCACCAGAAGGACGTCTTTTCCAGGTAAGTATATATTATATTTGTTTTTTTTCTTGGAAGCCATTCCAAAGTTAATTGGAACGAACGAAACAATGATAATTGACGTATGTAGTGAATAATGCCGTTTCTCGATCTCCTGATCCTCCCTACCGTAGTATATTTTTCAAAGCATTAACAAAAGCACTGACAACGCAGCTTTTTGTTATCTTCCTTAATGTAAATTTTGATATACAACAAAAACAATACAATAATAGGTTGAATATGCTATTGAGGCAATCAAATTAGGATCAACTGCGGTTGGTATACAAACTAAGGAGGGTTGCGTTTTAGCTGTCGAAAAACGTTTAACGTCACCTCTATTAGATCCTGAAAGTGTTGAAAAGATTGCAGAGATTGATAGTCATATTGGTGCCGCAATGAGTGGACTTGTTGCCGACGCCAAGACACTTGTTGATCATGCACGTGTAGAAGCACAAAATCATTCATTCACATACGATGAACCAATCGGTGTTGAACCATTAACACAGGCTGTTTGTGATTTAGCATTGAGTTTTGGTGAGGGTAGTGATGGAGATTCGGCCAAGCGTATGTCTCGTCCATTTGGTGTTGCTCTATTATTAGCTGGATGGGATGATTTGGAAGGGTCGCAATTATACTTCTCTGATCCGAGTGGTACATTTGTCCGATACAAGGCAAAGGCAATCGGGGCAGGTAGTGAGGGAGCACAGTCTAATTTGGAAGAATCCTATTCTGATTCTATGACCTTAAAGGAAGCAGAGGAACTTGCCTTAAGTACATTAAAACAAGTTATGGAAGAAAAGATTTCAACAGAAAACATTGAAGTAGCACGAGCTACACCTGAAGGATTTAAAATTGTAAGTCACGAGGATGTTGCGATTGTTCTAGAACGGTTGTCGGGGTCATAAGAAGTCATTCATCTGTTAGATTAAAATTAAATTTAAAATTAAATTAAAACTATATTACCATTAAGAGATGCAAACTATGATACGGGTGTCTACTATAAATATAAACGGGAAGTAATTGACAATTGAAATAATTGCAGAATAGATTAGCGACAACGTTATCAAAGCTTTGCATCTAAAATTTATCTAACTAGAAGTAACACTAACCATTTTTAACTAGATTTAAAAAAGTAAAAATAAAATAATGCTTTTTGATACCGGAAAACGACGTATGTTGTATCCGAGTTTGGACTTTAAAAAGGTTTTAACTACCAACTTTTGTTTTCTTCTTTTTCTTCTTCTTCTTTTCTCCGTCCTTTTCGTCTTTCTTCTTCTTATGTTTCTTTGATTTCTTTTCCCTGATCGGAGTCGGAGACAAATGTGAGGCGGCGTTATTCATTGGCTGATATTGATGCTGCTGCTGTTGTTGCATCATGGCTTCCGCTTCTTGTTGAGCCGCAGCGATTGCTGCAAGAGCCGCCGCGCTGATACCACTACTAGTAGCGACAGGTTTTGCATCTGCAGTATTATCACTCACCGCTGCCGCTGAAAGTGACGAATTTGATGGTTGACGTGTTAGATCTTCGTCCTTCTGCTGGGATTCCTCTTCTTTGTCGTCGGAATGTGATATCGACACAGAATTACTATTCTTATTCACAGCGACATCTATTGCTATTTCTACATAGGATGTCGTTTGGATGGAGTCATTATTAATAGGAAGTTTAGTGCTGGACAAAGATCCAGCCGTCTTCTTGTTATTTTGTACCGGATAAGTCGACTGGATCATGTAACCACTTTCGTCGTCGCTGTCATCTTCGACTATTTTTTTCTCAACAGGCGTGGAACTAATCATAAAATTATCGTCGTCATCTTTTGATGTGGCTACATTAGCATGCGGGGAGCCAATCATATAGTCGTCGTCGTCCTCATCATCCTCATCATCATCATATTTTTCTCTTGGTACATTAGCATGCGTGGAGCCAATCATATAGTCGTCGTCGTCGTCGTCGTCGTCGACATCATCTTTTTCGCTTGCTTCATTAGCATGTGTGGTGCCAGTCGTACAGTGGCCTTCGCCTTCGTCGTCGCCATCATTATTATCATCTACTTTTTCCTCCACATGCTCGTGACCACTGATCATTGAATCTTTTTCGTCGTTGTCGTTGTCGTCGTCATGATCATTTTCGCAATCAATATCGTCAGAATGATCAACATCAACATCAACATCAACGTCAACAGCTACTTCTTGGTCCTTCCCAGTCTTCGTTACCTGCATCTTTTGTAAGTTATCTGAAATTTCCTGTTTCTCTTTTTCATTTTCACCTGAACATTTCGAAGTCTCGTGTGCATCTACCTTTATCTCTTCTTTCTCCTCCCTAACTGTGGTTGTCTCAATTTCCTTTTGATCTTTTGTAATCTCTTTTGTCTTTGCCACTTCATTACGATTTTTCTCAACTTTCACATCAGCTTTATCGTCCTTTTCAGATGTTTGTTGAGTCTCAACTCTCTCGGGTACATTTGATTTTGATGTTGTTTTCAATCGTCCAACGTTGGATGCTACATTGGGATCTTTCCCTGTGTTTTTGGATATATCGATTGGGGGAGATTCCTGTAATTTGATGTTTTCGGAAGATGAACTGTGCGATGATTGAATACTTCGATCCTCTTCTTCATTATTGTTTGGGCCACCATTCATTTGACTCATTGGCATTTTTTGATTCCTGTTATGCTGTCGGTTGCCACTTTCGTCATAGAAAATATCGTCGTCGTCGTCATCATCATCGTCGTCAATGTTCAAAGAAAAGGCGGATCCGAATTTTTTCGAAGATCTGGTGGTGCCCTTATTAGTGATAGGCGGCTCATCCTCCTCGTCACTACTGCTGGCAAGAAAAGCCTCCAAAGCTTCCTTGCCCATGCGAGCTGATGATGTTTGTCCCTGTGGTTCACTGGATTGTAACTTCAGACTTCTTCTAGTAGCTCGTTGAGGCTCGATCATTTCTTTCGGTGTAATTTCCTCTATAAATTCATCATATTTCGTTGGTACTATATCGACTAGATCAGTAATTTGTATTCTATTTTGAACAATGTTGAGTTGCTTTTCTATATCCGCTCGACAATGTTGTAGGTAGGTACGATAAATAAAACGATGCAAACCGTCTAGTCCATAACAATTTCGAAGACTCGTCTCTAGTAGATCTAAAACGATATTTTCTTCTGGTACATTTCTAGATCGGAGTGTTTCGCGGACAAGACACTCTGTATCTGCTGTTACTGCAGGATGTGATATTTCATCTTTTCCTTCTTCTTTTTGATGGTCTCGAAAGTTAAACAGTATTACCATGCAAAACGGTTCCGTGATATTAGTTGTGCTGGAAGTCTTAGATGACGAAGACGACTCCATTTTTTCTTTTTCTTTTTCAATTGCATTATCTGTTAGGTGTCCCAACAAATCTAGATACGAGTGAAGAACATTTGTTAAGTGAGATTTTGTCATTTCTCGTGGATGTTTCGGGTTGATCAATATGACAACAAAATCGATCTTATTTTTTTGTTGCATCTTCTCGTTGTCGTCGAAGTTATTATTCGCGTACTGGACACGAAGCTTTATCCGATCCCACGTAGTAGAATCTAACGGTGGTTTATAGGGTATAGTTATAGATGGAAATGATGGTTCTGTGGAATTGTCAATGTCCATGTCAATGTCATTGTCATTGTCATTGTCATCTATTTTGCTGTTTTCGTTGTTAGCTTTATTATGATTGATTGTAAGAGGATCGATACCTTCTAAACGTTTCAACAATGTTCGTTTTCCTGTTTTGGGACATCCTAACACCACTCCTTCCATTCTTTTAATCGGTTTGGCTTGCGAAAGAGGGCGTCGTTTTTGAGGCTTCGCCATCGTCTTCGAGGCACCATTCGGTCGAGATCTTGACGGAATTGAGTCCCTAGACTGTCCAACCGACGCCGCTGCATTCGCGGACGTCGATGCTGGTTCCGTCGTATCTTCGAAGACTGATTCCGTAGCTCCCATGTTTTAGAAGAAAAACCGATCGATTGTATTGGTCGTACTATGGTAGATCGTGTCGATTACAAACAAATTAGAAACAGCATACGCACGGTGGGTGATGGTCGTAACTTGAAACTATGTCTATGCAGGAATTCTTTTATGAATACGGTAGATGGGAATGAGATGATGAGAATGAGAATGAGCATATGAAATAAATGAGGTGTGTTTCACTTTTCGAGAAAGATTTTATTTTTTCGCGGAAAATTATACGCGCGCCTCTCATCTAACGCCTATCAAGACTTGATTCCAACCACAAAAAATACAGAGCCACATTATAAATAAAAAGGATTCCATTACCAAAGAAAATCTTTTCTTTTCTAGAAGACGAATACGAAGAAACATAAACGACGAAAAATATGGCTAGTGCATCAGTACAAGCGCAGGCGAATGCCTTAAACGCAAAGATGGAAGGAGAGGCATCGAAGATGTTGGATGACGTCGAGCGGAATTGGATGAGAAAGGTTGCAAGACAATCCTTTGCATGTGCAGTAAAATGTTACGATAAGACCGGGACGACTGGTGCTGCCGAATCACTTGAAGCATGTACAAGGAACTGTCAAGGACCGTATCAGCAATCGAGTAGTATGGTCCAACAAGTAAGAATTAATGATATATTGAATATGCCCAACGATTTTTTGTTTGTCGTCGTTGGGCGTGTATGCCCCCGTGTAAGAAAGTTTCGTGAATAATCAACTTTTTTAAAACTAATAAACATCATATCATTTCTTTTGTATTCATCTTCGATATTAATCTTTCCCCATGTTTCAGGAGGTGGCTCAATTTCAAAATCGATTGAATAGAAATATGCAAGAATGTCAAGAAAAAGCTCGTGATTTGGTTAAGCCTGGTTATGAGAATGATCCAAATCAAATATCAAAGGTTGAGCAAGCATTGATATCTTGTATGTCCCAACAAGTGAACGAACATATCAAATTATTAAAACCGATGAAGGATAGGTACGTTTTTCTTTTGCAATAAGCAATTTCAATTTCGTGGATTTTTATTTTATTTTGATGTAATTTAATTTTGGAACCAAGCAACAGCATAGTTTACATACATGTTGATTGATTCAAAGTACAACACGTACTGCATTTGTTTCCGGAATCAACTAACTTGATCTAACCTCAAATGTCGATTTGCACACATATCATCATTTTGATTTTTGTATTCAATACTTTTATTGCACAGAATTACATCAGTTTTAAAAAATTACTCATAAAGGAAATAAATAGAAAAACACTACTTCACCATGCAGAGGTTTTAAAGTTTTGTCATTTATTCATCTTATTCGTTATTTGTCCCTATTACACTCGTGTTAGTCTTATGCTATTACTTTATTATAGTTAAAAATGGGGATATTTCAAAGCTTGTAAGAGAGGTACAGCAGCTTGATACCAACAATGATTTCATGCTTTGTAGCCCATGGATTTCGGATTTTAATTCAGATTTTAACATTCATACACTTGATTATTTTCTATCTATTATATTTTATTATTTAGATTATTTTTTCTAAAAATGGGACAGTGGATATCCACAGCATCATTACCAGTAGTCATTGAGGATGGAAACTTTCCATTGTGTCACAACATATAATATTAAGCCATATTGGAATAAAAGACAGATTGAATTGCATGCATAATGCCTAAGATTCTAATGTGAACAGCCATGATAACATATAGAGAGAGTAACCAACTTTTATCCTTGATTTGTATGGAACACATCATTGTACAGTAGTTCTAGATAGCTAGCTAGTTAAATTATGCAAAGCAAAAAAAAACAATCCGGGACTCATTAGCACGATAAATAAGACGTCATCGATCTTCATTTTGTTAATCCATTTTTTGCCGACGACAACACACACATCACAAAATCCCTCTTACAACAGCTCAAAGAGTAGTAACTACAATGGCAAAGTTAGCAAATCATATCCTTGTGGCTCTGTGTTTAGTTTCACATCGAGTATTGGCATTAGCTTTCCTCCCAGTACCATCCAATGTTCCTGGTTACCGAATGCCATTAACTTTGGGTAGTATGGCAGAAAAAGTATTGGAGAATCCAAAGTTTCCAGACGAATGGCCGTATACCGACGAAACCGATTTTTCTCGCCAAGATGAAAGCAAAGATACGATCTTCTACGATACTCCGCGTCTTTGCTATCATATCGACGATGATGCTGTCTCCGCTTTAACGAAATATTATTCAGAAAATTTGAAGGAAGGCGATGATGTTCTTGACATTTGTAGTTCGTGGGTTTCTCATTATCCTAAAGATTTTAAGGGAGGCAAGGTTGTCGGGTTAGGAATGAATGAATATGAGTTAAGCCAGAATCCTCAACTTACAGACTTTGTTGTAAAGGATCTCAATGCCGATCCTGTTTTTCCATTCGAGGATTCATCCTTTGATAAAGTAACGTGTGTTGTAAGCGTCGATTATCTAAATAAACCGCTACAAGTATTCAAGGAAATTGGTAGAGTACTTCGTCCTGGTGGCGAATGTTTAATCTCCATGAGTAATCGATGTTTTCCCACGAAAGCTTTTAAGGTAAGCACTAAAAAGTATATCTCTCTCTGGTTTAAAATCCTAATGCACTCAAATAATTTGCCAGCTCACTTCGGTCCTTTCTTATTTCTCTCTCTTTGTGTATTTCAACAGATCTGGCTTCAGACGAATGATCTTGAACATATCTTCATTACAGGCAGTTTCTTCCATTATTCTGATTTATTTGATGTGCCAAGTTGTTCAGATATCTCACCGAAGCCTGGGAGAACGGATCCGCTTTACATAGTGAAGGGCGTTCGTAAAGCTTAAAGTATTTTTATTACAGTATATATTTTTTATATTCCATGCATACATCATAGACTTTATGCCCTGCACTAGTTTAGTTTGAGATCAAAGTTACTTAAAGCAGAACCGATTGGTTTGCTATCACTCTATAAAGTTATATAATATATAATATAACACCAATAGTTAATAGTTATTAACAAAACAGATAATTTGCGTTTCCTAAAATAAAAAACTATTTAATTAAAATACATTAATACTGTCCATCTGGAAAACCTGAGCAAGTAGCCATGTGCTCTATTTTCTTTCCCTGAAGTGTAAAGCTAACTTTTATTTTCAAGACCAATTTCTTTTCGCCCATCCGTGTATTAGTAACCTTGATCTTTTGTGTGACAATTTTGGAATTATTCATACCCGTGACAGGAACAGTAGTAGACGATGGTGGTTCCATTTCCATAATAACATATTTTGGAACGGCACATTGCATATTAAAGCCAAAGAGTGCATCAGGAGCTGCATTTTTGCACCTAGCAATCAGTTCAGAATTCTGCTTGTTCCAAATTTCAGGTTTAGTACATTCAAATTCTACTGTCAAACCCTCGATAGTGAATGCAGGGACTATAACTGTGACGGGCTCAGCGCTAGAGCTAGCAACTGAAGCATCCATAACATTAGGTGTAGCCATCATCGCCGCGGGTTGTGACTGAACTGGTGGTGGAGCACCAAAAATGTCGAGATGATTGCTGTTTTGAGGTGTAGGGGTGGGCATTGACATCGCCGGTGGAGCACCAAATAAATCAATTGGGTTTGCTGGTGCTGGTGTTGATTGAGACGCT
>Ga0115007_10003145_pt1 | contig 10067 bp, 9 predicted proteins | sample ArcOceMetagenome_2_FD_87166 | JGI IMG/M metagenome (GOLD analysis project Ga0115007, IMG submission 87166) | Marine eukaryotic phytoplankton communities from Arctic Ocean - Arctic Ocean ARC135M Metagenome | ecosystem: Environmental > Aquatic > Marine > Oceanic | place: Arctic Ocean | collected...
CGATCTACATTAATGTAGATACATATTGGAGCGGGAAACGAGATTCGAACTCGCGACCCCGACCTTGGCAAGGTCGTGCTCTACCAACTGAGCTATTCCCGCTCATAATTATCAGCTAAACGCTGAATAATTAGTGGCGTCCCATAGGGGGTTCGAACCCCTGTTACCGCCGTGAAAGGGCGGTGTCCTAGACCACTAGACGAATGGGACGTTTTTCATACCATGAAGCGTTGCCTCAAATGCGGGGCGTATGTTATTCCGGTTACCTGATAGGGTCAACCGTTTTTGAGAGTTTTTTGATTATTAAAATCAAATATACTGTTTTAGACACCTAACACCTTATAGACGAACTATTTTTTAACCAGATGTAACCAAAAAACCTAGTATTTGCTATCGATACGTCCAATTAATATTAACGATGTGGCCATTTTTCACATCAATTAACCACTTACGCCCATCAAATCTATAAATCATTCTAGTCACACTACAAGTACGACCTGAGCCACAACGTGCCTTAGTCTTATATTTGGTAATAGGCTTGCCTAGCGACTCATATAATCGAGATAACTCGTCACCTGAGGCCAATAACTGCCCATTAGGTAAGCGCAAACCATACGCTGTACCTACAAAACAACAAACACCGACCACAACCCATCGTAGAATATGCATCCTTGCACCCTTGTATCCTTTAAAAGAGACAAAACACTACTAAAAAAAACCTTAATGAATGCTTAGGACAGGATGCGATTATGATTGATAATCAAATATAGTCACTATCACCTTAACAAGGTAAGCAAACTGTCATGGTCACACCGTCATCTGATTTAATCGTCAACAAAGCTCCCATAAAGTCACAGCGTTCTTCAATGCCGAGTAAACCAAACCCGCGGTGTCCTTTCGGTTCCGCCTCCAAATCAGGCACAAAGCCTTGACCGTTATCTTTAATACACAGAATAACTTCATGTTCAGTCTGTAAGAGTGAGATTGAAACCTCTGTAGCTAACGCATGCTTAAGCACATTCGTTAGTGCCTCTTGAACGATCCGATACAGATGAATATCTGTTCCTGAAGGAGTAATCACATCATCCAGATCAAGCACTACTTTGATACCCGACTGCTCTAGACTCTTCAAGGTAGGAATTTGCTGAATGGATTGACATAACCCCATATGGTCAAGCTCTGTCGGTCGCAACGCCATTATTCGATCATAAACAGTAGCGTACATAGCTGACACTAACTCTTTGATATTGCTTGTATTTTTAAGAGCGGGACTACTCATCGAAATCTGATGCTCTAATAACGTTGTTTCTACTCGTACAGCGGTCAATAACTGCCCTAACTCATCGTGTAACTCCTGAGCTAAATGACTGCGCTCCTGCTCTTGATTATTGATTAACTGATGCAGGATAACGCGTTTATCACTCACCGCTTTTTCAAGATGAATATTCGCCATTTTTAGCTCCTGCCTACGTGTGGCTAACTCAGCTACTATTTCATCGATTTGCTTACCCATGTGATTAAACTCATCAATATGCCCAGATTCCCACATCTTCGGGGTTGGCTCTGTCATCAATTGACGCATATAAACAACTAACTTTTGTAGCTGCTTATCTAATGCTCCCGACAATAAAGCGGCAGCGATAGCGCTAATCACTAAACCAAGCATACACCCACCAACTAAGAGCACGAACAAGCGCCGAGCTAAAGAATAGACCCGCGTATCCGCTGACCGTAAGCCCATCTGCAAGTGTTCGCCAAACCCTTTTATAGGGATCTTCAATTCCTCTTCTAATACGTGATTAAGCCCTAAAACCTGTGACCCTATTCCTACCGAACCTAGAACATTTTGAGAACCAAACGCAGTGATAGCCACTCCGTCAATAAGCAACTGCGCTTGATCTAGGCCTGACTGTGTTCGACTTATTAACTGGTTCAAAAACAGTTTATTGTTCGATAACTTAATCCCACCAACAAGCCGACCCACCACCTTTTGATTTTGGTCCGTTATCAGATAATCTTTAACTAGTAACCACTCATTGCCATTATGTAAAAGATTCCATTCCTGCCGAGTGGCACCATTATATTTTTGATACAAGCGCTCACAATTGACAGGACCAATATCCAGCAAAGGATTTTTCAATAAAAAGCACTGATTGTCTTGCAGTCGATAAATAAGGGCTAATGAATAACGCTGCTGTCGCTTGCTCGCATTTTCCCCCAGCACAAACTCATAAACATCCGAGCGACGCCCTTCACTTAACGCGTTCTCCAAAGACGCATTAAGTGAAAGCATATGCAGGTCTTGATCAATTAGGCGTAATTGGACATCAAATTCATGCTGCATCGCATCAGCACTGCGGGCAAGGGATTCCTTAGCCGCCTCTTTTAGTATCTGAGCCGTGGTGTAGTAGGCATTTAAAGAAAAAAATAAAAGAAACCCTGAGACCATCAACAGAAAAAGTAAAAATATCAGTGTTCTAAAACGAAAAGTCATTTCATCAGTACCCTGAATAGATAAATGCTTTCGACATCAAGCGCCCCAGCATTTCAGGGTTCGTGCCTTCATGCAATAGCGAAAAATCGCCAGAAAAGACTAAAGGGACAGGTTTTTTCTGGATATCTAACTTAATAGCCTCCGCAATAGCAACACCATTTTGATCATTCATTCGCATTAACACCACTCCTAAATCACCCTCAGCGAAAGCAGTTAATTCAGCCTGACCTCCTCCCCAACCATTAACCGCTATATCCTTCCGCCCTATCTCTTTCAGCGCATCAATAGCTCCTAACGCCACGTCGGTAGCACAGACATATATATACCGAATTTCCGGATAAGCGTGCACCATCTCCAAGGTTTGCTGCTTCGCCACTTCACGGCTAGCATGAGTAAAATAGCTGATTTTTAAATCATGGAACCCGCTCACCGCACGCTCAAAGGTTAAACCACGCTGATCACTCACTGCGCCTTTATTCCAAAATAAGAGCCCGTAGGGCGTACCTGCCGGAAAATTGTCTTTGAAGTAATCAGCCAACGCTAATGCACCGGTCATATGATCAAACCCAACATATAAAAGGGGCTGCAGAGCAAACCAATCGTCGATAGGCTTCGTCAAGTTTTGAATGATGATTTTTGGCTTTTCCCGCTCCAGCAGAAGCTCAACTATACGCTGCTGCTGGAGTGAATTTATGGTGAGAATCAAATAATCTGGGTGCTTTGAAAGTACAGATTGAATTTGTCGAACTTGAAGCGCTAATCCATCAGAGGGAGATGAAAACCGGACATCTAAATGATAATCCAGCTCTATGGCCTCCAATCGTCCTGTTAACGATCGAATACTACGCTGCCAATAATCTGAGGACTGAAATCCTGGATAAACCGCTGCAATCTTAACCGGCATTTTTTGTTTAAACTCGATGGGTTTTGCGACTTGATTCACTAATTGCTTCAACTTATCGTCGTCTAGAGCAAAAGCCCTATCATGAACGACAACCCATAACAGCAACCCTACAAAAGCCACGAACAATCGGCCATTAACCAATCGACTAATCCATGTAGACATAAAGTCACCACCTGAATAAACCTAGAAATAGACTGCTCTTTATTAGATGTCTTATTTAAAAACGTTGAGCTATGAACTTAGACTAGTTCACATTTACGCTATGCATAGCGACACAACCATCTATTTCGCTTGCAGTGACTCATCATTCCATCAGGAGCAGCTGATCAATTACACTCGGGTCTGCAAATTTTAACTGAGATAAACGCTCGGCAAGATCTCCTGACCGTCTTGCTTCTTCAAAAATTTTTGCAAGCATAAGCAACGAGGGTATTTGATTATTTTCTAAATCGACCGATAGTAAACTTCCTTGCTGGGCTACCGCATTGACCACCTGACTATCAAACCCCCACAGCGCCAACCAAAATGCACCCGGTGCAGCGGCATCACCGTACGAAAAGTCAAATGCCGAGCTGAGATCCATATCGTCCTGTTCGACCAACGCAATGACCAAATCCCCAATATTGTGTAACAGACCTGCCAAATAACACTTATCTACTGACCCTCGAGAAACATCCAAATCGGTGCCTAACTTAGCAGCCCAGTAAGCAACGTCCATCGCTACCGATAGAGCTCGGCTACGCTGAAACTGTGATGTTTTAGGTAAATTAACGAAGACACCCACAACAATCACTAAATAGTACATCCGGTCTAACCCCAATCGTACTACCGCTTCATGCGCATCAGTTACCGTATGGCCTAATACTAATGTGGATGCGTTTGCTGCATGTAATACTTTCCCTAGTAGGACTTGATCTCGTTTTACCGCTTTGACAATCGAATTGATATCAACATCTTTAGCACGCAGCAAGCGCATAAGTCGCAAGTAAGGCTCAGGCAATACAGGTAAATGCCGAAGCTGGCATAGCTGAGTTCGCAGTTTAAAATCCAAACCTAACTGCTGCAATAAACGTATACGGGGAAGTAAAGCTAACAAGGCTCTAGCGAGATCATTAGACGGTAAGCTAAAATGTACTAAGCCGGCATCATTAAGGTGTAAAACATCTACATCATCACAGACAAGTGCTCTGACAGCCGTAGGAAAATGGCGTGAAATATCAGTAAAGATCTGAATTTTTTTTGATTTGTCTGTCAAGACATCAAATACCAGTACAAGATCACAATGGCTGCCGCTAGGTGTACTTACCCAAGAATCAAGACTTTCTATGGCCAGATCATGCCCCTTAGCCAAAGCATCCCAGTCTAACGCCTGCTCATCAAAACCTTGAATACTCCCCTGCTGGCTCGATAACACTCGAATAGATAACTTTTGCATATCAACGCCCATTAACTTGTCATGTTAATCAAGGTTGTCGGCCAATGAGCATTTTTTTCCACCCGGTTAATTAACAACTTCCTTATTGTTTTGTGGTAAAGCAAATGAAATGACAACCGTTAGTACTAATAAACCACTAGACACCCATAAACAGGCTCCCAACCCCCAGACTTGATAAACCCAGCCGGATAACACGGTTCCAAGGAGCCGCCCCATTGCATTAGCCATGTAATAGAAACCAACATCTAACGACGCACCATCTTCACGCGCATAACTCACAATCAGATAACTATGTACCGAAGAATTAATCGCAAATAAAGCGCCGAAAACCAACAAAGCTGTAATAATCACCATAGAAACCAGCGCCAACTGATTTGACAAGTCCGTACCTAACTGACCCAAAACAACAGCAGGAATAGATGCCGCTACAGTAAGTAATACGCCCCAAAAAACAGCGGCTTTACCATCCGGTAACTTTTCAGCCAGGCCCCGTTTACGATTGTAGGAAATCATGCGATTTATCCACGGGGCTACAGACTGGATTACACCATAACCAACAACCCAAGCGGCCATAAATGCACCCACTTGCCAAGGATTCCACCCTAAGACTTCGCCCATAAAAACAGGTAATGCAACAACAAACCACACGTCTCGCGATGCAAACAAGCACATCCGCGCTGCCGACAATATATTAATAGCCCTACTGGTCGAAAACACCTGCGTAAATTTAGGCTTAGATTGGCTTTTCCCTAGCTCCCCTTTTAGAAAGAAAAGCGACGCGACCCATACGAGCGATAAAGCGCCAGCCATTAATGTCACCGCACCAACAAACCCAAGCCACGACAACAGTAAACCACCGAGAAAAAAACCAACACCTTTAAGCGCGTTCTTCGAACCAGTCAACACCGCGACCCAATGAAACAAGCGCCCTTGAGCATCGGCAGGGACCAGCTGTTTAACCGCACTTTTCGCACTCATTTTATTCAGATCTTTAGCTATCCCTGATAGCGCCTGTGCTGCCATAACCCACACTACTGTGAGCATCGAAGCTGGCACGGTCAACATGAGCAAAGCGACCACTTGAAGAGCCAACCCAATATTCATGGTCCGATTTAAACCGATGCGCGCACCCAGCCAACCACCGACCAAGTTAGTAACAACCCCAAAAATCTCGTAAAAAAGGAAAAGCAGTGCAATATCAAGCGGCGAATAGCCTAACTGATGAAAGTGCAACACCACGAGCATGCGTAAGGCACCATCAGTAAGCGTAAACGCCCAATAGTTACCGGTAATTATAAAGTATTGGCGTATATCAGGTGATAATGCACTCAACATCGAACTGCTCTTAGTAAGTAGAAGAAAAGGGCTTAACGATTACCTTGGTACATCAAGCCTACTTTTAGCATAAGCTCTGCTGTACGATTTGCATAACCCCATTCATTGTCATACCAGATATATACCTTCACCTGAGTATCATTCACCACCATAGTAGATAGCGCATCAACGATGCCCGATCGAGGATCCGTACGGTAGTCAATAGACACTAACGGGCGCTCTTCATAGCCCAATATACCTGCTAATGGCCCTTCAGCAGCTGTCTTAATTAACGCATTCACCTCTTCCACCGTTGTTTTACGTTGTACTTCAAAAACACAATCAGTGAGCGAGGCATTTGCCAATGGCACTCGAACAGCGTGCCCATTGAGCTTACCTTTAAGATCAGGAAAGATGTGCGTGATAGCCGTTGCGGAGCCTGTCGTCGTAGGAATTAAGCTCATCCCACACGCGCGTGCACGGCGTAAGTCCTTGTGAGGAGCATCTAAAATCGTTTGCGTGTTAGTGATGTCATGGATAGTAGTCATTGAGCCATGCTTGATACCCAACGACTCATGGATAACCTTAACCACAGGCGCTAAACAGTTGGTCGTACAAGAGGCAGCTGTCACAATCGGATGTATCGCAGGGTCATATAAATGATCATTAACGCCCATAACCACATTCAAAACACCCTCTTCTTTTACCGGTGCACTTACGACAACCCGCTTAACGCCTTGATCAAGATAGGCTTGCAGCATTGCTTTAGACTTCATCTTCCCTGATGCTTCGATGACGACATCACAGCCCGACCAATCCGTATCTTCGATTGTCGTGTTACGACTGACGGTCACAGACTCATCGCCAACCAACATACGGTAACCTTGCGCACGTGCTTCGTGTACCCAACGCCCATGAATAGAGTCGAAGTTTAATAAGTGAGCTAATGTTTCTGCATCGCCAGCCGGGTCGTTGATATGCACAAAAGTAATCTCAGGCCACCCCCATGCGGCTCTCATGACTAAACGCCCAATACGACCGAAACCGTTAATACCTACTTTTATCGACATGACACCCTCTTATCTACGAATTGATCTGCACAAAGTGTAACCTTAGTAGCGTAACTGATAAATGTTACAAATTATTGATTGAAAAGCACTAACCTTACAAACATAAAAAAGCCCCATAAAAAATGGGGCAAATTTAAGACACTAGGGTAACTGCATCAATGATTAAAAGTCGAAAAATACCGTTTCATTTTCGCCTTGAACACGAATATCAAAAAAGTAAGCCACTTTCCCTTCATGCTCACCTTTTTTAGCCATCAAGGTTGCACGGCGAGATGGGTGTTCAATAAGATTCAGCACAGGGCACTGCTCGTTTAACTCGGTTTCGTCTTCAAAGTATAAGCGGGTTTGTAGATGGATATTGATACCTCGAGCAAACAAGGAAATATTGATATGCGGAGCCATCAATGCTCCTCTTTCATGCAGCACAGCCCCTGGCTTTACTGTATCAATGATCCACACACCTTGGTCAAAGGTCGTGGCAGTACGACCAAAACTGTTGAACACTTTCTCTACGTTATACACCGCATCATATTCACCTTGTGCATTGGCTTGCCACACTTCAATAAACGAATCCTTAATATGATTCCCATTACCATCAAACACTTGCCCGACAATCCGTATATGTTCGCCGTGTGCATCGGCTTTAGCAAGCTGGTTCACTATCTCCTGCTCACGTGTCGGGTTACCCGCCGCAGCTAAGTGCATACCAATATGCACATAAGGACCTGCCGTTTGCGAAGGAGTTTCTTTTAAAAATAGCTGACTCATCACAAGGCTCCTTAGTTTTTATTTTCAAAGTAAGTTTGTAGTGCGCCGCGTGTCACAATATCAAAGCGGTAAGCTAAACAATCCATCGGGTTACTCATCGACATATCCAATCGACCAATCAACGTCTGGATCGCTTCTTCATCAGCGATGGTTCTCACAATAGGGCATTTCGGTATAAGCGGGTCACCCTCAAAGTACATTTGCGTAATCAAGCGAGTAGAAATAGACGGCCCCATCACTGATACGTGAATATGCGAAGGACGCCACTCATTTTGCCCATTACGTCACGGGTAAGGACCCGGTTTAACCGTCCGGAAGGAATAAAAACCATTTTCATCGGTTAAGCAACGACCGACGCCACCAAAGTTGGGATCTAACGGAGCCAAGTAGCTATCATTTTTATGGCGATAACGACCACCTGCATTCGCTTGCCACATTTCCACAAGCGTAGAAGGAACAGGCTTACCGAATTGATCAATGATCCGACCACACATGATGATGCGCTCACCTACCGGTAAACCACCATGATCAAAATTCAATAACAAGTCGTTATCATTCGCTCCTAACTTCAATTCTCGAAAGTCAGGCCCGGTACGCTCAGAAATAGTTGTCTCCTGCAAAGACACTAACGCTTGTCGCGGTGAACGAGGGACTGATGTTTTATAGTTAGGCGTTAACGCTGCCGGATGGTGATCTCGATCTCGGGCAACAAATCGGCTGGTCATAATTAGCTCTCATCTTGTTATCGTTATCGGTAATAGCATTATCGCCATCCCGTTAAGCGCTACTATAAACCACACAAAGAATGCGTAAATTGAAACAAAACGTGAGACACATAACCATATAGTTAAGGGTTAAAGTGTGCAGCACCCTGGGAACAAATATCATTACCCACTTCACGTAAAATATCGCAAAAAATTTCGCCCGCGATCGACAATTGCGCAGCACTGTTTGTACAAATACCAATCGCGCCATGAGTCTGACTATCCGGCACAGGTAATAAAACAAGTTCACCTAAGTGTATGGCCGTTTGCACCACACTGGCTGGCGCCACCCAAATTGCATCGCTATTCAAGGTATACCGTCGGGACAAGGCTGGTGAAAGTGTTTCTAAGCGGCTTGGTGATTGTAACAAACCGTGTTGGATAAAAAGTTGATCCGCATATTCGCGAATAATGGTATTCTCAGATGGCAGCACTAAGGCAAAGCCCTCCATTGCATTCAATGCTACCTTCGCGTCTTGCTCATGCCACAATTGGATAAGAGGGTGTCCAGGGCGCACTACCGCTAACATAGACTCAGAATACAGTTGCTCAAAGCTTAAGCCACGCACCTCCCGCGCTTCGGTTAGACGGCCCACGACTAGCTCTAACTCCCCTACCCGCAACTGAGATAACAGAAATGAGCTAGGCCCGGTTGTTACACTAATAATGAGCCCATCATGACGCTTATGTGCACGTTTGACGGCTTCAGGTATCACCTCCGCTTCCACTGTTGAAAGCACACCTACCCGAATAATCGATTTAGCCGCCCCCGCTTGCTTTACCGCATCCATACCCGCTTCCATCGTTTTTATGACGGTACCGGCATAACGCTGAAAAACCATACCCGCAGGTAATAAACGAGAGCCCTCTCGCGAACGCTCAAAGAGCTGCACCTCAAGAATACCTTCGAGTTCTTTAATGGTTTTAGAAACAGCAGGCTGGGTGATACAAAGAACATCAGCCGCACGCGCAACACTTTGCTGCCTAGCAACCTCAAGAAAGCAACTGAGATGTCGGAATTTAATACGCGCATCCACGGTATTTTCTCCTTAGTGTTATTAAAACCCATCAATAAAAAAGGCTCCACGAGGGAGCCTGAAAGCAGCCAATAACGGCTTTAAAGGTACAAACTGCCAGACTTAACCATTGGTCGCTTGCGACGCTAAACGAATGTGCGCGTTTGCTTCGCCATAGCGGTTATACCCATCGATACGCTGAACCACTTCAAAAAATGCACCATGTACGGCCTGCGTATAAAAGTGAAAGAATTCACCATCATCATTGCGATCATACATCACATTATTCGTTTTCATCTGAG
>Ga0115007_10003146_pt1 | contig 10065 bp, 6 predicted proteins | sample ArcOceMetagenome_2_FD_87166 | JGI IMG/M metagenome (GOLD analysis project Ga0115007, IMG submission 87166) | Marine eukaryotic phytoplankton communities from Arctic Ocean - Arctic Ocean ARC135M Metagenome | ecosystem: Environmental > Aquatic > Marine > Oceanic | place: Arctic Ocean | collected...
CAGTCACGTGGCCGTGGTGCATGGGCATGTTTGGCGCACGGTCTGCAGTGTTTGTGCGACGGGCGCGCGTGTTGCCCAGCCCGTGCCCTGCAACTCGTAATTTGTCGTAATTGAGGTTTCACCGGCACCGTCACCCTGTTGTTTCAACTTCTTGTTCAACGTTCAACTGTACGGGCACGTGGCATGCCTTGCAGTATTTACCGATGATAGAAAAAGTGTTCGAATGGGTTTTTTTTATTATTTACTGTATCACTGTTTAAACCCTCTTCAACAACAACGACACACAGATGAGGATATACAGATGAGGATATGAGGATATATATTCACACATATGTAAATATTATTAATATTATTATATAGGCTATGTACTACGCGAATCTGCCCTTGCGAAACAATTTCATATTTCACGTGCCTTCCATGTCAACAACATGTTCCTCTGTTTCCGATTCAGATCCCAGATCATCAACATCGGAAGGACCTTCACTGTCACTACCATCATTGGAATCACTGCCGGATTCATTTGAACTGTGGTCACTGCCCTGTTGTGATCCCAGTGCAAGACCCTCGTCTTCGTCTAGTACACGGACTGTACTGGGTTCACTTGGTATAGGTGTCGGTGCTGGGGTTGGTAGTGTTGGCATTTTGGGTCCAACAAGATATTTTTTCAATGCTTTTATTAATTTACGACGATGACCTCTTTTCATAGACACGGTCTGCCACAAATCATTGTCGTTCATGCTCAATAACATGGCAGAATTGATTTTTTTCTTTGCAAACAAACGTTCGTATTGTGTCAAACGTTGTGACATCAGAATTTGTGACACAGAAGGCAATGGTGCACTTCGGTTATGCAATGTTCGAACCAATTTCTTATTCTTTTTGGACATTGCATTGTATTTTTGTATCATTTTATTCAACCGAACTGTTTTGTTTCTCATTCTTTCACGATCCATTTCACGTTCCATTCGTATAGCATCCATTTCTCTCAACAAAGCACCCGCTTGAGATTCTGTACTGTACAACAAATTTTCAAGCCGATTTGATAAAGCAAGTTCATCCAATGATGATTGTGGACCTCGGTTGTCTGGTGTGAAGGGTGGTGTGTGATAGGATGGTGCAGAGGCGACAGACGGTGCTTTTTGATTTTTGCCACTGCTTTGGCTGCGTTGACTTTCCAACCCACTATGTTCACTAACGGTGTCGTGTGGAGCATCACCTTGCCCTGCATTCATTCTTCCTTCCTCGCTTTCTTCAAATTCAATCATCTCGTGTTCTTCCCGATGGTCATCTTGGCTAGTTATCTCATTGTCGTCGGCTTCGGGGTGTTCAGACCTTGGTGATTTGGTACTTTGCGACCCATCTGGGCTCTTCGACCCGTTCGACCCGTTCGACCCGTTCGATCCCTTTGATCCTTTGGATCCCTTTGATTCTTTAGATCCCTTTGATTCTTGTGTTGCTTGTGTGCCCTTTGAACCCATTGACATTTGTGACGTCTCTTCGTCATCAAACGGGGCAGACGGTTCTAAATTTTCAGACAATTTGTCATTGTTCTCAGCAATAGATTCTGTTTGGCCATCCACTGCACTTCCTTGTTCTTCGTCTCCTTCCATTTTCTCTGTTTCTTCTGCATTTTCTGCATTTTCCTTCCCATCTCCTTTCCCTTCCTCTTCCCCTTCTTTCTCTTCCCCTTCTAGTATTGCATCCATTCCTTCTCCACCATTTTCTTGCTCACCCCATGACTCGTGCCAGCTTCCTTCTTCGTCCCATTCATCGTCGTAGGCCGGTAAACTAGGATTGCTTACACTGCCCAGTTCTGACCATTGGCCCACACCTATACCGTCGTCCAATTGATTGTTCCCTGTTGCTTCTGTTTCCATGCCACCACTACCAATGTACGCTGAACTCACGTTTTCTGTTGTCAGTGGACGTGTGGCTGGTGTTTGAACGCGCGCACTTCGTTCATAGGCCAGCAACAACTTGTGCATTCTTCCCAGTTCTTCTTTTGTTTCACCCAATTTATCCGCATACACTAAATTCTCTCGCAACAATGCAACGTTTTTTCGCAACAATCGTGGATCCATGTCATTGACATCAATCGAAGGTTCCACTTGATGTTCACCACCACCTTCCTTGACTGGAACTGAAAACCTTTCTCCTTGAAATATTATATTTTTCGAAGGATGTACATAAATAGTACGGTATTTTGGCCAGATGACTAGAACAAGGCCACCCAAAGCCGCAGCTGAACTCGCAGCTGTGACAAACAAGAATTTTAGATGCAAAGCATCGTGAATCATCTCGGAAGGCAAGTTGAAAACAAGACCAAAAAAAAATCCACCCGAACAAACCGACATGACCCAAACCATGGCTTTTGTCATGTCTAATCTTTCATTGTGGTAAAATGGTTCAGTACCTGTATATTTGACTCTTTTTTTCAAATAGTACAAATCAGCTAATGCCCAACTTGCAATCATGGCCACATAAAATGTTGCCGCAGCGAGTACAGAAGTTCCAGTTGGACCATAATCACACCAAACATAACCCATGTAATCTTTTTGTGGAATTCGTGCGGATTTGGCCACATTGCCAAATATGCAGACAACAACAAACAATCCTAATAGTACCAGTAGTGGGACGGCTTGTTTTTTTAAAATCGACATCATATAAGTTGGGTCTGTAATAACCACGTTGGGTGGACTTTTACCCCATAATATAAATGTGGTACGATATACACGTGCAAAAATAGTGCCCGTAAACAAATTTAAAGACACCAAAGACGAGACAGGACGCATGACACAACTCACAAAGTTAGGTGTACCAATCCAAAAAACAAAACTTCCTAAAGCTAAACCAGCACTTATATCAATCAACAAACAATATCGGGTTGAACAATAGGCCATCACCGGTTCGTTTCTTGTGCCAATGATAAAGACCAAAAGAAAGACAACAAACAACCCACAACCTCCTGTTACGGCAAGCATTAAAAACCCAAGGTTATCGGTAAAACCAACATCCCCCATTTCTGGTTCGCCCAATTCAAGACAATTGTCTCCAATGTAACCTCGATCACATTTACAAACACCAGCATAAAACGGTCCACGAACGCTGTCCAATGCAGCTTCATGGGCTGCGATCAATTTCGGGTCCACTTCTTCCTCCTCCCCTGCTTCCCCTGCAACATTAGAACCTCCTTGTTTTGTAGGGTCGGCATAAGGTGTACGAGTGAAATCCCTTGTTTTATCTTCGTAGCACGTTCCATGTCCGGAACAGGGAATACCAGGACTGTATCTCCCATTGCCGTCAATGCGATAGTTGGTTTCATTCAAACAACGAGTGCCGTTGGCACCTGTGTATGTAAAATGATCCCATTTATGACGATTGTTCTTGACCCAATCACATACAGAATGCCTTCGACGTTTGAATTTATCCATCAGTGTTGTGTACTTGTCATTGTATGCCCAATTACCCATCATTTCTTCAATGTCTTCTGTTGTTATTTCAAATGCTTTTAAAAAATGTGCTACTTCGGGTGAATATTCTTCAAGGCGAGGCATTAATAATCGTCGGGGTCGTTCCTTTTTGTAGTCGCAGTGAGTGGCTTCATTGAATTCAAGACCACAGGTCGCCGCCTCTTTCGTACTTTCTCCATAACAGACGGTTTTCCATGGTGTTGTTGGGTTTTTTCCATCGTTCAACGGATTGAAAGAGGGCAGTGTTGAAGACATACCATCTGTGGTGATTGGGGTTGAGGCCGGGCACAAACCTTGATAATGTGCTTTTCGCCATGCTTCACACGTTGCTGTCCAAGGAGCAAGTTCCACTCGGGACAATCGATACGTATCGCCCCCAAGTTGTGTAATTTGATTTTTGTCGTATTCACCAGGTATAATTGAACTGATAAAATGTCGGTGACGATCAAATACAGCATTTGGTCGATGCCATTTCATCAGCACTGGGCGAAATTTCGGTTGGATGTTGGGGTCGGTTGGATCGGCTTGACGTGCACTGGCATCAAACACTTGATGCATGAGACTACCGACTTCCACTGGTTTCAAGCGTAATCCATCCCTTTCATGTAAATCAACGTGGTAATGTTCCCAAGGAACCCCATTGGCGGTTTGATTTTCACCTCGTGCTATATTTTCTCTTTCCAACATGCAACCTGGCACGTGTAGAGCTGCAGCGGGAAGATTTTCATCGTCTTTGACGGGCAAAAAAAAGCCTGGATACAAAGGATCGTTTCGAGCAAATTGGCTGTACAGTTCTAAATCAGCTGCTAAATCGGGTAAAATTCGAAATAGATCTGCTCTAGTAACAATGATTCTGGCACACAACTCGAGTGGATCAAAAGTGGTGGTTGGTATTGGTGTGGCATCCTTGATGGCTGCTGTAGCAACAAGATTAGCTTCATCCGATGATTTTTTTAACGAAGCACCATCTTCTGACAATACAACATTGTCATTCAAAATAGTTTGCCCTTCGTTAACAAGTGTGGCCATGTCAGCCGTTGCACACTTGGATTCTTCCAGCCCCCCAATTGTAGATGCGTACTCGTAAAATGCAGAACAAAACGATCGTGTTGCATCTGTCCCCCCATCATATTGTTCGGCAGCGTATTCGGTCCCAACCTTTGCTGCTAATAAATCACCGTTTTTAAGTTTGAAACAATACTGACCAAACGTCAACACTTGTGCAAACTGAGCAGCTTTGGTAGAGTCTTGTAATGCACGAAAAGTAGCAAATTCAGGATCTTTGTTTCGTACGGAAGCCAACGTGTACAAGCCATGCCCACCTTCCACACCAATCTCTGTTCCCAAGACAAGAGCACCCTGCGTCTCGTTTCCTTCGGCCTGTCTCATTGTTTCCAGAATATCAGCTCCTTCATCCCACACATCTAAGATAGCATGCGCACATGGTTTGCATTGAGAATGTACCAGACCACCTACCGCTGGCTGTTTTCAGAATTGAAAGATTGTGAAACAATGAAAATTTCACATGTCGAGTGTTAGTATTGAGCTGTTTGATTAGAAAATCGAAAATATTTGCTTCCACATCAAGTCGGTCAAGTTCAACAACAAAGAACAACAACCACAACAACAACAACCACAACAACAAACAACAAACAACAACAAACAACATCGAACATACTTGGCACACTGGTTCATTGATCAGATCTTTCGGTGTGTCGAGTGATGCCTTGTATGTCACACTACAACTCAAATCTGGGGATCTGTCTGCATTTTGTATAGCATCAAAAGTAAACCTTCTTGGTTTATTTAGACGCCAAGAACCCTCTTCGTAAAAGTTATGACTGCCAAGACCGTCGCCGTTAACATGAACGGGAAATTTTAAAGCTTCCCCAATAATGATCTGAGCTACCCATGCTATAATGACTGATGAATCGGTTGGACCTGCCGTTAATGTAATGGTTGGCCGCTTTAAGTAATTGGGTTCACAACGTCTTGTTTCCTCGTCCAAACAAACTCTGGCATCAACGGCCATACAATGATCGAGAGTGTCGGAATCAAATGGATGAACTCTTTGATTTTGAGCGGATACAAAACATCGAGACTGGGAGAAACCAAACAATTCAATCTCATGTAACGGACAAAGTACCGAAGCAATGGCAAGGAATGCAACAAGACGGTTGTTGGTGCCGAACATGGTATGTAAAAAACCAACGGTTGGAGTTTTGCAATTTTTTTCCAGCCAGCAACACTTTTTCGCATTGCATCTATAATCTAATGTGATCACAATCAACAGTCGTTACCAAAATGCTTCAACAAAATAGACTGTAAACGAACGCACCAAGTAACCGTGGGTCTACGTTGGAGATGCAGGCATTAGTTAGCTTTACTTCCAGAACATACACGAGCAACCATGTCAATATTTAGTTTCAAACACATTTGGGCAGCAAAAACCAATACATAACTTCGTGCTTGCTCTCAGACACTATTATTTTAGACAAACCATGTCTTCCACTCTTCCTAATACACCTGTATCACCAATGTCCGATGGCAGCGATTCATGGATGGCATCTCCACCTGTTTCCAACAAAGGATCGCCGAGTTCTAACAAAGGATCACCAACGTCGTCGAGAAAAGGATCACCAAAATCAAGTAAAAACAAAGTAGCACCAGAACCTGAGGAAAATTTATCCAATGATGTGACCCAAGCTGAAGCAATTGTTCAGGGTGCAAACGATATGTTAAACAAACGAGGAACGGGTCTTATCGTCCTCGTACAAAAGGGCAAACATTTTTACCTTGATTTTTTAAATATAAAAGTTCGAAATCCCAATGAACGAGTCATTCGGGTATATTTAAATAAAAAAAAAGCCAGAGGGGTCAAAGATCAAAATTATTTAGAAAAAAGATCTACAGCACTAGATTTGAAGTTGGGTGACGACGGTGCTTTTATGGGTGAACATGTCGTCGGTGTTCCTTTTTTTCGGCAACATTTAGGAACGGCCTTGCAGGGTTTTGGTGGGGTAAACCCACTTACTTGGACCGGAATAACATTTGCAAAATCTGCCCAAGCTATACCCCGCACTCCAACCGCTGACATTTATGCGTTTGCCAATTTGGGACCCCCACAAGATTTTGATTTGGACGAAGAGGAAGCCAAAGGAGAGGCCGCTGCTTTAGAAGAGCGTCGGATGCTGGATCTCATGCTTGGTCAAGCACGGGGTTCATTGACGTTGAAAGATGTCAAACGCAAAGCAGAAGCCGCCTTTCGGCATTTAGGAAAAGACAACAGAACAGATGAATTGGAATATGCTGACTTTTGTTTGGGTATGAAATACTTGGGCATTCATTTGACAGAATCAAGATCAAGAAAATTATTCATGATTGCTGATCTTAGTTCCAACGGCGAAATCGATGCCGGTGAGTTTGAAATGGCGGTGCATATCAATGATAAAATTCCTGTCAACGATTCAATGTCCCCAATGGATGCCTTTGCCATATTTGATGAAAAAATGAGGGGTGGTGTCGATGCTATTGAATTTCATAAATTATTGGTGGCGTTGGGTGTGTCCATCACAGCAACGGGATCAATGGCAGAATTCAATGCATCGGACGGTGACAACAGTGGTGTCTTGGATTACGAAGAATTTCGTGGCATTTGGCTGCGTATTTGTGATGTGGTTGCGGAATTAAATCGACGAAACAAAGCTGGTGTAAGTGAAGAAAAAGTGAAAAAAGCTAAAATTAGAGACAAAATGGATCGTGAACATTTGACAAAACTTATTGAAAAGGAAGAAGCGACAGAAAGAAAAATATTTGCCGATGCAAAACTGCAAATTGTGAACGAACGCCGTGTTGCAAGAATGGCCAAATCAGAAAGAACTTCCAAACGTCGTGCTGATCGAACCAGAGAGGCCAATATTGCTCGCCGTGAAAAAGCTAAATTGGAACGTGAGAAAAAAAGTCGTGCTTCTGTTCGGAACAGAGAAGTTCAAAGAAGGCAACGGGTGGAAGCTGAATTGTTGGATGAGCTTGAAACCCAAAAAGTGGCTCGAAAAGAACGTGAATTGATTGAATTGCATGTGAGACGGAGAGAAAAATCGCAACAAGAAGAACAAGAACGTGAAGCAAGAGGAGAACATGAAGTGAATCTAACTCAAAAAGATCTTCGAATTGTTCCAACGTTTTTATACAAATCACGTCAAGCTCGCATTCGTTTGAATTCATTGCAATTGTTGGATATATCAAACAACAAATTATTGTCACTTCCTGAATCGGGTTGTTTTTTTCATTGCCAAGCATTGAAAAAATTAGACATTTCGAACAATCGATTGCAATCGTTGCCCGATGAAATTGCAGATTGTACCGAATTAATCATTGTGAATATGCAAAACAATGATATTACAGAATTGCCCACTAAATTTGTGACGCAATGTGTAAATATACGAAAATTAAACATAGCTGAAAATGAAATGATTCGACTTCCCGGAGAATTTGGTCAATTGGTATGTTTTCAGTTGTGATCTATTTTTTTTGTTAGTATCTAATTTTTGCTTTCTTTTGTTTGTTTTGGAATTCACAGAAATCATTGGAAACATTGGTTGGGTTTCACAACCAATTGGAAGGTCTTCCTGAATCATTTGGCGATTTGGTTCGGTTGCATACATTGGATTTATCCGTCAATAAATTAGCGGCATTGCCATACCGTCTTGGTGAATGCTCAAATTTAACATTATTGGATTTTTCATGGAACCGTATTGAAGTCATTCCAAACAGCATTGGGTTGGGTTTAAACAAATTGGTCACTTTGAATGCAAACAATAATATAGTGCATTTTTTACCATCGGACATGTCTGGTTTGACCAGTGTTGAATCGTTTGACATGACTTACAATGAATTGATATCACTGCCTGATACATTACCAATGATGACAAATTTGAAAACTTTAAATATTTGCAACAATCGTATTAATAAATTGCCAACAAATTTTGGGGACATGCGTTTGCTAGAAACAGCACTGTTGCGTAACAATGTCATTGATTCAATACCAGCAACAATTGGGTATTTGAGAAGATTGCATTACATTGATTTTGCGAAAAACAAAGTGACGGAATTGCCACCTGAAATGGGGGCCATGCTGGGCTTGAAACACATTGATGGATCTTTCAACAACATTCATGGAATGTTCCCAGAAGAATTGGGTTGTCTTCCAATACTTGACACCTGTAATTTTAGTCATAATTCAGTTGAACAACTTCCACGCAATATTGGTGGTTTAACAACATTGACGGTGTTAAATTTTAGTCACAATAAATTGAAAACACTTCCGGACTCGATCGGCAACATGTTGTCCTTGACCAATTTAAATGTATCAAGCAATCAAATCAATTTTTTTCCTGAAAGGATTGGAGACGCGCAAGCTTTGCAACATTTAGACTTGAGTGCCAACCGCTTGAGTGCCGTGCCACGCACGATAGGATGGTTGCGGTGCTTGCGTACTTTGTCTTTGTACAACAACAAATTATCCAGTTTACCGGCTGAATTTGGTACATTGATTCAAAGGTTGGAAAAATTTGATTGCGGTCGCAACAATTTTAAAGATTTGACTCAAAAATGGAGTACGGAATGGAAAAGACACGATAAATTTACAACTGTGTTTGCAGAAGGTTACACCGAGGGGGAAGCGGCAAATTGGACTTTGGAAGCTCAATCGTGGTACCCAGATTCGTACGAAGTGTGGCAACGCATGTTTTCGCACAAATGGGCCACTGCAGATCTGTCTGAGTTTTTAAGAGTAGTGCGTTTGAAAATGGGCGATGACTGGAGAGCACGGTACGAACCAAAAATACGTGCGTTTTATTTTGAAAGCAAACATAATTTAGGGTTTGCACCGCGTTTTGACCAATTGATAGATAGTGAACAGAAAGAAAAAAGTGAAACATTGTTGAAAGCGAAAGAATGGCACAACAATAAAATTCCTGAATTGCGTAAAGCAGCCAGAGCAATACGTGTGCGCGCTCAAGCTTCTTATTTGTTTGATGAAAGAGAAATAGCAAGAAGAATGAAAATGTACGGTGATGCGAAAAAGAGGAAAGAAGACGACAAACACAAAACAGAAATGAAAGAGTAAGTGTAATATTTTGTTGGTTTTATGGGAACAATTGAAACATGTTTGCATGTTTGCATGTTTGCATGTTTGCATGTTTTAATCGTCGTTTTGTTTTTTTGGGTTTGTTTTTCTTGTTCTCAAAAGGTTGAAAAAATTGAGTCGGGTGTTGTATCAAAGACAAGAGCAAAGGATGAAACAACGCGAGTTGGAAATACAACAGGCAAAATTACGTGAACAACGTTTGTTAAAGACAGCAGCCAGGAGTCGTGCATTGCGACAATCCAGAAAAGATCATGCTTCCTCACCGGAGAAGAACGAAGAAAAAGGAAACAATAGTTTGATGGATTTTGCGAGAAACTTGGAAACGAGATAGAAACAGGATTACCGGTAATGTAGTACTAACGAATAATTCTAGAGGGACAACTGGAAACTGGAACTGGAAAGCTCGGAGGTGTGCTTGTGACTCCTGTTGTGACTGCTACAGGTACA
>Ga0115007_10003147_pt1 | contig 10057 bp, 3 predicted proteins | sample ArcOceMetagenome_2_FD_87166 | JGI IMG/M metagenome (GOLD analysis project Ga0115007, IMG submission 87166) | Marine eukaryotic phytoplankton communities from Arctic Ocean - Arctic Ocean ARC135M Metagenome | ecosystem: Environmental > Aquatic > Marine > Oceanic | place: Arctic Ocean | collected...
GGCACGCCACTGATGCGTCGTTAATATACGATGACGATTTTCTAATTCTTCTTTGGTATGAAATTGTGATAAACTCGATGCACGAAAAGCTACTTTGGAGATATCATTCCAACATGAATTGGGAACACTTCTAATTCTGTTGACATCACTGGCGGGTGAGTTCAATGCACGATGCAGATACAATGACAATCGATTAAACGATTGTTTTTGTTGGTTTGTTGTATTATCGGAGATACAATTCGTTATACGACACAATTGGTCTAACATGTTGTTGGACAAAGAATGAGGTTTTAATGTTATTTCTTCACGGACGATCAATACGTTGCTGTCCACTTGAGTTATGATTTCAGTTGGATCATCGTGTGATACAACACCAACCATTGATGTCAATGGTTCAGTCCGCACAATTCGTAATGTACTACCAATGTCCTTCAATTCAGAGGAATCGGAATTTTTTTTACGATACACACGACCACCAACACGTAACATATCAATTTCAGCACCAAATATACGTGCCCATACTTCTAATCCAGCTGCACATCGTTGAATGCTTTCATTTTCGAGCAGTATCGGTGTGGATGAACTCTTCGTTTGTTCCGTCATTTGTGTACAAAACATATCAGCAACTTGTTCAAATTTCAAAAACATATGTTTTCGCCATTCAGGAACATTGTCATCATTACCACTGGTACTATTTTCAACATCGCTGTTGTCACTGCTATCGGTACCCCGCTCATGATTGTACAAAGCACGCATCAACATTACACATTCAGAAGCATGCACTGTTATGGCATCGGGTCCAATTCGTGAAGATGTTTCATCCCACGACAATAATATTTTTGAAACCAATAAATCAATGACATCTCCTTCACTATATACATAATCCAACTGCCGTGTCAGAGCACCACGATGTAAACGATGTTGCAAACCAGAAACAACTTTTACCCAGGCTTTGTGTGCTACATCTGGACCGGCTACTGGCAAAACATATCTTAACAACAATGTTGTAATACGTCGAATAGTAGGTTCAGGAATTAAAAACAACGACAACAATATAGACACACGTTCTGCTGTACCAAAATAGATCATTAATGTTGTAACATCCGCCATACCTGTACAAAGGTAACAAAGAGAAGAATACACAGAATAAATAAAATTAGTTGCATATTAGAACCTTCTTTGCATGACTTTCTTTCGTTTCTTTCGTTTCTTTCGTTTCTTTCGTTTCTTTCGGTTCTTTTTTTTTTACGAGAAAAAAGAACCGATAAAGGGTTTTTATACTTACCAACTAAGAATGTCAAGATTTGAAATGTTTTGCCATATCTTCTTTTCAACACATCAGCAGCAATGGACTGGTCGTTGGCTGTATCAATCATTACCTTTAATTCGGAGGTTAAAAAATTCAACAATTTGTTTCTTAATTTTGTTCCTGCATTCAATTCAATGAAAGCATTTGATAAATTGCCACTGGTTTGTCTTTTTAAGCTTGGCGAAGAGCCACTGTCTGAATGCGCAAGTGATCGGCTCGAAGACAATGTTGGTTTCTTCTTTTTATCCGATTCTTTTGACAAAGAACCACTGGTGTTAATGTTCCCACTGCTGCTGTTACTGCTATCTGTGGTGTTTGCTTCACCACTCACACTACCATCGTGTTCGCCACGGGAACTACCCATGCACAACATCATGATAAATCGATACAAAGTCCACATGGCCGGTCCAGTCGTGTCATCCTCGTGCAGCAAATCAAAACCTTGATGAAGTATATCCACCAAAGTGGATTTCAATATCATTGTACTGTCCATGGTAATTTCATAATCTAATGCCAAGGATGTCAAACAACCACATATCACTAAATTTAAATTGTCTTCTCGAGCTTTACCATACTCTTTTTTGTGCTTTAAACATGTGGTTAAGATTTGAACAATGGATTGAAACAACATTTCAAAGGAATTTTTGCAACTTTCCATTGACTGTCCACCACCGGACCACAACGATGTTGTATAATGATGCAAACGTTCAGTATGTTGTTTCCATAAAAAGGAGGCACTTGCATTACGACGACTGCTGTCACCACCCGTATTACTGGTATTATTACTCGAACCATTTGTACCATCATTGTTGCCATCACCACCACCACCACCACCACCACCACCACCACCACCACCACCAGAAGAACCACGGTTTTGTGATTCGAAAGAAGTGGCATGATTTTCCCAATGGCCATCACCTTGCCATGCTTCATCGTGCACTCTTGCTTCATCCAACGTAACACCACGAAAAGAGGATCGTATTTGTAACAAAAACTTGACGTAACGATGAATCAATAGACCGCCTTCATCGAATTTTTGATATTCCATGATGGGAAGTGTCATGTTACTGATCAAGGCAGCCATTGCACGTTGACCAAATGATCGTGAATAAGCTCTTCTTTCACGCACTTGCATAATGTTTAACAAAGACAATGGATCAACACTGGGCGCTTCTTCAAAAGCGTATTCAATACATTGTCCAAAACGTTCTTGATACATTATCATCGAACGCAATTCATTGGCATGCCCAATGTTAGCTCCCAATTCAGGATCGGACATGATAGAACGAACGGACGACGCAGTACGAAGACCGACCACCATTGGCAGTTGATCTTCCTTTTCACCATGGCTTTTAGTGCTCCCATTATTACTACCCGTACCATCGTTGTCTTGCGCACGTCTCAACGCAACCAATTCATCGTCTTCATCAGGTGTTACACGTACTGGTACAACATCGATCATAAACATACATCGTTCAAAATATTTTTCAATCGATAGAGGAATTTCATTCTCTTCATTGCTATCGTTACTGCGGCCGCTGCTATCATTACCAATACGAGAATCAACGTCTGCCGCTTCTTCTTGTTCTTCTAAAATACCTTGTGCATCCACATACAACGGTGTCATATCCAATGTATCAATCAACGACACAAAAGATCCATAGTTGTCAGTGGTTGCACTTGCCAGAGAGGATAATCTTTTGGTTTCACCAAAAACAGTGGATTCTTTACTTTCAAGACCAGCATGTTTCGCAAGACCACCATTACTACTTTGCTCTTTCATTTGATTTACTTTGTTCACTAATTCCATTCTCTTTTTAAGTTCTTGAAATGAATTGGACATGCATTCAACCAACAAAGTTAATTCTTTAATTTTTTTATTGAAATGTTGTTGATATTTCAAATAATACCACAAACCACTATGTTTTAATAAAGCAGCGCACAACGCACGTTCTAATTTTGGTTGAAGATGTCTTCTGTACATGCCTGTGTTTCTCCAAGCCAGACAATAAAACTTTCCTTTTCCTTTCAATTTAATGTTTTTCATTAAATATTTAACAACAGTGCTTTTTTCATCCAACGCAACACTACGACAAAATTCAACTCTTTCTTGTTCAAACAATTGAGCACGATTTTTTAATGCAGCACTGCCCGTTTCTTTTGCATGTGCTAATACTCTAATCCATCGATCCGCCGAAGATGAACGTAATCCTGAAGAATCGGTGGAACTTGACAAAGAAGAACCACTGCCCTCGACATTTAATTGTTCAATCACATCATCGTATTGAATTTTATCAATTGTGGACATTGTATGAAACGTTAAAATCATTGGTCGACTTGTTGTTTTTAATAAACGATACACGTGTTCTAAATTATCAAATGTTGTCATCGTATTTGCTTCTTTCCCCTCCTTCACTCCACTATTGCCATCAATACCAGCACCATCGCTGTTTTTTAAGGAGCGAATACCAACCAATTGATGGCCAGCTCTTACCCTTTCTGTCTTTTCCAATAAGCCCTTTTCACGTCGTGCACCATTTCTACGGAATCCACGAACATATGGTACGAAAGCATCATGATATGTACCAATTGGTGGATCAGACAACCATAATCCCAATGATTCATGTCCTTCAACAACAATTTCATATTTTGGTGTACTGATGGACAATATTCCACCACTGAATAAATTGGATTCCAACCATAACGATGCTTTGCCTCGTTCGCTTCGAGACACGGGAATCGATGCGATCATTTTTGTGCTCATTTTTGTAATTAAATTGGCTAACGTGTGTTCCAATTCAATCAACGTGGAAGTGATACGAAAGATGGAGGAAGCCGTACTTGAACCACTTCCGTTTGATTTGGTTTCATTCGTACCACTGACGTTTGTGTTGCGATGTTCTTTTTTATATTTCTTTACGAATTCATGTATTTCTACATAACCAATATTGTTCATTGCTCGTTGCAACATGGAATGTACATGAATGAACAACGGTAAGATCGACTTGCTGATCCAATCACATAGACCTCGTTCATGCAAAAGATTTAAACGTGAGACCACACTGGGCAATAACAAATCCACACAGGTATCTGTTAAGGGATACTGGCCTTTAAACAATTTCATCATTCCATCTCTTGCAAAAAGTTGTGCTTCTTTTGTATTTTTTTTTGGGTACCCAATGTAAGTATTTGAAGTTTCTTTACGTTTTTTCGTTTGTTGCATCAAATCAACATCAAACAAACGGATGCACTCAATGGATTCCATCAATATCATTTGGGAATAGGCTTTTAATAATCGTGACGGGGCTGAAAATTTGGAAATGTGACCGGAATAATGCATGTCTGTAGCATGAACAATACTACGCCATGTATCTCGCATTGTAGTACCAACTACGTTTAAACGGTACAACCGTGCTCTCCAACCCGCTCTGGCATCAAACATACCACCCCTAACTTGATTGAATCGGCTTAATGAAGTGTTGCTAGACATTTGATTAGAAGAGACAAACGATTTTAAAATGGGAACAAAGTTTGAACGAGTAGAGGGTGGGTATTTGAATGGCGCATGAAAACGAAAGGCGTATTTGCCACGAATAATCGAGACACCAGGACGAATGCCTTTTGATCCAACTGTAAATCCTCGATACGAAGCAGGTGGTGCCGGTTGTACTGCAGTACCATTTGCCATAAACGCAATAGAATTTTTACTGGGGTCATGTTTATTCAATGTAATGTAACAGCCAACAACAGTCCCTTCGGACCATGCTGCATTAATATTTTTGTTACCACCACCTGCCCAATATTTCTTTCGTTCTCCGTCAATAGCCCATGATCTACATAATTTATCATCGCCCAGCCCTTCGTTATTATTCTTGGTTGCAAACAATTCAACATCGTACCATCCTAATTGTACATACAACTTACCGGGTACTTTGCACAATATTTCAAATTCATAATAATAACTTCCATGCACTAGATTCACATTATTTAGACTGTATGTAAAAAAGTTTTGTTGCACATTTCCTTCAACAAGACAAATGTGATTGTTGGAAGTATCCATGGATGAACTAATACTAATGGCACCATCTGCATAATGTGGATTGATTTGTCTCATGTCATAACCATTCAATCTGCTTTCTTCTTCTTGATCGTTTTCTTTCCCTTCCTCACCCGTAGCACGATTCGTTTTTTCTTCACCACGATTTGTTTTTTCTTCACCTCGATTAGTCGCAAGACTAGAACCGATAACGGATCCGATTGGACCATTGTTAGGTGATCCAAAATTTAATCGTGTCGGTATTGGCACTTTCACTTTAATACGAAATTTACCACCATTGCAGGTAACAGCGGGCATAACACAATCACCCGTTCTTAATCCGACCATTTTTACTACAGCTCGGTGAACAGAATCACCTGTCGCAAAACTTAGTTCTTTCTTGTCCATATCGATGCATATTTGAATGGATTGACCATTTTCCCATCGAAGTGGAAAAACAGAATTCAAATTGTTGTTTGTTGCAAAACCATTGCCCGTGATTGCACTACCACTGTGCCAATATTTTTTTCTTATTCCATCTATAGCCCATGAATAAGAACAATCACCAACACCTCGACTAGTATTTGTTGGGTGAAATTTATTAACAACAGCAACTCCAAATTGTGGTGCGGTCATTCGGTTTGTATCGAGCAATGTAATTTCATAATACCATTTTCCAGTTGATTTAGCAATAGATGGACATGTCCACGTATGAAATCTTTGGTGTTGATAATCAAAAATAGTACCACCACTACGTTCTTTTTTTCTTTCTTGAGAGACAAAACCACTGTTTGCAAATTCCCAATAGATATCACCACCACTTATATCAGCGCGAACTCTTGGTTGACACGAAAAACAAATATCAGCGCGATGCACACTACAATACCATCTTTGTCCAAATTTATGACTGCGACATCGATCACAAATATATCGATTATAAGCACCCGAAGAGATTGACATTGGTGTTCTACAACCAGACGTTGGGCACGGTGAAGTACCAAGTGCCCAAGGAATAGTAGAAGAGGAAGAGGTGGCAGAGGTGGCAGAGGTGGCAGCAGCACTTAGACTGCGTGCAAGTCTTCTTGGTGTAGCAGCCGGTGTGGCTGCTGGTGCAGCTGCCGGTGTGGTTGCTGCTGGTACTGGACCGTCCCACCCCAACATAGCAAGAGCTTGTGCTTCAGTCAGTAATCCTTCTGTTATCATAGCTCTTAAATCAGCAGTAATTTCAGGCGGGACCGCTGCAGGTGTTTCTGCAACTGCAGCAGTTCTGCTGGAAGAACTGCTCATTGAATTGGTACTCCGCATAGAGTCCATCGAAGACGATCTTGACATGTCAGATTCTGATTGCGACGCAGCTGATTGCGACGCAGCTGATTGCGATACGGCGCGAGTAAGAACAGGCACATCTTCGTACCGTACTACATCGTCCGGATCAAAAGCTATACCATCTACAACAGGCATATCTAGAACACTGCCATCACCCAAATAATGTGTCCGATCCAATCGATCACCAACTAATACACATAAATGTCGAAACAACGAAGACAATAATCCTGCTGCTTCTCGACTAGCATCGACATCAATACTGGTTGATGATATTGAAGTCACAGTGCCAATCATTTTTTTAGCAGCACCAATCAAATAATGATCTTTGCTATTACTTCTTTGCCCTCTGTCTCCAGTGGCAACTGAATTTTGTTGTCTTAACATGGACAACCAAGTTTGAATTGGTAAGATTTGATCGGCCAGATCTGAAGTACTTAATACAGCAGACGGTTTTGGCAACATTGATGCAACACCACCTGTTCTTCTCAAACGATGCAGTGCTAAGATCATCATCATATGTCTACCGTCGGAAGTATCAAACGAATTTTCATCGCGGTATTCTTCAAAGACATTCGCTACCATAGCAACACGTTCTAAACTAGTTGGGTATAGAACTTCATAACCAGCATCTAAACACCCCGCACTAGCATGACGATTGCAGGTGTCAACATATGGATTTGTCAAATAACTTGTTAATGTTTCTCTCAATTTAATTAATACAGTCGTGTTGACGGTTGTTGAATTTAATATTGTGTTTGATTTAGAAAAACGTCTCAGGGAACATCCTAGTATGAACAACAACGAATGACCGATATTAACATATCGTGTAAGTGTGATCTTCTTTTTTTGATTGTTTTTACATTGTTCAGCACACATAATTAATAATGAATGCAATCGTGTTATTGTTTCGGAATGGAATTCTAATGAATATTTTCTTTCTAAAATAGAATCTTCATCCATTGTATGAACACAGGACATACTTGATATATGTTTCAATAATATGTGTACGATATCAAGACCTGTTTTTGATTTTGAAAATTTATCCGATAAATTTTTATGAACAGAATCGTAATGTTCTTCACCTGTGATTAAAACAAGGGACAAAGAGAAAATGAAGGAAACATGCAAAACAAAAAAAACAGAACCGAAAAAAAGCAGGTGCAACAAAAAAAATATTGATTGAGTACAAGTACAAAGTATCAACAACCATTTTCGATATTGCAACATGTTTTCAACTTCTTACGTATTTGATTCAATCCAAATTTTATACACGACTCATCAAACGCGGTTAAACTGGAACTTAAACCTTTTTTTTCTTGACTGAGATAATGTTTATGAACGGACACCAATCGATCACGATGTGCTTTCATTTGTGCTGTTGATGATGATGATAATCTTTCAACCAACCAATAACAAAACGGTGCTTTCACGTCCATAAACTGCTCCATATTGATTTTCATTGCATCCGCTTCCAACAAACATTCACACAAACACAACAAAGATCCCAACGATCCAGAACGTACTGTTATCGCAGTTTGACACCGAAGCGCAGCAATTATATGCAGATCTGTAATGTTGCTATTGCTATTTGATTTTGTTGGAGTAGAGCCGGTAGAGCCTCTGCTTTCGGCCCAATTATTACCGGAAGAGGGTCGAACATCCATGTTTTGATTTTGCGTTGCAATTTCATGTTGTCTTTTAGCATGGACTATTGAATAAAGCCAAGTATTTAAATCTTGAATTGTTTTTCTTCGATCACGTGGTACAGGCAATACTGAATCATTTGAACAGGAACATACTTCTACTGAACTTAATGCGACTTGTTTTTGATCTTTCATATACAATTCTAAGCGCATTTGTGAAGCAGTACGTCCACCATCCGGCAAATCAAATACATATTCCACCACACCATGGCTTAATCGAATTTTAGTAGCTGAGATATCTTCTAACCGCACAATATTACTGTTTGATGTACCTGTTGTACAAAAACAATGTTGTAGAAAAAAGAAGAAGGTTTAGTATTTTGTTTGCAATGGCATGACACTGCAAACAAACAAGCAAAAAAAAGTTGACAGATCAATACGCAACTAACAAGCAACCAACACGCAACCAACACGCGACCAACACGCAACCAATTACATGAGCAAGAACAAGAAACAACATTACCTAAACATAAATGAATTACTAATGGTTGGTCAATTTTTTGAGAGTTCACTTCATCGTATTTAAGCAACGTGGGATGTGACGTATTTAAACAGCGTACACGTACGATGGAGACTGGCACAGGAGTATCAACATCAAAACTAACTTCCCAAGTGACTTTGTTATTGTTAGTTCGTTCGGTAACACTTGACACCCATGCTGTACCAATGTCCTGAAAAACTGGTGATGATCTTTCTGTACCTCGTGCAGTACCAGTTACACTTCTTGTCGTGGATGCTACGACATTGACCGGTAAATTGGGTGGGAGAGAGGGTGGTGGTGACCATTCATCGAAAAAACATTTTTCAGAGGGATCAAACAATTCTTCAATCGCATCAAGAAGGCCATTCAATTCACCACTTTGTATGTTGGATCCATTTTTAGTACAGGCCAACAAAGAAGATAGAAAAAACATGCCCAATTCAGTCGAAGGTTGATACTCTACTTCTTGCCCTTTCACAGCTTGACGTTGTGCATTTTGCTGTGTGTTTTGTTCTTTTTTACTTGCAAGTTTTCGTTCGACTCGTACCGCATCATTTAATTTATGTGTGACTAGTAATCTTTTTGCAATTGTGCGACTGATTTTTGTTTGTTCGTCACTTGCGACAACAAAACTTTGTAAACTTTCAACTAGTCGAGCAATGGATTGAGGTTTGACGGCACCCAGAGTCGAAGTGTTGCCATCTTCCAATACGCCCGCACTAGTCACGGTCCAGAAATCAAGTGCAATGTCACGATTTTCTTCTGCCTGTTGGCGGGTTGGAGCACCAGGGGGTAAGTGCAACTCACTCAATTGGTCGACTTGAGAAAGTAAATCCAATCTTGCAACTAACGTTTGCACGAGCTCTTCGTCGTACAGACCCGCCGAATCCAGAACAGCACCGTATTCTGTCGAAGGCGCCCATGTGTTGGTATCTTCCGGATCCGTTGTCGGTTTGGCCGATGCCGTGGCTTGGGTGTTCCCCATGTTGGTATGGTTGACGGATCTGCTGTTGCAGCAATAATGCCAACTGTGTCGTAGATTTCTGCGGTGTGGTAACGAGGATGGAGGGACAGGAGAAGAGGCACGAAGATTTTTTATGATGAGGGGCAGTTCTTAGGGGGCCAAACCAAAAAGTGGCCAAGACCAGAAGACTCCTTGAGCCTTCTGGTCTTGGCCACTTTTTGGTTTGGCCCCCTAAGAA
>Ga0115007_10003148_pt1 | contig 10053 bp, 4 predicted proteins | sample ArcOceMetagenome_2_FD_87166 | JGI IMG/M metagenome (GOLD analysis project Ga0115007, IMG submission 87166) | Marine eukaryotic phytoplankton communities from Arctic Ocean - Arctic Ocean ARC135M Metagenome | ecosystem: Environmental > Aquatic > Marine > Oceanic | place: Arctic Ocean | collected...
GCATAATAGAAATAATATGGGTGGTAATACTCGCCGTTATTGTTCATTTCAACCAAGGAATACAAATTTTATAGCTGGTTCCATAACAGGTAATCCAGCAACTGTATCTTATAATACGACTAGTGATGAAAGAGCAAAGAATCTAGTGATAGATACTAGTACAACCGATAATAATAAATTACGTCTCAACCGTGAAAACAACGGTGCCTATAATTCTTATATGTTACGTGATGCGGAAACGTCTGCTATTGAGGAGACTAATTATACTTCTTGGTTAGATTCAGTGAATGCATTGTGTCCATTGATATATCAATTTAAAAGCGAGGTTACAACAGACACCTCATTCAACTTTGATATTAGTTTAAATGATATAATAGAAACAAAGTCAGTGAATTACCAAGGATTTTTTGCGGATGATGTTCGCTATGTTTATCCACCAGCAGTAACCGGAATGCCAAATGAGGTAGATTCAAGCGGAGCTCCAGTGTATCAACAATTGGATATGTCAAAATTAGTACCCATGTTGGTAGGTGCTATAAAAGATCTAACTAACAAAGTCACTGCATTAGAACATCCTGGTGTGGTAAACAAACAAGTGACTAGAGAAATTATATTTGACGAATCTACACAGGTGACTTATCAAGCAGATTCTGAAGAAAATTTTTTTAGAATTTTTTTTAATAATATTACTAATATAACTGATGATTACAAAAAGGAATTGAATGATATGAGTGGAAATAATATAATATTAACATATATGAAAAATAATTTAGTTCAATATACTTATAGTGGATTAAAGGCTACGACTACACCCGTAGTTTATATGGAAGGTGATGATCAAGGTTTTACTTTTCTAAAGACTCCTTTACTAACTATTGTACATGGCCATGGTATAGAATTACAAGGATATTCTAATAATTTTACACCAACTAATATTGTTACTACTCATTCTCCTAACCAATGGTATATGACTATATCATAATCATTGAACCAGAACCAGAACCAGAACCAGAACCAGAACCAGAACCAGTTGCCCTACTTCATATATACCATTAGATGGTGAAATAATGGCATCATTTTATTGTTTAGTATAAATATTTGTACAATATACCAAAAAATGTATAAAACATAATATATTATAATATAGTATAGTATATTATGTCAAATGAATATAATAAATTATTAAAAGATTCTTCTGGAAACTCTTGTTATATTTATATTTTTAATTCAGAAAACTGGTTAGAATCAGAACCATTATATGGGATATCCGGTGAATCATATAAAATAGTGTATGATAATTCTATGACATATATTGGATACAGTGAAGAGATGTCTTTCTTTAATGCTAGTGGAGAGGTTATGTATTTAACCGGAATAAATAGCAAAGAAAATATGGAAAAAATAGTATCAAAAAATGAATAAATAATAGTAAAACAAATAGACAGTCTATTTTTGAATAGTTATTAATAACGAAATAATATTAAATATAGATTCGTTATTAATAGTACAGTCAAATGAAACTAGTATATACCAAGGACAAAGAAGGCAATGAAATATTACAAGATGAAACTGGTGCTCATCAAGTGATGATGGAATGGGAAAAACCATACATGGAAAAATGTATTGAATATTTAGATCCTTTTGGTTCGGTATTGGAAATCGGTTTTGGTCTAGGTTATTCGGCAAACAAATTATGTTCTTATCAAAATGTTACTTCCTATACAGTAGTAGAATGTTGTCCGGAAGTATGGAAACAATTTGAATCGTTTAAAGAAAATATGAAAATCACGCGTCCTGATTTAAAAGTAAATGTAATCAAGGGACGATGGGAAGATGTTTTATGTGAAGGAGGACTATTTGATAGCGTGTTTTTCGACGACTACAATGGCAGTGTTAGCAGCGAATCCGTAAATCGATTCAATAAATTTTTATATAATTTGCTAATAAATGGACATACCAGAATTGGTTCCAAAATATGTTGTTACTCGACAGGGGATACAGAATATCTTATATCTTGCTTACATCAACAATCGTATGAATATGAAATAGATATACCAGATTATTGTAATTATGCCAAGGGAAATAAAATGTATATTCCAATTATTACTCAGACGAGCGAATGTAACAATGACAAGACAATCTCCGAATTAAAAGAGAAATTATTAAATCCAACAAATCCAATGCAGCAAAAGTTTCAAGAACAAGCTATGAAAGCAAAAGAATATTTTGATAAGCCGAAAAACATTTATTGTAATCTCATGGTGATCGACAATTTTTATACAAATGCGCTAGAAACACGTAATCATATTTTAACTCAAGAATTCAAAGTACGTGGAAATTATCCTGGGCAGCGCACTATTTCACATGCGAATCAACATTTGAAAGAGATGATTCAAGGATATATTCAGCATTTTGCTGGGAAAATCATTGATTGGCCGATGCCTTCGTCGGCTGATAATGATGGATCAACCAATGCTAAAAATAAAAATAATAATAATGATACCTACAATGGAGCATTTCAATATACAACCAGTCGTGACAGAACATGGATACACAATGATGGGTGGAATAATTGGGCTGGTGTTCTCTATTTGACACCGAATGCTCCAGTCAATTCAGGTACAGGTATATTCCGATTTAAAGATGGAACGAGAACCGTAGATGAAGCAGAAGCGCGAGGAAACAATAAAATAATAGATGAAAATTCACAAGATTACAACAAATGGGAACTGGTTGACAAAGTGGGCAATGTATTTAATCGTCTTGTTCTCTTCAATTCAAAACAATATCATGCGAGTCTGGATTATTTCGGAACCAATAAAGAGAATGGACGTCTGTTTCAAGTATTCTTCTTCTCAACAGAGAGATAAATAATAATAAATTATAATGAAAATAATTATAATTATTTACGTTTTATTCGGTATTATTCGGTATTATTCGGTATTATTCGGTATTATTCGGTATTTATTTGATACCTATAGGATTACAACGGATTCATAGTAACCCAGCTATTAAAATGAGTTAATTTATTACATTCTACATTATATAATTTAATAATGTCAGCATTTCCATTTTTATTTTGTAAAATGGTTTTATTGGTATCTACATCTTTCATATATTCGGTGTTTGGGTCAAAATGCAAAAAAATTATATTATTTTGAATACCTTCTTTACCGACGAAACTAATAGTTTCTTCTAATTTTAAAAACTTATTTACAGCGCGTCCCAATAGACCTGGACCTGAAAAATCTAATTTTGATGTCGGAATAATATTATTTTCTACATTAAAAACTATTCTATTTATAGCATCTAAAAGAATTGGTGACTTTGGCACACTACCAATAAATCCACACGCCAGATTATGCTGCCCTTCTCTTGGATTTATATTTAAATCTATTGGAACTATAAAATCAATGTTACCCCTGGTTATATCGTTTAATTTACCCATACATACGGTATCAATATCGGCATAAAATCCACCATAAGTATATAATACACAATATCTCCATAAATCACATTTATACGCTCCTGGTATTATTTTATTATACGCATTTACTACAGTTTCTTCAAAATTCTCTTCAATAAATTTTAGTCGTTGTCCAGAATCATGAAATATATATTCATAATCAGGATTAAATTCTTTCCATTTGTCTATAATCTTCTGAAATTCTGGTTCAATATCATTATGCTCCCATGTTTGAAATATTTTTTTTGGAATATTAGATTTATTTATATATCGCATAATTATATTTTTATTTACAAAAATGCTATCTATTTGTTTTTCATTATTGTTATAAGAATTTGATAATCTAATAAAATTATTTTCTAGTAAATTAAAAATGTCCTTAGTTAATTTTTGATTTTCCCAGTATTGTATAGTTTCGGATTCAATATGTAAACATTTTATATAATTTAAATACTTACCAAATCCTTCCAATACTTCATAACTACAACCTTCCACATCAATTTTACATATATCTATTGATTTTATATTATTATCTTCAATATATTTATCCATTCTTGTAGAATTAACTTCAACTGTGCTATATTCTTCTTTATCCTTTACAACATCTTTATTCCTATTTCTTAATGAACTAATTCCATAGTTATTGTTACCTTTAATAATATTGAATTTTGCGGTTCCATTATAATTATTAACGGCACAATTATTAACTTTAAAAGATGGATATCGTTTTTCCATATTTTTACAATAGTTTGGTACCGCTTCAAAAATATGAACATCATTAACCTTACATTTTTGTGACAATACATTTGCATCAAAACCATTCATAGACCCTATTTCAAAAATATTATTTAAATTTAAATTAAATTTATTAATTGTTTTTGCAAAATCATCCATACTGATTGAATGTTCATTCAAATTCAAATTTTTTGTAATTTTATATACATTCATTAAAATTTCAAATTTATCAACATATTTATTTCTCTCTTGTTCTATAGCTTCAAAATCTATTTCTCTATCAATATTTATTGGTTCATCAGAGTCTATATCAAATTCTAACGCATTTTCTATTTGTAAATATTTATTAGAGGTTCGTGTCATAATTGGTTTACATAAAGTAGATAATGCTAGTTGCATAGAACCGCTACAAGAGCTTCCTGTATTAAGATCATGATTATCATTATAATTAATAATAATATAAGAACTTTTATTTATTTCATTTATCATTTCAGTTGTATCAATTGCTATTTTAAAATGTATATCAAATTTATTTTTATCAAGTATAGACATATCTTCAGTATTTATTTGTTCTGTATTTCTAACAAATATATTTAATTTAATTTTATTATTTGATTGTAATCGTTTTAGAATTGAAAAATTTAATCCATATCCACCACCAATAATATTGACTGTATTATTTTGTATTTTATTTTGAAAACTATTTAAATTATAACAAGGATTGATATAATCAAATGTGCTATCCTTAAAATGAGCGACATTTAAATAATGTTTAAAAATTGGCCTTTTTATTTTATTTGAATGATTTATACAAATTACATTCTCATTAATCCATTTAGATTTAAACACCTGATCATAATCAGTTATCACAAACAGTTTCTTATAATTAGTATTCCCATTAAAATTATTGAAATCTATTATGTTGAAATTACTGAATCTTTCTTTGTAGAAATCTAACCATCCAAGATTATTGTTTTGATTTGTAAATATATCAACTTTGTAGTTATTGTTTTTCGCGTAGTTTAAAATAAATCCAAACATCTCATAATGAAATGGAAAACTATTGAATATACCGAGTTTATTGGATTGTTCTTTTACATAAATTGGTTTTAATGAATTGACCAAATTGCTCGGTATTTCTCTATTCTGCCAATAATGTATAAATACAGTTTCCTCTCTGGTGTTTTTAAATCTTCCAACACTCTTACCCTCAACTGTATCTGAATATTCTTGGTATATAATCATATTTTGCTTTGACGCTTTCTTTTGTTCGAACAAGACAATCCTCAATAACTCTTCACATAGATAATGATAATTCATATGTAACATGGTGTTTTCTGTATTGTAAGCATGTTTTAAAGCATTATATATAATTTCATTCCTAGGATAAGTAGCAATAAATCCATTAAATAAGTGTTCGTTTTTCATGAATGATTTTGCAAAAACCGACTCGTAATCTTGTATAATATTGTTAATATTTGTCTCAAACATTGCGTCACTATCTAAAAATACACCACCTCGCAAATATAAGTAATAATATCTGAATAAATCTGCTTTATGTTGCCCCTGTGTAAAACTATGGAATTTTTCAATAATATTCGGAAATTCTGTAATTGGATTCTCTCTGAAAAAATGAATACACTCTTTATCGGTATAATGAGAATATTGCCAGTTAGGACAATACATATTGATTAATTCTTTTACATAGGAAGGCAACGTTTCTTTTGATGTTTGAAAAACATGTTTGGGTATTTCTCGTTTTTGATATATATCCGTTACTTGCAAAAACAATTCATCATATACAGGTCTAGTAACGATCGTAAAATCTTCGTTCATATCTTCAACTGTTCCATGGTTTATATTTATGTATTCTACAAATTTATTGAATTGCGAATCTAATACACTATACTCGTCGTTGATGTCATTTATATGTTCGTTGTCATGTGCTTTGAAATAATGTTCTTGTATGAAATCAATTCGCTCTTTAACCGCCCCAAAATTATTATATAATAGCGGTAATCCAGAGTTTATTATTTTTGTTAATAAATATCCATATGTCTCTCCCCATTCATTCAGTAGCAAGAAACCATTAATATTATATTTTCTTATATAGTCATAAAATTCGTTTTCTTCATAGTACGGAATATTCTGTCCTACGATTTGAAATGTAATTGTATCGCATTCAAATTTCTCTTTTAAATACTGAACATACATTTCACCTTTAAATTTAGACAACGGAGAGAAAATACCAATATGAATACATTTGTTTTTTATTTCAGGTATATTTTTTATTCCAGGTTGAACATTATAGTCATTTGGATAGCACATGATAAAATTGGACGCATCAAAATGCTTTGAATATACATCATATGTAAATTGCGAATTCATAATGACCTTTTCAGCTAAGGATAATAATTGCTTTACTTCAATTGACACCGAAATATTACTATTTAAATACGCGGATGGTATATCATTGGTATAGTTATGTTGGTCTTGACATAACCAAACAAAATCATGTATGGCTATTATTATTTTACAGTGAAACTTGTCGTATAACCGAATAATATCATCTATTTTAATATTGCAATATAACAAGTTTTGTATAAATAATATATCATGTGCGCTATAATTATTTTCATATAACATTTCTTTGTTTTCTATAAAAATATATTCATTATTGATGTATTCATTCATAATATCATTTATATATTTATTTACCCCACCTTTGCGATTATTATGAATAATAAATACTCGAGTTTTCAATGGGTTTCTCTCTTTAATACTATTCGTATTTATAACTTCGTGGTCGCAATTATCATTCAAGTAGATCATCTTAAAATAGTTGATTAATTCTTCTTCCGTACAATCATGATAAGAATAACATTTCATTCTATCGAAATGTAGTGATTCCAATTTCTGTTGTAATTCTTCATTGGTCAATTGATTGCTTAAAAACAAAAAGTCGTTTCGCTCATTTTTATATAATTCCCTCAATCGTTCTACAACTTCTTCATTGTCAATAGCGTCGTTTAATATACAATATTGCTTATCATAATTCGTATTGATTCGTTCGTTCATTTTTTTATGTTCGTAATTCTCTCCTCTCTTCCAAATTTGCGACTGATTATGAATGTATGATTCGTCTTCGTATGCCTCCAATTCTTTCATTTTACTATGAACTTCATATTTCTCATAAAACATGGGTCCAATATAGTTGGGACCTATTCGGTTTATTTCAGTATTTCGAATATTGGAAAAATTATTGCCACCATCATTCATATATTGAATATATTGCGCCTTGTTATTTTTAATCACCTTGTATTTACTACAACAAGTCCTAAGAAGTATCTCGTAATCGTCGCAAATGGGCAAAAATTCCGAATAACTTTCTAGTTCCATAAGTACCGATCTTTTCCAAATGCGCGGATGATTCGGCAAGCAAACTAAATGACTCAATGTAATGTTATTAATATTAGGAGTATTATAGACATATACCCAATTCCCCTTGACTTTTTCCATATAGTATCCACCATACCCTTTACAAATGAAATCACTGTATTTAAAATTGGTTCCGTCACGATATAAATGAATGGTATCTCCATATATAAAACCAATTTGGTCGTCTGTTTGAAAAATATTGTAAGCATCTTGAAGACAGTCGGTCAAAATTTCATCATCATGATCCATTTCAAGAACATATTTTCCTCGACAGAGAGAAATTGCTTCGTTTTTTACATTACCAATATTACCGCTATTTTTATCCCTTTTATACAATCTAATACGATTGTCAGATGATAATTTTTCTTTTAAAAACGCAAAATGTTTATCTTCATCAGTGTCATCCATAATGACCCATTCCCAATCAATCAAACTTTGTGATTTGATAGAATTGTAGGCTGTAGTAATGTATTCATAGCTTTTGAAACAAGTGGTGAAAATAGAAAAAACTGGTCTCGTGGTTTCGCGTGTTCGAATCACATTGTCAATATAACAGTAATTTACATTACGGTTGAATTCATCAATATCTACAATACCTGATTTATGAAACCAACGACTTGAGAACCTGGTAGGCAATTTAGAAGAAATATAATCATACTCGGCATAATTATCGCCATATGTCACCAATACATGATAATTTGGATTGAATAGTTTTTGCAAGTCATCTATTGTATTTGTAATTGTAATGGTACAATCCAGTCTCGATCGATTTTCTTCTATAAAATTATCTATATGTGTATAATTGTTATGTCGAAATAGAATAATGTCAGGATACTTGGACATGTGGTATATATAGTGAGTGATTCGTTTTTAAATGATGATTTTGAATAAGTTTATTTGTTTTTTTTTTTATATTATCATAACTTATAACATGGCTCAACAACCTATTACTAAGGTTAAAAACGCTACTAACGGAGTAGGAGTAAGCTTATCTATTGATGGCGATACTATTATATTGAATGGATACCCAGACGATCTTTTGAGGAAGGTAAAAACCTCTAGTAGCAATATCAGTTGGACTACGTCGAACGACAGTGCCACCATTGGTTTATCATCACAGCCTTCATTTAATAAGATAACTATTAACGATACCCCAGTCGATCCTACAGATGCTACAACTGTTGAATGGGTAAATAATACAATAAATGAATATCTTCAAGGATTAGATGTTAAAGATTCAGTTGTTTGTGCTACAATAGGCCATATAAATCTGAATGCTCTACTAGGATCTATAGATGGTATTACTTTGACTCATGGGGATAGAGTTTTAGTAAAAGATCAAACAACTCAAAGTCAGAACGGTATATATACATATAGTAATACTTCTAGTCCTCGCTTTACTAGAACACCTGATTTTGCAGATCTTATGGGCGTTCAAGGCGCATTTGTTTTTGTAGAACAAGGAACTCAAAATGCAGCAAAAGGATTTGTTCAAAATAGTGCTGCAACAATCGGTACTAGTGATATTCATTTCACACAATTCAACGGAACAGCTGCATTCGAAGCAGGGTTGGGTTTAACACATAATGCTAATAAAACTGATGTAGATAGCGTGTTGAATTTTGTAACTGATATGAGTGGATTACAAATCATTGGTAATGTTGGCTTAACTACAACGGTTCAAGGTGATTTAGCTGTAGCTGGTGATTTAACTGTATCTGGTGATTTAACTGGTCCTACAATTACACAGATGAATAGTGACTTGAGCACAGAGACATCTACTGCTCGTTCTGCTGAATTAGTCTTAACCAGCGACCTGAGCACAGAGCAATCCAGAGCTGAGGATGCTGAGGGAAACTTATTCACTAACTTGAGCACAGAGACATCTACTGCTCGTTCTGCTGAATTAGTCTTAACCAATGACTTGAGCACAGAGACATCTACTGCTCGTTCTGCTGAATTAGTCTTAACCAGCGACCTGAGCACAGAGCAATCCAGAGCTGAGGATGCTGAGGGAACCTTATTCACTAACTTGAGCACAGAGACATCTACTGCTCGTTCTGCTGAATTAGTCTTAACCAGCGACTTGAGCACAGAGACATCTACTGCTCGTTCTGCTGAATTAGTCTTAACCAGCGACTTGAGCACAGAGACATTTACTGCTCGTTCTGCTGAATTAGTCTTAACCAGCGACTTGAGCACAGAGACATCCAGAGCTGAGAATGCTGAGGGAACCTTATCCACTAACTTGAGCACAGAGACATCTACTGCTCGTGCTGCTGAATTAGTCTTAACCGGTGACTTGAGCACAGAGACATCTACTGCTCGTTCTGCTGAATTAGTCTTAACCAATGACTTGAGCACAGAGACATCTACTGCTCGTTCTGCTGAATTAGTCTTAACCAGCGACTTGA
>Ga0115007_10003150_pt1 | contig 10051 bp, 5 predicted proteins | sample ArcOceMetagenome_2_FD_87166 | JGI IMG/M metagenome (GOLD analysis project Ga0115007, IMG submission 87166) | Marine eukaryotic phytoplankton communities from Arctic Ocean - Arctic Ocean ARC135M Metagenome | ecosystem: Environmental > Aquatic > Marine > Oceanic | place: Arctic Ocean | collected...
ATCATCCAGATCCTCTCTTTGTCGGAACATTGAAATTGTATCAATACGTATGTATGTATCAATTAAAAAACAAATACAAATATCATAAATTAAGCATTTATTTTTACATACTTTATTTTTGTTATGAATATATACTATATATATTATATTATACTATACTATGAGACTACTCAGGATATTATGAATGCGATGTTATTATATACGTCTACTATTCATCAAATGCAGAGCTGTACTTCTACTTCATCAGTTGGTTGCAAGTCGTGAGAAAAGTTATGATTGAAATCAGGTTCAAAGTCAAAAGGACTGTTGACTTTGACTTGGGATTGCAATGATTTTCTTGATGTTACGGAAGAGGCAGATGTTCTACGACGACGGTTTACCTTCGCTTTAGAAGGAACTTTCCTTTCATTCTCGTCAGAGAATGAAGGATTGAACGGTGGTGGTAGTGGAGGCTGTTGTTGTTGTGAAGGTACTGATTCGCTCTCCTCATTCTTACCAACATAGTGAAATCCATCATTATGCTCGCTTGAAATGTTGGCGAAGGATATTTCATCACCAGAATCATAAGATATCCCTTCATCTCGGTCTGGTTTGTCGTATGATTCATACGCGTCACAGGAAAATTCCTCAGATCCGTAGTAGTAGCTAGAGTCCGCATCATGATGAGAATCAGTATGGCCCGACGATTCTGCATCTTCCAATTCGTTATTAAATATGTTTGTGGTCGCTGACTTCGTAGCTCCCTCTTCTTCAAAACCTTCGTACTCTTGCCATTCATGTTTATACCGTGAAATATAGGCTAAATATTCTTCATGCTCATCCAATACCATATTCTCGGCTACTTCGGTCTCGTCGTGATATACTTTTTCCTCTTCAATGTTTCTCAACCAGGATGCACGTAAGGAGATCATTATCATCACACAGATCCACATAATCAGGAATGTGATAAATCCATATACTGAAGCCGATAAAGTCTCTGTACACATGATGTCATGAGATGCTTGAGTGTAGATTGAGTTAATTGATTCGCATCCAATAGCTTCTACGGTACTCGAAAGTGATCGCCGAATCGTGGTAAGAATTTTAGCAATCTCCCTTGCCCCAGTTAACATATCTGTGAATACTTTATCTCCACCGCACTTTTCTATTACTTCCGCACGTCCTACAGAATCAATTTTTGATATCTGTCTCCAAATGTTGTCAATATAGTCTTGTATTGCTTCTTTTAAAATCTGAATATCTTCAGTCGGATCAGGACCCTCGCACTGGTTAGTACTGGCGGATATAATTTGAAACGTTGTATCCTCCATCTCATTCCCGACAATCGATAGGATTTCTTGTATTGTCTGATCTGGTGATCCATTGGAGGAACTCGACAAGCAGATGTCTAATAATTACACAAAAATATAAATAATAAATTCAAATAATAAAGCGTGAGAGCAAAAATAATGGCACGCGTCGCATCCATAGCAAAGATATGATAAATGTGTCAGAGAATAAGGTAATACATACCGGTGCCAACCATTGTACTCAGAGATAACCCGACCACCACAATCCAGCATACAATCGCAGTAAGAACAAGAAGTGGGAGCACAACATAGGACATCACTCGCTGAAATTTTACCCCCGATTTCTCTCTCCAGGCCAATACAACTCCAAGTATAGATATCGTAGCTAGAACACTAATACACAGCAGTAATCCAGGAACAATCCAAATATATTCTTCGAATTTATCGATAGACATTCCAAGGGTTGATAATCCTTTTTCTGTTCCATTAACAAAAGATTGTCCAATCGATAATCTACTTTCGACTTCCTCTCTCAAGCTTTCTTGCTGCTGTAATAAAGTTCTGATAATATCTCTAATATCAACACCGAGAAGCGATTCGAAGGTAGTAGTATCGTTAACCAGCGGACATATTATGTCAAGATCTGTTGGTACCGTATTGGCTAATTCAATAGCATTCACTGATGCTGAATCAATCGTACTCAGGGCCGTTTCCACTTCATCCAAGGTATTTCGTATCGTCTGCAGAGTATTATAGAATAAGATAGTAAAAAATATTGAACAATCGTGTGAGATCACGAGATCACTAAAATAAGAAATTGTGTTGTTATCGTGAGTCCTTGAATTGTTGTGTAATTATTGTTTCACATACCAGAATTAGACTATCTGAGCTTTGAGTTACTACCTCCTTTAGTGGACTAAAAGTGAGGAAGAGAGTTAAAGGTGCGCAAATCAATGCAATCGAGGCGAATAAGATGAAGACCAATCGCGTTCTGCGTTCACGTCGATTAGTTTTGGAAACATCAGGGGACACCCCGTCACTTTTTGTTTTGTTTTTATTCTGTCGTCTCAACCATCCCCATTTTTTTCGACACGAATGATAATTATTGTCGTCGCTACTGAAGTCACTGCTAAAACACCCCATCACGGTGTCTCCATGTTCCGAGAATAGTGGCTTGCTGCTAGAAACACTGCAAGATTCATCATTGGAAGAGACGGATGTTGATGCAAAATCGTCATCCTGAGTTTTCTCTATATCAGTCTCGCTACTTTCATCATCTTCAGGACGGTTATTGACAAATGCTCGACCCGAAGCACAACCGACTTCCTTCCCCTTGCATTTCAGTACAACCAGAATGAACGCCCAAATGAGAAATAATACTGAAAAAATAATCGATACTACCAACAGTCCGTCAATATATCCACGTTGTTCTTCTCGGACGGAAGAAAACAAGTCGGTAAAGTTTCCACTATGTCCGGCCTGTCTTGGAGCCCGCAAAAATTCCCCTATGATTACCGCAACTTTCGGCTAACATCATATCAAATAATTGACAATGAGACGACAACATCATTATTAATGAAAAACGTGGAAGGCGGTAAGGTAATAAAAGAAAAAAAATACAGAAATGTAAGTGATTTGTATCAAAATGAGTTTGGGTAGATAAAGTATACGAACCATGTGATATGTGGTAATTCAAGTACAAGACTCTTCACGTACCGGAGAGTAGATTGATGCATCGTAATTATCCTTTTCCATTTTGATTCTCAAGTCAATTAGTAGTAGTTGGTAGAACGGTATTGAAATTTAAATGGTATTGTCACGACGATTGGGATGATTTCCTAATATTGATCCTGTTTTCTTATTTATAATCCAAATTATAACACAAATAACTTTTTGTGATCACTATACGAACTAACTTCCTTCTATAGTATTGTGTCGCTACCTGGTACACGTTGCGAGTGAATTAGTTGATGATTGTTGTCTGTTTGTTTGTTCAATTCAGAAAATTTGAAACCGTTCTCCTTTTTTGCTGCGATCGAGCCTTCGAATTATCATGGGCTGGAGAAACCGTTTTGAAAAATTCACAAGCACGAGGAGGGGCCTTTTTCAATTGGTTTGAAAATTGTTGTACTGAAACTCAAAAAAGATGGGAGTTTAGTTGCTCCAACCGTGATTTTTTCTTGTGGTGACCGTTTCTAACTGTGTGGGATTGTTTGCTCGGACTGCTTCCAACATCAACATCGAGGTTTTTATGTGAACCCATAGTACTAAAATCACGTAATAATATTTATTTAGCGATAGAACGCGATCGCTCGTGGTTATTTGGAGTATTGTATTCGACTGAGTCGAATCGAGACTCGAGTCACTAGTGACTCAGCACATTTTGATTTCAGTCTTTTGGATGTAGAAAGAAGTATTTCAGATGTAGAAATATAGTTCAGTGAGAGTAGAAACTCTGATGAGAGTTGTATAGTAGTAGTTGACATGTGGGTTTATGCCGGAGTGGTTTGTGAACCAGTACAGAGTGCGGCTCAAATACATTATCTTATGCCATGACCAAATTAATCTTCTATTACTCCCCTTCGCTTCATTGCATCTCCATAATATGTATATCAGTAGATAGGAGCAAAAGGATAAACAAAATAATCTAGGACTTATGGGCAGTATTACAGCAAGTTCATCTGAAGTGGAGAAAGGAGGAATAAGAGGGTGAATTGTACTCCCCACACATCAAAAATATCAAACAACAGTATATATATATTATATATATATATATATTATAAGTTATTTTTGTACGTAAATGTAGAATCAAAAGTTTCATTATCTGCAGATCTTTGAGAAAGATCCTCAGCCAGCAATGGTCCATCATTATAGTTTCACATAATATGTTACTGACACACGAGGAAGGAAACACGTGTGTACGATAAACATACACATCAAATCAAAGCTTGTGGTTCGTTTGATTCCATTCATAATTCCTATTTGAACACACATCCAAGCCAAGGGATGTTTACTTTTGTAAATGAAAAAAATCATATGCAATACAATTTTATCCGTCCCAATGTGGATGATTGTTGTGTCCTCGTACCTTTTAGCTGCACGAACTCCTCCTCCTATGCCCTTTCTTGCACGTACAAAAGCCCGTATAGCAGCATAGCAGTACTGCGCGCGAAATCTCAGTCACAGATTTATTTTGCTAACAGATAGCAAAGAATTTAAAAACTAAAAGTAATCGATTCGTCGTCGATGTCGTTACTTCTCCTCTTCTTTTGAATTATCACTTTAACGCCTTGTTCATTTAGATTTCATTCTCACGTGGAAATTAAACACAACTCACAACACTCACATGAACTATTTCCTCTGAATTAGTTGTGAAGTTTCCAAGTGTCGTGCCGTATCGTATCAGTATCTATCTACTTTCCCTTCCTCTTCCTCTTCTTCGTCGCAGCCGTCATGACGACGAATTCTACCAACGCCGCACCGGCAATTCGTCGTACGAAGCGACGAGCAGCAACTATTGCTGCAAATAAAATCAAGAAGATCGCATACGCTGATAGTCGAAGTAACGAAGAAACTGAAAAGGCGAAAAAGAGCAAGAAACGCCGAACCTCTTCTTCCAACAACTCATCCTCATCATCATCAGAGGACAACAAGGAAAACAAGGAAAACAAGAAGCCACGTCGTCCAGCTCCTTCGCCATTACTTTCTGACTTGTTGCTGTTGTCATCGTCGTCATCGACACTGAAATCTTTATCAACGATGGGACTGCAATCAAATTCGAAATCAAGTGTCGGATCAGCATTATTCTCGTCGTCGGTGGCGTCGGCGTCGGCAGCGCATTCGTCTCCTGCTATATTATCGACGGCTGCGAAGCAAAAGATCGAACACCAACGCCGTCGAGATGAACGACAAGTCAATAGTACCGGAACTATGTATTTGTCGTACAAGACTGAGATCCGTATGTCTAAGGAATCTCCACTCAAATCTCCCATCATGGCAAAGGCTCTCAATTTCACACCTGTATCATATTTGCCCACTACTCCGCTACACCAGTACCAGTACCGTCCTCCTCTTCATCCTCCTCCAGGTTCTTCTTCTTCTTCATTTTCTTCAAACAACAACCCACACCGACGTTCGACTATGACACGTCGAAGTGGTATCGGCAGTCACTTAATGGGTAGTGATATCAAAGCCCGACGATTATTGTAAAAGAAGAAACACAAGGAAGCTATCCGTATCAACGAGCGACGAATTTAAAAAGGTAAAATGAAAAGGTATTCTATTTGAAATCGTATTTCGAATATTGAAGAAGAATACAAAGCATCTCACGTGAAGATACAATCAATAAACCGGATACTGGACAAACGGACATACACACACATACACTGTGAGGATCCAAGAAGACCGAAATTGTACCATAGTCGTTGAAATAAATAGATTTTGCAAAAAGTACGACGAGCAAAGCAGTCGAGTATCATGCGAATACATGTTGATTAATATTATATTGTATACTATATTTCGCAAATAGAACCGTAACTATATTATATCTTCTTTCGTTATCGTCATTGTTTAGTTATATCATCTCTCGGTCGACATTTTCGAGTCATCTAATATAAAAAAGAGCTGCAAAATAGAATTCCATCATTATTGTAAAGTTCAGCTTGCTCAGTAAGCTGCGGTAATTTCCGTCAGACCTTTTTCATCGTCATCGATACGTTTCATTGTGCTATTTTCTCGTGAGTTGACAGGACGTCTACTGTAACAAGCAATCACTCAACTTCGTAAATTTCAAAGAATCTGCACAGGTTCGTCATGGAGCTAGCGTTGAAATCATCTGCGATCCATTCAACATTAAAATATAAAATATGCGTTTATATATTATGATCCATGTTAAGTTGGTGAATCTCAATTCAGTAGATTTTTTGTGTTGACTTGTTCTATTACTATACCATGTTGAATGTATCTAAGCCCCCCCCCCTTTTTTTCTGTGTAAAAAAGTCTGTCATCTTCTGGGCTTACTTTTTGAAGTGGTTAGAGAATGAGACAGTCAAAAGACCACCTTAACTAGTAGATAGAAGATAGCATGGAAAAGATAGCACATCAAGCATGTATGTGCACTACTTTTTGCTTTGCTGGAATTTTTGCTATTTCAGTAGCAGCGATGGCAGACTTAAAGGATTAGATACAATATCTGTTTAACTTTCCAGCTAAGCTGTACCAGTGTAGAAGCATCAGGAGCAAACTGGGTAGAGGACAGTTTGATTGGTTTTTCTGTAATAGTAATATACCAATAAACCGTTAAAAAACATATGTCAGGTTGACGTACAGAGATTTTTTTTAGTGAGAGCGAAGTCACGCTCCATTTGAAATCTTATTTTTCAAAACAAAAAAAACTACTATCATTAAGTAGTAGATCAAACATGCCGTTCCTTCATATCTGCGTCACACAAAAACCTATGCAAAGTGGTTGACGAAACTCACCATTATTCTTCGAATAGAATAAATTGAAAGTAAATTAACTGCACCATAAGTTTTGGTGTCTCATAGTTTGCTTGGGTAGCTTTTCGTTCGAAGGAAGTAACTTCGCTGCTTTTTTTTTTTTGATGGGTGTACGTGGAATTAGACATTTGCTGCGTGATGTCGGTTGGTTAGCATCATCATCAAGTGAAGATGACACGGATGATGATCGAGGAACTTCCAATTGTGGGTGCTCTACAAGTATTTGGAAGAAAGTGAATGCATCCGACGCATTCTTGGGCAAAGATTCATCTCCTTCGCTTGAAAAGATACCTCAGCATTCAACCTTTTTAATCGACGGAAATGGTTTAGCATTTTACTTGCATTCTATTGCCTACGCTCGATATTTGCGTTCACTTCATACGTCATCTACTAATGGCACACACAACAACAATAACAGCAGCAGCAGTAGCAGCGACTGCTGTCCTCTCAGTCGTACTATAATGAGTGATAAACAATTAATTGTGAAGGCGTTACCTTGTGTGCTACCTCTTCATTTGCTACGCGAAGTGACGAAAGAATTTGTTAGTGAATTGAAAAATTCTGATGATAGTAGTATTAAAGAAATCAAAGTATTTTGGGATGGAACAATGCGGCGTCACAAAGCTGGAACAGACCTTAAACGACGATCACTTCGAAAGGAACAGGAGTCTAACTTAGAAATGTTTTGTAAACATGGATCAATAAAGAAGTTCAAAAAGAATAAAAAAAAGAGCAAACATATCTGTGAATTGAAAGATGATTTTCCATTTTCAAAATTGTTCTTAACATGTGTGCGTCATGCTTTGCAAGAGGATACACAAAATCCCATAATTGAAATGGTCGAATGTACCGAAGAAGCCGATTTAGAATTAGCTTTACAGGCAAAGGGAAAAGAACATACATTCGTATGCGGTCTTGATTCAGATTTTTTCTTTTACAAAGATATTAATTATATTCCTTTGAATCAAATATCGATCCAAAGATCGGGAATGCATGCATTTATTGCTAGAAGATCTGATCTTGCCAATTTGCTTGGATTTGAGAATGATTCGAGACTGGTGGACTTAGCTTTATTGATGGGTAATGATTATGTCGACCCACTTTCATTAGATTTACCCGACGAGATCGAACTAGGTAATGTCCAATCTATAGTATTCTACCTACAGTGTCACGAAGACTTTGAAGTTATCGCTGAAAAAGAAGATGATAAAGCAGCAGTAAAGTTTGTTAGAAGCTTGTACAACTTTTATAACCTAGAAGAATTTCCCCTAGAAACCAGCCAACCAATTACGAATAAAAATAATATTCCGATGAAGAACTCTGCCGAAGCACGACTCTTGCCTCAAGATATGTCTGTACGAGAAGGATTGATACGGTATCTGGAGACAAATTTAGATCAGACAGATTCAGATTCCAATTCTTTGTTTACATCGGATGAATTGCATGCTTACAAAATTTCAAGCATGCCGATGAAAAACTTGCCGACTTTGCAATGCAGGCCGACGTATCAAGATATGGAGCTTGCCTCCTTTATCGAAAGATGTATCAGTCGCTTTTATAGAACATCATCAAATTCCTTATTGATTAAGGCAACGCCACCGGATGCACTTTTGAACCGCATTGATTTCTTCTCAGCCCTCGCTTCCTTACGAGAAAATGTAACAGAAAAAGTGGATACACGGAAGAGTCCAGCAGCAGAAAGGACACCAGAAAAAGTGGAACCAGCTAGAAGATTACCTATTGATGACCACGAAACGGAAATTCTTGACGATATTCGGAACAATCGTGTAACAATCATTCATGGAGAAACTGGGTACGTGCATGCGTGTTTGTTATTGTCTTCTATTACGTTCGTTTGTTTGTTTGTATCAGTTCCATTCAACCAGTAAGCATAATGATGAGAAAACTCAAATATTTCGATTGTTTACCTTTTATAATACGCTATTTAGATGCGGGAAGTCTTCTCGTGTACCCGTTATGCTTCTAAAATCGCCACCTCCCGACGGAAGCCTGCGAAAGGTCAAATTCTACATATCGCAGCCACGGCGGATTGCTGCTAAAGCCTTGGTTGAAAGGGTACGTTCTTGCGAACCAGACCTCAAAGACAAGTTTTCCCTTAGAATGGGCGGAGGGTGGAAGGAATACGAGAGCAAAGAGACTCAAGTGTCCTTCGTAACTACTGGCTATCTTGTACGCCTTCTAGCAAACCATCCAGAAAAATTCAATGAATGCACTCATCTTGTGATAGATGAAGTTCATGAGCGGTCAGTGGACACTGACCTATTGTGTTTATTGAGTCGCAGATTACTTCAAACCAACAGGACAATTCGATTGGTGTTAATGTCAGCGACACTTGCTACAAAAATGTATCGGGATTATTTCAGTGTTATCAATGAGCCAATCCATGTGGGTGTACGTACATTTCCTATCACGGAATACTTTATCGAAGACCTGTCACAGTTTGGATTGCCCAGTCAAGAAGGTAAGGCCGTATCAGCAATTCAGAGAGAGATCGAGTCAAAGCGATGCGTAACAGCACCTAAAAGTGCCGAAATTTCAAATAGATTTGCTTTGACGGCTCGCCTGGCAACGATTGTTGGAGAGCCCGGTTCGTCTGTACTGATTTTTGTACCAGGCATGGGTGAAATTGTATCTATTACTGAGTGCATCGAAAGCTTCCACATGACCGGTATTCGGTACACTTGCTTTCCCATACATGGTGATATTCCATTTGAGGAACAGATGAATGCCTTTAACGATCCCGAAGAAGATGAAGTGAAGGTGATCATTGCCACGAATGCAGCCGAGAGTTCGGTCACTCTCCCCGCGGTAGACCATGTGATTTGTCTTGGACTTTGCAAACAAATTATTTACAATCAAGCCAGTCACCGTCAAATGCTGACCCCAGCTTGGATCTCTCGAGCGAGCGCAACTCAACGGGCGGGTCGAACTGGACGGGTGCGTCCAGGAAATGTTTACCGCCTCTATACTCGACGAGCATATGAAAACTATATGGAAGAGTTTGAGCCTGGTGAAATGCTTCGTATTCCATTAGATAGCGTAATATTGCTCTTAAAGCAGATTTTACATGAAGAAGTGATACCTGCATTTATGGATTGCCTTGAACCACCTCCACTTGACACAATATCTAGGTCCTTTCAAAGTTTGCATCATTGGGGTTTTATTACCGAAGCAGATGATAAGGCAGACATTACTTCTCTTGGAAGTTTTGTATCTTCACTGGGTGTTGACTTGTCACTTGG
>Ga0115007_10003152_pt1 | contig 10050 bp, 5 predicted proteins | sample ArcOceMetagenome_2_FD_87166 | JGI IMG/M metagenome (GOLD analysis project Ga0115007, IMG submission 87166) | Marine eukaryotic phytoplankton communities from Arctic Ocean - Arctic Ocean ARC135M Metagenome | ecosystem: Environmental > Aquatic > Marine > Oceanic | place: Arctic Ocean | collected...
CGATCATAGAATTAATGCAGTGAACGCGATTCCATTGATCGACGGTGAACATCGATCCCACCTTGTTGTTGCCGGTGACTCGGATGGCGGTTCTCATATCTTTTTAATAACCGGAGACGGTAGCGATGGTTGCAAGAATATACGCAGTCTTCTCGTTCCAACCATGAGTGAGAGACCAATACTTTGCATTGAGATGTTAGCCATAGGCAATCAAATATTGATAATGATGGGTAGTACTGGTGGAGACATAGCAATTTTTGAGTTACCAGCCTCACTTTCTCAGCTTGAAGACTACTGTGAAGGTTCAAATTGGTGGTATCCGATTGGAGGGTACCAGGGACATCAGATGGGAACCAATACAATTTTTGCACAGATATTATCCATGGAAATCACGAACAACATGATGAATGCTACTGTATCAATTGTTACTGGAGGCGATGACCAAGCACTGTGTATTAGTCGAATTAGCTTGGAACAGATCAACGATTGCGATACTCGTCTCAAGCTTGTGCGTGATGCTGATCTCAACGTAATATCAGAAGCAAGCTTTTCTGCTATCAAAGGTGTTTCTATTGTTAGCTTTCGTGATCAAAAATATCTTTTTGCGGTAGGATACAGCCAACAACTTTCTGTCTGGAGGTTTCATAGCAAAGACGACATGTCACTTCAATGCAAGTCACGGGTGTCCGTTGATCTTGGAGATATTAATTCTCTTTCAGTTTACCAACCTTCAGACGAGTCCACCTGCTTTGTTGCAGTATGTGGTATGGGAGTAGAGATGTTTCAACAAGGTTAGTATATACCCATTTAAAGAATTATAGAACGTAGCCGGTTTTAAAGTTGACTGTCTATTTTATAGCTTTTATAGTATGTTTCAAATTTTCGACAAATGTATTTACATATTTGATCACACTGAAATTAGATAGGTATGAGCGATTCAACGTATACTAATGTATGCGAAATAGGCATGGCGATCATAAGACCATTGCTGTTGCACTTCGATGGTAGAAACCTTGCGATACGGGCACACGGGCATATCCTCTTTATTATTGTATCTTCAACTCGGGAATATGAAAAAGATTTCAATATTTGTTGATCAGAATATTATTAGCGCATGTTCTGTAATGCGATACAAATGCATCTGTTATAGTTCTTCATACTCATGTGACCCACCAGGGCCACCATTCTTTTTCTTGCCCTCTTCTTCATTTGTGTCATCCATTTCTTCCTCCATGTAATCATCATCATCATCATCATCAACAACGACGTCGTCGTGTTCTCCCTCCCCATTATTGTTTTCATTATTAATGTTGTCATCTTCCTTATTCGTGTCAACGCCAACGTCATCAGCATCAGCGTTGTGCCAATATACTACCTGATGGCTATCATTACACTCGAAACAGCTCCTCCGGCATCTCAACAATAGCGTAGTATCTCCATTGTTCGTACTGCATCCACCCTGTTCATTAATCAATTGTGTACATTTGTCAGTGGGAATCTCGTCTTGGCATTCAACACGAAGAACGAGGATATCAAATTCAGAAAGAATATCCATTGGGTGCACGATGACGGGACTATTGAATTTGTTGTTAGTTTCGATGGTTTATTTCGTTTTTATCGCGGTTATGTAATGGTAACAAAGAGAGGTGGGTGAGCAAGCATATTTAATTTAATAAATAACAATGATAGTATCAACAGACTAATGCAGTACCTACTCGAACCATCCACCACTAGATTTCATATCATGTATCTTGTGATCCTCGTATTCCGCTACAAACGTAAGCGTCTCTACAACATGATCTTGTTCGATGAAAGGTTTCGTCATGACTTCGATTAGGTGGACGAGTTCGTCTAAACTTTCTTCTATATCATTGAAGTAATTCGTCCGTCGTGAGGCCCGCTTTCTTTCCCAGTTTGACATTGATGACCACTCGGGCGATCGCCATACGTTAGCAACTTTCGTACCATCGTTGAGAACAGCATCGATACGGTATGATGTTCTAGAAACAACAACATTCGTATACATAGACCAATCTCCTCCCTGAGAGATACCCAGATGAGATAGAAAAGTATCTAAATATTCAGAATAAAATTCTTCTCGTCGAACTGCAAACCGCTTAAAGTAGGGAGTGTATTGTTTCGGAGCGAACTTCGTGAAATATTCAAATGGCATTGCATCGAATGATAGCAACAACAAAAAACTAGCAATAAAAACGTTAATCATAGCTTTCCTGAAAGATGTGAATACATATATCATTCTCGTTTTGGGTTTCGGGTTGGACGAACCAGTTGTTTTTGTTTGGTCGCTCTCATTCTCATTCTCGTTGTCATGCCCATTGTCATTCCCATTCTCACTTCTATTGTCACTGACACTAGCATTGTTATCAGGATTGATGTTTTCATTGCCATTACCATTATCATTTCTAATGCCATCGTTATTGCCATCGTTATTAGTATTATCATCATCATCATCATCGTCATTAGGATCAGTATCAACGTTTATATTATCAGTAGGTTGAATCAGGAATACGGTCCATCCTATGCAGCTCAGCCATTCAAACATGTGCATATTCATCGATAAATCTATCCCGATGTGCAAAAGAATCATCAATACAACTGATATTTTTCTCAAAGCGGGGACCCATACAGTCCAGTAGCAAGTAGACTCCAAAATCAATGCACTCCAGCATAACACCTTAAGTGGTCCGTATGAGGCGAAGATAATATATGGATTGAATATTCCAGGATAATCATCAATTCCGTACGTTAAACGATATATAGCTGATCCATCTTTCCAGAATTCTTCAGCAAGTTTCCCCAATGATGCACCCATATAGATTAGAACAAGTTCAATTTGGAATATCCTAAATGGATACATCACCGATGACGCTGCTGTTTTTGATGAGATATGACGTCCCCATCCGTCATATATTGTACAATGATGTAGTGGAAAGAAAAATAGAAGAAAGCACCATATGCGAAACATTGAATCTTCTCCATCCCATATCATAACATTATGATTGTGAAAAGAAAGCATATTTATGTATAGTCCCAGTAAATGAAGACGAGGAAACTTTGTAATACCAATTAGAAGAATCAACCCCTGTATAATTCCAACACCGTGTACGATCCAAATCAAGGTATTACTTTCCGGTGCAAGCTGGAAAACACTCCATCTATTATAATCCTTAAGCTCATAGTTGTTTCGTGTAACACGATACGGCAAGATGCCACGCTGTGGCGAAAAGAAATAATCAAGATCTTTTATCAGGAATATCCGATCGATGAGAAATAAAATTATGAAACCAATTCGAATATATCCAGCAATACGACAACCATTGATTGTGGTTCTAGAATGGAAGAAGGATTCCCATGCTTTGGATAAGAACGACAGTATTGCAATCATCTTCTCATTTATTTGTTTATATAACCTAAGTTAATGTACTAGTAAGAGGTCCTGAAATTTACAGTGGTGAAATATATTGTCTAGATGTAAAGTTAGAGACATCCAGTTAATAGTTGTAATGCAATTAAATGAGAAGAAATTGTGAATATGACATTGTGTTGTACAGTACTTTTTTGAGATTTTGATGTGACGCAATACTGTACCATGATGTTAATTCAATTCACAATTTTTATTTACTATTTTTATTTACTATTTTTATTTACTATTTTTATTTTTATTGGCAAAATAAAATAATGGCAATAATGTGCCATTTAAGATTTTGGAGGGAGTTTTTGTTTATTTTTTTGAATTTGGCTTGCGTGCGCGAGCATTAAAAAATAAATTAAATCTAAATTTCCCACGCGCGTAGAAATGTGTTGAACCGACAATTATCAGTCGTGCACTAAGCACACACGTTTGAAACATCACGTCGTCATCATGAAAAGAGGATTCATCACATTTGGTGCTCGGCAAGAGCGAATGCGAATGGATAAGCTAGGAGTTTAATTAAATAATAGATGCACGATATATAGTATTAGGACCTAGACAATTAAACTAATAGGCATGTCGACATTCCCGCCGACAAGACTTTGTGTTTACGAAAGTAGTTAGTTAGTAAGACCGATAAATCGACTTTGAAGTTGATTGCTGTAGTTCTGATTTTCAAGTCGAAGTTGCCATACTTTGAGTGCTGTAGTTAAGAATCCATAGTTTTTGCTGACACTATTATTTTCATTAATTCTTTCTTGATGATGTAAAAAGGTACGATAAAGGCGTTGACAATTCACCTGTCGCGTCCGAATATTTTCGGGTGTGATTGCTCTTAAAATACGGGGCAGGTCCACAATCCGAGCTTGACTAACTCTAATCACACAATCGTCCCAATCTAGTTCTGGAAAAAATGGCGTGACAATTTCAGGAAGTAGAACTGGGATAGAACCAGCAGACAATACCTCAGTGAATCGAAATGATGTTACGTGTGATCCACCAGGACAAAATGCAAATGTTGAGTTGACCATTAAGTCATCGAAGTTATTTTGTGATCGAGTATCATACGGAGCAAACGTAACTGTATCCCCCCATAATGTCTTATGCTTGCATTGAACGTCAATAGCAACATCTGATTCTTCGTACAAGTATTCGGCTGCTAGCCATCTATGTTGATAACTAATCATTTTGAGAGTAGTTGAGTTTGTGTTGAATGTATTTTACAGTTCATTATTGCATTATATCGAACGGGATACAAAAAAGGAAGGAGAAGAAGAAGGTATTAGATCAGTTTATATTGAGTTCCATGCCAGGGGGGATTTAAAATATATGTAAGAGAGAGAGAGAGAGACAATAAGACTTACTACGGTTGCAGTGTATCCTGGATGGATCCTTTAAAAGTTAAAAGGAATTTTCGTGGTCGGTGCAAATCATCTAGTATTCGAGGATCAGGTAGGTTTTTACTCGTCCATAAAGCTGGTAGTGGAAGAGATATATCATATCCGACACGGATTTGAGCGTCTGTCATGACGACGGACCCTAATGACGACATATCAAAATGTAGATTTTCTTCTATGGGTTTAGTTACGCCGTATACGTAATGATTAACGCCTAAGTTCCAGGAGGGGGATGTCTTGACTTTTTTAAGATCATCGATATGGCAGATCAATAAGCATGCTTCACGTGGATCATCGACGATACGTATCTTAGTCTTAGTAGGAATGGTAGAATTCGTGATATCGGATGAAGAAAGACTCTCGTCATTCATAGCCTCTTCTAAATCAATGAGAGCTTGACCAGCATAGGCAAAAACTGGAAGGGGTTGTATTAATTTTCGATCATTGATTGTACCATTAGTTGTAATAGTAGTACATCGATTCATATCAAAGCATGGTTTTGTCAATCCTAGACATTGGGGTTGTTCGTATTCTACCTTCCGAACCTTACCGACTCCATACGAAGTGATTAGTCGTACTGGATGGGAATGATGAGAAGTGGGATCGTATGTACTGGCCGATCGAGGTTTTGGTAAATCCCAGCCTTGAAATTCAAATGCGGGACATTTTCCTCGACGTTGTAAAATTTTACAATCTTCCCATCTCATACTTGATTCTAAATTGTTTTGTTGTTGTTCACCACCACAGTCCCGACAAATCCATTTTCCAGAAAATGATGATCTTGAAAAGAAAAATATCCATGAGAGTACCTTATTGGTATAAAAGAAACTGGAAGGTTGAAATATGCAGCTCTTTCCTATTGTGAGAGGATCTTTCTCGCCGTAGACTGACCCTCCATGTGATGGTTTCAATCGTTCCCAGCCATTAATTTTGCGTGACGATACTGTTGTGATTGTATCTGTTGATAATTTTGTGCTTTTTTCTATTGGAATGGAGAAAGCCTTATCAGCTGTAGGAATCGAGATGGTGATGCTTCCGATCAAGGCTCGGACTGTTAAGACGGTAGTCACAATTAGCAACAATAGGGGCATGTATTTCAATCGTCTCCTTCGTCGTCGCCTTCTCGTTACTTCACGAGGATGATTTTGTGATAAGTAGGACGGCAAAACCATAGTAAAAATTGAACATTTATTATCAGCGGTTATAGAGCCCCTTCTAGTAATTCTTGCCAAACAACTCCTTCCGTGTCAATTGTCAATTCATTGCCGTATTACATGATCGTCGTTACTAACTTTCGAACTTCGAACTATTGTGATCGGCTATCGGCTATTGACTATTGATGTGTTAATGTTCAATCGAAATAAAATATCCGGGACTCAATATATTATTATTTTAAGTCACGCATACCTATGACGTCGTTCACTTAAAAACCCAAAAATAATGTGGATTCGAGAATATCCATCTTCATACCTCTCCTTTGTGTTTTCCAACGGTCTACCCAAAATTCAATCCCGTCGTTAAACATATAAAAGGAACGAAGCTAAGACAAAAGGAACTTTCCTTCTAACTTTTAAGTTAATATAAAAATTGAAGAGAAACGTTGTTTGTCTCTATTTCCCCCACGAATTCGTTGTTGTTCAATTACTTGAATCGTACAGCCAACGACCAATAAAGACTCGCTTACCTGAAAAGGGTTCTCACCCATCATGATATTTGATTTTTTTCCGAATTGGATGCTCGTGGGCGACAAGCAGTCTAAAAGATGATCATAAAGAAAATAAAAGACTTATGTTTTCTCTTCAAATAATACGCACTTCCTTCCCGAGGCAGTATCATAATCACTATTACCATACTAAAGCCGATAACAGTCAGAACACTTCAGATCAAGAAATGAGCAGCGATAACAGTAGTGGGGAAATGAATATGAGCGATAGTGAAGAAAACAATAAGCCAGATGTCGATTCGCCAGCCCTTTCGGTTCCCTCCTTAGCGGCTGCGTCGTATTCTTCTTCTCCTGAATCGTCCCCAGATGATAAATCAAAAAGTCTCCCAACACGACGGGCGTTATTTAAGATGAGCAACGAGGATACTTCCCCAAAATATGCGTCTAGCGTTCTAATTGATGGTTCGTCTTTGAATGGTAACTCTGTCATAGACGGAGAGGTCCCTATAGATGAAGAGAACAGTATCACGGACGCTGCTTCGATCACTTCATCGGAAATCACAGCCGTCCCCTCTTGGAATCTCAGCACGAAAGACGCGACAGAAAGCAATGTCGAAATCCCACTGAATTACTACATGGCATCAAAACCAAGCTCTTTATTGTCATCATCGTCCTCGTTAGCATCGGATAGAAACCATCATTTGAGAGAACGTCGAACAGATTCAGTCCTCGATGAGACTAAACCTGTCTATTTTGAAAATGTGGTGGACAAAGAGAACAACCCTCTTCAGGCTAACCAGATGAAACAGCCTCCTTTGATTATGGAGGAGCCACCTGAGGAAACTATCTCATGTAATTCTGCTCTTAATCTGACACCGGTACAATTGGCAGAGATATTTGTCTCCTTCGGTCAGACGGCTCGTCAACGATATCAAGACTTTGGACAAAAAGAAACGAGCTCTGAAACACACACCCCGATTAAGGCTGTTGGATGTGCATCAGGAGAGCCTATAAAAGAGTCACCGCCTCCTATTATGACATCAAGTCATTTGAGCGAAAGCAGTAGCGAAAGTGACAAGAGTCAAGATAGCTTCAGTGGTGAGATACATCGAATTCAATCCCTAGAGAGAGAATGTGATGCCCTGAAGAAAAGTATACAACAAGATGCCTCGACAATTTTGAACCTTCATTGGGCAGTAAATGCTCAAAAACAGCTAAACTCATTGAAGGAGGTTGAAATAATGGACAAGCAAACCGATCTTCAAATTATGGAAGAACAAATTGAAAGGCTTAAGAAGGAACGCGATGATCAAATTGAAAAAGAGACGGATTTTGTTGAGACAATTAGCATTCTTAAAGAAGAACTGGATAGAATGACCTCGAATTCGGGACCATCGTTTGATAAGATTGAGAACGAAAGATTCGAAATGGAGTTGAAATCGGCAGCCTCCCGAATTGATGAGCAACATAGTCGAATAAAAGAACTTGAATCTGTTTTAGAAGAAAAAGGAACAACAGCCTTTGGTTTGCAGACCAAGAACGATCGGCTAAATCATTGTCAATACAGAATCGAACCTGTAGATGAACAGGATCGCCAACCAGGGGATGTAGAGGATGTCTCGGATGATCATGAAGATACAATCCTTAATCCATTCTCGACTACTGCGCTCTCTTGGGAAGTCCGAAGTACCCTGAAGAATATTTTGGAACGATTGGAAGCCATGGAAAACGAGGAGTCTGAGAAAGTATGCGTGTTTACGGAGCAACTGAATAAGAACAATGAAGAGATGGAGAAGGTCCGAAGAGTTTTACAGCTCGAGCCACAGCGCAAGTGTGTCAGAGTTAATATATCGAAAGATCCAGAAGCGATTGAAGTAATGTCATTCGAAGACAAAAGTTTGATTAACGCAGATTCAGAAAATAGAACGAACTGGTGTTGTGATATTAATTTATTGGGTTAACAAAACTTCTAGTGTAAGGAGTTCATTATATTATGAAAATATTTTATCACTTCTTGTTCTTGTTGCGTTTGGATGCCTTCGATTTTGCTTTTGATTTTTGTATTGCTTTGCTAGCACCTGCGGCAGATATCTTCACATCTCCACATATCGCTTGTACCCATTCGTTGTCAGCTACATTCTTGATGAGACCACGACAATGATCAGGTACAGCCGACTCTCTAAGGAACATGTCAATACACTGTTTCGAGGCCTTGCCTCGCTTCATGTTACCAGGCGTTAGTTTGACCCTATACGCGTATTTTGACAAGGATTGGTAAGGTGCGCATACCGGAACAGCGAATAGTATCAAGTCTTCACCTAGCGGCTTCCCTGTTAGTTTATCGAGTTCAGCAGTATCATCTACTGCATCTTCTTCTTCGTCATTCCCCTCGATAATGCCTTCTTCGGATAATGTATTTTTCCATGATTCTTGCTCGGCCGTCTTTTCGGCCTTGTTCTTTCTTTTGCCATCATGCCCATCGGATTCTTTCCCAAGGTCCTCGTGTCCAAAGCGGAGTATTACTCGAATAATACCGGCCAAACTTGCACTAAAGTTGTCAATTCTACAGGATTCCTTCAAGCTAAGAAGCCGGTTGGCAGCTGCAACCATTTGTGCCTCTAGTTCGAACGATTTTAACTGTTCCAAAACGTCGCCATCAAATTTATCCCATTTGACGATTGAACTGCCGTCAGAATCAACTACCGTGACACACTTGGCTAGAGAATCTTGGACCTGTTGTGGCAGTTGCGCGGCAATAGCAGCAGCATCTTTCGTTAATATAGAAATAGTCTCTGCGGCTGCTTCTCTTCCTTTGTCACTGATCTGGGGTGCCTTTTTCTTTTCTGTCTTCTTGGACTTTTCTCCGGCATGTAGCGCAATCAGGGCAAGTTCTCTATCTTCCTCATCTTGGTCTGCGTATTTCTTGGCCATACGCTTGAGTTTGGCTTTCTTACCCCGTTTGTGGTTCGTTTGCTTCGTTGGTGCTTCTTGGGCAATCACGGAAGATGTTTGAGATTTGAGATCCTGCTCTTGTTCTGTGATTTTTCTTTCCTCTTCAGCTGCGCGAGCAGCCTCAAGGGTTCCGTATTTCTTTATTTGCCTTCTATCTTTGGCGGAAAGGCCTTTCTTTTTCGGTAGTGATTCCTGGTTCGTATTAGTCACAATTCCGTCACTGTTGACATCTTGAACCGATATTTCTGTCTCCCTATCATGTTCTTTAATGGCTTCTTTGCTTTGCAAATCATTTGTGTTTTCTACAGAATCATTCTGAATTACATCATCGGACTCGTTAACTTTTGGTGGATCTCCGGCTTCTTTCGTTGGTTCCGTCTTCTTAGATTTTGTACCGAGGGTTTTCTCGGTCTTCTTCAAGATTACAGCCTCGGTGTCATCATGCAATGGTTCCTCCTTCTCTTCTTCTTGCTGAATCAAAACAAAGTCTCTCCGTTCATCTTTGTGGCGAAGAAATGAGTCTTCATCACCCAACCGAAATAGAACAGCGAGACCCATTTCTAATTGCGTTGGTGGCAAGAAATTCTTTTTGCCACGTATCATGA
>Ga0115007_10003154_pt1 | contig 10047 bp, 13 predicted proteins | sample ArcOceMetagenome_2_FD_87166 | JGI IMG/M metagenome (GOLD analysis project Ga0115007, IMG submission 87166) | Marine eukaryotic phytoplankton communities from Arctic Ocean - Arctic Ocean ARC135M Metagenome | ecosystem: Environmental > Aquatic > Marine > Oceanic | place: Arctic Ocean | collected...
TATATATATATATAAGTCATACTCATTCACATCAGGCAGACTTGGCTGTAACCAAGACAGGATAAACAGGTAAGTATATATATATAAGTCATACTCATTCACATCAGGCAGACTTGGCTGTAACCAAGACAGGATAAAGAATATTAAACCCAGACAGTCTGTCTGGTCAAAAAAGCCCCTAATAAGCATATGCTTATTAGGGGCTTTTTTGCGTTTAGTTATCCTGTATAGACTAAGTAAGATAGCTGGCATGTAAAAAAATTGAAATTTAAAATATCATTGGAGAAATATAGCAGATATGACTTCTACAGCCAACATCAAGAATATTCTCTCTAACGAGAGATTGGTACCGCGCAAAATCGGAGAGAAGTACCATGATTGGTGCACTCTACCGGAAGCAATTGTACAGTCGTTCATCTTGCCATCACTCGAGACGAAAGATGTACATACGCTACACACACTTTCAACGCAATATAAAAAACTCACTCATGATACACTGGTGTCTGCAAAATGGTGGGAGACCCAAGGGAAACCTCAGATGACAGCCAATGAAAAAAAACAAGTAGATAGCATATTTAATATCCGGCTTCCCTTTTGACCACTCATAGGCAGACTTGGCTGTAACCAATACATGATAAAGAATATTAAACCCATACAGTCTGTCTGGTCAAAAAAGCCCCTAATAAGCATATGCTTATTAGGGGCTTTTTTGCGTTTTTCTAAATATCATAATTTTTTCATGTCCTTTTTAATACTTGGACGTTTTATATTTTATTTAAATGACAGTTTTTGATTAGACTTGGATGTAACCAAGACAGGTTGAAGAATACATAATATTAAATCCAAACTTATGTTTGGACACGAAAAGGTTCACAGTATCCTTTTATAATAAAATCTTCATCCTCTTCAATATCTTCGGATTCCTCATATATTATTTTTGCTATTTTTTTACCTTACTTTATAACGTAAAAAAATAAACGAAATATCTAATAAATATTTAGATATTTATTAGATATGTCTATAACCGATATTTACAAGAATATTGATCAGCAACTGCTACAATTCTTTCCCAAAGAATTGGTAAAGATGATCAGTGATTATTATAAACCTGAGTATAAACCTGAGTATGACCCAATAAAATCCGTCGATAATGTTCTATCCTCCTTCAGCACTTTCTCACATGACGGATTTGATTCTTTTGGCCCTAAAAGTGATTTGTATGATCTTTATATATTATACAAGTTAAATGGAATAAAGTATGTTGCACATTGGCACAGGGAAGATTGGTTTACTCGCTCTGAAGAAAATTATTTGTATTATATTCACAATATAGTCGAACTAAAAGAATTTATGAAGGGTAGTGTAACAAAGTCTAAAATAAAATTTAATAGATTCTTACCACGAAGTCGTAAATTTGTTATGAATGATGGGTTTACTATTGTGTAGGTACAATGATAAATTATTTAATGTAACTCAAATATGAAATGACGATCAATTATGTTGATCAGTTAATCAGTAAATTAATAATTGAATTTTTATAATAAGTTATAACTATTTATTAGTTATGGACGCTTATACCCAAATAAAGAATATTATCGTTGAGATCATCACATATTTATATGTGATGATTATCGGGGAACAACACATTAAGCAGGTACCCGTTCATAGCACCATTGGATTCAGTCCAAAACCTCGGTTTCAAAGTGAGCACGAAAGTGCTGTGGCAATTGAATATTACCAGAATACACCTGATAGCACCATTGAACCTTTAAAGAGAAATGAAGAATTAGCAGATAAATTCAACCAAACAAATGATGATATTGACGATTATTACTTTGAGGAGGATGATATTGATATCATTGCGGAACAATACAATTTCAAAACTCATAACAAGTATAACATAAAGAATGAATATAGCACAATAAATGATTTTCATAGGGGAAAGGCGTCTAACGCTAAGAAAAAGAGCAAACGCTCAGTTTCTTCTTTCCATATTCCAGATGGATATGATAGATATGAAGAGAAAAATGCGTACTTTGATGTGAGTTTTCATAATGGTAAGTTGATTTATTACTAATTTATATTATAAATCACTTAGGCAGACTTGGCTGTAACCAAGACAGACAGTCAAAAAAGCCCCTAATAACCGTTTGGTTATTAGGGGCTTTTTTGCATTTAAGTACTACGAAGAGACATAACATTTAAAAATACAAGAGTAATATTCATAATAAAAATTTAAATTAAAAAACACAATGTTATTTTTTCAACAACAATGATTATTTAAGAACTGGTCCTACTGGTCCTACTAGAAGTTATACAATGCCTGTTGGTACTAGTTTGTGGCCAGACAATACAGATTTCGCGGCAAAACAATCCGATTTTGATACTTATTTTACGGGCAATGAAAATTATATACTTGGCAATACAAGAAACGAGGGGATAATTATAAAAGTTACTTCACGTGCCTAGGAGCACCAAATGGACCTACATATCTTTCTCTCAAATTATTTTATCAACTTTATGAAATAATTATGGTAGTTGATGAGCAATGAAATAATGGACAAAAATTTGTCCATTAACTATTTAAAGTATATCATTTATATTATAAATGATATATAACTGTACCTATTGTAAAAAAGAATTTACAACTAAATCTAACTTAACATCTCACCAAAAAACAACTAAATATTGTTTAAAAATACAAGGAAAATCAGAAGAATCAATATTTGAATGTAAATATTGTAATAAAATACTGTCATCTGAAAAACGATTAAAATCACATTATCAAATTTGCTCAAAATTAAACGATGATAAAGCAGACAAAAAAATAAATGAAATCATAGAAAAAAAAGATATTATAATAAATTCAAAAAACAATGAGATTAAAGAGCTAAAAGATCAAATAAAAAATCTTCAAGATAAAATAGAAAATATAGCAATAAAGGCTGTTGAAAAAACAACTGTAGATGAGAATAATTATGATATAAGTTGGTTGGAAGAAATTATGAGCCCTGAAAAACTTGATACACCTTATAATAAACTAAAAGAAGAAAATAAAGATTTTAAATCCCAAATAAAATACCTTATAAATAAATGCGTTAAGAAACAACCAAGGATACAGTATAAAGAAAAATATGTTATATATGTTCTTACTACTGCTTTAATGAAAAAAGAGAGAAGATATATTCTTGGTAAAGCCAAGGATTTAACAAATCGTCTTTCTACATACAATAAATCAGATGAACACGAAGTTGTTTATTATCAAAGTTGTGGAAATCAAGAAACTATGTCTTGTGTAGAAAATATGGTTTTTGAATATCTAAAAAAATACAGAGAAAAAGCAAATCGTGAAAGATTTATCCTTCCTGAAACAGAAGATATAAAATTATTTATCAGCGCAATAAAGAAATCTGTAGAATTTTTTAATATATCTGAATAAGCAAAACATTTAATTTTAAATTCTCCATCTCCTTTTTCCGGATCCGGAAAAAGGAGATGGAGGATTTTCATTTTTTGAAAATTATTTATATTTTTTTGAAAATTTAAAATATACAAAAAGAATTTTAAATTTTCAAATCCTCCATCTCCTTTTTCCGGATCCGGAAAAAGGAGATGGAGTTTTACTTTTTTACAGATTTCTGACCCCCATAAAAAATATCTCACACACAAAAATTGTGTGTTGGTTCAAAAGTAATTTTTTTAACCTGTACAGGTTAAATTTTTGATTTTATTTGATGAGTGTTGATGAATATTGATGATTTTTGATGAAAATCCATCAAAAACTATTTAAAAAATAATATCCTTATATAAAATGGAATGTCCTTATTGTAAAAATGTATTTAACACTAAATATAGTTTAAAAAATCATATTAAAACTGCTAGATATTGTATTAAACAAAGAGGAAAAGATTCTGACAAAGAAGAGTTTGTCTGTTGTAAATGTCCTAAAACATTTACAAGTAAAAGATGGTTATTGGCTCATCAAGAAAAATGCGGAGAATCTGTAGTTTCTTTAAAAGAAACTAATAGATTGTTAGATGATAAAATAAAAAATCTTGAAAAATCTGTAGTTAAAAATAGATTAGATTATGAAGAAAGACTTAAAAATCAGGAAAATAAATATGAGCAAAAAATTTTAAAGTTGCAGGATAAGTTGGAGAATATAGCGATAAGGGCTGTGGAGAGGCCGACATCTACGACGAATAATATGAAGACTAATATAAATAATTTTATTCAGAATATGGAGCCGATGACGTCTGAGAATTTATTGGAGCATACGGGGAATTTGACTTTAGAGCATGTACAAAAGGGTGCTTCTGGTTATGCTGAATATGCGTTGGAGTATCCGTTTAAAGATCGAGTGGCGTGTGTGGATTATTCGCGGAGGAAGATAAAGTTTAAAGATAATGATGGTCATTTAGTTACAGATCCCGAGATGGTTAAATTGGCACCGATGTTTTTTGATAGTATTAAGGATAAAAGTAGTCAACTTGTGTATAGTCAGAATGACCCTAATATGGATTCAGTTATGTTTGAGCAGGTTGCTAAACTTTTTAACACCAATGCTGATGTTAAAAATGGATCATCGGGTATAAAGAGTGATTTTTACCACGATTTTATAAAACACGTATGCTCGGGTAGTTTGATAGATTAAAAGTTGGTCGTATAATGTCATTACTTGATCTTTATTCTTTATTATATTAACGCAAAAAAGCCCTAACTACTAAAATAGTAGTTAGGGCTTTTTTGCGTTAATATAATAAATGACAACTTATTCTTCCCAATGTCTTTCATCAACTTCTTCTATAGTGTCTAAATCGTATAAGTCCCGATTCAAGCCTGAATAGTGTCTGAATAGTAGAACATTTTGAATTGGATTTTCTATAATGATATCATATTCTTCTTCAACTTCTTCTATAGTGTTTTCGGGATTTTCTATAATGATATCATATTCTTCGGACAATTGTTGTTTGGTCATTTTAGTAAAGATATAAATTTAAAAATATTAATTCAATTTTATAAAATGTCTTTGTCTGATCAACAGCGTATTAATTACAGGTACAATGTTGTAGATACTGTAGAACTCAAATTAACGTCTGCTTATAAATTCTCCATAATAAATGTAACTAATATATTTATTTGAAACAGCTGAAAATTATACCAGTGTGAATTCATTTGTTGGAGAAAGTATTCGGGGCGGGTAAAAGAAATAATATATCGGGGTGATAGGTGTGGTGATAGGTGTGCCTAAATGAATTTTTTAAGTGATGTTGTGATGTATTACAAATAGTAGTCAAGTTAAATTGATTCAGTTGGAGGTTGAGTTGATAGAGAGAATAAGATCAAGAAAAAAAAATGAAAAAAATTTTTTTTGTTCTCTAAATATAGAGATGTCTAATTTGTTGGATTCTGAAGAATATCAGGTAAAGATTGGTAGTTTGACTCCGACACGGATTGGTGGAGGTTCTTATGGTAAAGTATATGAGTCGAGTAATAATTTTGCCGTAAAAATTCAGAAAGTAGTTGATAATGTTTATATACGAGAGATATCTATACTTCGTTATCTTAATCATATTAATATAATAAAACCAGAGGGATTTATGTTTGATCCAATATTCAGAGAAGTACATTTTGCGATGAAAAAAGCTGAATGTACTTTGTCTAGTGTTATTAAAAAATGTGTGTCTATTGATGTAATAGTATCATTTGCGTTTCAGTTGTTGCTAGCTGTTGAATATTTAGAATCTAATAATATTATTCATCGTGATATCAAGCCGTGTAATATATTGGTTTACGGTGATGAGATAAAGGTGTGTGATTTTGGTTTGTCTAAATATTTTATTGATGGTGAAAAGTCGTATGTGTCTCATACAGGGGATGTTCAGACTATATGGTATAGGTCTCCGGAGGTTTCTAAAAGAGGTAAATATGATTTTAAAGCGGATATTTGGTCTGTTGGGGCGATTATATTGGAATTGATGGGTAATAAAAGTTTTCAAGAGAAGAGAAATGGGTATATGGAATTTTATACAAAAGATAGTGATTTTAATAATAATGAAAAAGAAAATGTGGGAGAGACTGAATTTATATTAAGTTGGTTTAGTTATCTTGTGGGGGGTGCATCTGAAGAAATCGAATGGTTATCTTCTATAGATAGGAAGTTTATTAGGGATAAGTCTAGTTTGAATAAATTATGTAGATTTAATGGTCATCCATTGGTTGATTTAGGAATGAAGTTATTGAATTGGTGTCCAACGAAGAGATTGTCAGCGTCTGAAGCGTTGAAGCATGATTGTTTTGATGATTTGATAAGGCCTTCAATATCAAAGGATATTAGAATTAATAATATTACTTGGTTTGATTCTAGTGTATCTAAATTATCTTATATAAATAATTTTCATCGAAAGATATTATTTGAGTGGTTGTGGGAGGTTTGTAATGAGTATAATATTATTCCGCAGATGAATGTGATAGCTTTTGCGTTGTTTGATTTGTTTATTTCGAGAAGAGATATAAGTGTAACTGAAGTTCAATTGGTAGGTATTTCTTGTTTGAGTATTGTCGATAAGATGATGTCACCATCTTATTCGTTTGCGAATACAAAATGGAGCCGTACAACTGCTAAAACGTGTAGTTGTAAACAGGTGTTTAATATGGAGCAGATGATATTGAATGAGTTTAATTTTGATTTAGTTGGTATTTTCGATCATGTTTTTAAGTATAGGCTTAGCAAGTGTAAATGGGATGTTGTGTGTTGTATGTTATCTTTTGACAATCCTATTTCTATTGATGTTATTTTGAAGATGGATATTAATGATATTATTTTTAATATAGGAAGTAGTGAGAAAAGTTTATTAGTAGAAAAATCTTTAGAAGTGATTAAATCTGGTGTTATGTGATTTAAACGGAAGATTATACTTTATAATAATGACATATACTAGTAATATACGCGATTGTGTACAATTAAAATTGTCGTGTATAATTTTTGATGAAAAGATTTCTGATATGATAGAGAGTTTGGGTAAAAAAGTTCCAGATTATTTGTGTAATAATTTGTATGATATGGATACATTTCCATTGTCTGGCGAGAGATTTGATACAGTATTAAAGGGGTATAAAACAGGTTTACCCCCGGTAAAAGTGAAGAAGATATTAGGAGGTAAATACATGTTGATAGATGGTAGGCATAGAATTACTGCTGTGATTGTGTCGGGAGGAGATAGTATTCCGTGTGAAATTGTAGAAGTTTAGTATTTATAAAATTGAGTTTTATAATTAAAAATTATAAAACTAACAAAATGAACATCTTTTTTCTTCATTTGAATCCCAGAATATGTGCCCAATATCACTTAGATAAACATGTAATCAAAATGATATTGGAGCACGCACAAATTTTATGTTCGGTATATTTATTGACAGAATCCGATTACAAACCAGTGTATAAGTTAACTCATAAGAATCATCCGTGTAATGTATGGGCGAGAACTTCGTTAGATAATTTTAAGTGGTTGATAGAGATGAGTATTGAGTTGTGTAAGGAGTATACTTATAGGTATGAAAAGGTTCATAAATGTGAGCAGTATATATTGGATATGTCTAAGGAGGAGAATTATCCTAATATCCCTAGTATTGGTTTTACTCCGCCTGCGCAGGCGATGCCAGATATGTATAAGGGTGGTGATGCTGTGGAGGCGTATCGACAGTATTATTTTTTTGATAAGAATTATATATTTTCTTGGAAGAAAAGGGGAGAGCCAGAGTGGGTTGATGAGATAAGAAAAATGTTTGAAAGAGAATAATAAAGGGAACCACGAATGTTATTGTGTGTGTTGTATAAAGGATTTTTTTGCGTTAGTATGATTTTCTTAATTTACAAATTAAGAAAATAAATTGTGTATAATAAATGAAAGTCATAAAAACAATCGATTTTTCTAGTATGTTAAAAGACTGCTGTGATGATAATTACCAAAAGTTTAACGGATCTATATATAATTTTGATAATTATACAGTAATAGCGTGGCGTGCTCAAATAAAACCGGAAAATATATCATGTAAAGAGTACGGAGATAATAAAAGTAAAGTTTTACCAACTTATCCGTATTTGACTATGTCTGGTTCTTGGAATTATGATGAGTATGCTGGTGTGTATATTATCAATGATAAAACTGGTGATTAAAAGTTTTTAATGTATAAGCATATGAATGCGTATGCAGCAGAAGATCCTCGGTTATATACTAAAAGAGGTAGATTATATATGTATTATACCGCAGATACTGATTGTTCTTTTTCCAATAAAAAGAAATGTGTGGGTTTATTTGAGGTTAATATCGATCTTAAAAATAAAAAGTTTGGTGTTCCTATCCAGATATGTGCTAATATTTTTAAGATTGATAATGAGAAAAGTGTATATGATCATATAAATTGGGCGATATATAAGAATTTTTCTTTTATAAAAGAAAAGAATTGGTATTTGGATGGTTTTCAAAAGAATATAGAGTTATATAGACCATTATTAGATGTTAAGTCGTGTTTAACTAAAAAATTAAAAAGTTCTATGCCTGATAATTTATCATCTTTTGTTCAAGATGATTGGAAGATAGCGTTAACAACACCGACTATTTTACATAATGAAAAGTTGATAGGAGTGGCACATGTGAGAGTAGATTGGGAAAAGTTATCTAGGAATTTTTCTAAATTATCTAGAAATGTACAGGGATTATTACAGAAAAACGATGTCCATTTATCGCAGGTTTATTTTATGTCGATATACTCGTTAGATTGTAAGGGGTCGTGTGAATTAAATGATTCTACTTGGTATTTATCTAAGCCTTTTATGATAACAGGTAATACATTGACGGATAAATATTATTCTTATGATATTAATTTTCCGTGTGGTATTAATATAAGTCCAACTGGTAATTTGAAGATAAGTTATGGTCTTGGGGATTGTTTATTTTTTGAGTCTGAGATTTCTATTGATAAAAACGATCTCAAAACGGGTGTTCAGTATGATTATAAAGATTTAGAATTGTATCAGTTGGAGACTGCTGTGATAGAAAAGAAGCCTATTATTGAGAAATTAAATTGTTCTAGTACTATTAAATATATATTGCCTAAAACTGTATTTTTGTTTGATTTGGGAGGGAGTGGATTGAAATTATCGATATATACATTTAAGCGTAGTTTTTCCAAGATTTTTAGATTGGGATACTGGGATCAAGAAAGTTTGCCTGATTTGAATCAGATGGTAAATAATGTTGTAGATAAGATGGATTTTAATGAGTATATACATAAGGGTGCTTATATTATGTTTTCATTAGCAGGCACAAATAAAATATGGGATCCAAAGTTGAGAAAAAAATCAACAGTAAAGCCTTTATATGAAAATAAAAAATACCATAATATGTATAATTTATTTAAAATACCCAAACATATAAGTATTTCAGGATCAACTGATAATTCTTCTCATTTCTGGGGTAATATTAGAGCACTTGATGATATAATGGGGGTTAACATTGTAAACAAGTATACTGTGTTATCTATACCTGTAGGGACTGGGATAAATATGCGATTAAATGTTAAAGACAAAAAGATTTCCCCGTCTAAATATTTATGGGATTATAAATATAAAAATAGGAGTATTAGAACAGGTTTTATTAAAGTGACTGATAAGAAATCTCTTGATGATATTTTGAAATATATTGTTAAAGAAAGTTTTGATGACTTTGATATAACCAATATAGATTATATTATTTTTAGTGGAGGGACTACAAACGTATTGTTCAAAGATATAGCAAAAGATGATATTGATGAAAATGTACAGCAATTATTTGGAACTAATATTTATTTGAATAAAGATGAATTATGTCCTTATAAAGGATTGATGTATCAATTGTCAATTAAAAATAAATTAATTAATTTATAAAATATAAAGGTTTGATATATAAACAGCTCCTTTAACGATGTGTTAAAAAAACTGAATTTAATATTTAAAAAGTATTAAATTGATAAAATGTCTTCTAACATCTTAAACATCGGAATATGCCA
>Ga0115007_10003155_pt1 | contig 10047 bp, 8 predicted proteins | sample ArcOceMetagenome_2_FD_87166 | JGI IMG/M metagenome (GOLD analysis project Ga0115007, IMG submission 87166) | Marine eukaryotic phytoplankton communities from Arctic Ocean - Arctic Ocean ARC135M Metagenome | ecosystem: Environmental > Aquatic > Marine > Oceanic | place: Arctic Ocean | collected...
CACCCAACGCCGCACGTTCGCACGTCTGCTTGCCCCACGGGAAGTCATTCGCGCGCAACCACTTCAGTATTTCGAGTTGTCCCTCCCCCGCCGCCCACGGACACATGCACATGCCCAAGCTACTGGTTATATTGTCGTAACACAGGTCTCCTCGCTGATGCAAGAGCTGCAGCCCGCTTAAGTCTCCGAGCTGTATGGCTTTCTTAGCTCCCAGCTCGTACACTTTACGCCCCGTTGCCGCCACCGCATCGCGCATCTCACGACTCACCGCTCGGAGCCGTGCGAGATCTGAGGGATCGGGCAGATTGCGCGAACTCAGGACGTGCGTGATGAGAACGTGGACGGGCAGAGCCGCGAAGGCGTCACCAGGGTCGGGCTGGAGCGCGATATTACTAAAGTCAAGGGTATTGGGATGGGAGGTCGGCATGGTGCGTCGTTGCGCGGGCGAGTGTGAGTTGAGAGCGAACGCGTTTCGTGGCGTCCGAGGAAAGCGTTACAATCTTTTTTCTTTTTAAACCTCATTCCTGTTCCGTCGCTTTCAGCGACCTGCACACGGCGCACCCGAGGCAGAATTCTTTCCCGTGTTCCGGGTGGTCCACTCGTAGCAGGCACGTTCGCGGGGTACACCCTTTGATTGGGGGATCGTCATCCCAATCCGGGGAGGACACAACCCAACGCGTGTGACACTTATCGCAAAAGTGGTGCGTGCCGAAACAAAACCACACGGCGACCTGTTTTTGTGAAAGAAAAGTGTCAGCCTAGTATTACGCGATGTATGGGCAAACGGTGTACTCTGGACAATCGGCAAACAGTCGGGCGTAATCGGGCCGAACAGTGTACGTGTGATGTAAGTAGTTGTGACAGTTGTTACAAGTGTACACTCAAACAGTCAAAGAGGGGCAGTAAACAGTGTGTCAGGATTTGGGAAATGCACCAGTCCACGTACGTCGCAGCAATACCGGCACTTGTACTCCATCTCCGCCGCGCCGTGGCCTTTCCCGCACTCCTTGCCTTTCGTGGTGACCGAGCACTGCCCGCAGAGTAACAGGTGCGCGTCTTCGCCTTGATTAGGGGCCTGGCCGTCACCATCACCGCGTTCCACGCCCCCGCGGTGACATGCACGGTCGCCGCCGAAATACGGCGTCTCGCACTTTAGTGTAACCGAAAAGTGTCAGTCGGTCGTGATGTGTATTACGTAAACAGTCAGAAGTATAGCCGTCCCTTCTGGTACGAGTATGGGCAAATATTCGTCCGAGATTTGGGAAAGGCCCAATTACGTACCTTTTCGCACCGGTAGTAGTTGAACCGCGTCAGCGCGTACTCCCCGGGCCGGCCTTCCCACTCCCCTCCCGGTTTGATTTGCCTCGGTGGGCCGTTCGCGTCTAGCGCGAGGCGTTTCCTTGCTCGCCGCATGATTTGCTCTCGGAGTTGAAGTTGCGGGGCTAACTTTTGCGCCAACGAAGGGTGGCTCATCACGGCGGCTTGCGCCGCGCCGCGCTCGTTTTGCTCCCGCCCGTCGTCCCCGCAAAGGGGACACCGCAAGTGTTCGAACGTGATGTTCTGCGTGGGCCACCCTTTTTCTATTCTCTCGACGGCGCACCGAAGGTGAAGGACGTGCCCGCACCCGAGCTGGATACAGGGCTCGCTTCGTAGCTCATCCACGTAACACACGCAGCAAGGCTCGGTGCCGTCTGGGAACGGCACGCGGGTGGCGTTTTTCAACGTCACGCGCTTTTGTGCCTTTTCGAAAAGATCAGGAGCAACAGAGGGGTCATCTTTCTTATCTTCCGGAGGACACCGTAAGCACGGCAGACACTCCATCTCGCCCCTGATGCCGCCGCACGGGTGGCCGCAGGCTAGGTGAGTTTTGGAACAAGCCGCGTTGATCTTTTCGGTACACGCTGGGGACGAACAAACGGAGCTGGTCAACTTGAACACTCCGCGCAAATCGTCCTTAGTGACGCACCACTGCGTGTCCACCGTTCCGATTAACTTCCTCAGCTCGCCCACGTTCAGGTCACCCGAGACCCCCCGCAAATGCGTATCCGCGTTTCGGAAGTAGTGCGTCCCTTGGTCGAGGTGGTTACTTTCGCAGTACCGGCACTTCGGCGCCTCCTTCGCGGCAGCCGCGGCGGCGCACAGGTGGAACCCCACGTGGTACGGCGTGACTGATTGTAAAAAGAAAAGTGTCAGTCTTTCGTTATGTATGAGCAAACAGTCACCCGTAATCGGGCCGAACAGTGTTGGGATTTGGGAATACATAACGTACCTAAGCAGTCTCCGCAAAAGTCGGCGAGACACGCGGAACACCGGAACCGCTTGGTGTGCTGGTGCGCGAGGCTTTCCCGCGACAGCCACTTCCCGGTGGTGGGGTTGCGTTCCGCGACCAAGCCGTGGCCGTGGTTGGGTAACGCCGCCGCGGGTTCCAGGAAAACCCGGGTCGCGCACGCGAAGTTGGGACAAATCGCAAAGCGACACGGCGCCGAGTTTTTTGTTGGAGCGGCGCTTGGCGGGTCGACGTCGTTCGTTTTTACGGAAGGCGCCTTCTCGTCGTCGACGTCCATAGGCTCCCTCGCACCACCCTCACCGCCTGCGCACGGAAAATCACCCTGAGTCACCGCGAACGCCCTCGAGTCCTTCCCAGCGAAGAAAGCCTCCGTCGCGGTGGCGGTCCAGGTTTTGTGTGTCTCGGTCTCGGCTTCCGCGAACGGCGGGTCCACCAAGCGCGCGCCGCACCTGGGAGACTTTTCTTTCACGCTTTTCACGCCTTTTTCGTCTTTCGTCTTTTCACTACTTTTAGTCAACCCTTTCCCTCTGGTCGTCCCACCCAGTCCCCCGACACGACACGGGCACTTCACCGGCGGGTCTCTCTCTCTCTCCCCGTACGGGTCATCCAGCACGTCCAGTTTCGTGTACCCGGTACCGAGGCCGGAGACCACTTTTTCTAACCGGGTAGTCGCCGCGGCTAAAACCGGCGTCACCTTCGCTGTGACGCACGGCCCGCACAGCGCGACGGCGCACTCGCGTTCGCAAAACCCGAGCCACCGCCCTACTTCGGTGTCAGGCCGTGGGTGGTCCGCTTTGGTTAACACCGGGAGGGGTACGTCGGGCTGGTCCGCTAAACGTAAACCGCACGACACACACTTTGAGTCTTGAACGTCCGCGTCGGTCCATATTCGCCGGCGACTTGTGTCGCGCGCGGCGACTGAATCTGATTCTTTCGTTTCATCCTCCGCGGTTAAATCAACCGAATCGTTAACCCCGCCGCCTTCTCCGCCGTGAATTCCATTTGTTGAACAACCCCTTTTTTTCCCTTCCTTCGGGTCATTCTCCGCGAACAGAAAGTCGTCCGCGGCGTCGCCGTCTTCGTCCATCGCGACGTCGGTTTTTGACACCCCCTGGTTCGCGTTTCGCGCGTCGGGAAGCGCGGTTTCGAAAAGAACAGGTTGCTCTTCTTCTTCCTTTTTGGATTGGTAGGATGTCGTCGTCGCTTCCGCTTTCTTTGTCACTTCCGCTTTCTTTGTACCTCGTTCTTTCGAGCTGCTGCTAGAAGCCCCGTGCGTCGGTTCCTCGGAGCGAGACCGCCACGCCTCCGCGGCCGCGGATGCGCGACGTTCGCCGACAAAAAAGATGCCATCTTCGTCGGAATCGTTGGACTTAACAACACGACGCCGTGGCGCCGTGTACTTACGTCGCGCGGCTTCGTCGGTGGCGTCGAACGCCCGGACTGACCCGGACCGATACGGGTCTTTTCGCGTAGCCGGGTCCACGGGGGTGCTTGTCGACGGTCCAGCCCAATTTGCGGGGCCGTCCCGCACACCATGCCCGACGTGAGATTCGAAGCCCATGTTGGCTTTTCGGGATTCATTCCTATTCCTGGAAGCTCCGCACCCCTCGCATCTCTCCACCGCGGGTGAGTTCCTTCGCGAGCACCGCGTGCATGACCACGTGTCGGACGGGCGGCCGTCTCCATCGTCACGCGACAGCTTCGCGAAGGCGCCGAAGCGCCCCGCCATCGCGTCGTGGAGTGGCACGTTCAAACTCGTCATCATCGGAACTGGAGAAAAGTTTTACTTTCGCGAAAACGATTTTTGATACCGGCAGTGAGGCACTCCTCGCCGCGCCCTTCTTCGGATGTCCACTTCCCCCGAGGTCCTACCGCCCCGGCCGGGTACCTCCGGCAAAGGACGAACCCCACGCGAGCTCCGGGAGTGGGCGGCGTCGGTGTCGTTTAAGGGCCGGCCGGACCCCGTTGTTGAATCAACATCACCGTCGCGCTGCGCTTCCCCTCTCCCCGGGACGACATTCGGGGTCGCGGACGGTTCACCCACCGCGCGCGCCAGGCTCGTGGCGAAGCCAAGGGCCCCAGGAGGTGCTATGCTCACCGGGTTCAGCTGCGAGAGCGGTTCCCACATCGGGGTGTGGGACAAACCGTGTGGTGCCCGAACTGCAAACGCGAGCGCTTTGGCGGGCCGACGAACACCGAGGACGCAGCAACCGTTTCAGAGTGTAGTGGGCGGCGGGTTCGCGAAACCAAACAACGCAAGAGTCGACATGTCGACTCTATAGATAGGCCGGTTTCGCCCCCTGTATAATACAACCATGTACATCGCACCCGCGCCCGATATCTAAAACTAAAAAGCTTCGTCGTCCAGGGGTTCGTTCACGAACCCCAAATCGGCCGCTTCGGTTCGCGCCGCGACTCGCGCCGTCTCGTCGCCCCATTTCTCGCCGACGCCTGGCGGGTCCCGGTACGCCGTCGGTACCTTTCGTTTCCGGGTGCCCGTTTCACGGTACATCTCCGCGCGCCAAGCCGCCATCCCTGGCTCGCCGCACCAGTTAAGAAGCCGGTCGTTGTACCCAAACTGCGCATCGCCCATCCGGTGGTGGTGTCGGGGCTGTGCGTCGTTAGTTTCGTCGAGATGAATTTGTGCCTCAGCGAAACGCAGCATCTTGTCTCGCCCGGGAAGCGCGACTGCCCCCGAAAGCGCCAACGCGATCCACCTTGACTGTACTTCGAACTGCGGGAAGGGTACTACTTTCCATGGCAAGCCAACGAACGACAACGACGGCGCCGAGTGGGGGGGGAACACGTGTTCCCACAGCGGCGCCACGCGGTTATCGCGTACGGATGGGATTTCTTTTTCGGGTTTTGGCGCTTCAACGAGCGCGCCGTCGCGTCCCTCTTCGTGCGCCAAAAAGAACGGGAACGTCACCGCATACCCGGTGGCGTATATAACGACGTCCACGTCGGTTTCCTCAACACCATTTTCAAAGGTAACGCTGTGTTCCGTGGGGTGTAATTTTGTGATACCTCCCGAGCGTTTTAAAGTGCGCGGGTACGTGTTTTTCGCGGTTTCGCGCGTCGTCTCTGCACTTTCCGCCCACCCTCGGGCTGCTAAAATCACCTCCCTCGCGACTCCCGCGATTTCCAGGGACAAGTCCTCACCAGACGCCCCGTTCCCGAGCACCACGACTTTCTTGCCACCGAACAAGTTATGTTCAGGCCGCCGGTAGTCGTGCGAGTGCATCTGAAGTCCCGGCCAGGTTTCTTGGTGCGGGTAATTCGGCACGCGCGGAGTGGAGTAGTGGCCGTTGCACACCACGACGGCGTCGAAGATTGAGGTGGTTGTGGCTTTAGGGTTTAGGGTATCAGGGCTTAGGGTTTCCGTGTCATCCGTGTTCTCGGCGAACGTGACCCCCCACCGCGGTCCCCAGCGTTTGTGGTCGTACCCGGGGGGCGCTTTTAGGTAATCCGCATCCGTGGGCGAGAGCGGTTCGCATTTAAGCACTTTTGTTTTTGTTCTCACCAGTGTCCGTAGGTCGTGGAAATCCGCGTACGCATCGAGGTAAGCCCGGACCTCTTCGTGCCCGCAGAACCGCCTTTTGTCACCCCCAAAGCTTCGCGTAAACGGGAAGCTCGCGTACCCCATCACCTCTCGCGGTAAATTCGTTCGCACCGACGCGTACACGCTGCTGTGCACTTTGATTTTTGTTCCGTCACTTTCACTTTCGTGATGATTGCCCAACTTGTCCGTCTCCACGCGTTCGTCGTACACCCAGACCCCGCCCACTTCGCTGCTCTGTTCGAAAACGACCACGGCGTGCCCTTCTTTTTTGAGCTCGCGAGCGGCGGCGAGGCCGGCGGCGCCCGCGCCGATCACGGCGACGCGCGCGGCGCGGCGGTCGCCGTGATTGACAAGATCCTGTTTGGCATCGGTTTGGGCCATACACGCGAACGAGGCTGCGCCTCGGCGTCGCCGCGCGTGCGTCGAGGTTCTTGCCGCGGACGGCGGGGGGGTCGGTGGGATGAAACGAGGACTCGCGCGAAGCGCGCGCGCGCTCGCCAACATCGATGCGCCGCGCGCCGCCCACTGCGTGCTTGAGAGAACGAGGTACGCGCAAGTAGGACGACGTCGTCGTCAGTTTTCATTTGGCCACGTGGCTACTGTGTGCGTCTCTGACTCCACTCTACGTCACTCCACCATGCACGCGTCTTCGGTATCTCCGCGAACTGCTTCGGGGGCGTTCGCGTCCCCCTCTCGTGTCCTGCCACGGCGTTTTCCACCCGTGTCAAGCGTCGGGTCACGCGCGCGCGCCTTCCGCCCCACCGCCGCGTCATCCGCGGACGTCGCGTCCGCGCTGTTCACCAACGACAAGCGGCCCATCATCTTGTTCGACGGCGTGTGTAACCTGTGCAACGGCGGAGTGAACCTGGCGCTTGATTTGGACCCGCCTGGGAAGCTGCGGTTCGCGGCGTTGCAGTCGGCGGCGGGACAAGCGCTGCTTCGCAGAGCGGGCCGGGACGAAAACGACATCTCAAGCATCGTGTTGGTCGAGGAAAACAAGGCGTACACGAAATCAGACGCGGTGCTTCGCATCGCGACGTACCTGGAAAATCCGGCGCTCCCCGCCGCCGCGGCGCTCGGGATGTTCTTCCCGAACTTCGTGAGGGATCTATTGTACGACCTCGTCGCGGACAACAGGTACGAACTGCTTGGAATCAAAGACGAGTGCCGGCTTTCAGACACTAGGTTCGACGACCGGTTTGTGGCGGATGCGCCGGCGGGTACAACGGGGACGACGGGGGAATAGGCGAATCAATACTTGGCGGAAGATTCGTGGCAAGCGCGATACTCATTACTATACCTACAAATGTACTATCAGTCTAAGCAGTCTAAGCAGCCTATCGGATAACTACTACCGACTAGGGTGTTATAAAATACAAAAAATACTCGAATGCTACACGTAAGGAAGGTAACTTCTGTTTGGACGTCCTCCTCCTCCTCCTCCTCCTCGTCTCACCTCCGCAAGCTCGACAATCACGGCGGCCGGCGAGGCGCTTCCACTGTTCCTCTCCCGCCCCGACCGCCGGTCACGCCGACTCCGGTCACTACCGCGCCGCGTTTCCCGCCGCCGCACCTCCTCCGCGTACACGTCGTGCGTGAGTACCGAATCGTCCGTGACGTAATACGCCCTGGCAGGCGTGGTTCTTTGAGCGCGCGCACCTGCGTTTGTGTCTTGCGAGAAACTCCGATTTACGGCAGCCACGCCGCTCCCGTGAGAACTTCTATTTTCTCTCCAGGCCAGCTCGTCGTCATCCCTCTGTATTACCACGCCGCACGCGCCTTTCGCGCGTCCCCAGTACGCCGCGGCTATGACGCACAGAAACGCCAGGGCTAGGAGAAATATCGCGGAGCTCGCGTTTTCGCCGGCGCTACTGCCGAAATCGTACCCGCACTTCGTCATTTCGCCGGCCACTACAAACGGGTCTATGCTCGAGCGAACGTTTAGCGCGATGTCCGTGTTCCCGGGCGGGGTTTTCCCTTCAAGCGAGGCACAAAAACTTCGCACGTCACTCGCGCCGCGCCACTCCTCCCGACTTACCACGTCCGAGTGGTACGAAAACGCGCACCGCGCTACCGTGGGGTTTTGTAGGGGAAGCGCGAGGTTGTTGTTGTTGTTTGTGGGGCTCGAACCTCCGGCCGATTCATCGTTCGGCTCGTTGCTAACCACGTCGCCATCCTCCAAAACCTCCTCCTCATCACCGTCCTCCACTACCAACGCCACGGATCGCACCCAGTGTCTCTGCGCGATGAACTTCCGCCTTCCTTCGGTGTTGTCGCACGCGGCGGCGCACCTTGTGACCGGCGTGTCGTCATCACTTGTTCCCAACTCACACGCATCGCAATCAACCCGGTCCCGGACACTACTTCTGCTCAGGGACCACACGTGGCACTGGAAGGGGGCGAAGCGCGCGGCGCGGCTGGCGTCGGCGCTCGGCACTTTTCGGCCAGTCTCGGTTCCGTCTCCGTTTGGCGCGCTTATTGTTACGGTTATTTTTTCCTCAGGCGGGCGCAAGATTTCGTCCCCTAACGAAGTACCTATTGTTCGGGCTATTCGCGCGTACAGCATGTGTGTTGTTGGGGTGCGCGTGAGGTCCTTCCGAGGGTCCGCGATATCGGCCTGCACGAAGCCGCCCGTCCCGTTTTTTGGGAAAAGCGACACCGCGAAACCATTCACGCGCGCCTCGAACCCACGCGTGGTCTGCGCGAATCGGTCGGACCCGCCGTCACCCCACGCCCTCGCAACCGCATTGTACCCCAAAATTCGGCCACCGCGCGTGTTGTGAATCGCAGCAGCCGCGCGTTCCACCCCCAGCGTCGAGGCGCCAACCATGACTAAAATAAGCGCGAGAGCCGCGAGAAATGTACACAAACCGGGAGGCTGGCGGGCCGGCCCAGACCGCCATCCCCCAACCTGACCCCTGCGCGCCCCGCGGTGCGCCAGGGCCATCGCGAGCATCATCGCGCCGTACCCCCCGCGCCGTCGCTCTTCCGAGCGACGGCGCACTCGACTTTGGTCGTACCAAGGACGTCACCCTCTCATAAGCCAGCAGATTATTGCGAAAAAGCCACGTGTTTCAAGTCGTAACACAGGAGCGAAAGATGGAAACGAGAGTTTTTCATCTACGTGTGTTATGATACATGGCGTCTGGCGCGGGCTATTGAACTATCGGCGACCACCTCTACCACCGCCGCGCCCCCCGCGACCTCCATCGCGCCCGCCGCGCCCTCCATCTCCGCGTCCGCCGCGACCTCTTCCTCCGCGACCACCGCCGGCACCCTGGAAAGGGAAAAGAAGAAACAAAGTCAGTCGGCCTGGGGAAAAAACAAACGTTGGAAAATCGGTAGAGCGCGACTGATAGCGCTCGCGCGTCGCATCCCCCGCCGCTACGGTCGCTCAGTCGTGATTTTATAATCACCTCCCCTGCCAGGCCGTAGTAGCGGCCCGACAGGGGATAATCCTGACGTGCAAATCTAATATTGTCGATTGATCTTCACGGCGGCCGGCGGGGACGAGTCTGGGAAAAATAAAAACACCTGCGCGACTTTCCAGTCTCGAGAAACACCAAAACGAGCGGGAAACACACGTACCAAGTCTCCCCACCCCTTCCCCTCTCGGAACCCCTTGTCGAAGCTCGCGGGCTTGTATTCGGTCATATCCCGAGCGCTTTCCTTGTCGTTTTGTTTCCCGAGCTGCGGGAGGAAGGTGGAAGGAAAAAGAGTCAGTCTGACTGTTGCGCGCGAAAACAGCCGCGACAAGCGCGCGGGCGACGAGAAGACACTTGTCAAAAACACTTGTCAAAAAACCGTCGAATAGCATGAGCATGGTCTGTCCCGAGAGGTAATAGCAACGACGTCGCGTCCCTCCAGGCAATGGAATATGCTCGGCGCGCGAACGGGAGGATGGCCGCCGTAAGAAATAAATCCGAAGATAAATCCCAATAGCGACCAGCCTACAACCGCCGGCGTTTCTTTAAGGCGTTTTGGCGTGGGATATACACCGTAGATAAGAAGGTGCCCCAAAGCGCTAGGTGTCGGGGCATGCGGGCAGCACGCCCCGCACCCGCCTATTTAGCAGGTTGCGGGTAAAAATTGAACGAAAAACTTCACCCCCATATCTCGCGGCTTCAAGAAAAAAAAAAACCCCCCCCCCCCCCGCCCCCCCGTCCTCCTGACTTCCCCCCCCCCCCCCCTCCCCCCC
>Ga0115007_10003156_pt1 | contig 10045 bp, 15 predicted proteins | sample ArcOceMetagenome_2_FD_87166 | JGI IMG/M metagenome (GOLD analysis project Ga0115007, IMG submission 87166) | Marine eukaryotic phytoplankton communities from Arctic Ocean - Arctic Ocean ARC135M Metagenome | ecosystem: Environmental > Aquatic > Marine > Oceanic | place: Arctic Ocean | collected...
GACGATCTCAGAAAAAGTAGAAATGAAAGATGGGAACACGTCTTCGGGTCCAAATTAAACGCCGCCCTTAGTAGGGTAGGTGAGAATGGTTTCGAAGATATCAACTCTCTCAAGGTAACGATTGTTCTGGAGCATTTGATCCAGGCAAGTGACGTTGCACATACGGTAAGTATTTGTCTAAGGTATTGTTCGTATCCATTATGATTCAAAGAGTTTGGTTGCCTTCAATTCCGTCTGTGCGTTTCTTCCACCAAAAAACCCTAATTTCTCTCTCACAAACACTCTTGTGTGATAAAATTCTGTAAACCCAAAAAAGATGCAACATTGGCACGTTTTTGTCAAATGGGTAAGTTAGTCTATTTTTGAAAATTCACTTTGTGCCATCCTCCACCTGCTATTTGGTTTTCATCTTGCTCACACTTATTTATACTCATCTTCGATTCCAACACAGAATGAACGATTGTTCCACGAAATGTTCGAGGCATATAATAACGGGCGATTGGGTAAAAATCCACTAGATTTTTGGTACAGTGGAGAGCTTAGCTTCTTTGACCATTATGTGATCCCGCTTGCTAAGAAACTAAAGGAGTGTAATGCGTTCGGTGTATCGTGTGATGAGTTCTTGAATTATGCGGAAGCCAACCGCGGAGAATGGGAAATGAAGGGAAAGGAAATAGTCGAAGATTACGCAGCTCGCTACCAAGATACCAAAGCAACACAAATAAGGATATCTAATAATGATCAATGAGGGAGAAAAAGACAAATACTGTTTGCGAATTGAGAATGGATTATTGTTTTGATATACGAAAAAGAAAAAGAATCAAAAAAGAGCAAAAGCAGTTACTACTAGCTAGCAATGACCACGCAGTATGAGTATATATATATATTTACACTATAGCGAGTATCTAAGCTCACTCTTCATATTATTATAATACACAGGTTGATTTTACATTCATTTTACAATGTTTTGCAAACTTTTATTTTACAATGTACGTAATTCAGTACATAACTTCCTCTTCCTTGTCTTTTCTTGTTGTTCTTCTGTTTTACCATGCACCTCTTCATTTCATAGCTCCCAGAGTTTGATAAACTGGGATAGTAAGACTTCTACTATCGATGCTCCCCATACTGAGCTGTGACGTTTCTGTACTTTTGTCACAGTTGTACTTTGCTCCTGTAATAGCAACCATTCTTGCGAAAGCCGCCCTGCAAATAGATGTTGCCAACCTATGCTGTCTTGAGATTTTATTGCTGCATGAAATCTGACAGGATAATTATCAATGTCGACTGTCTCTGTTTCGAGCCATCCAGCTATTACTGTACACATTGTTTCAGTTATTGCAAATTCTGTCTCCAAGTATTCTAGTCGACGGCGGAGAGCTCCAAGTAGTCGTGTTCTTTGTTTGATACGGGATGGTGATGTACACCGGATGATTCCGTAGGGCTTCGGCTGTTGGCAATAGATCATTGCATACCTTTGTAATAAGGACATCTCTATATTGGAGGTATTGCATATATTCCGGCTCGACATATGCTTGTATCAGTTGTTTTCTGTAGTTACTTGTTACTTGTTACACTGATCCCTCGTATTGTGAGCATTGCAGGGCAACTCGGGAGCATATGGACTCATGGTATATGTGCCATGAATGTCCTGATATTCTCCTGCTAGGACATCGGCCTCGACGTTTAGTTGCACTTCAAGTGGAAGTTCTTCGTATGGTGTGTCATTGTCTTGATGTCCTTTGACCCATTTGAACGTTGCTTTGATGTTATATTCTGTCTGTGTTTTGTGTAATTGTTCTGTTACGTCAAATTCTGATCGCAGTGTCTCATTTGGAAAAGGATCCTTGTAGTATTGATGGGCATTGCATCGTCTACTGTGAGTGGTGCTACTTTGAGGTAGTCAATGACTAGCGAAAGGAACATTGTTCCCGACAGCATGCCTGCTCCTTCTGCTCGCAATGAATTCCCTCTTCCGTTGCATGGACCTTTTGCTCCAATAAGACACCTGTTGGTGTCACCATTATCCATCCGAAACTCATATCGTGTGTTCTTACCGAGCCATCAGACACCTGTAGGATGAATCCGTGTTTTTCATTTGCCTCAATCAAATCGGATAGAGTGAGTGTGCGTCCGTCTTCTGTTGTGTAGAATTGTACGTCTACTAGTAGTTCCTGTATCCACTGTGGGTGGGTTCTTACGAAATCGTCCCAAGATAAAATCGGGATCTGTAGTGGTTCGGTCTGAGAAGCAGTCATTCCGTCTGTTGTGTCGACGTATATTTGACCATCCGTGAGTTCATTTGTGTGTATTGGTGTACCATTTGCTGGATTGAAGTCTGTAATGTCGATCTTGTTCTGTGGACGCAATTCGGTGCCGTGGCGGGGGTACTCTTCCCAGTAACTATGGTCATCTTCTATGTTCTTTTTGTATCTATATACTATTTCATGGTATAGTTTGTGTTCAATACATACAAGTCCCATTTCCGTATTTGCTGTGATCTGCGGTCCATTTTCCTGGTGTATTTGTCAGTGACTTTCCGTCTTCTGTTAATGTTTGTATTGCTGCTTTCCACAATTCCCAACTGCTACTGCTACTGTTCGGTTTGGTTTGGTTTGGTTTGGTTTGGTTTTGTCAGAGTTGTGCTGTATGAGCTTATATCGTGTGATCCATCTTCGATTCCGGAACGAAAAGCATCGCCGGAGATATTGCAAATTTCACGTACAAACATAACTCCCAAGTACATGCGAACGCAGTTAATTCTTTCTCATTGTTTTGCGGTCAGTTCTAGTTTTATTACTCTATCCATGATACTCTGTCATTTACCCTTAGTTTTGGTCTAATGAATGTATTGTTCAGTGTATTTGGGCATCGATTTCTTTCAGATATTGCCTTGTCGCTGGTATTACCTTGCCTTTGACATAGTCGAGGTCTGTTCCTGGTTGTTCGAGTAGGGGAAACGTCACTCCTGCTTGGAGTACGGTCCATATGTATAGTATTATGAGTTGCTTGCCGATGTCTTCTGTTGTTGACCTCCAGTTCTTGAGAAAGTGTGTGGCGTATCCTGTCCTTACTTTGAGTGGTGTAAAACCTCCGCCTCCCAATTCAGTTGGTCCTGCTAATACCGCCCTTGGTGTGTTTCGATTGAAACCACACTTAGCAATAAGTTTTGGCATGCTTGCTTTTTCTATCTTTGATAATTCTTTCTCGGTGAGGAAGGATTGGAGAATTACGTATTCTACCGCTGGTTTCCACACGGATTCGTACATCATTTGAATCTCTGTCCTTGTTCCGCCGTAGCTATCTATTGCTTCTGTTAAACCAATTGCGGTTTTCTTGACTGCTGTAGCTTGTACTATCGTGCTTCCTGCTGGGCTCTTGAAGTGGCCTAGATTCTTTCGTGGTTGAAATATATCTTTAGATTTATTTGATCTGTGCCTCTTTTTTCTCCTTGATCATTCTGTAGAAGGATTGCTTCACCCGGACTGTGTCTCATACGCGGGATGCCGTTGCTTTTGAAGTCAAAATGGATCACATGGTATCTGCATTTTGATAGCTCCAATTTGCCTCCTGAGCACCATAGCAAATCGTGCCACAACTGTGCATCATCTTTCATCTTTGCTAGCAATTCTTGTAATGTGTTGTCCTTGTTGCCGCCAGTAATACATGTTGAGTCATCAACAAATCCTACCATGTTAAATCGTACGATGTATTCTCCATCTAGAGATTCGAATTTCATCCCGTGTGCTTTCGTATTGTGGCTTTCGAACAATACGCTCGAGATAAAGCACCAGATTATTGGTGAGTTGGTCGAGCCCTGTCCTGTTCCATGTATTGGAAACTTGATACAGTGGCGATATGAAGTATCCAAAATTTTGGTCAATGTTTTCATATTTTCTCCCAGCTAGACTTGCTATTGAGCATAGTATCCGATCATAGCATACTGTTGCATCATTGTCAAAGTGTGCAAATGAAAACCTAGTGATCAGTGAGTAGTCGAGTCTTAATTCTTCGAGGTATGTTAGTGATGTGCAGTCGCGTCCTGGGAGACCGCCATATTGTCCTTGGTGAAGTGATCTATCTTTTACTGCAGTCTTCATTGATTTGCCCCATTTAGCGCCCAATAAAAATCCCAGGTCAGCTTCGTATAAATGTATAACTTTTAGTCTGTGTATTTTTACATTTCTTTCTTCCTTATAAATCATCATATTCACTATCTTCTTCCAACGTTCGAAGGAGTATCTCTGTTTGATTGTGTAGTTTATTAAACCTATGTAGCATTCTATTGTGTCATCCTGTATTTCATGAAGACGTTCTCTCTCACATGTCTTCAATGATTTGTATATTGTGGCTACAAGTGCTTTGTAATGTCCTAAATGTCTCCCACTTGGTGATGTTGATGTTGATTCTCTCCATACGCGGAATTTTCCGGAAAATTCTGTATGTGTAATGTATTGGGGTCTGTCATCTGCTTCTGTTACTCTCGTCATATTATCTAACATTAGTTGTGATATTTCTGATATATCTTCGTTGGTATAATTGCCTTCCAGTACCAGTTCTGCTTCTTCTGATGATGCATTCCAGATAAATTTGTGTTTCATTGCGTCTGTCGTAAATGGTGTCCCATCTGTCTCAGCTTGACCGAAGTGTCGTTGATTCCTTAATCTGATTAAAAATTCTATTCCTTTGGGACAGTTTGCTTCTCTCCATAAGTCATCGTCCTTCTGATCGATTGTTTTAGGGTGTTCCAGTGTATATTTGGCAGTTTCATCGTACTCATCCCGTATAGACCATGATACCGGTACTTGTAGTCTGGTGATGCCTCCTCCTTTGTTGTAACGTCCTTGTTGAAAGTGCATCCTACAATACACTCTGGTCTTTTTCTCTCCCTTTCTCATCTGCCTTAATGCTGTGGCTTTTTTCTTGTCTTCCAAATCATCTGCAAAGTTTGCCAATTTGAGGAGCATATCGTCCTGTCGGTCTGCTGATTCCCTATGTATTGTCTTTACTTTATCTCGGAGTATCATTTTTTTTTCTCTATTTCCTCCAGCGGCATGTCTTCAATTAATTTGAGACCAAGGTCTTTTGTTCTTGAGATGAGTGCTGTTGATGTAAGATGTGGTTTCTTTTGACGTGCTTGGAATTGGTTCCACACGGAGAGATCTCTTTTGACTTCATGAATTTTGATTCTCCAATAATCGAGTTGTCTTCTTCGACAATGTTTTTTGCCATGAGCACATGCTTGTGTCATTTCCCGGTCAAGTTTCTCGGCTTCGTTGTGGTCTGGTTTGGCTGAAGGTAGTAACTTTCTTATTCTTTTTAGAACATTATTTGCATTAAGATGTTTGTCAACGGCTTTGAGATACTTCGTTGTTGCCTTCCGATCTTTGCTTGAAAAGGATCTTCCTACCGGGTCGAATGCTGGTTCTTTTATATCTCTGAACAGTATCAGTTTGCTAATATCAAAATAGAATGCTCTATGGTCGCCTTTAAGACGGTACAGGAATGGTTTGTACACAATGTTTGTAACTTGTACACAATGTTTGTAACTTGATCTGCTAATTCTGGTGTTGTTAATGCAAAATCTATACATTGAGATCCTAGTTTGTATGTTTTGAACTGGTCATGATCTGGATATAATCTATCGAATATATTCACCAGCCCAAAGTTGTCGCATAACTTTTGAGATGAAGAAGTATTGCATTCTTCTTTCCAATTGCCAATTAGGATTGGTGTTACACTAGTCTCCTTTGTATTTGTCATTGTTTTCACGAACGTTCTAAGATTACAATAAAAGTTTCGGCGTGGATCTCTGCCGGTTCTATCTAATTCACTAAGTAGTACTTCTTGTTGTCAATAAGCTGTTAATCCTTTTGGGTTGGTTGGTGATTTGCAACACTGGTATACACTTACAATTAATATATCTTTATTGCCCTGACCATCTAGCAATTGATATGTCCATCTTTTGAGAGGATCGGACCCGCTTTGTTTTACTCAACCTGCCGTCTTTCCTGTTGATATTATTGCTGTCCCACCCGGTTTGTATTCACTATCTGACGGAAGTTAACTGGTTCCCCATGTTGATTGTGCTGAGCGATCCATAATTTTAGTTCCTTTGAAGAACGATTGGCGTATTTCTGTTCGAAGGAAGTTTCTGTTGACTTCTGCGTAGCATTGCACACCAATGTTCAGGTCTAAAGAATGTTGAATATGGCTTTGAAGTTGTTTAGTTTTGATCCCGTTGGGGTTGCATCCAGATATATGAATCATCCCATGCATTTTTGGTCCGTCCATTCTTCCTCCGATTGGCAATTCAGCTTACAATAGATTCATTGTCGTCTTCATCTTCATCGTCTTTGTATTGTCTCTCAATCGTTAATGGGGTCTGTTGCAATACATTGCTCTGTATATCAGACACATCTCTTTCGGAGCTAGTGTTGCTACACGAGCTATCATCATTATCCGTCCAGCGTATTTTGCTTCTCACTCTTATCATTATTGTCATCAATGGAGTCTTCAATACTGTCTTCGTCTTTGTGATCTTGCCATGCTGTTATTTCGGGCCAGTCTACTGATGCATCTATAGGTTCCTCTTCTTCATCGTGATCTATTACCATTCTTAGGTTTCTACTCATTACCTCCTCTATAATCTGTCTTTGCAGATGTGATGTCATTATGATTATTATTGTTTGCCCCATTAGGATTGATCATGCCATTGGCTATGTTGTTGTTTGTATTTGTGGTTGGTGATGTTGTAGTATCATCTGTGTTGGTATTGTCTAGTGCTGAGAATTGGTTATGGGAATGTTCTTGTTGTCGCTGTCTACTGTTTGTTCTATTTGGAGATCCGCCGTTCTGTACTGGACAAAATCCGTCATCAACTGCTGTTGATGTGTAATCCATTTCGTCGATTGTGTTGGTGAAATCATGGTTTGTTATTGTCTGTTCTTCTTCTTCAATCATCTTGTTCGAGTCATCCGATTGTAAGTCTTGTGAACCAACGGATTGTACATATCCGATGTTTCTATCTGCACCTGATAGAACTGTTGATTCCTCGTCTTGTTGATTCATTTCCGTATCTTCTGTTGCCTGCATCTGTTCATTTATTGATTGTTACTATAGCTTGTGTTGCTGATCCTCCTCCATATATCTGTAGTTGTCCATGTGCTGTGTTATTGTTCATTATATTAGTCTGCACTGGAGATGGTGTGATGGTGTTATTATTGCCTAGCAGCCGTAGTAACATCGTTTTCATTTCTTCTGCTGCTTCTTTTGCCTCTTCTCTGGCTTGTTCCATAGCCTTGCCCATTTTGTCCATGTGCACCATCGCCTCTACTCTTGCCTCATCCCTGCTTTCTCACGCCTCTTCTCTTGCTTTTTCCATATGTCCTGCCAGTGTTTGTGCTGTTAACAATTGAGATGATTCCAAATCTACAATTACATTTCTCTGTTGTTCTCCTCTTGTTTCTTTGTTTACTAGTCTTGTATTGATTGTTGATATCGTCCTATTTGTTTGATGTAATTCTGTTATTAATCTTTCTATGCTTCTTTGTAAATTATTTACAGTATCAGCGAGAGTTGCTACTAATTGATACTGCTGTTTTGGTGGAGCGTCCGTCTCCTCTTTGAGTAAATAATTTGTTTGACTAGTTATCTGTTGTATTGCATGGTGTTGCTGTGAAATCTTTGAATTTGTTTTCTTGTACTGATAGCGCCTCGAGATTTAAGCTTTCGATTGGATGTTTCTTACGGACTGGGTTGTGTTGCAACTGCCGATCTGTCATTAATGGAATATTCGCAATGATCCTATCAATTTTATCAAGATCTGACTGTTCAAAGCCTGTTCTGTTATTGTATTTAAGTACTAGTACCCATGTTCCATTACGTTCTGTAATAACTGTTTCATCTACTGCAATTACCGATGGTATCTCTAAGAGGTTGTGCATACACGTCTTCAATTCTTCTCTTTAAACTCTTGGTGTGATCGGACTAACTTATTGTATAATACTTTTCGTTGTTGGTCGTATTTCATCGTGAAATCTACATAATCAATCCCCATATCATTGCTGATTGAATATAAGATATGTTTGAATAACAATCTAAATTTGCTTGGTACAGATACACCCATTGATAATACTTTTTGGCTTATGCCACCATCGGCTTTCATACCCGGAATAGTTAATGGGATTACCTGTGCTAACGGCTTCGGTCCGAGGAAGTCTTTTAGCTCTGGGATTTTGTGAGCTCTTAAGATCAGTTTTGCTCTGTTTTTGTTGAAATGATCTGCGATTCGATTGTTGAAATGATCTGCGATTCGATTGTTGATGTTATCTTGATAACCTCTGCGATACAATTCTGGGTGCAATCTAGCAAAGAAACCAATTTGTGTAGTCTCTAATATGTCGATCGGTCCGTTGTGGCTAATTATTCACAGTCCTTCTTTCTTCAGTGTGTCCATCAATCTGGTTTTGAGTCTCCAAAGTGAATGCGTCGAGCCATAGTCTATGTAGAGTGTTACTTGTTCGGGATACAGTATATTCGAAAGACCATTTAAAAGCATTAATTGACCAGCTGTCGGTGCACGCTTTTAAGTCAAGTACCATCTTTTTCTTTGAGCTCAATACTTTTACATCTTTGCATTTCTTTTCATCTGGCCTGCTGCAATGAAATTTGCAATCTTTGACATGATAGGATGATGCTTCATCGGCATGTTGTTCCCTTCTCTTGGATCTGTACATTGAAAATAATCGGTCATGCGAATATCCTCTCCATCCTGTCCTTTAAGCTCCATGGCAAATGATAAGTTAATCTGTCTCCAGTTCCTGGTCTTCGTCCCTACGATGTCTTCTTCTTCCTCTTCTTCTCCTTCTTCATCAATCTTCTGCATGCCTATAGCCAATTTGCCTACCAATTCTGTTGCTTCATTCTGAGGTGAAGTTCTCATCATGTTTTTGGTCGATTGCCATGCAATCGCTGCTGGTATCTCTTCCAGGTCCATATCAACCGATACAAGTGATGTTCCTACTCCTGATCGACTTGACGGCGGGTCGTCAACGTCATCAGATCCCATTGTCAATGGCTACAATTAGAGGTTGAATAAAAATTTCTATGTAGATTCTACATAAAACTTACTGCTAATTAGATGAAATAAGCAATATATGTGCGCGTTTACGATTCTTCAAAAAAGAAAAGAGTTTAAAGATATACAAAATACAAAGCGTAGTAATGTGAGTAATTGGTAAATCGTAATTCTTAAAGTTATGATAGCTAGAGACCTGCATGTCTTTTCGTACAACAAGATGCTTCTGTACATCATAGACACATAGATGTGTGGTGGGTCGACTGCTGACTTACTGTCTTTCTAAGGCAGTGAGGAGCAAAGCGGCAGCTTTTAAATAATAAGTTATATATAGACACATAGATGTGCTTTTCCATCTGTAGATGCCTCTCATCCATTCATTTTAGATGGATGTACATCAACCAAATAGGTGCGACACATCACGTTAGTACCAAATAAATTGTGCTTTTTGTCTCCCCCCCCTTTTCTTTATTTTGGGGGACCCTCATCATTTCGTGACGCTTACATTTTGTTATTTTTGTTTTCATTTTTCTACTAGTATTTAGTATTTACCACATACCACATACCACATTCTTGCCTTCGTGCCTTCTGGCATTATCAAGATGATGACGATGGAAAGGGCGACAGAAAGACAAGACAAGACAAGAGCAGAGCATAGTACAAGTTGCAGTAAAGGTAGCACTAAAATAAAAGCCAATAATAACAAAAGATCTGAACGCTTTTGTGGATGTTGTTGTTGACGTCGTAAGCAAATTTAATATCAATATCAATGACAACGAACAATGATGACGATGCCGCCGACAAGATTCGTGATGACAATGATGATGGTCAATTGGCATCGAAACGTATGATCCGTGACGAAATTCTTTCTAAATTCCCTCAGGATAATTTAGTGTATAGTTTTGGGTACGGATCGGGTGTATTTACTCAAACCTTAAAAAACACAACTACAACTACAACTACAAC
>Ga0115007_10003157_pt1 | contig 10044 bp, 7 predicted proteins | sample ArcOceMetagenome_2_FD_87166 | JGI IMG/M metagenome (GOLD analysis project Ga0115007, IMG submission 87166) | Marine eukaryotic phytoplankton communities from Arctic Ocean - Arctic Ocean ARC135M Metagenome | ecosystem: Environmental > Aquatic > Marine > Oceanic | place: Arctic Ocean | collected...
GACACATCGTCGATCGGCGAGATGGCGAAATGGGGAGATGATGATCAATATATATATATATATATATATTATGTACGTGAATTTGTCTGAAAGATACTAGTATGAATATATATATGTGCTGCGATGATAAAGTTACGTCGACTTTTTCGCGCATCCGTGACTCCAGATCATTGAGCATGTGACGAATTTCAAAAAAATGTCAAACAAAAAAAGATTGACAAAAGCCCCAAAAAGATCTTTGTTATCTGCTGTACATTTAAACTTTTAGGTCCCGAGAAAATAAGACATGGATAGTAGTAGTGAAAATGATCATCACCAGACAGGCACAGACGATCACTCACCGGAATCTGCGGGACTTGCACGAGGACTTGTTAGAGCAGCTGCTCGTCAGGGTGCGGGTAGAGTTGCAGTAGGACGACTTCCCCTACCTAAAGCAGCAGACGTAGCAAAAACATCGACTAAAGTTGCTGCTGAGACAACAAGGCATACAGCAGCTACTGCTAGTAGATTTGCCAAGATAAAGAAAGTAGCAAGAGTATCCGACCGTGCTTCTACTGGATTTGATTTAGTGGACGCTGCTAGCACATCTGAGGATTCTCCGTCATCAAAAAAAAAGAGTAGCATCCGAACTTGGACGAGAGTATCAAATTTTATTGGTAATCTTACAAAGAATACAATCCTCGGTACTGCTGTATTTGTTACATACGAAGATCTTATTGATCGATTTGACGACGGTAAAAATAACAATTCTTCTATAGTGGTGGCCATCGATCCATCTATTGAAGAAGGGAATGCAAGCTCGTCGATTGATCCATATAAAAATAATTCGTTGACAACTACAACAACGACTCTTCCACAACACTATGCTGCTGGATATTGTGCTGGCAGTGTCCACGCATGTCTTGGACGTGTAATCGATGTCATGTATAGAATGCAAATGCAACTTTATCAACAATGGTATAAGCAGAAGGCTGCAGACAAGAACATTTCTTCTATCGTATCATCAATAATTCATTCGAATAATCCTCCATTTTCTCGTTACTTGCTCCATCACGCAACATCACATACAGTCCTCTTTGGATCATACGAAACAACTAAAAGATTAACGACACTTGTATTCCCACCTCGGATAAACAACAATGATAGAATAAGAATCAACAATAACAACACAACAATAAATGATGAAGATATCGTCATTGGTGGGAACGGTAACGAGAACGATGATGATGACTATAGTTCTTATTTCGATGATCGTTTTTTTATCGTTGCATTTGCAGGAGGGATCGCTGGTATCAGTCAACAAATAATAAGTGATTATACTGAACAATTAATGACACAACAAAGCATAACAAGAAAGAATTGGCCATCAATAAACAAACCAAATGTAAAATCGCTTCTATTGGCCTTCATTCCAACCGCTATTGGGTTTGTTGCATTTGAGTATGGAAGAGAGGTGATATCACCTTGATTTTTAATATCACATTATCTTTTTTTTATCATTACACGACAATATATTAATATTTAGACTTATATGAATATTTCATCACTACTAGCTACTAGAGTAGGCATTCATACTTCCAACACGATATTCTTGATTTGGCTCTCAATTCAAAGTATCCAACTTCGTTTTCCTTCAATGTTTTTGATATATTGATTTCATCGTTTCATATTCATATTCAATTTTTATTTTATTTTAATATTCCACGTGATTTTAAAAATGCTTGATTGTTTGGTGGTCGACCTAAGAATTTTGTTAAATGGTCAGTAATACTGCCTGTTCCGCCAGGTGCTAAAACACATTTACGATATTCCATACCAATTACTGGATTCATTATATTATTATCCTTTTCAAATTTAGTTGCAAACATATCAGCACTAATCAGTTCAGCCCATAAATAGCCGTAATAGGATGCAGAATATTGATTCATTAAATGACCAAATGTACGTAACATATTGTTCCCAGGTGGATTTTCAATCATTGTTATAGATGGACGTAATTCGTCTACTAAGGCTTGTATCTCTTCAACGTTTTTGGGTGGATTAGGACCATGAATACATAAATCTAACCGTGATAAATACATTTGACGTAAACTAGAAAATGCTACATTCACATACTTAGCACTGATCATACTTTCAAGTGTTGCATTTGGTAGTGATTTCCCCGTTTGATAATGCTTAGATAATCGTTCTAATATAGTTGGTTGCCAAACCCAATTTTCTAACATCTGACTGGGTGCCTCAACAAAATCACGTGGACATTTTGCTAATCGTGTTGAATTACCGATACCCTCCGAACATAGTCCGTGCATCTTGAAAGAAAAGGAATAAAACAAGGCAGAGTATTGATTAGTGTGGTTAGTTATAATCGAGCTGCATTATTTTCAGGAATATATATATATATATATATAGAATAAAGTACAGAACTTACGATATGACCAAATTCATGAAAGAAAGTAACAACATTACCATGACGTAACAGACTTGGTCTATCATCAGTCGATGCCGGTAAGTTACAAAGCATGCAATCAACCGCACCTTGATTGACATTGTGTTTCACCAAATGAAAGATAGCTGCATGTCCATATTTGCCTTGTGATTTTATTATATAAGAAGAAGAGTGGGACAGAAACAAAAAAAGAATATCGATGCCAAAAAAAGTACTCTAGTAAATAACTATATTGAATGACGAAACATAATTCAGTTTGATTCAATGCGATACAATTCGTACGTACCTGTTCGGGGATGTAAATCTAAATAAAAATGACCGATATGTTCCTTCGAGGATGTATCTTTTACTTTAAAACAACGTACATCGGTATGCCAACTCCAATATGTTCCTTTTGGTAATTCTGTAAAAGTTAATCCTAACAATTCTTGATATATTGATAATGTTGTTTCAACAACATGATCTAATGGAAAATATTCTTTAATTGATTCAGAATCTACACCATATTTCGTTTTCAATAATAGATTAGTATAGAATGATGTATCCCATGCATTGAGTTTTTCTGTATCGTCGTCGTCGAAATTAATACCAAGTTCTTTACAATGTTCTTTCTTCAATTTGAACAATGTATTGTAATCATCTTTACCTGCCTCCTTGATTTTATTTTCAATATCAATTAAAAATTTATCAACAGTATTATAACTACCACTCATACGCTTTGTACAGATATATTCTGCCCAACTTGGATATCCTAATAACGTAGCAATCTTTTTACGTAATGTAATACCACGTACAACCAATTCTAAATTATTCTTATATGCAATCGATGGACCTTCTCGTGCTTCAATTACTTTACGACGCGTTTCACTAATTTCACATGTTTGTCCGATCGGGATAGTATCAGGATACTTAAGAGTAACAGTACAGCGTTTCTCATTAGTCACACCATCTTCTTCTTCATCATCATCATCTTTTGATACTACTAAACGTTCTTGAATAAAATCATCAGTACATCCTTTTAATTTATTTGGTGAAAAAAATAATTTCGTTTCATCTGTACTTAAATTTTGTGAATATTCACTACATACTTTTGAATCCTCTTCAAGCCACAATTGCAATTGATTCTGATTTTCAGATGATAAAGCTAATCCAGCACGTTCAAAATCTTCTAATACAGCCTTAACAAAATGTTTTTGATATTCATTGAGTTGTTGCTCATCGTCGCCTAGTACCTTAATTGAAAACGCCTTTACACGTTCATATACATCAACACGCATTCTACCCTGTACACGTGATGAAGCAAAATCTTTTCCAGCCTTACTGGCTGCTTCACGTAGTGTTGGATCAGTTGAACAATGTTGTAGGAATTTACATGCAGCAACTTGTGGATTTGTTTTATAATTTGGTTGTGTCATTAATTTTAATATTGTATTATCAAAAGTAACTGAATCTAATGATAATGCAGCAATTGAATCTAAATTATTTTTTGTATCTTTTAATATTTGTTGTGTTCCCGCTTTAATTTCTTCTGGTGTCAAATACCAAACAATAGGAGGAACATCATCATCAGACATGCTGTTGTCATCATCACCCTTCTTCTTCTTCAATGATGCTTTTATGGCAAGTGCGCGTTCAACATCACTTGGAGCACATACCCCACAATAAAATGATTGACGAATGGCGGAGTCATTGTCAGTCGTCGTCAACAGCTGCTTCGTTGTTGTTGTTGTCTCGCCAGAAATAATAGAAGCAGAATAAGCTTGAAAGCAACAAGGACAGAGAGGTTTTGGCATGATAGTTGTTTGTTGTTGGGTGTTGATACCGTTATGTGTTATGTGTTGATGTGTTGATTTTTGTTACAATGTTACAATGATGTTTGGGTTTTCTGTGGCGAACAAGACTCGAATGAGTCCGATTTTTTAGAGGACGACCCTGTTAAAAGGCGAAGCTCCAAGATGAAGATGTCAAAGTGTCAAAGTCAAAATGTCAGATCATTCATTTACAAAGACACACACAGAACAAATAGTTCGGTCGTCAACTTGCTAACATCGTATAAATAACAATCATCACAAATAACAAACAGACCGGAACAGGAACTGTCCAATCATTATTTATTTTCGAGAACGGCCTTTTAAAAAAGCGAAGCTCGTTCCCCAATAAGATCCAAATTCATTTAGTTACTTCTACTGCAACGTCGACTTGCTGACGAGCAGCCGGTTAAAAATCATAACAAATAGGAGCTGGAGATAGGTGTAGAGGTAGACGCCAAGAGAATCTTAACAACAGAAGGAAGCAAAAAGACCGCGTTTTCACCACAATTTTTGTTTTATCATAAACAATTTTGTATCTCCCTCCCTCGAGATAGACTGATATCGTTAAGCAAAGAAGAAGTAGAAGAAGTAGTAGAAGAAGTAGTAGAAGAAGAAGAAGAAAAAGAAAAAAGAGACAGAAGAAAAAGATAACAACAGTCACTTACAGTATGCCGGGTCCCTTAAAACGACAAAGTGCTCTTGGTCGTAGTTCCCGTGGTGCTAATAACATGGATGATGGTCCCGCTAAATATATGATACTCGTGGGCTTGGGATTTGCTGTATTTATATTCTTTTGGATATATCATATCCAAAGCACGAAAACAACGTCTTAAAAAAAGACAAAGACAAAGAAAAGAAAATCAATTTTTACAACAAACTGTACTGTACACAATAATTTATGTTTTCTACTATTATTATTACTATCGTTCAAAATAAATAAATAAACATTTGGATATGCAAACATGCATATACAATACTACCATCAACATCATATGCTTTCGTATCCAGAAAGGTTATTACGAAGACGTCATCGGCAACCTTCCAACCTTCTACCATCAGGGATTGTTTGTGTCAAAATCGTCTACTATTATATGGAAACGATATTTGGTCAAAGAGAAAGAAAGTAGATGATATCGAAAAATATTATGTAATACGATAGTTGGTGTACCATATGAGTCTTTGCTGTCGACAATAATTTGCTATTGTGAGGAAAAGATCCACTACTTTTGAATCAGTGGTCCAATCGTCACCATTATAGCTACACGTAAACTGATGGAAGGAACAAATCAATACAGTACCGTCATAAACTAAAAAAAACTTTCATCGTATAGAATCAATTACGAATATTTTTTTTTTAAATTATAGCTACTGTCCATTTTCAACCTCAATTTGAGATTTTATCATCATCATCATGTTTTGTTATTTGTGTTCCTTCTTCTGCTTCTTCTTCTACTTCTTCAACTTCTTCAACAGCAGTTTAATTTTCAATTCAATTTAGTTTTCTAATCCATTAAATATTTAAGTCCACCATATGTAAGCGGTAAACTATCCTTGGACGGTAACATAATAACTTTGGAATTGTTCGAATCTGCAAATTTTGCTTGTGTTTCAAGGAATCGTAATACAGATAGAAATTGTATTGCACCCTCTACAGCATTTTCTCTTGCTTTACTATCAGTGTTGTCTGGTGTTTGATTTTGATTTTTCATTATAGCATCTGTTATTGCTTCAATTGCTATTTGTAATCCTTCTGCTTCAATCCGTTGTCTATTAGATTCTGCTTCTGCTTTTAATATCGTTGCACGACTCTGTGCTTCTGCGTCACATATAGCAGCCTGTGCTCGACCTTCTGCTTCATTTATAAGGGTTGTACGTTCACCTTCTGATTTTAATATAGCAGATCGTTTTTTACGCTCAGCAGCCATTTGTAATTCCATTGCCTCTTTGATTGTTGGACTGGGTTGTAGATTTTGTAATTCGACTCTTGTTATTTGGATACCCCATCCTTGACAAACTTCATTCAGATCTTTAAGTAGTGCATAATTAATACGATCACGTGATGAAAATGATTCATCTAATGTTAGTTTACCAACTTGCTCACGGAGTTGAGTTAAGCATAAATTCATTATAGCACTATATACATCTTCAACGTTGTACTTAGCACTAATAACATCTTGAATACGCATATAAACAACAGCATCAGCTTTAATCGGTGCATTATCTTTTGTATAACATTGTTGAGGTGGTACATCCAGTACCTGTTCTCTTGTTGTTGCATGAAAACTAACACGTTCAACTAGTGGTAACAATACATGCCATCCTGCATCAAGTCGACGATGGTATTTACCAAATCTTTCCACTAAACATTCATCACCTGTTGTTATAACTCGAACGCATGCAGCACACGTTGCAACACCTAATGCACATCCAGTAACACCAATTCCTGTTTTTACAAATGGTTTTATAATTGACCATTCCTGACTAGTAATTGCATCTACTTTTAGTAAATATGGCTGCTGATTTTGTTGTTGTAATATCAATGATAGTAATGTCAAAATAAGTACAATAAACAAAGGCGTCTTCTTCCACGACGATGACGACGTGAGATGCATCTTTTTCTTCTTTTTTCTTTTCTTTAATTCAATCAAATGCTGATATTAGCAATAACAATCCTTATGTCGTCTTTGTTGGCTTGGTTCGTTTAGAGACCTTGGATAGCAGGAGTTTGGACCAGGATAGCTTGAAGGTGTCGTAATATTTATAATCGTCTAATATAAAATGAATGATGGGTGATGGTTCTTGTGTTTTCGATTGATTGTGAATTTCTGTGACGTTTTGTTGGCGCGCTTTGCTTGGCGTGACTGAATCAATCGAGTGAATCACCGAAAAAGGGTACGATGTAAAAACTATAGACGAAGTATAAAAAGCGCACTCGAATTCTTTTAGAGCCTGCATAATCGTCCACTGATTCGCAATGTTCTTACGACCAAAAGACCCGGCGTCTATATGTGTGAAACCATTCCCCTGATGGAAAGCGTTGAAGGTTCCATTCAAAAGCAGCGTACAGATTGCGCTTTCTATCGGGAAGATTCCGAATTATAGATGTAAATAATATACAGAATATATAGTAAGAGAGACAAATAACATTCGAGGCACCGTTTATCTAATTTATCTTTATCGTTTATTATAGCTCAGAGCTGAATTGGATTGGATTCATTCAGCATTTATTTAATCTTTTATGATCGTCCAAGCCAGGATTGTAACAATACTCCTGATATGCATCTCGTTTCTTATCATATGGTACCAATGCATTAGCAGGAGAAACACCAGGCATACAGATAATTTCTATTCTTCCATTCTCAAACCCATTTGTCTTTTTTGACCACTTCTTGAAGAATGCATTTTGAGATAAATCATTTCTTCCTGGCATTAATTCACCAGATAACCACCAATCCTTAAAATATTTATTAAAGAACGTACATTGCTTCGAACCGTTTGCCATAATTATTCTTTTGATTGTTGGATGCTCCTGACAGAATTCACGTATAGAATTTGGTTGTTCCATTTTAATATCATTATCTAATGATCCTTTTCGTTCACATGATCCTAATAAATCCCACATTGCAAAACCATTCGATACCATAACTTGTACTTGTTCGTCATAAGGGATAACTTTATCCTGTCCATGTACTAAATGAGTGGTAAGCTTATATGGTAAACCCGAAGATGATGATATACCAGATGCACGACGAAAGCCTAAGCAATCTCCTGCCATCCACCAAAATGCATTCGTGGGAAAACCAAAATATTGAACTTTTTCAAGAGAAACAATAGATGGATGTGTACCAAGAAATAAGGTATGTATTTTAATATTGCTTTCAGGATGGAATGTACCATGCCACATTGGTTCAAAGGATTGAGTCCGTTGTATATCGGAAGTTGCATTACTACAATTTTGTTTCATTTTATCGTTATTATTTCTTGCCTCATTTTTCACACTGACTTTTACGTCGTCATCAGCAGTTGTTGTTGAGAGCACATCATCAAAAGGAATTTCTTCTTTCTTCACTCGAACAGCGGCAAAATCATTGTCACCGTCGTCTTTCTTTGCTGAAAAATAACGTGAATTTATGCTATCAGGTGCAATTCTTGCAGAAGTAGTTCCAGTGGAAAATGCAGCAACTTGACCACCATTGCTGTAGATCGAAATCAGAATCGGAATCGGACTATTCGTTTTCAAGACAGCCGCTGCTGCAGTAAGGCATGTTAATTTCCTGGAAAACTTCGAGCTCGTCGTTTTCGCTGCTGCGCCAGATATTTTCATACTAGTTCTAGTTTGAACCATGATTGATGTTTGTTAGTTGTTCTGTGTATGTAAGGGAGGATATCCAACATTGTTGAAAGTTGTGATGTCGTATGTCGTGATATTGTGGTTGTGAGATTTTTTTTGGTGTTGTGATTTTCATTTTTTTGTCGCGCTTTTTCTGCGCTAGAATAATTAAAGGTCTATTTCAGTCACAAATCTGAAATGTATTGCGCTGCTACTGCAACAATATCAACAGCATTGCTGTTTATGTACACATAATATATTTGTTGTAGTGGTTATCTTTGATTTTATCTACATATATATTTGTTTCTAGCTTCTATTGATGTTTTATGAACTACAGTAACAAATCCAATTCCACTGCGGTTCTCTGATATTGGTAAACTTCCAATTGTTACACCATTAGAAAAGTTATTGGGTCGCAAATTTTCACTTTTGTTGCAATTGAACTTGAAAATCAGAGCTCCCATTTTTTGCCATGTCTTTCGCTACTAGTGGTAAAGATGAGAACACACACCATTGCTTTGTGATGTTGGAGCTACCATTGTTGGTTGACCTTTATAAGAGGATAAAAAGAGTGCAGTGAAGAGGTGTCTGATTTCAGAAAGAGGACTTATAACTGGAAATGCTAACTAATACTAGCACTAGCGCTTAATAGATGTTTCCATTTGATTGACTCAAGTAGTTCAATTTTTCATTAGGCAGAAGATGTAGTAAGTAAGTTGCTCAAACTTAGACCTACAACACCTACCACCATGGCCAATATGAGTCATTTGTAAGTTAGTTGGATGCATTTTGTTGTTGTTGAAAAAAAATGATGAGGGTGGAAGTTCACATTGAGTGGGTGTCTCTCGATGATTTGAACCCTTGTACCAAATTTCTGTTAGAAAATGGAGAGTGGAAGTAGTAGTAGTTAAGCAAGCTCACTGTCAGTGCTGAAGTAAGACTACTATTAGTAGTATTGATAATCCTATTACGATGGTGTGTGAAGTGCCCCCCCCCCCTAATAATCCTCAATTACAGCAATAGTAAAGCTTGTGTACTGATACTTCCTTACTTTGTCAGGATGACTCCATACCATTGTATCACATTATTATTATTTATCTCATTTACTATTTCTATTTTGTGAACCCTTGTTCTGTTGATGATTAATTTACAGGGTCATTCTGCCAGCTTGAAGCTAGCTAGTCGTGCCTAATAATGTTATCGCGCAAAGTACAGCACAACTGATTAGCGACGGTAGGACCTAGTATACATACTGTACCTCGACTACTAGTTGACTTAACATGTTAAGACTCCTGCCAAAATTCGATAAAATGCATGTGTGTCCTCTGCTAACGACGGAGGCCAGTGCGGCCCCAGTCACATAGACTCATAAAGAAAAATAGAAAAAGCATCGACAGTAAATCAACATCAAATAAATACTACTGCGCCGTCGGCCCAAGAACAACAACAAACAAACA
>Ga0115007_10003159_pt1 | contig 10043 bp, 10 predicted proteins | sample ArcOceMetagenome_2_FD_87166 | JGI IMG/M metagenome (GOLD analysis project Ga0115007, IMG submission 87166) | Marine eukaryotic phytoplankton communities from Arctic Ocean - Arctic Ocean ARC135M Metagenome | ecosystem: Environmental > Aquatic > Marine > Oceanic | place: Arctic Ocean | collected...
CTGGAGCTGATGGCGAGCGCGGCGGGGCTCGAAGGCGAGGTGCGCGGCACGAAGGTGGCGCTGCGCGAGTGCTCGCGGCTCATCGACGTGGCGCAGCCGCTGGCGGGCGCGTGGCTGCAGGCCCCCATCCATCCCGGGCCCCAACCAGTTCAGGCTGCGCTCGACGCTGTACTTATCGCTCTGCACGGCACGGCTCTGGTTTAGATAGATAAGATTTCTTATCTCTATCTCGCTCTGCAAATCCACCGGGAGGGTATTCAGCCACACCACACGCGACAACCAACTTCGCGACGCCGCGCGGCACTCGTGATGCCAGCCAAGCCGCAGACGATCAACGCCTACAAGGTTGCGCTCTTGACCAAGCCGCAGACGATCAACGACTACAAGGTTGCGCTCTTGAAGCTCAGGGTCGGCCTCCCACCGAAGAACGCCAAGCTTGAGGAGTACGAGAAACGGTGGATCGAGGCAACCGCCGCCGCTCCACCCGGAGTAAGGAAGCCTGCCCTGCCTGCCATGCAGACCCGCGCCTGGTGGCTGGGAGCCCCAGCCTTCGTCGCGCTGCTTGCGGTGCGCTCACTCGCGGCGGCGACCGCGCCAATCATGGACTGTGATGAGACGTTCAACTACTGGGAGCCGCTCTCCTACCTGCTGCGCGGCACCGGCATGCAGACCTGGGAGTACTCGCCTGAGTTCGCGCTCCGCTCCTGGGTGTATATCGAGGTGCACGCGCTCGTGCTCCGGTTGCTCCCCGCCACGCTCCTCTCCGGCGCCAATCCCTTCTTCGCGCTGCGCCAAGCCCTCGCCATCCTCTGCGCGCTCTCAGAGACGCTCTTCTGCCGCGCCGTCGCCCGGCGCTTCGGCGTGCGGCCGGCCACGCTGGTACTCGTCTTCTCGGGCGCGAGCAGCGGCATGTTCCACGCGGGCGTCGCCCTCCTGCCGAGCACGACGTGTATGTACTGCGTGCTGCTCGGCTACGCAGCGTGGCTCTCAGGCCGGCACAGGCTGGGTCTCATGGCGGGCTGCCTGGCCGTGCTGCTGGCGTGGCCCTTCGTCGCACCCATGTTCGTGCCGATGGGGCTGCACGCGCTCGCCGTGCTAGGCGCCGCCTCCGTCGCCCTGTGCGCCGTGGGTGGCCTGCTCTCCTTTGGCCTGCTGCCGGCACTGCTCGACGGATACCTCTACTACGGCGCCGGCAGGTACGAACCTCAACCCTAGCCCCCAACTCCAACCCCAACCCCTGGCCCCAACCCCTAACCGCAGCTCCTGCTCCTAACCCCTCACCCATAATTCCAACCCCCTAGGCCAGTCTCCGCGGTGGCCAACCTACTGCTGTACAATGTGCTGGGCGGCGGCGGCAGTGAGGGCGAGGGCGCAAACCTCTACGGCGTCGAGGACTATACCTTCTACGTGCGCAACCTGCTGCTCAACCTCAACCTCGTCGCGCTGCTGGGCCTCGGCAGCGGGCCGCTGCTCGCGCTGCTGCTGCCGCTGCTGCCCCCCGCACAGCGCGCGGCGCGGGGCGGCTACACCCACCAGCTGCTCGCCGTGTCGGGCATGTACCTGGCCTTCGGAGTCTTCCAGAGCATGGACCACAAGGAGGAGCGCTTCCTCACGATGCTCTACCCCACGCTCTGCCTCGGCGCCGCCCTCGCCCTCGACGCCGCGCTCAGCGTGCTGTCGGACGGCGTCGCGGCGGCGGCGGGGCACCGCGCGCCGCGCCGCGCGCTGGCGGCGGCGGCGCGCGGCGGCGTCGCGCTCTTCGTCGCGCTCTTCGTCGCGCTCTCCGCCTCGCGCAGCCTCGCCCTCGTGCGCCACTACGGCGCCCCCCTCCAGGTCTGGTCCGCCCTGCCTACCTACTCTGCTCCGCCCGCGGCCACGGCCTCGCTTCAAGGCAGCCTCCCCGCCATGTCCGCCTGCGTGGGCAAGGAGTGGTACCGCTTCCCCTCCTCCTTCTTCCTGCCGCCTGGCGCGGGCCCGCTGCTCTGGCTGCGCGCGGGCTTCGGCGGCCAGCTGCCGCAGCCCTTCGCCGAGTGGCCGCGGGGCCTCTCCGCCCTCCCCGCGCACATGAACGACCGCAACCGCGACGAGCCCAGCCGCTACTCGGAGCTCGACCGGTGCGACGTCGTCGTCGACGTCGAACTGCGCTCGCAGGCGGAGCCCAGTGCGGTGGCCGACGCGGCGACGTGGGAGCGCGTGCACTGCGCGCCCTTCCTGGACGCGGCCGCGTCGACCAGCACGCTCGCCCGCGCCTTCTACATCCCCGGCTACTCGGACAAGCGTAACGTCTTTGCGGAGTACTGCGTGGTGGCGCGCCGATCGTAGCAAGCGTACACGTCCGCGTCCCTCCCCCCCCCACCGCCAGAGCTCGCGCGGCTTCGGATAACGCCGGCGGCGCATGCCGGGCTCTAGCCACCGCCGCGCCGCTATCGCGTTCGACATCGACGGCGTCTTTAAGTATGGAAGGGAGTGGGCCGAGGCCGGGCTTAGCTCTCTGCGGAAGGCGTCGGAGGCCAAGATCCCCTACGTGTTTGTCACCAACGGTGGCGGCGGCCTGACGGAGGAGGTGTACGGCGCGCACCTGAAGGAGAAGGTGCTGGCGGCTGGCGGCGGGAGCAGCGGCGATATCGAGCTGCCCTCAGCGGAGCGCATGATCCTTTCGTACACGCCGTGGGAGTCGCAGCTCGTGCCCGGCCTGGTCGACAAGCGAGTGCTCCTCGTGGGTGACCCGGCCGAGAAGGTCAAGGAGGTGGCGGCGACCTACGGCCTCAAGCACGCGGTACACTACTCGGACTACGCCAAGGCGCACCCGTCGATCAACCCGTTCCGCGTCGCCCGCGAGGCGGGCACCTCGCACACCGCCGTCGCCAACACCACCGTCGTCAAGATGGCTGCGAAGCCTGCGGCCAAGGACGCCGCCGAAGAGCCGTTCGCGGCCATCCTGGTGATGTGCGACCCGTACGAGTGGTACGAGGCGCTGCAGATCTCGATCGACGTGCTCTGCTCGCCCACGCCGCTCTCGCTCGAGTTCGACCCCACCGCCGCACCGATGCCCATCCACTTTTCCAACCCGGACTTTTTATCCAAGTTCGAGCACCCCTTCCCGCGCTTTGCACAGGTGCGCGCCCGCCTGCGTGCGGCGCGCGTGCGGCGTGCATGCATGCGTGCGTGCAGCCTGCAGCCTGCAGCCTGCATGTGCAGCCTGCATTCGGTGTGTAGGCCGCGTGCGGCAGCGCGCATGCAGTGATCAAGCGTGCACGCGGCGGCGCACACGCAGCGTGCATGCAGCGTGCGTGCAGCGTGCGTGCACTGCACCGGCAGTGCACACGCGGCCATCCGAGCGGGGCCTCCCATGCATATTGATGCGCAGGGGGCCTTCAAGGTGGCTCTCATGGCGCTGTACAAGGCGCGGCTGCGTGCGCTGCGTGTGCCCGAGGAGGGCATCAGCGAGCGGATCGGCTCCTCGCTCCGCCAGTGGGGCAAGCCCACCGCCTCGAGCCGCCTAGGGCCACGGCCTCCCATGCCTCTACGACCTCGTTACAGCCTCTATGCCCCATTCTTACAGGCAAGCCCACCCCCGGCACCTACCGCTTTGTCGAGGAGCGGCTTCGCTCTCTCGCACCAGACGACGGCGCGCCACCCACCGCGGAGACGCAGTGGTGCTTCTACATGGTGGGCGACAACCCGACCTCGGACATGGAGGGCGTGCGTCGCGCCAACATCCACCACATGGGCTCGACCACGCAGTGGCGCGGCGTGCTCGTGCGCACGGGCGTGTACAAGGAGGGCGACGAGACCAACGGCGCGCACGTTGTCGTCGACGGCATCGAGCAGGCGGTCGAGTGGATCCTTGAGCAGGAGGGCGGCGCACAGCTTCCGCCCGCCAAGAAGCCGCGAGCCTGAGCGCGAGCGTGGCGGCCGGCGCCTCGAAGCGGCGCTCGGGATGCGCTGCCTGAACCGACCCACGCCGAGTTGTTCGCTCGTGGCTCTCTTGGGAGCCCGGCGGCGAGGGTGTAGTGGCAACCATGATAGTTTATATTCGTGTTACCGTGCGCATCGCTCGTGTCGCGTGTCTCGTCACGTCGTCACGCTGCACACACCACGTGTGGCCGCGCCGTGGCCGTCATAAGACATAACTCTTAGCTCCATCTGAGCTCCATATCTCTCGGCCGCCGCGGGTGGCTCCGCCGGTCGCTACGGTACACGGTAATCGCGAACCGTCTCCGGACTCCGCGCGAACTCCCCCCGCGTGGAACAGCGGCCCTCCTAGTCCTATGTAACGAGAGCGAGAGAAGAAATGAGAATAGAAGAATAGGTTTCGTATACTACACGACACGTATGCTACGCAATGCCGCGATGCTGGGCCCCTCGCACCCAACACAAATGCACGGTGTACACGGCGATGATGAAATGCCCCTATAAACCTAGGGAGTCGGCCCGGTGGCGAGAGGAGAGAGAGATTTTATCTTATCTGATCTAAATCCCGGTGGCGCTGCTGACTGCAGTACGTGACCGGCGGCGGGCCTTGCCTTGCACCCCCCGAAGGGGAACTACAAGGCCTTGCAGCTCCGCCTGACTGGCGCGGCGAAATACGCGTGGGGCGCACGACCGAGCATGCACGTTGAGCACAAAGATCGAGAGTGGACTTCCTGGAGAGGCGCCGCCGGGTTAGGCGGAGCTCGCCATGCCTTATCTTATCTTATCTCTCTTCTTCTCTTCTCTTCAGATAAGATATAGATCGAAGATGGTTGGTCGGACACCGAGCCCGTGCCGCGCGGCCAGTGAGCAGCCGCCGCGGGAATCGGCCACTAGGTGCAGATTGTGTTAACACGTGTTTAGGGCCCTCAGTGAACAGAAACAAGCAAGTGAACACGTGTTCATACACTAGGCCTCCAGCAAGCACGCATCCCTGGTTAGTTAGGGTCTTTCTTATCTGACTGATCTTATCTTCTGGCCCGTACCCCAGACTCTCCTCGGGCAAAAAATATGGGACCAGACCAGAGTATGGGACCCGGGGGATTCCAGCCAGGGTGATGTGCGTTCTTCCCCGATGGCATACCCAGCGGTGCGGGCGCTGCCCAAACTCCCGCTACTTCTACGGCCAGACAGAGACAGACGCGGACTACCTCTTCGACGCCGACTACGTGTTCCGGCAGAACATGACCCAGGGCAGCGGCACTGGCTCTGCACTGACAGGGGTGATAGATCAGGGGCGGGGATCCAAAGTGGGGTGTTGATGCGAGGCGATGACTAAGTGAGGGGGGTTGAGGGACCTGGCGGAAAATGACGTACTAATACGCAAAATCGTGTACAGCCAACTGCGAGCGATTCTTCGGATTCGCTATTTTTCATACGTAAAATGAGGTGTGAAGGTGCGCATTTTGGTGTGATTTTTTCTAAAGCACCGCTACGCGGCGGCAGGCGCTACGCGCCATGCACGCCTGCTCAAGATCGAGCCGCGGTGTGGCGAAACAATGGGTTCGAACCCCCATTTTTGGGCGATTTTGGATTTTGTTGGCCCTCGGAAAAAGGCGCATGTTTCCACGCACGCACTCAACATGGCCGTTGTCCAAGACTCCATTTGTGCTGTGTGGTGTCTCCCCCTCGCGCCATACAGACAGGCTACAGACAGGCGAGGAACGAAAACATCAGACAGGAAACAGCTGGATTCTGGCGATTGGGGTTGTAGAATGACGCGCCTATTTTCTCATGAAACTGGCCTCTAGACCCCTTAAACCCCGCAAACTTTCCGCTGCGCGGGCCTTGAGATTTGGAGGAATGGGTTTTTTTAATAAGGAAGACTCGACACGCAAGGGATACTGTGCAAGTGAGATTTCTCCTCGGCACCAACGATCGCGGCAAGGACACCGTTTTTTTTTTGTTGCGGTGCCCATCCGCGATGAACCATGTCCTTCGTCAATCTCGCGCATTTTCACTGTAACGGAGCTCAGAAATAAAGGCACCTTGCTCGTCTCCGTGCTGATTTCAGGAAGGCACGACGTCTCCGTGCTGATTCAGCGCTGCCATGCTGCTCCTCTCTATGCCCTCCGTGCTCGGCTGGAACGACTGCTCCTTCCCCGAAGTCGGCTACTTCGCGCTTGACGAGGGCGTCGGCATTTCTTACTCTTATGCGCTGGCTGCGATGAACGGGAACATGTACTCAGGCGGATACTCAAAGGGCAACTTTGCATTCGTCGGAGTAACGGACGGTGCCGACGTGGACCCCGTGCCCAGTGCCACACTTTGGGGCGACACGACGTCGGACGTCCAGGTGCACCAATCATACCCAGTGTATCTGGCTGTCGTTCTATCCACCGCTCATCGCTCGCTTGCCGCCTTTTTTTGCAGAATCTCTACGTCGCCGAGGTGGATTCGGTCGGATCCATGACGAAGGGATGGCATTTCAAGGGGTCGGCGATCCAGGTCGGCCAGATCGGCCACGGGAGGCAGACCAACTCGATCGATTCGCACTCGGGGATGCACGCCATGCTGGACAAGGCTCACATCGCCGTCAAGGGCGGCTTCCGGCAGCTCCTGACGCTGCCGGACGGCACGCAGTGGTCAAGCGCCGGCCGGGCAAACACCAATGACCAGGTCCCCTTTGTGATGAAGATCGACGTTTCGTCGACCCAGGGCATTGGCTTGGGAACGACGGGATGGGCAAAGCTGATGGACATAAACCATGCTGGAGGCGCCTCTGTCTGGTCAGTTGACGGCGACGCAAACGGCAACATGATCGTTTCATACGAGGGCTGCTCCGGCTACAACGAGTCGGCAAGCGAACAAACAGGCTGCATCAATTACCTCACGAAGCTCTTGGACACCGACGGCTCGGAGGTCTGGAAAAACCCTATCCCCGTGGGGCTCTCATCATGCCGTGTCGTCACCGGCGGCTCCTTCTTCTGTGGCTGGACGATGACCTCGGGCACCGTTGATTTCGGCAACAGCGTCACCGTTGCGAGCGTCGCGTCCACCGTGGGCATCGTCAAGTTTAACAACGACGGCGTTGCCCAGTGGGCCAAGTCGACGGCCAGCACGTGCGCACGCGCACTGCCACACTGACATGCGCGCGGCGCTGTCACTATACCGCCCGCCATGGTGGTCTCCAAGCATGGCTTGACTACACATGCCCCGCGCCTGATTGTGCAGGAGCTTCGGGGACCTGGCCATCTCGAACGACGGCATGTTGCTCGCTGTAATAGGCAACGGGGCACGAGGGCAACCTGCACAGGTGGCGCGCATCGACACATCGAGCGGCAACGAGGGCACTGTCCTCTGGACGGACCCCGGCGGCGTCGGCACGCACGGGTTTCGCGGCGTCGAGGTGACGAACGACGGCACTGAGGTGATCGTCTTTGGTCAGGTGGTTGGCACGGAGACGCTCTCGGACACCAGCGGCCGCACCACGACGCTGCGCTCGCGCGGCTCGTATGAGGTCTACGTGGCCGCCTACGACGCGTCGGACGGCACGGGCAAGTACGCGATGGACGGTGGCGGCACAGGCATGGAGTACTTCTTCGCAATGGCCAGCGACCCCGACACGAAGGATGTGTACGTGGGCGGCACCTCACGGTTCGTACAGAGTATCGAGTGCGCCCCTTGTGGTTCGCCGCATCCCGCGCCTCACATGCGCGCGCACCACCGCGCCATTCGCTACGCAGGTCGGAGCACATCACGTGGGGCGACGTGAAGCGCAAGAACGTCATGTACAACGGCGAACCGGGCCAGAACAACCCGGACACCTCGAGCGCGGTCGGCTCGAGCAAGGCCTTCACGGTCAAGATCAAGTCGACGACGGCGCTGCCGAGCTGCCTCAACACGTGCAACCCCGCTTTCCCGCTGGTGGCCTCCGACGTCAAGACGGGCTTTTGCTACATCGACCGCCACTGCTACGCCGACGGCAACGCAGCGCCGTACGCCGGAGACGAGTGCCGCAAGTGCGATGCCTCTGCGACCCCTCTATCGTGGAGCGACCCCGTCACCACCTCCTTCTGCTTCATCGGCGACAAGTGCGTCGCGGAGGGCGCGCACGCGCAAGTGGGGTACTCGTGCATGGGTCGGTATGGACCCAGCACTTGCTATCGGGACGACCCGTGCTCGAAGTGCATCCCGTCCGCCAGCGGCACTGCTTACTCGCCCGTCGCCGAAAACGGCTGCATGGTGAGCACGACGCACGCAGTAGCCCAGCGCCCCCGTCGCCCCGATACGATGAGCTTTGCTGCGATGAGTTGTGCTGCGCTTGCTGTGCGCAGTTGGACATGGCCACGTTCACCGCGGCTTGCTACGACGACCAAGGGAATATGACCATGACCGAGGCGGACAAGGTCCAGCTAATGGCGGACAAGACCTCGATGACGACGACTATGGCGACTAGGGACGCCACGATTACCACGCATGCCGCAACCATTAAGGATCTGGAGACATCCAAGATCCAACTGACGGCGGACCTGGCAACGGCCAAGGCTGACAACGACGGCGAGAAGATGCCGACGTGGGCCATCGCGATCATCATCGTCATTGGCGCGATGTTTCTCCTGGTGTTGGTGATCCTGGGCGTCGTCGTGTCGCGGTGAGCGAGCGCCCCGCCCCCGCACACCCTGCGCACACGCTGCGCTCTCGTCAGCACAAAGGGTGCGTGGCTTGTTCTGTGACTTGCCTTTGCTTGCGTTCCGTGCCGCAGGGAGCAGCAAGGCAAGCCGGTCTTCGTGCCATCCGCGACGAAGAAGAGCGTTGGCGCCGCCTGATAAGGTCTGAACCTGTCTCGATGCAGCTCCGCTTCTCGCTGGACGAGTTTCCGCGAGATTCGGTGCCACGGCACGAGACGTCAGAGAAGGCGCAAAGAATAGTGCATAGTCGCGCGCTTCACTCGTTGAAGCGCCCGACTCGCGCATATCGGCAAATACGAAAACTGCATGCGTAGGACGAAAAAAGACGAAGCTGCTTGAGTCGGGGATCTGACATGTTTAGTCAGTGAGAGATTAAAGACAACAGCCATTTTTTGCAAGGATGGTGGTCGCGCGAGGCTCTCTACTATAGTACTATTTTTCATGAATTCGATTCATGAGTTTTGAGCTGACAAGCGCAAGGGTGCGATTTACCACCTTGAGTTGACAGCCCCGGCCAACTCAAGCCTTGAGTTGGCTGCAGGCAGCTGTGAGCTGATCACAACTCCAACTCATGAGTCAGCACTGATTCAACATTCATGACGAGGCTTGCCATGCATTCTCTACTCTCAATTAAGAAATATGTGTGCGTACGGCTTTATACGGTCGTAAACGGTAAATAAAGCCGTAAGGTACCAAACGGCTTTAAATAAAGCCGTCCCAAGGTACCAAACGCAAACCAAGATAGAGCAAGATCCAGTTTATTTAGTTATACCCTTACCGCGTAGTCGCGTTAGTCGGTAATGTCGCGCGTCGCGGTTCGGAGTTGCGTAGACCCCCCCCCGGCGCCAGGAGCTCCACAGCGCACAGACGCGGAGAAATATTATCACTTTATAAATGAATTGCCGATGAATAACACACGTACTAATTCAGGGCTTACGCGCCAGGCCGGGCGGGTCGACTGGCACGCCGTCAGCCCGGCCAAGCGTCGCCGCCACGGTCGATGCGCCCTGCTCGGTGGCACTTAAGTCGGGCGGCACGCCAACGGGATTCGAGAGCAGCCACGCATGACGAGAGTACGCACATGCAACGGCCTCGTCAGCCTGCCCCTCGGCCACCACGCTGTCGGTGGCGATCGGGAGTCTCTCGAGCGGTGAGTCGCCGTCTCTGTCGCCACCAAGGTCACGGCCAACCTCATTCACCGCCACCGCCGCCGCAGCCGCAGCTGCTGCCGCCACCGCCGCCTTGGCGTCTTCCGCCTTGGCGTCTGCCGTCTGCTCTGGCGTCTTCAGCGTGTCGATGGTGGAGGTGCTCGTCGCCAGCAGCCCCTCCGGCTCGACAGTCAACCGCGACGCGCTACGCTGTGCTGCCACCTGCGGCACCTCGGCCTCCTCGGGCGCCAGCCTCTGCTCCTCCTGCTGCTGCTCCTCCTCCTCCTCCTCC
>Ga0115007_10003164_pt1 | contig 10036 bp, 5 predicted proteins | sample ArcOceMetagenome_2_FD_87166 | JGI IMG/M metagenome (GOLD analysis project Ga0115007, IMG submission 87166) | Marine eukaryotic phytoplankton communities from Arctic Ocean - Arctic Ocean ARC135M Metagenome | ecosystem: Environmental > Aquatic > Marine > Oceanic | place: Arctic Ocean | collected...
AGGGAAGTGCCGCGTTGGTTACGACGAAATTTTAATATTCCTGACTGGTGTTAGTTTAGTTACATCTACAGCTCTCCCAGCCACACCACACCTGCTGTTTTAGTAGAGTGGTAGGTACCGTAGGTTCGTAGAAACATTTGTTTGACTCAAAGTGTCCTACAAGAATTTGTGCGACATGGTCCCCCGAAGTGACTAGATAACAGATACAAAAAACCGTCTGGACCTCCCGCTCCCCACCGCACCCTTGGCACCCCTCATTAACATGCTCTTCCCCATCGCCATCGCCACGGCATTATTGGCCTTGGCCACGACAAGAATCGAAGCCTTTTCCAACACCCACCTCCATACGCACATGGTGCATGCTGGTCCTCGCTCCAGAATTCACAATCTTCTGACCAATGGATCGTCCCTTCCCGCCGGAGGGGCGGTCTGGCCCACGGCTATCTACTGGACCACGGTGCAAGTCGGTACACCCCCGGTTGATTTCCCCGTCTGCATCGACAGTGGCAGTGGCGATCTCGACATCTCTGGCAAGGGTTGCGACAATTGTCCGACCCAAAGCCCCAACAAAGCTTACGACCCGTCGGCTTCTTCGACCGCTAAGAAACAATTTTTCCCGTTTTCCAATTCCTACCAAACGTGTGATCTCACTGATCCGACAGCAGTGTGCACCATTTCAGGTCCAACCTACACGGACGCGGTGAGTCTGGCCGGGTACGGCCCTGTCACTGTCAAATTGGGTGATATCCAAAAACAAACCAGTAATTTCGACCAGTTCAAAGAGATTGGCGGAGTGATGGGGTTCACGCAAGGTGGGTCGGAAGACGTGTTTGCTCAATTGGTTGCGGGCGGCAAATGTGACAACATTTGGGCCATGTGCATGCACCAAGGCACAAAATCAAACGGCACCATAACCATAGGTGGCGCCGATCCGCGTTTGTCGAACGGCACAATTCATTACGTCAAAGACGTAGGACGGGGGTTTCATTCGGTGCAGGTCGTGTCTTTGACGCTGGGGGGCAGTGGTGGAAGCAGCAGTCCAACCATTCAAGTCAACGAAGCCGCAATCTTGGACACGGGCACGAACATATTGTTGGCACCGACAAAAGTGATGAAAGCACTTCAGTCCGCCATGTGTGCCGACAGCAGTTTAACGTCCTGCAATGAGCTTTGGTCAATGAAATGCGTCAGCCTCAGCGACTCTACATTGCTGTCGTACCCCGACGTGACCATGAATTTGGACGGCGTGGATTTAATCATGACGAGTCGTGACTATTTGTTAAAAGGTAGTCCACTTGCTGCTTCACCCGATCAGTATTGTTTGGGCATTCGTGACGGAGGGAGTGCTGGCGGTTCTGGTTTCATTATTGGAGACACTACAATGCGCAACTATTACCTTGTGTTTGATCTTGAAGGGAAAAAAATTGGATGGGGGAATGTCAACAAAAACACGTGTGGTTCGTTGTAAAAAAATGTGTTGGTCAGTGATTGATTGCAGCAGCCGCTTAAACATTCATACATAGATACATACCGGTGTGTACATGCTAAAATCACCTTTTTTTCAAAAAAACGTAAATTATGTTTCAACACACACCCAACAGACGAGCATCCTCGGACTTGCCTTCCTCACACTCGTCGTCGTCATCTTCCTCCTCTATTGCATCCAGGTTTACCTGTACCACATCATTTTTCTTTTCCTCGTGACCATTTCCCAATTTATTTCCTTGACTGCCCCAATTGTACCCCTTTTCTGGGTCGTCGGCGTCGGCGGTACCTGTACTGGTACGACCCCCACTGCTGCTGTTGCTGTTGCTTCCGTCGGTGCCACCGCTTCCCGATGAAAACGAAAAAGACCATGGACATTCTCTGTTCCTACCACTACGACTACTACCCACTGCCACTTCCGGACAACGAACAAAATTCGAAAGTCGATTGGCAAACGAAAGACAACCATTGTCTTCTGCTCGCACAACCCAACTTTGTGGGGGCAACAGGCAATACAACAAACCTTTCACCTGCATGAGCCCAACCACTAGGCCAGACACATGCCCCAGGAAACTAACGTTTGGCATTAAGATTTGCAACATTAAGATGAGCAACAACGGGTAATACTTGGTGGGTACATTGAACAATCCATAAAAGGAACGGGTCGGTGCGGCTTGGGGCAAAAGACTTTCAATGCTGGCATACGCGAACAGGACACCCGAGTACCCAACAGCACTGTACAACATCCACGTCTGATCATTGAACAATGTAAAAAAGAGAGCACATACAGCGACATAAAAGACACTGGCGACGACAGCTACAACGAAGGACAACGAGAGAAAACGAACTGTGCCTATCCTGTTTTCCAAAGAACTGCCCAAGCTGAACAAAGCCAACATGTTGAACAAGATGTGAAAGAAGGACGCGTGGTAGAACGAAGAAGAGAGCAACCGATAAATTTGCAAATGCGGGGGCACAATCAACAGTGGCAGGAGAGACACGTCGTTCAAAGATATGAAAGGATTTGTGAGAAAGAGAAAAACGCAAGTCGCGGCCAATGTGCAAGTTCCCAGTGGGGGGGGTGACATGGCGGCCATCAGGTATCTTGTTCTTGTCGCAAGACTAACACCAAGCCGTCAGCCGGTTAATTGAAATAGTATAGATCCACCCGGTAGCCAGGACCGACCACTGTAAGTTCAAAATCGCAACAGTGCAGTGGTACACCAACACCTCCGTCCAAACTGACGATGGTTTTTGACACAAGTGGGTTTTGATGAACTAAACGAAGACCGAACATTTACCCCTTTCTGAGAACATGATTGAGAAATGAAAACTTAACAGCCTGTGATTTCACTACTACTGCGATTCACAGCAATGTAAATGATCTGAATTGATTGCCCAACACCATTTAAACATGAGCGCTGCCGCCCTCATCTCCGCTGGAGATCCATTTACCACTGCATTTGGTGTCGGCGTAGTCACCACCATTGGTGTCGTCCAACAAAAGACACTGACTGTCGGCCATCCAACATGTGTGTGTTCCATTCGACTCCCTTGGTGCGTTGTGTACCAACACGTCAACCCTGAACTCTTAACACCGAGCGTGCACCAACTCGGGCAAGAGCTCAATCGCAGACGACCCATCGTTTCCAAAATCAAAACGCATGTCAAAAACTTGGGACACATTCCCACACTGTTTCGAAAAGATACATACAGAGTTCTGCTCCAAGTCCCTCGAAGCAAACCAGGGCAAGGGAGCATATCCCTCGAAGCCACCAAAATTTTGGACAAAGAATTGATCAACCAACGAGTAATCCGTGCAGATGTTCTTCGAACTCGTACCCAAGACAGCTTGTTTCGACAAGAACAGACCCGGCATGAATTGGAAATTTTATTAACTTACTATTGCAAGCGGAAAGGTTGCATGTATCGTCAGGGTTTGAATGAAGTCTTGGCTCCTTTTGTCTATGTTGTACCGTCGTCAACTGAATTGAACCTTCGTTTTGAATTGTTCGACGCCTTTTCATCTAAATTTCTCCCCAACTTATTTTTACAAGAAGAATTTACAACATTGCAGTTATGTCATGTCTTGTTTTCATCATTGCTTCGCCACCACGACATTTTTCTTTATGAACATTTCATGGAAAGTGATTTGACACCCGAACTGTACTCGACCCCATGGTTCTTAACGTACTTTGCGGCAAAACTGAGCATTCAACATGAGATCTTGTTGTTGTGGGACTACGTATTGATGTTATCCAGAAAAGAGCACCTCTCCTACATTTATTTTTTTGGTTTGGCAGCATTGCTCACCAATCGAGACATTTTATTGTCGGCCGCAAATTTTGATCTACCACACACAGTTGTCAATTTAAAGATCAACAACATCAACCAAGTATTAAAGTATGCGACTTGGTTGCAGCACAATACCCCTCGTTATTTCACAGAATTGGTTGAAATGATCACACTGACACCGGAAAAGGACTTGCACTGGGTGTCGTCGAATATATTTGGGACCGAGGCCGAGAGTACCAAGGAAGTCGACAACAATCAAGTGGTGGAAAAATTGGATCATTCATTGAATCTGGTGGTGATGCCAATTTTTAGCAAAGATATATATTCCTATTTCACTGCCTCGGACAATTCAAACACGTTGAAGTATTACTTTTTAGATGTTCGAACATTTTTCAATTATCACCGTGTGGGTCACTTTCCCAATTCTTTCCATATTGATCCGACTGTATTCAATGGAAAGTGTGACGTGACATTGGAATGGGTTCGGCGTGAATTAGAAATATTTAAATCCATGAGTAGTCTTGACCTTTCTCTCGGCAAGAAAACCACTGGTGTGTGTTGTTTGTGTGTGATTGGATCGCATTCGGATCATACAATCCACGATGCCCAACAGTTAATCAAATGGCTGGCCTCGATGCGATTCAATCGGCTTGCTATGTATATTGATTTTGATGAATTAATAAACAACGATACTTATGCAGCATTTAATAGCACGTATTTAATCAAAAGTAGTACAGAGGACGAAGCCTTTGCTTTGAATACCATGTCTGAATCAATCCAGGCATGGAAGCACGCAATGGAACCCGAAGAAATGAGAGCACCACCAGTCCCAACAAAAGAATCAGTAGCACCCATACAACCCGAATCGTTGGAGAAAAAGGCCTATGACACCAATGGCACCAATGGCACCAATGGCACCAATGAAACACAAGAAATGTCCACCTCATTGTTGTCAAAAGGAGCATCGGCTTTAGGGTCTTGGTGGAATCGAGCATCGCTTGCGTCCTCTTCTTTTTCTACTTCTTATGCTACTTCTACCACCAATAACACCAATCAGAGAATTACCCACTTGAGTGAAGAAGGAGATATTGTATCTAAAAAAACTGTATTAAAGTTAGGTGGCAAGTTGGTGCGCCGGATACAAGAAAAAAAATTGATTGATCAATGGGTTGTTGTCGCAATTGATGCAATTTTTTTTTTGAAGCACATCGACGAGAACGAAAATACAATTGATGCAATGGGCAATGAAGAAGACAACGGTGACAAAGAGGAAAAGGGCACAGAAGAGACAGAAATGGTTGTATTATCAAAATACCCAATAAGAGGGCTTAGGAAGGTTGCTTCAAGATCCAAAAATGAACAGTTGATTCTAATATTAACGTTTTCAAACTCCCCGAATGAAGGAGCAGGTGGTGATGGTGCGGCGGCGGTCTGTACGAAGAAGGTTGGATTTGTTGCAGAAAATAAAAGCACACATAAATCATTGATTGCAACGTTAAGAGAGAACTACAATTCAATAACTACATGTACACAATAATTAGATATAAAATATTTTATACCATATACCATTACCATGGAATAAAATTTGTATGAAGTTCATTTTACCCGGTACCAGGGTACCTGTATAATATTTATAAAAAATACTGAGTCTACTGTAAAATTTGGGGTGATAAAATTTTGTTGATTTACTGAATCAACTACTTTTTCTTCTTCTTTTTCCTTTTTCTTTTTTCAGCAGTACCTACCACCGCCTGCTGTCGTGTTTCCAGAGCAACATGTTTTTGCTCTTTTCTTTTATCAATAATTTGATGCTGTTGAACACAGAGAATAGTAAAATATTTCATTTGATTTGCACATTGCAATGTATGAGGATTTTGTGCGCCAAGAAGATTTTTATATATTTTGTAAGCCTGTCGGGGATGATGGGATGAAGGGAAGGTAATAAAAATAAAAAGTGAACATCAAGAACCATCCACACGATTCAAAACAAATAAAACTTACTTCACGGACGTGTGACAATGCATTTTTATGGTTACTACTTAAATGAAAGACTTTCGCTAACAAATGCAAACATGTGGCATAATTGATTGTATTTGGAATACTTTTGTTCAGTGCATATTGATACGTTTTACAGGCTTGAACCAATTGACCCACAGATTCGTAGATACCACCCAACTTGATCAAACTGTTGTTCATGTCAGAATGATATTGACCACATGCGATGCGTTGCAAATACAAATAGCGTACCATGTGTTTGGCGGCCATTTTTTGCCCGTATTTTAATTTAGTGTACAAAGTAGCTAAAAAATTATGGCAATGCATGACTTGGTAGGAATCGTACCCACTGCTGCTGCCACTGCTGCTGCCACTGCCATTGCCTCCACCCATGCGTTCATACAAACACAACGCTCGTTGTTCAAATAAAATGGCTTGTTCAATGTTCCCACCCGTGTAATAGGTTTGAGCCAAGAGGGAACAGGCAACCGCGACATATTCATGCATGACACCGACTGCTTGGTACAAATACACCAATGCTTCCGACAATGCGACGTGTGCTTCATTCAATTGACGTTTGTTCAAACAATATCGTCCGTGTTCAATCAATTCAACAATGTCTTTCATTTGACATTTCGTAAAACCATCTTTTAAAATGGGCGACATGTTGTCAATGTCCGTACTGAGGACAGGATGACTGCTGTGAAAATTGTATTTTTTTGAATGGATAGATATCCCCAACAACTGACAGACACGGCGCAATAATGCAATGCGATCCACATCGATGAGAATACTGTGACTGCCGCGACTACTGCGACTGTTACGACGATTGCTGGTTTCGGCATCTTCGTACTGCCCCGGCCAGACATGCAAATGATAACGAAATTTAGCATAGACGTCTTTTGTAATGTTGTTCCACATTTCACGTCCGGTAGCCGGTATCAATTTGGACCCAACTTTCATTGTGTATTCAAAACTTGGTGTTGTAAACGCAGAGAAATCTTCGTGTTCTTCGTCGTGTTCTTTGTCGTCGTGTTCTTTGTCGCCGCCTTCTCCGCCATTGTCCTTCTTATCTTCATTCTTGTTGTCTTTGCTACTGCTGTAACCAAGACCACCCTTTGTAGTCATCATACGAGATAAAAATTGTGCAATAATCGCCCCGGGTGCTACCATGATGTTTTGATTCTCACGCAATAAAGTACTTATTGTATGGCGCACAGTTCTTGCAATCATTTCTATCTCTGCCAGACGTAAAAAATAAGAACGACGGACATCGTCTTCTTCTGACACAATGATTTTTGGCATTGGTTGATCTTTGCCTTCTTTTGTTTTAGTATCTTTGTCGTTGCTCGCACTGTCTCCTTGTTGCTGTTGCATTTGTTGCATTTGTTGTTTTTGAAGAAGTTTAAATCGATGTTCTCGACCCATGTTATAATCTTTGATCCAAATGGATGCCATGTGGCCCAAATAACGTGCATTGATGCCACGTTGGTGCATTGAATCTATCAAGCAAGAACCATCCACTATGACAAGATTGGCTAATTTAATGTCACGTAAAAAATATGGTATTGTATAGTCAATCAAATATTTACAGATTGAATGAATCATTTCTTCGTCTTTTGCAATCGTGGTCGTACTTTCAGCACCATCGTCGGTAGCGGTGGCCGATGCTGTCGTACTCTCTGTGTATGCATGTTTACTAAATACATTCGGATTGATCAACGGTGGTACCATGGCTTGGGTCAGTGAAGCACGCAATGCGGCTTCATCCTTCGCTCTCTGTTCTTTTTGTTCTTCACTGATGTCGTTGCCCTTGTTCTTTGTTGTTTCTAACGCATCTGTCGCATCTGTCGCATTCGTTGCCTTGGTTACCTTGGTTGCCTTGGTTGCGTCTTCGCCGTTGTCTGTTTCTTTTTCATCTGCTTTCTTTTTGGTCGCCATTTCTTGTTCTTTTAATTTTTGACGGTGTTTTTGAATGATGTTTTCTTTGGCTTTTGATATTTTCCAATTTGCAAATTGTCGTACCAGTTCAGGACGTAACAAACACAATGTTTCACGGCACCCCTTTGGTGCACGAAGGCTGGTTTCTGCGGCAGCGGTTGTACCTGTTGCTGTTGCTGCACCGAGTGTGGGAGCGTTGGATATGATATTTGACATATCGTTCATCCAATTCGTATCTTTTGGTAACATGTTGACTAAATCCAAGACATAATGACGTCCATCACATCCTTCCATACCTTTGCAATCAACTGGACCACACAAGGGTACTGGATCCGTACCCGCACACGTTTGCAACGCCCTTGGTTCTTCGGGTATTTTGGTTTCTTCCTCGCCTTTTTTGTACCCAAGAGGTGTTACTGTTCTTTCTCCAACCAATAAATGTCTGGATGCCTGTTTCATTAATTCATGCATGACAGGATCCGATGCGATTGTAACACCACCATCAACGGAGCCATAGACCAATTTGGAATTGTGCTCCCCTTGAAGAATGCCAGGAATGATACTTTGTGCCACCACGCGTTGGCCCATGTAGTCCAATACAACCGTGGCCAATGTATGCAGCCCTGGCACATCCGCACGATTCATGGCCAAGGTACCATGCAAATCGTGTTTGCTTGCATTTTCATAAGAGGAGGCGGAGATCGAGGAGGAAGAGGAAACCACCACGAATGGATCATTGATGGCATCTGTATCTTCATTGTTGGTCTTCTTTGCCGCAGCCGCCACCATCGCTTCCGCCTCTTCTGTACCATCATGTGCTGCATCTCTGCCAGCACCTGGTACACTTAAACTAAAAAAAATGCTGTTGAAGACATAAACTCTTGCTCCTGGTTCATCCATTGGATTAATGGACGAAACGTGCCCTTTGACAATGGCTTCCGCACCCGCTCGTGCTGCTTGAACAAAATCGGATTGATGTTTGAATAATGTCCGTGCGCGTACAAGACGATCTTGAAGAGTAGCGGACGGCAATTCTTTGCTCTGTTGGTATTCTTCGTTCCAATCACGCAATGCCCCACGTTCATCCATGCCAAAGGTGTCTGTTAAATCATTCTCGGCGCGATTCATGTCGTATTTATGGTCGTATTTTTTACTGGCATAAGCAGATTTGTTTTTATTGTTGTGGTGGTGTTTGTGTTTGGAATTGTTTTTTGTGGTCGTTGCTTTTTTGTGGTCGTTAATTTTTTGTGTTGTCGCGGAAGAGGTGGGCACACAAATGTTCCATTGATGAGAGGGTTCAGTTTGTGTTCCCGGTACTGACAATAACGCATCCCAAACACCACTCATGTCAATTGAATTTGCCGATGAAAATTGTTCTATGGCTTGGTTGTGTTTGACAATTTGTTGGTACATTTTATCAAAGGTTGGGTAAATTTTTTTAATCAAATCTAATAAATCGTGGTACAAACAAGTAGGGTTTTTGTTGTGCTTGTTGTTGTTGGAACCAACAGAGGATTGTGCTGTTGGGGTTGCCATTGATGTGGTTGGGGTTGGGTCAAATGCATCTTGGTGTGTTGAATTGACAAAATAACCCAATGGACAGGCAGTAACATGATGTTGTGTTGTTGGTGTTTCAATAATTAAATACAATAAATCACCCATCATGTGACGATTTGGCGGCGGTGGGTTCCATCCTGAAAATAAAATGGACACATCATTGACAAGATCATTGTTGTTGTTGTTGTGTTTGTGTTTTTTGTGCTTGTGTTTGTTCTTGTGCTTGTTCTTTTTGGATTGCTGTGTTGTTGCAACATTGTTCCAATCGTCTTCGTTGGTAGGTGTTGGTGTTGGTGTTGTGGAAGCCGGTGGTGTGGAAGCTGTTGTTGTACGACTGGATTTCACAGTCGACAAGATTGTTTCATCTTCATGGTAACCACCATTTTCGGTGTAGAAATCACCCAAACTGATATTGTAAGAGACCGCACCCGCAATGGATGGCATGGACGAACCAAGTGCAATGACGAGTTTGCGTTCTTCAAGAAGCAAACGTCTTTTTTCAGCAATCTCTTCGGCTGTGTTTTCTTTTTTTGTTTCATCGTCCTCGGATGTTTTTACATCACTTTCTGCTCCACCATTCGATGCGGTGGATGTTGCTGCGGTGGCTGCGGTGGCTGCGGTGGCTGCGGTGGCTGCGGCGGCGGCGGTGGCTGCGGTGGCTGCGGTGGCTGCGGTGGCTGCGGTGGCGGTGGCGGTGGCGACTGTGGCGGCTGTGGTGGATGCTGCTGCTGCAGACCTGCTGCTGCTACTGGTGGCTGCAGAG
>Ga0115007_10003166_pt1 | contig 10035 bp, 5 predicted proteins | sample ArcOceMetagenome_2_FD_87166 | JGI IMG/M metagenome (GOLD analysis project Ga0115007, IMG submission 87166) | Marine eukaryotic phytoplankton communities from Arctic Ocean - Arctic Ocean ARC135M Metagenome | ecosystem: Environmental > Aquatic > Marine > Oceanic | place: Arctic Ocean | collected...
CAGTGAACACGAACACTTCAGTTCCTTTCTTAAGCTCGCCCGACTTTAGCATGCGTTTCAACCTTATGACTAGATTTGCCGCTTCCCTAAAGTTTGACGATTCGTTGTCAGTGACATCTTCCATCCATTTGCCAAAGTCCGCATGCACCTCATCTGATCCTTGCTCCCAGCTTGATGATCCGAACCCTGCTCCTGACGCATCTCCCACCAGAAACATAGCCTTGGTATTGGTAGCTCGTATCGGGATGTCGGGTGGCTCATCGTGCCGTGTCAACTCCATTAACGCTTGCATGTCGTGCTTCAATCTTGGTTTCACTTCTACCCATTCTGGTGGTTTCTCGTACGGCAGGTTTGGTCTTGGAGCTCCCTTTACTTTCTTCTGCGGTATTCCCCAACCCCATTCGTCTCTATCTGGCCTATAGGAATTTAATGTAAGATATATTCCCTTCAAGTATGGTACCAATGATTTGTACGTCATGGACACATATACCACAAAACCTACAAACTGTTCTGTCGTCTTAAAGTGAATCATTCCCTCGGCCCCTCTGTCTACCTCTGGACTAACGTCATCAAAATTCTCTGGAGTATATTTATCCGTTAACCCAAGTTGCTTCGCAATCCACCGTATCTTGTGTTGCAACTTCTCCCATCGTTCTTGGGTGACCGCCTTAGTCACCACCTCCGTATCTGCTGCTATGGTTGCTCCTGCCCAAGCTCCAGGGCGCTGGCTTTGCGGTCTTCGCTTCCGAGCAGCATCCTGTAGTCCCAAGTAGCTCGCAGTTTTTGCAATCGCACTACTGCACCTCCACGCAATGTCACTCGTTGGAGCCACTACTCTTACGTCGTCTACGTACTGAGCTATGTCTGCTGCTGCCATTTTATCCTTTCTCACTTTTGTAATCCATGGTAACGAAGCGTTGTACCCCTCCGAACATGGCAAATTTTCTTCAATCGAGTCCCATTGAAACGGATTAGCCGGGTCATCTGGATCCCCCAAAATAATTCGTTTCGCTCTAAGTCCTCCTTGAATAGAACAATAAGGCGATGGTCGAAGACCCATCGCATTTCGCAACCATCGCCCCACAATGATACATGAAGCCTCTCCTTTGAGCTCTGGAAACAGTTGCGTCAAGTCCACCCCACAATACTTTTGCAAGTCTGCATGCAACGGGAAATTTAGGAAAAAGTCCCCGTAGTCATTGTCCGCTAACCACGCTCCTGCCAACACCCATCGTGACATTGTATCTATTGTTGGCAGACTAAACCAGGGTGCCCACAGCGCTTTGTTTAACCCCGATTTGGATCCGTCGTACACCATCCGGATATCCGTTGGTCCCTTTTTTACATCAAACATAAACATCATTGCTTCTACGAATTTGATATCGCAAAGCTCAACGTATCCTCGGCATATAACTTTATCGAGCTTTTCTTTTACTTTCAGTCGTATTGCCTCGTCCTCGTACGGCGGCTGTCGATCATTGTTGGTTGGTGGCTCAGAATCAAACATAGGAGCTACACCCTTTCGCACAACGTCTTGGTAATCCGGTGGCCATCTCCAATAAAATATGGTAGACCCCCAAGACCACTCCCACCAGGATGCTCTCGCAGCTTTCGCCACAGCGGCATCCCCTGCAATCCTTATGTCCTTATGATCAAAACAATGCCTACCTTTCTCCTCGTACCACGTGTCGAAACATCTCTGAACGCTTCTTTTCCAATAGCGCGTTGCAGCTATTCTTAGAAGGCGCAAGGCTCGTGTGACTTTAAGTATCTCATGTGGGTTCGATACATCGAATTGTGGTATCATACCTCGTGACGTCCAGTGATCGTTTAACTGATTAACTACTCTTTCATTCCATAAGTAAAACGGAATGGACGAATCATCGGATCGTGTAGCCTTATCACGAACGTGCTCGGTAACGCTATCCTTGTATTCATAGTCCTGTGCTAATTCTTCGTTCAGCTCTGCTTCTCTTCGTGCCTCGTTGACCGTTCCACGTTCCATGTTATTGTGTGTAACATCGCGCGTGTTACGTTGCATTTCACTGCACCTCTCCTCGTCGTTCTTCATTTTATCTACATTGCTCTGCTCCTGCTCTGCTTCTTTGTTTGTTCGTCGTTCCTTGTTCCATGTCGATAAAAAATAGATACTCGCATATATTATTTTTCCCGGAATTTCCGTGTCTGTCAGGATCTTCAATTGTTGATCCGTCATTTGACGTGTTCGTGTTCCTGGGAAATCTAAAATTCGAGTCATTTCTTGCACCGATATAGTTCGTTCTACTCCTCCATCTTTGTAATAGATCGACGGTGTTTTTACCTTTCCCGCCTTCTTCATATGTCGCCAATCTAAAATTCCAGATGCGGTGTTACTGTCCCCCTTATTTCCTAACGCTACATTTCGTCCCCCTTCCATCATTGACAAAGCCTCTCCTAACTTTCCCGAAACTCGGGGCGGAAGAACTTGTACGGATGATGTAAGTTCGCACCTAGATCGGACCTCTACCGTAAATCTACCATTTGTTACTCCTCCCAATTCGGTGTGGCACAACTTGTATGATTGATAACTTGTCCATCCCTCTGGTAAACTTTGTGATGTCGATTTCCCACCTGGCTTCCTCCTCGATACTACCACCTTGATCGCAACTTGTAGGGTCTGCATTTTCCAAATAGGATCTTCCAACTCAGGCCAATTTCCTTGTACTAAAATCGCATCAACGTCAGAGAGTTCCGATTGTTCTCCTTGTTCCTTCCTCCACGGTGGATCCTCTGTATTGCGTACAAATAGATCTTCGGGACTTCGCATCCACACTACCGTTCCTAGGGTACCAACGTGCCACACCCAAGTAGGTCTAGACGATGATACAATTCCTAATTTCATTTCTCCCTTTTTCAGAATCGTTTCAGCGCGCTCCGCTATGTACTTATCTTCTTCCAACACATGTTCCAGGTTTTGCGTTCCCTGATCTGATGTTTCGGAGATCCTTCATACTTTTGCTGTGCCTTGCGCCTTGTCCCTAGTGGCTTCCGCAGCCATTTTTTGCCTCTCGGCGGCTTCTTCATTTCGTAAATCGTATTCACAAATGATTTCCCTTCTCTCTTCGCGTTTGGTTAAGTCTGTCGTTTTGGTCTTAGTCACCAACTCAACCTTCCTAGTCGAACTCCCTCACTTCTTTGCTGCAGTAGTGATCGCCTTGTCCGCCTTTCTGTCCGCATTAGCCACCGAAGTTTGTAATGCTTTCATCGCCTTTTTCATATCTTCCATCTCACTTTCAAACTGAGGTTTCATTACTGCCGACGTTTGCAAATGTTGATTTAGTACATTCGACACTACCGGGTGTGGCGTGAAGTCATCCTCCATGAATTCCTTCTCCAACGGAATAGTCTGAAGACATGACCAGACCACCTTGTGCAACGCTGCTTTCCCGTATCCCGACGATCTCTTGTTGTACAAACTCAAGCAAATCGATCGCACCGCATGCGACACATATAACCAATTGTCTTTGCTTGCGCTAGTTCCGCTTTGTTTACATAGAGCAGTATAAGTTGTACTCATCCATTGCAGCAGTTGCGTGATGAAACTTTCAGCATGAAGAATACACGCACTTGCCACCATAAATCCTTCTGCCGATAAATCTTCCTTGGCCTTACTCTTGAGACGATTCGCTTTGTCCCTCACTGCCGTACTTAGCGTTACCTTGTACGACTGAAACCCAAGTCCCGATTCAAACTCAGCGTTGGTCTTCACACCTGGTAATACCCGTGTATCTCCCCTGGATCCACCTACTCCTGTAGTCTTCCCAAACACCTTCGGCAAATTGCTCTTGTATGAATCCTGAAACGCCGCTTCTTCTGCTGACACATACCCTGCCTTCCGTACCGCCGCCTCATGAGCCAGATCTGCTTCGCCTCCTATTTCCAGATAGGCCAATGCCAACAACGCTGTCGCATCCGGAAAACAAATGTAGGCGTCATTTCGTTTTACCAACAACTCTTCCGCTGGAGCAGAGACATTGAGAACCAACCAACTCTGCAACACGCTCTTAGACCGAAACGCAATGCCTCCCATCGTAATTGGTTGATCTCCCATCTCTTCCTTGAGTTTCGACACTTCCTCCTTCAATACTTTCACTTCCGTCGTTAATTCCATCATCGATAGAAACTCCGGAGCCTGATTCGAGGGCGCTCGTGGTTGTGCCGCGTGGTTCGTTCCCATACTTGAATTATACCCTAGTGATGCGTCCAAACCTATACTAAACGGGTCACTCGATGGCCGACCTACTGGTTGATATTGACTATGCCCTCCGGGAGCTAACGATTGCAGCCCCAACACCTGCGTTTCCAATTCAAGTATTTTGTCTTCTAACTTGTCCCCTGGCTTTGTCCGATCAAGCGTCCAAGCTCCCAGAAAATTCTCAAACGGAGCAAAGCTATTCTTTACTTGTTCTCCTATCTTTGAACATATCTTCTTAATTAAGATCTCGAGGCCTGAACCGTAATTCCTCAACAAGGCACGAAGGTTGTCCTGTTCCTCAATGGATAACGCTGATCCTGTTGCTTCCTCTAACGCTGAATCAAACCGCCCTAGTGTTTCCATGATGGTTTCCGGACCCATACCTTCCGCATGAGTTCCTATCAAATTTCGAACTCCCACTAAGTCTTGGTGGAGCTCTTTTAGTGGATGAGTCTCCCTCTCTAACTCGGTCACTAGCAACTTCTGGAATGCCGTTTCCACCTGAAGTTGAAGATCTTGGATCGCCCCTCGTTCATCCCTTGCGTCTTCACCCTCGCTAGAGTAATGAGGATATGATGATGCCTCTTCATAGTCTGCTGTAATTGCGGCAGCATCTTCCAGTCTAAGCTTCTTCACTGGGGAAAGCGTTCCTGTATCCTCGCGTTCTGTTGCGTCTTGAGTGACTTTCGCATGACTCTCCACGATGGCCTCGAGGTCACCATCCGCATCCCTAATTGATCGGAGGATAACTTCCCATTCCATCACAGTCCTACTGTCTGCTTGATACGTTTCCAATTTATCGCCAAACTGCTCCACTGGAACAATCAACGATAAATACACCGCTTCTTCTGCGTGCGACGTGGCCACCATCACATACTTGTTTGACTTCGACACCAATTCCGGTTCGAAACTTGCCTGGATTTTACGATGGCTTGACGTTTTACATTCACCAAGCTGCTTGATACACATCGATCCACCAAACTTCCCGATCTTCCCCGCACACAGGACAGATCCCAATTCACGCTCGTTCACAACAACAATAGAATATCCTTTCACACGACGCACAGAATTAACCCCCAACCCCCCCCCGGACGTACCTGGAGTAGAAGCGACCATCAACCGACGCGCTGTCGTAGATGTCGCTCCTGCAGGTTGCCCCACACCGCGACGCGGTGGGGATAAACCCAACGAAAACAAATCTTCTTCGTCACTCATAATACAACTAAAAAACAATCTAGACTAGAAAATAAAAATAACACAATTGATTTCGGCGAAAACTTAAACTGATCAGGATAGAATCTTCAAACCTTGTATTACTGATTTTAGCTCGAGGTGGGTTATTGATTAACTCTGATAACAAAGTTGTGAGGTTATTATCATCTTGAGCAAAAGTCATTGTCTGAACGCAACAATTTCTTTTGTACTGCGCCACGCGTCGATCGTGCCTCGTCCTTCCTCCGCACGTACCTACTAAGCTTTCGCATGTTCGGTACGTGGTTTTGGTTGGACGATGACAAACGACTAGTGACTTGTACAATCTTTAACATATTTTAACTTGAACTTTAATTGAATAGAATTACTACCGGTGGAAAGCATAAAGCTTTACCTTAAGAAAAGGGGGGGTTCGCCCCGGCGACGCAGTCGCCAAAGATCGCAGGCTGTTAAAAACAGTCTTAGTTTACAAAGAGACGCCAGCCTCTTTGCTTGAAACATCAAGCCAATATCATACTGTTTAGGTTAGATCCGATGAAACTGCGTTGGATTATAGCTTAATATAATCTTGATACCATGAACGCATTGCGTGGGGAGGGGATCCTCCATCCACGGCATTAGATATATCAGGGGGACGTCTATTCCCCCAAACCGATCTACTTTCAATCTATCCGTAATCAATGATACTCGCATCATGTTCAATAAAACTCGAATCATTCGTATGTATCGAAATCATCTCAATCCCCCTCCCGGTAGTTAAATCCGTCGAATTGTATCTCACCCGGTTACTCTGAACGTCTCAAGAAATCAGCCTTTCAACGTTTCCAGAGTGTGGGATACAATTCACGACGATAAGAACTTTAATGCAAACAACCGTTCGCAAAAGGCATCTCATCAAACCAACTTGTTATTTTCATTTTTGTTTTCCGTTTTGTGAATTCCTCGATGGACTTTGAGCGCCTCGCCTTGCGCGCCGTCTGTCCCTCGAAACGCGTCGTACGTCACTTGTTCTTCGCCACGCTCAGCGCGTATTCTTTTGTTCTCATTACTTAACACTCCGATGGCACACTTGTACCGTCGTAATTCTTCTTCTATTTCCGTTTTTAAAACCATTGTGTTGATCCAAACTTTTTATCAACATAAACATTCCGTTTCGCATTTTCAAAAACTCTTTCCGTTTCTTGTTGCTAGTTCCTTGGTTTGCGTTTGATGGTTTGTGCTTTCTATTGCAAACAACTCCGTAACCACCGTGGGACAATGATGGTTGTAGTTAGCACTAACCCACTGTTGTGCGGACACCTACAATCCGTCACTCCCCCTTCAATGTTGTCGTTTTATTAATTTCATAAATTCAATTTCTTTTTCTTTTGAACGCATCATTCGATTACTCTTCAAATTCTTCCTCTTTTTTCGATTACATTGGATTCACCATGGCCGATGCAAATCTCCCCACTATCCTCACGCAGATTTCGGACATCTCTGATCAATACCTGGCAGGTTTTGTGATTCCATCTGCCCCTGACTTCATTCAAGCCGCCAATCGTGGTCAACGTGTTATTGACACTGATGCAGAGTTCCTTACTGCAAACACTGAGTTCCTTCGTTTGTCTAAAGAAACTACTGAAACTCAAGCTCGACTTGATGTGTTGAAGAATCAACTTGCTGCAGCGAAGACTACTATGACGACAACACGTGTTGCGCGAAACGACGCTGTTGCTGCGAATACTCCTTGCCAAGCTCGTCTCGAATTGAACAAGGCACATACGGTCGAACACATCGTACTCATGCTCCGTCTGGCACGAGCTGATCGCTGGAAACATCAAGATATGGAGTTGCTTAGCCTAGCTCTCCGTTACCTCAAGGACATGTTAGATCAACCCGATCCCTGCGCTAGGAGTCTGAGATCCCATCGTATCGGTATAAGCAATGGAAACCATCGCGTTGGTGCTACCTTCGTCCTCCTGGAACGTTTTCATTTCATCAAAGCTACTGGCCGTGGTAACCAATTGCAATCTGGTCTCCATCCCGAATTCATCGCTAACTTGACTATTCAACCGGTCTTAACAGCCCCCTACCCTCCTGATGACGAGTAACTTCACCCGCGTTCGCTCTGCCTTCGTGCCTAGTTCCGATTCTGAATTTTACTTACACCTGTTCAGACCACATCCCTTTCCGACCTACTCTATACATTTATTATCTATATCTGAGTAAACTATCTTCCTAATTAAGTCTTGTAGACGTTGATTCAAAGTTGTGTAACAATTATAAATATTTACTTTAATCACATATGTACATCTACAACCACCTAGGATCTGATAGTTACTTTCCATTTCTTTTGTTCATGGTAGTTCACTAGAGAAACGAATCAACGACGGCACAGCCACCTTTGCGTCTGAATATCGTTCCATCATGGACATCCCTGGCGTCATTCCTTTCGCCCGACTAAATTTTCTCCATCTGTTGTTGGATTCAATAACTTCCTTCGGTATTCCCACGTTCTGGGCTTCCGACGTAGCTCCTCTGCGCAATGAGCGGTATGCACTGAATTCTTCGTGAATTTTGATTGAGTCACCAATAACATTTGTGTAATTCTTCTGAACGCCAATTAACACCGCATGCAGAAATTCATCCATTTCCGAAATCGACATTCGTTTCCCTGCCTTGTTTCTAAACATGGGTCCCTCATATCTTTCTTCGTCTGCTAGCAGCTTTATCATCCTAGCAAACCACAATTGGATTTTTCTCCCTGACTTCGTTACCGACGCTAATGGCTGGCAAAACAACTTCGTTCCTATCTCCTTTTTGAATCTGCCCGCCAGCATCAAAGGAATGTGCTTGTGGTGACTATGGGATACTGCTTCGTTCCAATACTTTCGCATCCCCCCCAAATCCACTCGATTGATTTCCTCTCCTCGAAGAGCCGCATAATATCCTGCAATCAGAATGCATGCCGTCGTTGCCGTCTTCTTCCGACCCACGACGTCGAGCTCATAGACCAACCACCGCGCATCAAGCAGCTTGAAGCACGCAGCTATCTCGTATTGACTCATAGCCCTGTCGGGCAACCAAACGTCTCCCATCCTTCGATGGACACCCCTCATAAACTTCTTGAACCATGGTTGATTGGTTTTTGAGTTGGACACAGACGCTCCTGATCCATCATCCTTTACAAACGTAGCTCCCATCCCATCGTGACACGTGTGCACGAAATTGGAATAGAAAGAACGCTGCTTCCGAACTGTCTCATATTGAATTGATGCTGTCGTCCTTCCCGGGTCCAAAGATCGCAACAACATGCTACACGCCAATTGCATTCCACAGGCATCATACTTTGGGTATGGGCCTCTATACGGAAAACAATGCGTATCAAATCCGAGCAATCGTTGCCCTGCTAGGAACTTGGCTCCTTCCAACTTGTTTGATTGAACCGTAGACCTTTCTCTTGACCAAAGGCTATCTAGCGTAGCCCGCTTGATGCACGTCATTGCTAGAACGTCCTTGTGCAATAACGAACTGGGTAACCTGCCTGTAATGTTCATGAAATGACATTCCGGACACTGAAACGGCGTCATCAAATGATCACCATCTCTGGCTTCCTTAAACCGATTCGGATCCTCATCATCCAACGTACTTTCATCAACCAACGAGTCATCCAAGTCCTGAACTTGCAGCACAGGAAACTTATCAGCTGCATCCTGTACGAAACATGTCCCATGCCAAGCACCGTTACATGTCTTTCTTCCGTTCAACCGACAACCATAGTTCCCGCATATGATTCCTGATAGCTCTGGAATTTTTCCATTGCACTTTTGACACCTTGGATTGCCAGTTAACCACGCGTTCAAGTCGAGAGGCTTTCCAAGGACTTGTAGATAAAAGAGGAAGAACAAACGCAAACGTTAGTGGTTCATGCATTCCTTTACGCCATACATGAGTATCTTCTTTTATCGTGAACAGCGTATCTGCCAATTTTCCCAATTGTTTCCGCCAATATCCCGTCATCAATGCTGGACACACAAACACATGCTTAGAGTTTGGAAAGATATGCTTCACTTCGCACAATTGGTCCACTGCAACCCTAGCCAATGCAGGTGGTGGTGCCCAAATAAACGCTCCATTCGGATCCTTGAACACTTCATGAAACCAATCCTTGGTTGTGGCAAACTTCCACTCGTCTCCAGGCAACCATCCTTTCATCATGCTCTTCAAATGTGGTTGTCTTTCAAATGCAGTCTCATTCAATGGCAGGTACTTCAAGAAGTCCTCCCCTGTCATAACTCCACTTGAAAACTCGGACCGCGAAAGTCCATCTGAACCCTGTTCAATCATTCGCGTGCCTGCCATCCATACAAAATGAATGATCAATTGTCCTTCCATTTCTAGCTTACGTAAGCCGAGGATGAGTTGGTGTAACTTTGAATTCTTAGCAGATCCCCGAAAGTACGTGCTTTCTGCGACTTGGTTATCAGTGAACACGAACACTTCAGTTCCTTTCTTAAGCTCGCCCGACTTTAGCATGCGTTTCAACCTTATGACTAGATTTGCCGCTTCCCTAAAGTTTGACGATTCGTTGTCAGTGACATCTTCCA
>Ga0115007_10003170_pt1 | contig 10024 bp, 8 predicted proteins | sample ArcOceMetagenome_2_FD_87166 | JGI IMG/M metagenome (GOLD analysis project Ga0115007, IMG submission 87166) | Marine eukaryotic phytoplankton communities from Arctic Ocean - Arctic Ocean ARC135M Metagenome | ecosystem: Environmental > Aquatic > Marine > Oceanic | place: Arctic Ocean | collected...
CTACCAGAGGAGGACACAATATGTTTTATGTGAGCTTTACGAGTTTTACAGCCTCAACCGTTTGTCTTATCAACGAGATCCTTTAATGATTGTGGTATATGATCAACATCTAAATAAATAGTTCTCCATTTTGCTTCGCATTCGTCTAATATGTCATCGGATGTCTTATTCTTATCATCATTAAGAGCTACAGCATCATCTCCGGATAAATATTTGTGTAGTTTTGATAACACCGAATGTGTTTGGACCATCATCAAAACTTCTTTGTATTCTTGTTCAGCAGGAGTTTCAGGAAAGTTACGTTGACGTAACAAAACAAGCGTATCTTGAATTCGTTCGAACTTTTTCTTTCCAATTCCAAAACCATCTGTGTACAGTTGTTTCAATAGTTCTTGCCATGGGACAAGACAATGAAGACGAATGCCAAGTGGTGATTTTTTTGGAATATTCGATGATGTTTGTGACAAACACTGAAGAACACCTTCAAATTCTTCGAACAATGACAAATCATGATTCTTTAGTATGGCCCAGCACCACCAAGAAGTAATGTCAGTTATCGTTGCTTGAAATGTCACGAATGGAAGTTTTCTCTTTGTAGCCGATTTATGATTGGTTGGCGTTGTCATGATTGAAGTGCCTTATTATGTTTTTGTAAAGCGGCCAGTGTCTCCGGGAGTATTTAAATTATATTTTTTATATTATTGTTGTTTATTATTTTTAAAGCGGGAAGCAGATCCTCATTGTCATATACTTTATACTTTGAAGTTTCAATTTTGCTTACGACTACTACTACTACTACTACTAGTATTTAATTTGAACTCGTAATCTCGTACAGCCATTGTATTTCTTGATTTGAATTGTGAAGTCGAAAACCTTAACTCTAAGGGCACTCGTTATGAATGTTTTGTTGCAAATACCAATTTAACTGATATGATAGTTTTTTAGTTACTGTAGTACAATTGTACAGCAGTTCAAATTGTACCAAACTATATATTTATGTAGACAATAGTTACTTAGTATTTCAGCATTATGTATTGTTGATTCGATACATCGAATATAAAGTTATATATTTAAATGTCGTTACTACTGCTATTTCTGCTAGTGTTTGAGCTCACCAGTCTTGGTGAACTTCTTAAGAAACTTTATTGTTCTTTTGTTATCCAATTCTCGGGGAAAATGTCATCTGGGATGTACATCTTGTTTCGAAAGGCCTGTTGCATATGCCACATTTGCGAGTATGCTTTGTCATACAGATCAACACCATGTTCATCGTTGGGGTAGCCGCGTGCGAAAATAGTCTCGGTATCGGACAATTTTATTTCCACAGTATAAACGTAACTTTCTTCTTCTTCTTTGTCGTCTTCTTCCACCCGCTCTAATACTTGACACGGGAACCTATACTTATTTTCATTATTTACTAAAGAACTTTCATAGATATAGGAATCTGTCGAGTCCTTTGAGTAGTAGTTGGTACAGATAGTGTGTAAATTCCATGGGTACGGCTCCTTCTCCAGCTCATCGGGAGTTCGAAGATAGTCCGCCTCAAAGTTAGACGAGTGTACGTATCCTTCGGAATCTTCTGGAGGTACCCAGTTGGCGACGTGTTCTTTCCAGGCGTTGTCCTTAGTTATCGCATATATGCAAAAAAGAAATGAAAAAATGTTTGGAAGAGGAAGTAAGACCAAAAACGTTCCTATTAACGGCATTAAAACAAGGAAATCCATTGGACTCGGACAGAACGTAATAACAGGAAAAGTATTACTTACCCATTCATCTCCGTAATCCATGGTAACTTCTTCTCCTTCCTTGATATCTCTTAACGCCACGTAATCAAAGGATAGACCGATTTTACCTACGGAATCTCTCAAAAATTCGATGTCCTTAGAAAGCCAATCTGGTTTGTAAGCCACAAGCTCTTTGGTAGGCCATTGTACACGAACATTCGGACCATCACCGTCGTTTGCGCTCTTGTGGTTGATGTAATTGACCATTGCACCATAAGGTGTCAAATGGAGGGTTGAATTACGATGTCCAAAACTATAATTAATTACTAAGTCAGGCTTTGTAAATCGATTTTCAGAATTCATTTCTTCTTCTTCAGTCTCTGCATCTATTTCTTCTTCGTCGCGATGTTCGCTCCTCTCCATACCATGTTTGCTCTCACCGTTGTATATCACTTCAAAAATTTGTTCTCCCCTCATCGCCACGTGCACCAAGGGAGCATACCCAACTACAGTTCCTTTCGGTAAATCTATGATGTACAGTAAAATAGAAAGTAAAATGTGAAAAAGCAACAATGCATTTAGTGGGAATAATATGCTTATTTCGGGTGAGCGTTATTGTACAAACAAAAAAAATCCCATCGACAAAGTAATATGCTTACCTCTCGTAGCAAATGCGCCTCTTCCTGCATGTGGAATCTTCGAAATACTGCGAGAAAAAGAAGAAGAAAAAAAACATAAAAACAATTAAGTTAGTTAATACAGATTCGATTCCTATGAATGGTACTAATATAACAAATTTTGATCAAGTTGAATCCATGTGATCAACATTGATTGATACTCGAAAAGGATTTCCTATTAAGCTAAAAAAAATAACCAACACCACTTACTCCGGACGGATATGATCTTGACACTTTCCGTTTTCTTTCAAGAATTCAGTCGATACTTTGCCTCTGTCTGCCCAGTACCGTGTCGAAGTCGATAGAGGTTGGGGTAACGGCGAAGACGATTCTTCTTTTTCTTCGTTATTGTCTTGTAGTAGTAGTAATTTCTGTTGCTTTTTGACGTGTTTTAGTTCTTTCAAACGTTCTCGATTCCATTCCTTCGGTAGGACCGATAATTGTTCCCATTTTTGAGTTCCAAAATGAGGAAAATCAATCATAAACTTCCACATATCATCTAATAGTTCGTCTGTGATTTCACTACTATTCTCACTGTTCTCACTGCTTTTAGTATTACTATCATTATCTTTCTTTTCTCCTTCATGTTCGACGATCCAATCCTCAAATTCTTCCATTATCTCATCGGCTTTAGCAAAATTTCTATTGAACGTAACGGCCACATCAGGAATCCATGGAATCCATTCATCTCCGTACGTAGCAAATAATTCTTGTCCCGCATCAACACCACCTCCAAATCCATCTGGTGAAGCAATAGTCGTGGGAGTAGAATGGTACGGTGTGAATGCTCCTGCGCCGGGACTACTCCGATTAACAACCTCATCGAATTTACTACCAGTAGCACTTTCGACATTACCTAATTCTAACATACTGTTAACAGTACAACCAACACCTGGAATAAAAACTGCTGATTTTTCTGAACTTCGATCACCAAAATCTTCAAATGCTTCAATTCCACCAACATATTGTTCCCATATGTATCGATCCCATAATTCACCATCCGTAAATGATTCAACAGGATGTACACCAAAAATCCTCCATAATAATGGAACAATAATCTCTGGATATGGTACAATATCACCATCCTTCATCGGCTTTGCTGTATATATACCTAGATTAGAATGATCTCCAACGGTAGAAGGTGCCATATATACACCACAATCGACATTGCCACCGTCATTATCATGATTAGTACTACAAGTACCGTCAGCAGCCGATGACGATCCAACGGGACATTCATTATTATTTCCTTCTGTTTCCACCGCTAGGGCAAAAAAAGAGGATGGTGATGATGATGAAGATGGTGAAGATAATAATAATGTCATCAAACAGAAAATGGTGGCGATGATAAACCCACTACCAGTAGCGAATCGTGACATTATTAACGTAGTAGTCATAATTAATCTCTTTTTTTGGGATTTTCCTACTTCTTAGATTAGAATAAATCCAACCGCGAATGGAAAATTTGGCTTTTATTTCCTTGATTGAACAGTACCGTGTAACGTTACAAGGAGTAGTATGAAACACAAGATCACAATGAGCAACAAATAATATGATACTACTAGTACCGCTTTCGAGAAGAAATAGATCTAGAGTTTTGATTTTTTTTGTTTTGTTTATTTCACATTTTCGTTTTAATTCCGCAAGATAAGCGTGCTTTCTGTTTTGTTTTTTCCTATTTTCCGAACTTATTTAGCTCTTATACGTAAAATAAATTACAAATTTTTAAACATGATGACGATGAGGATATTAATACAGTGTATATTATATTGTAAAAGGAAGAATTATTGCTATTGCTTCTGCTGCTATGACTGCTACTGCTGCTGATGTTGTCCGGGAACGACGACGACAATTAGTGCGACTCATGTTTGAGTTCACATTCATTTTTGTCAATTGAAAATTTTATTGACTGCATTAGTTGCAAATTCAATCCAGTCTTCACTAGTGCAACTCATCATGTCAATTCCTTCTGTGGGTAGTTCATGGACTATACGAAAGCGCAATCGATCATCTGTACTTTCAGAATAATGCTTGAGCTTGTGTGGATTCAGAGTTTTTAGCCCTGAGTGAATTTCAGTTGTCACTACAATAGAGAATCCTGCTGGGATGAGTAGCTGGGCAACTACCTCCTTGTCTTTCTTGTAGTATACAAATGAATCCTGTGATGATAATGAAAAGAAGGTGGTGGGAAGTGCATGAGTATCCCAGTGATCACCTAGAAAACTCATTAATGCTTCTGAGGTCCAAGTCGTTACAACGGTGGTGCCCGGATTGGATTCGACCCCTCTTGGTTTCAACTCTGGCAAGTCAGCCACGTCCTCCATCTCAGCAGTAGTAGTCTGTTCAGCAGGAACCGGAGCGGCATGAGCGACAGGAACCGGAGCAGTAGCAGGAACAGGAGTGGTAGAAACGGCAGAAACAGTAGCAACAGTCTCTGTCTCAGCAGTAGGCTTCTCAGCTAAAGCAATTGCTTTGTTTCTAAAATTCGAAGCTGACCGTATTGTAATGCCATCACCCAGTTCCAAAGCAACAGCTTTATACATCTCATTCATGCTTTTAGGTGCACGGAAATTTGCATGATTGAAATGTAACCGACTGTGACATTTTTCTTGGCCTCTGTAGAATGACTTTTGGAGCAGCTTCATAAGCTTTTGAACCCCCCGGATGATCGATTGGTAGTATGCATTTACTTGCTGTGCAATCCATGAGTTGTAGCTTGGCTTCTTCAAGAAGCAAATCATCAAGGATTTCTATACCATGAAAACCAGCTGTCTTGGCTGATTGGACTGTCAACCGACCTGGGTCCGTCTGGCCTGGCTCTACTACCTGTCTAAATTTAGAGGTGGCAGTAGATGGTGCCGATGGTTCATGCCATCCAGGGCCAAGTATTTTCCTGGTAGCCTTGGCAACTGCCTTTGCTTCGGCAATTGCTACGTCGGCAACTGCCTTTGCTTCTGCCTAGTTTAGTTTCTTTTGTTCGGATCCAATCAGTCGTCTACAATCAATCTATTGACATCAACAACTTTTAAACTTACTGCTATTTTAACATTTCACATATTATCATATATTATTATTATCCACATACTAACATAGCAGACAGACTCAAATAATCATGTCGGGATCTTCTTATCTGCAACTCATCATTACGTCGTGGTTGATGTTGGTATCGTTACATTATCTGCTTATTCTTCCGGTGGTGGTGGTGGAGGTGACAGGATTTCTTAATAATAATAATAATAATCTGTGCAACCAGAAATCATCAACAAGAATATTCAATATTAACAACGATGATGATACTCAACCAATAATCGAAGGCAATGACGACGATGAGGATTATGATGATGATGATGACAATTCATCAATTCTTTCACCAATGTCATCATCGTCGTCGTCATCATCACTAATAGATGAAGGATTTAATCCATTAAATTATCGTCGAAGTAATACTGGAGTGTTATCATCGACTAAATCAACACGAATATCAATCCGATCTGTTCGAATGGCATCATTAACAAATGAGTTACTGAATGCGCTTGGAGATGAAAATGCTATCCGTATCATCTTACAAGATAATCGTGATTTTTTATTACAACCATTAGAAGAAGATGATATTTTGGTGGTAAGAAACAATTGCATTTAAATGGAAACTGAACAAACTACATGGTCCTTCTCGCTTCATCGTTTCATTCCATACGTACAAGTGGGAAAATTCTCACCGAATGAATCCAATTGCACTTTCTTTCTTCTTTTCTTTTTCGAAACACTTATATCTTATATAAAATATTAAAAATAAAAATAAATAGGGATCCGGCGGATCTATATACACACCTGACATGACACGAGTCGAACGCTATGGAGCTTATAGAGCATCTGGTAAGTACACATGAAGGTCACGTACGTCTATTGATAGTTAAATTTCTTCGTTACATATATATAAAAACTCATAAAGATCGTATTGTTTCTATCTTCTCTTTTTGTCTGATTGATTCAATTTGATTTTCAGTAAATGAAAGATTACAGTCAAGTAGGAATGGTAAAGCGAAAGCAGTATTGAAAGCTATGAGTGAATATGTCTTAGAATTTGAAAATAACTATCCATCGTAGTATTGTTATAATGTTTATTCTTATTACAGTTTTATCTATCTGTTTATTTATTCATATATCAATTATAAGTTGTTTTGTATTTTCAAAGTATCATTATAAATTATTAATTTACATTGTTATTTCCAACGTTCGTCCCAATTTCCCTCAAATCCATTTGATCGCAAGAGTTTTGTTAAACGTTGATTGTATGGTCGAAAAAAATGTCGTAACATATTTCTTGTTTCTTCCTTCATGGGTGGTGTTAAATCATTTTTATTGACATTATTTTTTGTCTTATTAAATGATTTCTCTAATAACGTTGATGCGATATTATTCTTATCATCAATATCATTGTTGTTTTCAGTAATTGGTGCCAAGTGTAAGAATTGAATTAATTTATTATATTCTTTTTGAGGTTGATCTTCAATATTTTCTGTTGTTAAAATAGTGATAAAATCAGATGGATTCTTTCCAGCCGCAATGTACGCATTAATCCATTCTTCTAATTGCAGCACATATAAACTCCGTCCCATAGCACCTGCAACATTCCGTACCGATTGATATTTTTCCCATGCCTCCTTTTCAGATACTACTGTTAATACAGAATCTTTATCTTTATCATTAATGTTGTTTTTGTTTTTGTTGTTATTAACGTCACTGTTAGAAGTACTAGCACCAATCAATCCAACGGTATGTAATAATTTCATTTCTTGTGCCATCCAATCTTCTAATGAAAGTGTTAATCCGAGATTATTTGTACTGTATGACCATTGTTGATATAATCGATCAATTGGATTACGTAATACAATTACAATCTTCACCCATGGTACGGTGCATAAAATTGAATGAGCAGTTCTATGTGCATAAAAAATAAGTCCAGGACTTACATCCATCGCAACATGATTATTCTTATTGTCATTATTGTCTTCTCCCCTACCTAAAATATCTTTTGATTCTTCATCGTTGACCGCTTTTTCTCGTAATGTTGATTTACTATATACTTGTGCATACATACGTTCTCGTGCAGCGAAGACCTTGATATTAAATGATGGTGATGATGATGATGATGCAATCTCCGTAGTAGAAGTATTATTATTATTATTATCATTATCATTATTGTTGTTGACATCATTATTACTACCAACATCATAATATCGTTGGAATTGTTTTGGTAAAAAGAAACCATTTGTTTTAGCTTTATCAATTTGTGGATGTGTAAATAATGCATTCGCTATTGGATTGATTCCAGCATTCCATACACCTGCAATTATTATATACGGTGCACGCTGTTGCCAAGAATCATCATCACCATCTTCTTCTGATAATGATGATGGATACCATTCATTATTTTTAAGATGTGTTAAATCACAATGTGTATCAGCAAACTTTCGTTCTATTGGTGTTAGATCATTATCTGTTCGTACTTTTGGTAGAGTTGATGATGACGATGACGATGAATTTGTCAATATTGGTGCTTTTGATGCTGTTTCTGTTGTTTTTATCGCATCGACTCCATTTTCATCTTTCTTTGATGGCTTATTATCGGTTGAAGATTCTTCTGAGTTAATAATTTGAGGTACTTGTATTGGCGGCGATGATGGTTGTGGTGTCATCGTTGTCGGTTGTTGCTTCTCGGAATCGGAATCAGAATCATTATTTGCGATATCATTATTGTCTATATTCGGTTTTTGAGTTTCCCGATGATCGTCTATGTATTCGTCTTCTTTTTCTACTATTATCGTCTCCACATCCGTCGCCGTCGTCATTATCGTTGACGAATCTATTGATGATTTATCACTCGTCGCAGTTGGTGTTGTCGTCGCCGTCGTCGGCGTTGGTTTCATCAGAGGTGATGATGTCGGAGGAGGAGAAGTAGTCACAACAGTAGCAGTAGTAATTGCAGGAGATATTTTTGTTGATTTGTTACTATTCTTTTTTTCTATTTGTGGTGGAGATACATTTGGTAAATTTCTTCGAAGATGAAAGAATGTAAATACCATAGTCACCCAAAGAAGTATTTGAAATCTTTTCATTCGAGATAATCCACCCACAAATGGATTATTACATGTATTATTATTATTGTTATGGTTGTTGCTGCTGTTGTAGCCGATATCGACAATAACAACACCATCTCGCAGTGACGTTGATAATGACGACGACGACGACGATGATGATGAAGAATTACCAGGAGGATTAGCACTTGTATTGCTACTTGCACTACTAAAACGGCGACCTGTTGCCATCTCTATCATTACAGTGTATTATTATTGATGTCGATGTTATTAAATGTGACCGACTGACGACGACGACGACGACGACGACGACGACGATGACTGAGCAGTTTGGTTGTATATTCTCTCTCTCTCTATATATATACTAGTATACCCTCGAATTCATTTGGTCTACGTCAAGTGAATAGTGAATGACTTGATTCTTTGTAAATTTTGTGAGAAAAAAACCTTCGAACTGTATTTAAAGGCAATACGGTGAAATGTAAAATAGATATTTTGCCCCTCCCCCTAGCCTCAATCACTAATCACTAAAAGTAACTCTTCTTTAAAAAATTTCGCATTTTTAATTTCGCTTGATCAATTATATATCAATCATTCACAATTCACATCATCACGACTCTACCCTGATCACGGATCACGACGACATCATTACATATCACTCTAATCTAATGGTTATAAAAAATCAACGACGAATACATTATTGTGACAAGACGAGATGGTGAATAACAAAGATGATAATGACGAATATGTCGACAGTAGTAATACGAACACAACAGATGATGACAATCAGCAGCAACAACAACACCATCATGATGAGAAAACAAAAGGCGAATCATCGACTGCCAGCGCCAGCAATAATTCTGGTATATGGATCGGAATCGATCTTGGTACATCAAATAGCGCTTGTGCTGTTTGGGATTCCTCTCGTGGAGGTTCTAAGTGGTACGTACAAAAATGTAATCATTCTTTTCTTTCTACTTATGTTTGTTATCCTCCTCGCTCGTTCAGATCAGATCAGATCAGATCAGATCAGATCAGATCATATGTTATTCATTTGGTTGTGCTTTGTATCAACAACCAACTTTAAACTTATCTTCTTCTACGTTAATTTTCATCCCATTGCAACACATTTCAACACATTTTTCATATAATATTTAGGATGCGTTTGCCTGGTGTAACAAAATCGATTGGTAATAAGTCGGGACGAATAATGCCATCAGTGGTTAGGTTCGTCGAAGACGAAAACGACGACAAAGAAGAAAAAGATCCTCTTGTGGGATTTCCTGCTTTGATCACGTCATCGAAAGAACAAAGTAACGACATTAACAGCAACAATAACAATAACAGTAGTAGTCTTCTACGGAGTGTGAAGCGCTTGTTAGGCAAACGTTATGAGGATCTAGATCCTGCATGGATCGAGACACTAGATTTTGATATACGAAAGCCGTCGTCACAATCACATTCGCAGTCGCAGTCACACTCGCGTAGTGTCGATGAAGACAACGAGAAAGAAGAAGATAGTCTTCAA
>Ga0115007_10003171_pt1 | contig 10023 bp, 6 predicted proteins | sample ArcOceMetagenome_2_FD_87166 | JGI IMG/M metagenome (GOLD analysis project Ga0115007, IMG submission 87166) | Marine eukaryotic phytoplankton communities from Arctic Ocean - Arctic Ocean ARC135M Metagenome | ecosystem: Environmental > Aquatic > Marine > Oceanic | place: Arctic Ocean | collected...
GTGCCTTTTGGAACGACAAAGGGGGGTGGCCATGGATGGCGTACACCAGGAATGGTACCAGGAATGTGTTGACACCGACCGCCGTGTTTCGGGCGGTACAAACGTTGCAAGTTGCAAAGAGCACGGGTGTAAACAATTTACGAGAATGAGTGGGGGGGATAATAGAAGCTAATAGAAGATAGAAGATAGAAGATTTCTAGAATCTAGAATGATACAAGATACAAGGTGTACTAGTAGAAGATACAGATTGATTACAATTACAGATTACAGATTACAGGTGTACACAGGTGTGTGGTACGTGGTACCAGTACCAGGTAGGTATAGTTCAGGTAACACAAGTGAAGTGTGGCAAATTTTTTAATTGTTAAATTGTGTCTTTGATGCTGGTTGAAGAGATCTCATTAACTCTGCCATCATATTAGACCCACCTTCGTTACGAAAGGAATTTCTTGAAGGATCAGGTACCACATGTTCTTCCATGTTTTTCTCATCTTTCTGTCCCTGTTCTCCAACTGCTCCAACTTGAGCTGTGCCAATATCATTCTTGTTCCCCTTCTCAGACCACCCGGAACGATCCAATTTTCTAACCAATTCCGGTAATTTTTTACGGTTTGTTAATACGGTTGATAATTCGGTGTTTAAATGTATCCTTGGTGGTACAAGTATTGTTGTGGCTGCTGCCAAAGCTTCTTCTTTCCTTAGTTGGTGCATTGTTTTACGAGGTACTTTAACAGCTACAGCTTCAAATACAGAAACATGTTGCGAAGGTTCTGTTAAAGACGTGGTGTTCACTTGACTCAATTTTTGTGGCGTTGCAATCGTAGAAAGAGAAGAGGGAACATGGTTTTCTTGTTCTGGTGTCTGGCAATCTTGTTCAAGTAATTCAATGCCACCGACTGATTGAGCTATTTTAATCATATTTTGTTCAATGCATTCCCATTGGATTAATTTGGTGTTGTAATCTTTCATCCATGCTGCCTTTTCCTTTGCAATTCTGTTTGTTAATTCATGCCACGGCATAGTATTGTTGTTAGTATTCTTGCACCCATTTCCTTGTTTCTCCTCTTGCCTTAATAAACTTGCTTGAAGCAAATCTTGTGTATCTTGCATGATACGGAACAACGAGACAGAAATCCCATTGAAGGAAGTTCGTAAAGTATTGACAGCGACATTGAAAGGAGCAGATGTGCGGTTCACACACAACATTCGTTTTTGTTGAACAAGATGTTGTTGTTGGTCCTCGTTCATGGTTTTGTGTTCTGCTTTTTGAATATTGGACAGATTGATTTCACCGCTGTAAGAGTTGTTCAAGACGACATACAAACGTTGAAGAGCATCAAGAATAGGTTTGATTGTTGGCGCCGTCGCCGTCGCCGTCGCCACCGTCGTTTCACAACCAGACGCTTCTTCTTGCACATCGTGAAACAATTCTTTTGTTTGGGAGAATAATTGATTCAATGCTTCAATGTACAAATGATCGTTATTGTTGTCCATTTTGTGTTGATCGATATTCTTTGAAATGTTTGTAATAGCACCACCGTCAACAAGTCGAAGAAGCAATTCATTCGTTTGGGACAGTACGACATACAAGTCTTCTCGCAATGGTTTGCATTGAAATGTTGAAGTATGAAAGGTTGCACTTTGTTCTATTCGAGCTATTGGCGGAAGATGCTCCGACAATTCAAACCCTCTGACTTGCAATTCAGCATGTTTGATCAAACGAAGAGCTTGTTTGGCTACATCTGTAATCATACCAATTTGAACAAGTGCTTGCTCTGACATGCATGGTGGTGCCAGTGTTTTGAATGGGTGGTGTGTGACGGTGGGTTGTTTGGTACTTTGTCTGTGTTGGGAGGCCACCAGCATCGCGACAGGCAGGATCATGAAGATAGAAGCATTGACAAAGAGATCTGCACTTGGGTAATACCATGCAGCTGTCACACAAACAATCAGAAGTAGCAAGATGACCAGCAGGACTGTGTATCGATGGGGCAATGTCCTTCTTTTTGGCAACGGGTTGGTCGCTGGGTTCGTGGTACATGTAGTGGTGGTGGTTGCAACGCTGGTCGGTGTTGTTTGTGTGGTGTTGAATGAAGAGAAGCCGGTATCAACACAAGGTTCAGTGGTGCGGAATGAATTGTCATCATCTACTTCGTCCAAATAGGTGGAAAGTACCGAGCCCGTTTTTTCCCGAAATCTAGATGGGGTGTTGTAGGCCATATGGTTGGGATCTTATTTACATGCTATTGGCAGCATACGTACGCACAATCTCTCGACACGGGACATACAAGGGTAGGAATCCAGTTCGATTGGATCATGCTCGACTATTAATTCAGAGGGGGCCTGAAGGGCCAATTCTCGAAAATGAGGACCTCAACAAATGAAATCGACGTGCCAGAAACAATTAAACACTCCACCAACCACATACTAGCTAGTAGTATGACTTTATCATTCAATGTCAAGCAAGCCGATACAAATTGCTTTCGCTGGCAATAAAAAAAACCATTTTGTCTGCAATTTTAACATCCCATCGCCCGTTTTTAGCCAGCAATTATTTGAAGTTCAGTTCAGTTACTGATTTTTCGTTTTTGTAACTCCCTCGTCACAAAAACCCCAACACTTCCTGACTTCCTTTCAACTTACTCACCATGGCATCCAGTGCAGCATTCGGAAACAACGGCATGACACCACGAATGGAAGAGATGCAACAAATGCTTCGAACTCTACCCTCCGATGAATTGGCCCGCCTCGTTCAAACTGTTTCCCCTCAGCAAAGTCCAGTGAATTCGCGACAACTGACTCTTGGTTCGTCTTTGTCACCGACCCAACTCACAGCACGTGATTTAGGTGCTGCCATGCCACTGGAATTGGTGCAGCACCAGGGTACAGGCAGCAGCGGTTTCCAAGCAGACGACACGACAAAGCACAGGTTGCGCCACGCCGCTTCCACCATGTATACTGAAAGGCAAAAGGTCGACGTCAAAGGTGCGCAAGAACAATATTTAGAAGCTGCCACACGAAACGGATTGAAACAAACTCTTGTCAAAGTAGAAGATCCTTGGGCAACTTCGTACGGCAGGTCAATGACGGGCAAGGACGCTCTTGATGAATTCATAACGGAGAAAGAACAAAAATCTAACGCCGATATGGAAGCCCATTGGGGAGCAGAAGCCGGCAAACGAAAAGTGGACACGGGGGCTGTTGATAGTGTGGAAAGATCGTTGCGTACTAAATTAGAAGTCTTTAGTGGTTATCGCAACAATCCATTGCAGACCTTGGCGAAAATTTTTGTTGATTTTGATGCCAACAAAAGTGGTTTCATGAGTTGCGATGAATTCGTCCAAGCAATTTCCGTAAAATTAAACTTTGGTGATTATAAAAATGAGTTGCGTGCATTATTCAAACGATATGATTTGGACAGCAGTGGTGAATTATCAAACAAAGAATTTGTGACGGCGTTGTTTTCAAAAGGAGATACCGGAAGAAAAGTTCTTGGTAAAATTCGAGAAGTCCTGGCTTTGCGAGCTGGTGGTTTTACAACGCTTAAAGGAATGGGAAGACAATTTCGTATCTTGGACAAAGATAAATCGGGTGCGTTGAATCGTCAAGAATGTTCTCGAGGTTTGAATATGTTGTGCCGAGCTTATAAATTGCACTTGGAAAAACCAGCCGCCGACCGCTTGTTTACCATGTTTGATATTGATGGAAATGGAAGCATTGCGTACGAGGAATTTATTAAAGCCTTGCGTGGTGGCATGAATAAAAGACGTGCTGATTTGTGCACGATGGCATTTGATAGTTTTGAAAAAGACAATTGGAACCGTGTGACGTTAAATACAATAGCAAACCATTATGATGTTTCCATGCACCCCGGTGTACTTCAACAAAAAATTACACCGACGGAAGCTTTGTATGAATTCATGAAGAAATGGGACAAAGATGGGGACTATACGGTGACACAAAGTGAATTTTTAGAGTATTATGAGTGGATCAGCCCCAGCATTGACAACGACGATTATTTCGAATTGATGATACGGAACGCGTGGCATATCAGTGGTGGTTCTGGATGGATGTCAAATACAACGTGTAGACGTGTGTTGGTTGAACACCACGATGGCACACAGGAAATTGTGGAAATTAAAAATGATTTGGGGTTGGGCAAAGATCCCGAGAAGATTAAATTGGCGTTAATTCGTCAAGGTGTCTCAAACATCAAAGGAATTAAATTGACTGCTTAAAAAAAAACAAAAAATACGTCTCAAGTTCGGTTACAGGTATTACCTGTCGGTAATCAAATTTCAACGTGAATCTAGAAATAACAGAAGATTTCTTCCCAGGGCTTGTTAAATATTTGGATACAGAGCGAGCTGTATTAGAAGAGATACCCGGGGTAAAAGTAAAAGTAGAAGTAGAAGTAGAAGAAGTGGGTAAAAGTAATATTTTTTTGAAAGTGGTCAAATGTCAAAAATGACATACTGTACTGTACCAGGTGGTACGTGGTACCTGTACTACATACTGTACACCGGGTTGTTATCGTCGTGACATCTCATGTCTGCGTAGTTCACTGGCCAATTCCATCCCACCCGTCCCGCCACTTTTCAGCATTTCCATCAACCCTGCCATGTTGCTTGGATCCATCCCACGTCCGCCATCACCCACACCACCCATTGGACCCCTACGACCACTACCACTCATTCCTCCACCACCGCCACCAGATGGAAAACCAGAACCACCAGGACCAAACATACTCGTCATTGATGGTGGATTTTTATTGTTTCGCTTGTACAATTGATATACAAACATTCCACCAAGCAAAAACACAACAAGTGGACCACGCAACGTTGTGATTAAATTGAATGTATCAGAAACTACTGGTTGGTAATACGGTAATAACATTCGATGTGTCGTTAATGCCACCATTCCTTGCGCTCTTCCTTTCTTGTTGCGTGGTTGTGTCAAAATGACCATTGTAGCTCCGTTGGACAAAGGCATGGCACCATCGACGACCGTGATTCCAGCCAACACTGTACTGCTGTCATCGGTCATCGTGGTATGTGTTCCACGCCACAAAACACTGGGTGGTTTTTTCCATATTTCAGTAGTATTGTACGCAACACTGGTACCAGATGCCGATACTGCTATTACAGCACCTTGCACTGTGAATACTTGAACGTTGGATGGTCGAGTACCTTTTTCTGTACAAGGCAACTTGTACATCAATGTACATCGCGAAAAACCACCTCTTCGAGCTCCTACGCTTGGTGTTGGTCTTCTTGAACGACCTGCTCTGTACGTGGTACCAGTAGTATCAAATACCAAGATGTCACCACCCGTTGTACCGGCAAATAAGAATTGACTTCGCATGCAATCTTTTGCAATACTAGTAATTTGATCAGTTGTTCCTTCACATTGATATGGCAATGGGTCGATGTTCGGTGGAAGAACAAACCGAAGATTAGATCCAACGGCCAATGTCACAGGTTCTGCACGACGTCCTGGTAATATGGCACCAATGCGATGTGTCGGTTCAAAAAAAATATGATAGGCCACAGTGCCATTTCTCAACAACATATGAACATGGCCACTCGCGTCGGCTACTACAATCATATCGCCGTAACGAGCACGTTTAATACCTATTGCGACGATGGGACTTTTACCAGGTGTTTGAAAAATTTGATTTTCAAAAGATAATTTGATTTGCACGCCTTTCTTGCTCCACTCCTTCGAATCAGGTAACATTATTCGTCCAGTTTCTAGGTTGCGTTGTGGAGTCATACGACCGGCAAGGTATCTTCCAAGCTGGTACAACGTACTGTTGTGAAGTTGTACAATCCCGTCTTCGTCGCCGGTGGCGACAAAAGGATCGCGTGCATTTAAACTTGTAGCCACGTGTTGCACAATTGCTTTATGTTGATTTAATGGGTGTGAAAACAATTTATCGCCCGCCTTGTTGTACATTGACAAATATTGTTCTTTTGTACTGGCATCTGTGTGAGTCAATGCAACAATGTCGTAGGAGCTCACTGCCATATGAGCTCGTGCACGATAGGTTTGTCCACCACTGCGTTGAGGTATACCCAATACTTGTAGTGTTGTCACAGGACCGGTAAAATTTTTTATATTTTTTTTGGCTAAATATTTGGTTGCCGAGTCTGTAGGACTGTCACTACTGCTTCGTTTCTCTGCACCACATGTGTACGAAGATCTTTTTTGTTCATTGATTCGAGCAACAATATTGTTTACCACTGTGGTATCTTGTTCTGTGTCTGTACTGCCTTTTGTTGTTGATGTTTGAATATTAGTATAAAGTTGACGAAGTATGGCAAGTTTATTCTTGTATTCGGTGATAAGATTTTCAGTTGCACGAAGTTCTTCGGCAATGACTGTTAAATCGGAGGGTAAGACAGAAGAGGTAGTGGTGATACGAAGGAGAATCAATAAAAGATACAAAAATGGTACCATTGGTTTCCCAGGTTGGACGTTGGGATGGGTGTGGTTCGTGTGCAGGAAATGAAATTCTTGATGAAAATTGAAATATCCAGCAGGCAACGAAAAAAAAAAGGTCTGTTTCACCGCCGAGAGGTTTTGCGAAATAAAGCAAAACTCCAAGACCAACATAGAGAGAGCTGTTGTACTGAGGCCGGTATCTTATCTCAAACACATACCACTATGCAACAACAACACACCAACCGCCACACATTTTGCTTCACGACCACGCTGTTCAAGATCTAACTTTTCACAATGTCCAATGCTTCTTATGTTGCAAGCCATTTGAACGGCCCTAGTGTGACCGGTTGGACCCTGCGCATTGGCCTTCACCGTGCTTCAAACGTTCGTGCAGCTGATCTCATGGGAAAATCTGACCCCTACGCGGTTGTTTTTGTCAATGGTATCCGTCGACGAAAAAGTGCTGTCATCAAGAGAACATTAAATCCTCACTGGAATGCAATCATAGATGTTGTTTTAGATAGAGACGAGTTAGGTGCAAATTCTATCCAGTCCAGTTCTATGACAGTTGCGTTGTATGATATGGACAGAGTTGGCACCCATGACTTTCTAGGTGCTGTCGAACTTGTGGGCGATGAATTGATGAATTTCGTAGCCCAACCGCTCGATCACTTACCAAAATGGGAAATCACTGGTACATCAAGAATTAAAGAATTTCCTTTGACCAATGTTGAACCACATCCAACCGTGAAAGATCTGCGCGGTAAAATCGCGTTTTGGGGCGAATTAAGATTGAACGAAGAATCGGCAAGAATCATGGCAGCAATTAAAATTCAATCGTTGCAACGTGGTAAAAAAGATCGCACCAAAGCATCCACACACAATTCAGCTCGAAGCATTCAAAGGATTCGGCGTGCACAAAATGGCCGACGTAAATATGAAAAAACAGAATTTGCTTACATGGCCTTCAGTATTGCGTGCTCTCATTTAAAACGTTGGATAAATTGGAATGATTTAACACTTGAAGAAGTATTCTCTGAATTGGACTACGACGCATCTGGTGAGTTGACTACCACTGAAATTACAAACTTTTTCAATACACATCCATCGGTTGAATTATCACCAAAAGATGTTGAAGCAATAATATACCATATGGACCCCAGTGGTGACGGTGTCGTGTCACACCAAGAATTTATTGAAACAATAAAAAACAGTGCTGATGTGACAGATAAAATTAAACTCAAATGGAAAAATCATTTGAAACGGAGAGCCATTGATATGCGTGTACGCGAAATGGGTAATGCTTGGAAAAATGCAACAAAAAACAACAAGAATGGTGCAAATAAGGTCTCTGTATCGGATACTTTGAGGGCAGGGAGAAGACGCCGTGATTCAAGATGGTCGGCTGAATTTGAATTGATGAAAGTCAAAGCTGAAAAATTAGTTAAAAACCATGAATTTGCCACGATGAAAGCCTCCGAGCGCCGTGCTGCATTGCACAAAGGATGGCGCCGTGAATCCAACAGACGAATCAAAAAAGCAAATGAAAGACGTCAATATTTACAACTACGATTAATGACCGAACATAGTAAATATTTGCAGAGTGATGACGGTGGAGTTGAAAGCGGTGAAACTTTTGGTTTAGGAATTGAAGAAGACAATGATGTTTGGGACAATACGAGTGATTTGAATTTCAACAAACCTACAGAGAACCCCGTTCGACCTCCTGGGAACAAGGATGATGGTCCAGCAAGTACATCGCCAAATGCTGCAAAACGTTCAATATATAAACGAATTCCAAGACCAGTGAGCCCAACAGAAGTTTTGTCTGCCTATAACTTTTGGGAAAGGCAACTTGATAAAAAAACCAACAGAGTATTTTATTGCAATTGCAATACACGTGAAGTACAATGGACCTTGCCAAAAGATGGACAAATCTGGCCACCGCCACCACCCGTTGAAAAAAAAGAAGAGCCACGTATTTCACCCTTTGCTGATTTTAAAAGTACAGCCACAACACCAAGGCCCAACGCGGGTGCTTATTTAAATATCCCGCGAAGAGGTTTCAATGATTTTAGTTCAAATAACCCCGAACTCAGCGAGTTGTTTTTTGCAGAACCGTCAAGTCCCAAAGAATTGGATCGTTTAGCATCGCGAATGGAAAATTTTGGGTCACTTCATTGGGATGATTTGAAAATACCTGACGATGACAACGATGATTACTACGACGACGATTATTACGAGGATAATTATTACAATGGTAACAAATACCAGGACAATGGCAATGATACTGGGTTTGATGATTACAGAGGTAACCAACATAGAATGACGGTAGAAGCACACAGAAAACATACGCTTGACAGAGTTGCTGATCGACACACATCAAAGGCTGTTATCGAAAAACGCCATCAACATTTACAAGAAAAAATTGCAAAGAGACATCAAAACCACATGAATAAGGTTGGTAGTGAAGCCAGGGGCGCCCGTGGTGCAAAATCAAACACCGGTGACGGTGAACATTCGGTATTATGGATCCAAGAACAAGCAGCTATTCGTATTGAAGCTGTTGAAAGAGGGCGCAGAGACAGAGAAATTGTAAAAAAAATGAAAGCAGAGAAAGAAAAACAACTAAAAATAGCAGCAAAAACAGCATCAAAAAGAAGTGTCACTAACAAATCTAATTTTGACGCAGGCAAGAGTAAAATGAAGATGTTTCCAGAAAAGAATGCCGAAGAAACGATTGCCAATATGTCCGATAAACTTCCGGCTGCAGCCTACGAATCAAATGCCAATCGTGAACGCAAAGTGACACCAAAAAGAGCAACAAAAAAATCCACCGCACCCAAACCTAAAATTGTACCAAGATTTGGAAGTACGGCACCAACCAAAGAAGAAATGGACAACAAAAAGGCTGCACTTAAAAGAGATGCAAATAAACCACCAAAGCCTCACCCAAGTTTATTCAATTTACACCCAACTCTAGAAGATTTGCGTCCATATTTAGTTATGATTAAAGGCGAATTAAATCGTGAAGTTCATCACACAGAACCAAACAAAGAAGAATTTGCGGCCATGAAAGAACAATTTATGGAGTTAGTGGAATTGATCCCCGACGAACAAACGTTGGTTTCACTTGAAATTTATGATGATTGCAAGAAAATATCGCAAGAGAGTACGAACAAGAAGATTAGAACATACGCTGTTGCCGTTATTGAACATTTCGATGAAATGTTTCCATCCTTGGCTGAAATACGCGCCAATTTAACATTGAATTTACACCCAATAAACGAACCACTGCGGCCATACTTGGTCATGCTGCAAAAGGAATTGAAGCGTGAAGCCAACGACACAATACCAACCAAACAAGAACTTGCTGATATGAAACGTAAATTTATGGAATTGGTTGAATTGGTGCACGACGAACAAACATTAAACACATTAAATATTTATGATGATTGTAAAAAAATTGCCGCTGGAAGTACGAATAAGAAAATCAAAAAATATGCATCGGCCGTCGTTGTTCATTGGCAAGAAACATTTCAACTGTGAGGAAGCTTTGAGGTATACAAAGAGAAC
>Ga0115007_10003172_pt1 | contig 10021 bp, 5 predicted proteins | sample ArcOceMetagenome_2_FD_87166 | JGI IMG/M metagenome (GOLD analysis project Ga0115007, IMG submission 87166) | Marine eukaryotic phytoplankton communities from Arctic Ocean - Arctic Ocean ARC135M Metagenome | ecosystem: Environmental > Aquatic > Marine > Oceanic | place: Arctic Ocean | collected...
AACTACTTGAACTCGTTGAACTACTTGAACTCGTTGAACTACTTGAACTCGTTGAACTACTTGATAATGTATCAATCGGTAAGTTATCAGTTAACCTTTCTTCAGTCAAAATAATTCTTGTATATTCTAAATATTTTGTTTTATTTAAAGTTGTATTAAATTTTTTTAGTATGTTATTATAAAAACAATGAATAAACCCAATTAATACATTATAATATAAAAATGGTGAAAAAATGCCACAAATAAAATAATAGTTAAAATTATATAATGTAATTAAGTAGAGATAAACATAACCACATGATAATAATATGCAAAGAATATATAATACTAACATATAAGCTAAGTATCTACATTTTCGTTTAATATTTAAAATAAAAAATAGAATAAAAAGTAAATATATATTAATATAAACAAACGAAGATGCTAACATATAGTAATAAATAAAGTATGCTAATTTATTATTTTCGATAAAAACTGTAATATTACTATTATGTATATATTCTAAAAAATGTATACTTTGGTATTGATTAAATATTTCTATTGGAATAAAAATTGCCATAATCAAAGCAATAAATATGAATTGAAAAAAACAATTCTTTGTAAAAAATATTCGTTTCGTATCTACAATATATGTTTCCAAAGGATATTTATTCACTAAAATATATTTGGCAGTACATTCCATACATTTTTCTCGTGCTTCTTCATTTGTGTTATTAACTCTCCATTGTTCAATACATTTATAATGAACAAATTTGCTAGTTCCGTTACATTTACAGGGAGCAATTAAATTTTTCTCTTTATCTTCATCAAGACAAATGCGACAAAAAGACATCTATAATTCTATCATATTTTAAATAATATTTTTATATAAGTAAATTATATATGTCCAATTTTTTTGAAAATGTTGTAAAAGATGCTGAAAATATAGAGCAAAAATATTTGGGACCAGATTATAAATATTATGAAAAAATAAGTACACCAAGTGAAATGGGTATGAGTAGCAAAGGTACTATTGGTGCTTTAGCTAATGATGTTGCTGGTATCATAAATTATGTTCAATTGTTAGTTGCTGGAACTGGTCCTGCTTCTAAAAATAGTGGTAAACCATTGGGTAGTCAATTCTTTTTAAAAACAGGTGGTCAGTGTATACCAAAAGATGATAAAAAAAGAAAGGTAGACCGTTATATGTACATTGATAATGTCCCCGATGGTTCTATTCCATTTATTTCATCTGGAATGGATATAAAATTTGATGAGTTTAAAGGTCTTATACCTGGTATATTATCTGACATTGACCAAATAAATCCTATGGGTATATTTAAAGCATTTATGCAAGATGCCGAACCTGAATGTGAAGAAATTAAACTTCCTGTAAACTGGAAGAATGTAAATGGAAACTGGCAAAGTGTTCCTACTTTTCAAGAATCTCATTATATTCCTGTAAGTGATACAAGAGATATTAAAAAAAGAAAAAATATGAGAGAAGCATTTCAAAACAAAAATGTTCCAACTAATTTAATAGATAGTCAAAATTTATTTAATTTTGTATTAGGATTACTTTTCGTATTTCTGTTATATAGATTATATGTAAAAAGTATATAGTTTAAGGTAGTTCAGTATATAGTTCAGGATAACGTCTTTCACGTCTTTTTTTACAATAACAATCACAAATACAACAAATAGGTAACATAATAAAAAATAAAAGGAATGATACGAATACAGTTATTAATTCTGCATCGTTGTCTGTTGTTCTATTCATATTTTTACTTATAATATATTAAATCATATATATTATAAGTCGGTTTTACATTGTATTTAAATAATTGTGGACAAGAACATCATCACTCATATTGTAAATATCACCAGATAAAAATGAATCTTCATATATTTTTCGTAATACATATTCTGGTGCATTACTTCCAGTTTTAATCAACCCGTGTTTTTGTAAATAAGACCGAATCTTATTAATTGGAATTTTTTTCAAAATATTATGTTCCTTTTCAATATTCTTTCTCGTTTGTAAATCTTTAATCAAAACGCCAACTTTTCCTAATTTATTTTTACCTAAACGTCGCGTTTTCTTTAGTTTACGACTCCTTAATTTAATTTTTTTCTTCTTTTTAATTTGATTTTTCACATTTGTTTTGTTATAATCACTCATATATGTTTTTAATTTTTGCTTTCTCTCTTCGTGAAGTTTTGGAACTGACTGAACTTGTTGTTCAATTACAATAGGTTTCATAGAATGGTTGTGTTTATTTGTCATGCTTGGATTTATTCTATTTTTATTTTGAGTGTTATAATATTGTCTATATGTTGGTTTTGTCCCACCTTTCAGAATACCAAAAGGAGGTGCTTTTGTTAATGTTTTATTTTGTAAAGTATGGTTATTTACTAAACTAAATGACCCGATTGGATTATCTAGATGAATTGGAGTAGATGTTTCTAAATTTCCTATAGTATTAACTGGAATTGTTTGTAATGTTGTATGTGATACAGTATTAACTGGAATTGTTTGTAATGTTGTATGTGATACAGTATTACTTAAATTATTATGATTTTCTTGTTCTCTCTTTACTTTTTGTTTTTTTACGTTGTCTTTCTTTTTTTTTATGATGTTTTCTAAGTAATTTATTGAATCATCTAACGAATCAATATGTTGTGATGAGTTTGTTTTACTTGTAGATTTTACTTGTAAAGATTTTTTCAAACCGTTATTATGATGTTTTTTTACCTCTTTTAATAACTTATTTTTCATAGAAACACCTTTTAATAAATTATTAATTTTAGGTTTTTTCTTTTTTGATTTACTTAATGTTAGATAATTTTTATTAATGACAATATTTTTCTTCTCTCCACTCATAATAAATATATATAGAAAGTAAATTAATTATACATACTATTATGAATAAAGGTATTATCTTGTTTTCTTTGTTTTACTTCATCATTTTTCAAAAATAATTCTAATCCTTTGTCTAAATCCTCTAAAGTAAGAGAACCTCGTTCACTTTCATTTAAACAAAATACACGCCTACTATGTACTATTTTCGTTTTTGCAAAAAGGGTTTCCATATCTCTACCATAAAATTTAAAATAATCTTTATTATTTTCAAACCATTCTGTTTGAATATTTGATTTTAAAGACCATGAATTATCTAATACCTTCTTTTCAAAAATACATCTTAATTCATCTGATGTATAATCATCAGTTTTAAATCTCCAAGTAAAACGAGAATCTAACCCATTATTAAAACTAAAAAAACATTTATTTAATTGCTCTTCATAACCAGCAATAATAACCATAAGACGGTCTTTATTATCACTTAATGCTTCACATAACGTATCAATACATTCCTTAGCAAAACTATCTTTTTTTTCAGAATTACCCAAAGCATAAGCCTCATCTATAAATAATACACCATCAATAGCGTCTTGAATTACTTCTTTTGTTTTTATAGCAGTTTGACCCAAATATCCAGCAACTAAATCAGACCTTGTAACTTTTTTAAATTTATTTTTCTTTAAAATACCTAAGTTTGAAAATATTTTTCCAATAATCTTAGCTATTTCAGTTTTTCCAGTTCCTGGAGGTCCATAAATAACTGTATGCATAAAATCTTTTTCACCCTTTTTATGAAAATCTTGTGCAAAGTAAATAATCTGGTCCAAAATACTATTTTTTAACTCATTCATACCAATCATATTTGATAATTCGCACAAAGGTCCTTTAATATTATGTAATCCATTCATATCAATATTGTATTCTATTTCATCACTCAATGGATTTTCATCAATTAAATCAATTAAATCTTGTAGGCATTCTACTTGTTTTTGAATTTTTTTTTTTACTTTATTTTTTACGTTATCTTTTACATTATCTTTTACATTATTTTTTAAGGGAGATTCAATTGCCTTTATATTTACATGAACAGGTTTCATATCTATTTTCTTTTCATAATAAGGATTTATAAAATAAGTTTCGAAATAATTACCATAGTTATCGAAAATACTTCTTACTTTTTCTTTACTTAATACAGGTGTTTCTCTATTTTGTTCTGTATTTTGTTCATTTATGTTTTTGTTAAATGGAACAATAGATAAATCAAGAGCATTAATAAAATTTTTATTGTTTTGTTCTCGTGAATTATTATTTTCCTTCATGTTATTTAAAATTATGTCTATTTTTTTATTTAAGTTTGTTTTTCTTAATATTTCTCGTTTATGATTAATTGTTTTATTAAAATAAAGTCTCTTATTTTTATTATTATAAAAAACTATATTATTCGAATTATCTCTGTTAGTCATAATTACTAATTAGAAATAAAAATTGAATTAGAAAGATAATTATAAATATAATTTAACACAACAACATGACCAAGCGAGTGACAAATGATATCACGAATAATGAGGTATGGAATATTATTGGAAGTTATTTTGAACAACAACATTTAAAACAACTTGTTCGTCATCAAGTTGAATCATTTAATAGATTTATTGATTATAAAATAATGAATACCATTGAAATGTTTAATCCATTGATTATTCATTCAGAAACAGATTTTGAACCTGAAAGTAATAAATATAAACTCGAACTTGAAATTACATTCAGTAATTTTAATCTTCATCGTCCTTCGATTCACGAAAACAATGGTGCTACTAAAATTATGATGCCTCAAGAGGCAAGAGAAAGGAATTTTACATATTCATCAAGTATGACTATTGACATTAATATTAAGATTATTATAAGAAGTGGTGAGAACTTGAATGAAAGACAAACCTCGTTCAGAAAACTACCAAATATTACAATTGGTAAGTTGCCTATTATGCTAAAATCAAACATTTGTGTATTAAATCAATATAGTCATTTGTCAGACGATACGACGGGTGAGTGCCGGTTCGACCCAGGCGGGTACTTTATTATTAATGGTAGTGAAAAGACTGTTTTGGCTCAAGAACGAGCTGCTGAAAATAAAATATATTGCTTTAATGTAACTAAAAATAATAATAAATGGTCATGGATTGCTGAAGTGAAATCATCACCAGTATTTAAAAATATATCTTCAAAACAGATTACAATGATGATTGCTTCAAAAAACAATGGGTTCGGTCATTGTATGTATATTCAAGTGCCTCGTCTCAAAAATCCAGTTCCAGTGTTTGTTTTGTTCCGTGCTCTTGGGATAATTTCTGATAAAGAAATTTGTGATAAAATTTTGCTTTCAACAACAAATAAAGAATATAAGAGTATTTTGGTAGCACTACGTGCTTCTATAAACGAAGCAAGTGAATATTTGACACAAGAAGAATGTTTTAATTGTATTGTTTCTCAAAGTATCTTTACTCCAATGAATATGGATAAAGAAACTGGTGAATTGAAGAAACGACAATATACAAGAGATATTTTGGATAATGATTTATTTCCTCATTGTATTACAAAAACTCAGAAAATTTATTTTCTTGGTGAAATGGCAAATAAGTTGATTAAATCGACCCTTGGATGGAGAGAAGCAGATAATCGTGATTCATATATTAATAAACGAATCGATGTTACAGGTACTTCACTAAATAATCTTTTCAGAAATTATTTCAATAAATTGGTTAAAGACATGCAAAAACAGATAGTAAAAGAAATTAAAAATGGTTCTTGGAAGTCTAAGAATGATTATACAAACATTGTAAATCAAACAAATATCTATAAGATTGTAAAATCAACTACTATTGAAAATGGCATTAAACGTGCTCTTTCGACAGGTGATTTTGGTCTTAAAAATATGAATAGCAATAAAGTTGGTGTAGCACAAGTATTGAATCGTCTTACTTATATTAGTGCTCTTAGTCATCTTCGCCGTGTTAATACTCCTATCGATAAAAGTGGAAAGTTGATTCCTCCAAGAAAACTTCATAATTCTTCTTGGGGATTTATTTGTCCTGCGGAAACACCAGAAGGTGCTTCTGTTGGTGTCGTAAAAAACCTGAGCTATTTGACACACATTACAGTTGATAGTGACAATGAAGGTCTCTATAATTATATTAAAAACCATATTGTAGACATTGACAGTAAACCACCTGGATACTTTGATAGAAAAGTTAAAGTAATTATTAACGGTGTATGGTTTGGTGTTACTAATGACCCAGAAAAACTTTATAATAACCTGAAACAAAAGAAATATACTGGTATTATCAATATTTATACTTCTATTGTATTTGATATTAAAAATATGGAAATTCGCATTTGTAATGATTCTGGACGTCTTACCAGACCATTGTTTAAGGTAAGAAATAATAAACTAATTCTTTCTAGAAAAGTTCTTAAACAAGTTGATAAGAAAGAACTAAAATGGAATGATTTGTTGTTTAATCAAAAAATCAAAGAATCTGTAATTGAATATGTTGATGTTGAAGAACAAAATTATATGATGATTGCTATGAAACCGGAGGATTTGAATAATCTAGATGTTAATTATACTCATTGTGAGATTCATCCAAGCACACTTTTTGGAATTTTGGCATCTTGTATTCCGTTTCCAGAACATAATCAAGCTCCTCGCGTTACTTATCAGTGTGCTATGGGAAAACAGGCTATGGGTGTTTATGTTACAAACTTTGATAAGCGGATGGATAAAACTGCATATGTATTGAGTAATCCTATGCGTCCATTGGTTGATACTCGTGTTATGAACCTAATTCGTTTGAATGATATTCCATCAGGTGAAATTGTTATAGTTGCCATTGCGACATATTCAGGATTTAATCAGGAAGATTCTATTATCTTTAATAAATCATCTGTTGACCGTGGTTTGTTTTCAGCTACTATTTACCATACTGAAAACGACGCAGATAAAAAGACTTATGGAGATGAAGAACTCCGTTGTAAACCTGATAAAACAAAGACAAAGGGAATTAAATTTGGTAATTACAATAAGTTAAATGAAAATGGTATCGTTCCTGAAAATACATTACTAGAGAACCGTGATATTATTATTGGTAAGATTATTCCTATTAAAGAACATAAAAATGACCATACAAAGGTTGTAAAATATCAAGACCTTAGTAAAATTTACAGAACAAAAGAAGAAGCGTATGTTGACCGCAATTATGTAAACTCTAATGGGGATGGATATAACCTTTGTAAAGTAAAAATCCGTAATTATAGAAAACCTGTTATTGGTGATAAGTTTAGCAGTAGACATGGACAAAAGGGAACAATTGGTATTATTCTTCCAGAAGAAGATATGCCATTTAGCACAAGCGGTATTAAACCTGATATTATTATTAATCCTCATGCAATTCCTTCTCGCATGACTATCGGGCAATTGAAAGAAACTTTGCTTGGGAAAGTTCTAGTTGAACTCGGAATGTTTGGAGATGGTACTAGTTTTGGTGACCTAACAGTTAAAAATATTTCTGATGAACTTTTGAATATTGGTTATGAAAAAAATGGCAATGAAGTTATGTATAATGGAATGACTGGTGAACAAATGGAAACAAGCATCTTTATGGGACCAGCATTTTACCAAAGATTGAAACATATGGTAAATGATAAGCAACACGCACGTTCTATTGGACCAATGGTTGTTCTCACGCGCCAACCAGCAGAAGGAAGAAGTCGCGATGGTGGTTTGAGGTTTGGAGAAATGGAGCGTGATTGTATGATTTCTCACGGGGCATCTGCCTTTACAAAAGGTAGAATTTATGATGCTTCTGACAAATATCAACTTAATATTTGTAATAAGTGTGGTATGATTGCAAGTTATAATGATGCTTTGGAAATTCATCTTTGTAAGACTTGTGATAACCGAGTTGATTTCAAATATATTGAAATCCCTTATTCTTGTAAACTATTATTTCAAGAGTTGATTACTATGAATGTTGCTCCTCGCATTATGTGTGAATAGTAATAGTTTATTTAAATGTATAGAATATTATTTAAAAAATATTACAGTAGATATTATAGATGAATCGAATGTTACCATCACTATTTTCAAAATATTTTTTTATGCGAAAATATTCAACCAACTTTTATTTACGAAATCATGTTCCAAATAAGGTTGATGATATGTTACAAAAAATAGGACAATGTGATAAAAAGAAATTTATTGAGAATGTATATAAAAAAAATAGGTTTATTCCTTTAGAAATTGAAGCAAGACCTTATAATATTGTAAAACAAGAATTAAATGATATGGCTAAAAAGAATCATAAGTTTACGTGTTATTATGGTAATGGATTTTATCCTTCTCATATGATTGAATGTTTAAAAACAAATTTTTTAATGAACCCAAATTTTTATAGTGCTTACATTCCTTATCAATCTGAAATTTCACAAGGAAGATTGGAACTTCTTTTTAATTATCAGACAATGATAGCAAATCTAACAAATATGGATATAGCGAATTGTTCTTTACTAGACGAATCAAGTGCTTCTGCTGAAGGAATTGTATCACTTTATAATATTTTAACAAAGGATGAAAAAAAAAATACTATTTTTCTTGATGAAAATTGTTTTGAACAGAACTTAGATGTTGTAAAAACTAGATTAGACTTTTTAGATATAGATTATATTGTTGGAGACATTAAAAAATTAATAAAAAAACAAAATATTGATTTTAAAAAATATAGTGTTGCTATGTTTCAACATCGTGATAAACATGGAAAAATTAACGATATGCCAGAAATACTTGATTGTTTAAATAAAAATAATACAAAGTCACTTGTTTTAATGGACCCATATGCTTGCACTCTTTTTGAACCAGCAGGTTCTTATGGAGCATCTGTTGTAGTCGGTTCTACACAACGTTTTGGATTACCTATGTGGAATGGAGGACCTCACGCTGCATTTTATGCTACTAAAAAAGAATATGTAAGACATATGCCAGGTAGAATTGTTGGTAAATCAATTGATACTGAAAATAGAGAATGTTTTCGTTTAGCGTTACAATCAAGAGAACAGCATATAAAAAAAGAAAGGGCATTAAGTAATATTTGTACTTCTCAAGCTCTGTTAGCTAATTATAATGTGTTATATTCTATGTTTTTAGGACCAGAACAAATAAAAAATCAAGCAAAACACATAATGAAACTAACTAATTTACTTAAAAATATTTTAGACGAACGGTTAGACGATAATTTATTTATTAGTGAAAAATATAGTATTTTTGATACGTTATGTTTAAAGAATAAATCTTCTACATATTACTACGAATTCAAAGAATTGTGTTACATTAAAAATATATTATGTAAATTTGACGATAAAACTTTTTCAGTATTTTTTTCATTTGATGAAACAAAGACACTGGAAGATATTCAATATTTGCTCGATAATTTATTTAATATTAATTTCACTCTTGATACACTTGAAGATTTATATAATAATACTGAATTATCTATTAAAAATGAAAGAACAACCGAATTAATGCCTGAACCTATATTTCATAAATACAATAATGAACATACAATGATAAGATATATTACTTCACTACAAAAGAAAGACATATCATTAACACATTCTATGATTCCTCTTGGGTCTTGCACTATGAAACTAAATTCATCAAATGTATTAAGTTCTCTTTTTGACCCTGACTGGTGTAATGTTCATCCATTTACTCCTTTAGCGTATCAAGAGGGATATATTGAATTAATTCATAAAATGGAACAATATTTAGGTAAAATTACTGGTCTTCCTTGTATTTCTTTTCAATCTAATTCTGGAGCAACTGGTGAATATAGTGCACTATGTGCTATTAAAAAATACTTTAGTGATAATGGTGAAAAAAGAAATATTTGTATTATTCCTGACTCAGCACATGGAACTAATTTCGCTAGTGCAAGATTAGCAGGATATAAAGTTGTCAAAATTAAATCAAATAAAAATGGGCATATTGACCTTGAACATTTGTTTTCTATTTTAGAGAAATATAATACATCTATTGCTTGTCTTATGATAACATTTCCTTCTACTTTTGGTTTTTTTGAAAAGGAATTTGAAACAATTTTAAAGGTTGTTAAGAGTCATGGGGCTAAA
>Ga0115007_10003174_pt1 | contig 10015 bp, 8 predicted proteins | sample ArcOceMetagenome_2_FD_87166 | JGI IMG/M metagenome (GOLD analysis project Ga0115007, IMG submission 87166) | Marine eukaryotic phytoplankton communities from Arctic Ocean - Arctic Ocean ARC135M Metagenome | ecosystem: Environmental > Aquatic > Marine > Oceanic | place: Arctic Ocean | collected...
CACTGTGTATAATCTTTAGAAGTATTGTTAAAAAAAAACCGATATAAATTGTATAAGTTGTATGCACACTGTTTGATTTATTCTTTAGTCCAAATTTATTTATTTCTTTGTTGACTTTTCCTTTCTTATGGACTGAGTCGTCCGTTATTTTTGATCACCGACTTCTCTCTTTTGTGTAAGGTGAGATTTATTGTTCGTCTTTGGTGACAACATCATATGCAGTATGTACGTACTGCTCCTATTATGCATTCATCATTGTATATCTTTATAGAGCTTAATGGATGTATTTTATTTTTGGTTTGCCTTCTAATCATAATCATCTTCAGTTACCAGTAACGTTGAGTGGTTGTGGTAAAAACAAAGGTAAATTAAAAGTTGGTTTTATTACCCAGTAGTAAGACTTGTTATTCTTCCGTGTAGAAGTATCACTAGTAAGAGTAGAATCGGACTGAGTACGTTTAGTAGTGGACTTATTATTGTCGTTGGTACTGAAGATATTATTCATGGTTGGTTGGGTGATTTTATAGAAGAAAGGGGTTTTTGATTTCTGATATAATTATTTTTTGTGTCATCGAGGTATTCACTTGGCGGCGGCCGACGCAATTAGTAAAAGTTCTACAGGTGAGAGATGATTGCTCTGTGTAGTGTATGCTATGATGGACCAGAAAACTGCCTCGTCTAGGTTACTAATTTGTACTTTTTGTACATACCAATGGTACATACTAGTAGTAGATACTATAGAGCTGAGTAGAAGTTTTCGAGTCGTGGATGTGTGTAATCTGTAATCCAATAATTCAGAACGAACGAATGAATCATGAATACATGAATCGAATATGAATAAATTATGTTTAGTTTGCTTACAGCATGAGTATGGAAGTCAATTTAAGAGATGGCGCCGGGAGGACGACGATGCTTTTATTTACTTAATATTAGCTTCAGAGGAGTATCCGTACCGTAGTGCTGTAGTGTCGTGATTTTTCTCTATTGAATTAGAACCACGACGACGACGACGACGACGACGACGACTAATATCTGTTTTTCTTGATCGAATCTACGACTTTTGTGACGACGACGATGACGTCAACATTAGATATATAAAACCCATGGTGATTTTTGTTGTTGTTGAGGAGAAGAAGATGAAAATAAATGATAAAAAATAAAACCATGTCGATGATGATGATGCGATGTTTTGACGAGAGAAAAGAAAAAAAATTAAAACCATGTCCATCGTAAAACCAGCAGTCGATTTTTTTTTTTAAGTCCTTCTCTTTACTGTACGTATTTATATTCGTAATCGATGAAAAACGAAACACAAAAGTAACAGTAACAGCAAAAGAAGCACACAATTTTTTGTTTTTGACAAGTCGAGACAAAAGTATAGTCGAAGTTCAACAGCAACATCAGCAACACATCTTCTAGAAGAAAGAAAATTATTGATACACACCGAAACAATAACCGACGAACAGTAATGAAATTACTACTTTATACTACGTCGTGTATTTGCATTAATTTTTCCCCTGTTATAGCTATTACAGCGTCATCCTCTTCTGCTATTACTCCGGTTGCTGCTGCTGATGATGACGAATATGACAACAGTCTATCCTCTTCGTCGATTATTAGTACCATCGTTAATGATAATAGCAATAATAATAGTAATAACATGCGGCGTCATCTGAAGGTTCGAAAATATATCACCTCGTCGTCGTCTACTGAATCACAATCATCTTCTTCTGGTAGTATTAATAATAATAAATGTGAAGATAATATTGCATACCGTTCTAATAATGATCCAAATAGAGATTGTGCAACATGGGTATCTGCAAAACCACCATCTACAAGTCCAAGCAATTTCCCAAGCGCTAGTCCGAGTTTTTCTCCTAGTTCTGTTCCAAGTCTTGATCCAAGCGCTTCACCTAGCTCTTTTCCTAATCTTGATCCGAGTAGCAAACCGACTTCTATCCCAAGTACTGGTCCTAGTACGAGACGAAGCTTACGGCCCAGTCTTTTGTCAAGTTCTTTGTCGAGTTCTGCTCCTAGTCGTGATCCAAGCTCAGGTCCTAGTCTTGATCCAATTGGTGTTCCTAGTTCCGTTTTTAGCATTGATCCGAGCCGCTCGCCTAGTTCTTTACCAAGTATTATCACAAGTTCAGCGCATAGTTCCCTTCCAAGTGTTGTTCCTAGTTCGGAATCAAGTTTCTTTCCAAGTACTATTCCGAGTTCTGTTCCAGGCGTTATTCCGAGTATGGAGCCCGGCGTTTTGCCAACTGAAACACCCATGATCGCAACTTCCTTTCGTCTCAGTTTGACACCTTCGCATGGGCCAATACAGGTTCCTTCATCGAGTTCCTATCCAAGTTTGGCACCATCTGATGCACCAATGGAAAGCTATCAGCCAAGTCACTTTCCTAGCTATTTTCAAAGTGTCGCTACCCCAAGTGTTACACCTACCTCTTTTCAAGGTCCGGATCCGAGTGATGCACCGAGTGACACACTTAGTTCTGTCCCTAGTTCGAGAGCGAGTTCGTTGTCTAGTGCGGATACCAGTTCTACTCCAAGTTTTAATCCGAACAAAGCACCAAGTATCGCACCAAGTGTTGCACCTACTTCCGTCCCTAGTCTTGATCCGAGTTCGCTGCCTAGTGATGCGTCCAGTCTTGATCCAAGTGCTGATCCAAGCTTTATTTTAAGCTTCGACCCGAGTGAAAAGCCAAGTTTTATCCCAAGCACTGTCCCTAGCTCGGAACCAAATGTTTTACCAAGCGTTTTATCCATTGAACGTCAAAGTGATACACCAAGTGCTGTTTCTACTATTGGTCCGATTGTCACATCTAGTTTTATTCCTAGCAATATCCTTACTGTTGAAACATCTGATGAACCAAGTAGTAGTCCGTCGGAATCACCATCGGAATCATACCACCCATCGACAGCTCCTAGTCATCCAAATTCACCTTCTGTACAATCTGTGGCACCATCAAGTTCAGAACCCACGGTAATAGAGAGAAGTTCATCCAGTGGATCACCTTCTGGGGTACCCTCTGGGAGTGCTTCAGTGATACTCAGCGAAATTCAATCGGTTGCACCTAGCAAAATTCCCACCGTGGCGCCCACGAAGTCAGATCCAAGTGGTGGATCAGATGCTCCTAGCACGATTCCCTCCTATTTCCCATCAACTTTGGGACCATCATCGTTGGTTTCTAGGACTGCTGACGGCAATGATAACTCTTCCACAGGTCCCACAGCCGGTTCTGCTGCTGCTAGTGTCAGTTTGATCGGGGCCATGGTGGCGTTGGTAATTCTTTTCGGCGGAGGTTACATGAAGAATGATGACGATGATGGGGAGGAGAACGACGACAAAGTCGATTTAGAGCTTCAGTACGATACTTCATCAACTTTTGTCCCTCGCTTCAATAGTGGAGAAATTTAGAATTCGAATATACTAATAAATATTAGGTACATTAAAAAAAATGATAACACATTTAATTATTTATTAAAAGTCCTGTTGTCATTGTACGATGACACTTGCCTGCGTACTAGCTAGAAGTACTTATTCTTTGACTTTGCATAATAATAACTTGAGCTTATTAAAACGAAATAAGCATTAGCGAATTTAACGCATTGATGTTCGAGTTTGATGTAAACTGTGGCTGTGCGGAAATCAATAATGGAAAGAGAACAAATCTGCAGGGTGTGTTGTTTATGATAAACGCGAATATTTTGATCGACAGATTTCGATGACGATCCTAGTAAGAAGATGCATCATTGGGGCATGGATGGATTGAGCTAGCTAGTAAAGCTCTTGTGAGATATAGTACGATAATATAAATTCTTTTGTACAAATATTTCGTCGTTAACTTTATGCGGAATGCTAATGCAATTACTATAATACCACGACAAGTATGTGCAATATTCAATAATATGATATACGTTTTTACTATCTCGTTTATCTTCTTCTTCTTCTTCTTTTTCCGAAGACGGATCCGATCGCCAACAATATGACGATCTATATATGTTCTTCTGATCCATGCGGCTAGTTCATTAACGGTGATTGTGAGAATTTATTGTGCTATTGTGCTGATATTTTCTATTTTTCCAGGGGTGATCCTCATGCTCTACCATGGACCGTAAGGTTTTGCACCAAAGCTTCCATCATCCTTTGACACTTTCTCAAATTTTCCCACCTTCGATTCATCTTTAAATGCGTTGCCAATTTTACTATTTTTATCTCCCTTCGGAATTTTTGGTTTTACAAGTTTAGTAGCACCATGAGGTTTTCCATCTTTCGTTACAACTTTTTTTACCGTAGTTGGTTTTCCATCCTTTAATGGTGGACCACCACTAGGTTTGGTAAATTTAGGTTCATTTTCTTTCTTGGCCAGTTTAGTAGTTGTAGGCTTCTCCTTCTCTCCTCCTTTCTCTCGTTTCTTCTTTGGTTCGCTCGTCGTCCCTCCTACACCCAAACCTCTCTTTTCTAAATGATTAGAGGATAGACGTCCAAATTCTTCTCCGACTTTGTCGACGACAACGGTATCACTTCCTCGAATGGTATATGTTGCTGCCAACGTCGTCGTACTACTAATAAAGGCCACAAGGACCAAAGCAAAAAAAAGTTTCATTGTGATATCTTGGTAGGTACAATAGTGAATGTAAGTATTTACGGCTATATTATCTCTTGGTATTCAATATAGGCAGGATGATAGACGAAAGAAGCACAGTAGTGCAGATTGATGTGAGATAGTCTTGACGCGATGGAACGATGGAACAATGTTTGAGCTTTGAGAATAAAATTCTTGATACAAGATTTGCGGGTGTGGGGATAGAATTTTATTCTCGCCCTGAGTATCAAAAAAGCCAGGTGAGTGAACGGATAATTGCTCCCGTTAAAAAGGCCGAAGGCACACTGACACATTCCACGACTTCAGACATAACTTAGCCCTTCCTAAATCAGTCCCGGACAGGAGTTCTTGAATTTATAAAAAAATTCTGTGCAGTATTTCACGCACGATCGGAAAACAGCTCGAAAAATCAAGGAGGTGATCAAAGATACATCGAAGGTCGATCGAAGGTCGAAGGCAATGAACGAATTCACTTTCACTTGATATATATATTATCATAAAAAACAAAACAACTACAACTACAACTACAACTACAACTACATCAACAACTACAGCTGCATCAACAGCATCAACAGCATCAAAAGCATCAAAAGCAACAAAAATGAAATATACACTAAATGTTATCACATTGTTCCTTGCAGCGATGCTGGTACTCGATTATGATTCTTTTGTGTATGCTCGCCTAGGAGAAACAGGAAAAGATGATCATCGCGATTTGGAATCATCTCAGGATGACGGTGTATACCGATGGGCTTCTTCTGGCGGGGGGTGGCGCAGTATGGTAGCACTTATGGCATTCGGCAACGTCTTTACTCAAGCCGGACTCATCACCGAGTCTTCATCACAGTTTTCTAGTTTATCTAGTGTTTCTGGTGGGACGTGGTTTTCTACACAATTGTTTTATAGTCCTGAGTTCTTCAAAAATATCACCGAGTCTACCCCAAATGAGCTGGGAGGGTTTGTCCTCCAGTGGATGAATTCCTATGAAACCTTCTCGAACGATATATCTGAAAACGCTGAATGTGTGGCGATTTTCAACGGCACTGATAACCCTACTCTCCAATCCTTGGAAGCATTATGTAATGTCGCGATAGCTTTCGATGGCGATTGGGCTCGTTTTGTAGAGGAAATGATGGCAGAAGCAAGTCAAAACTATGGCGATGCAGATCTAGTAACAAAAAAAGTCAATTCTGATAATCGGAACAACGCATTTTCGAATACAGAATTGTATTTGCAAACGTCACTTGCACCCAATAGTCGTATCCGTTCCACCAGTAAGGGGGTATTTCTAGGTCCAGTAGACAGCACCAATGCTGATGAAATTTATTCGGTGCCGCAATGTGTACAGTACTCAGTCACCAATGATACAGCACTCTACTATAGTACTGATATGGAAGGGACTTTAGAGCTTCAGATTTCCACTGAAAATAACGTCACAGACAACTTAAATTATCCACAAGGATTCGATGAGTTTGGCCTTTTCCCCGAATCCAATCTTAATGTTTTGTTCGACCCCATCAAAGACTTCACAATGATAGGCACGAAGATGACAACCCCCTTCGGTTCGGAACCAAGTGTTGCTCAGATTGCTTCCGCTAGTTCCGCTGTGGAAGGAGTGCACTCGCCATTGAACCCGAGCTTGTTTTCTCAGAAGCTTAGTGTAGCACGTAATTCAGTAGAAGGCGCAGCTGAAAAAGCTGCATTCGATAAAATTGTGGATAAGATTTATACGAAACCGATCTTTGATAATCTTTCTGTATGTACACAGTGGCCAAACGAATGTGGTGAGGGAGATGGAAGGTTCGTTGATGGTTACTATACTGATCAAGCGTCACTTGCCTTGAATATCGGCCAATATCAGACCAGAATGAATGGAGATATGTCCAAAACTATGAAAGTCGTTTTGACCATTACTAATAACTATGAATTCGGTCCAACTGGAACTATTTTACCCTACTTTAACACCACCTTCAACGAAAATGTCAACCCCGGTGACTATCTATGGCCAGAGCAAGATTTCCAACTCCCGATGATCTCTCAACAGATTTTTGATCAGTACATGGATATAGATAGTTTAGCGGCAATTACCGAACCGATTCCTGGTTTGAATGTAACAACTGCAACCGTATCGGCACAAACTCTCGAAAATCCAAGATATCATGTCAAGGCCGGACAAAGAGTTGAAATTTTAATTCTTAGTTTGAATAGCAATATTCCTACTTTCATTGTCGGGAAAGATGCAATCGAGGCAACAAAACAGCCACTAGTAGATATGGCTCGTGGAATTGCCTCAAGTCAAGAATTACTTTGTAGAGTCAAAGCGTTTATGAATTAAGAAGGGCTCATAAAATTCCCCGTATTTTTAGCAGAACTAATAAGAAGATATGTATTCAAACACTATTCCAATAGAATCTAATACTGATGAGCGATGATATCCTGAATAATTTGAATTAGTGGTAGATATAGAAAAAAAGTAGTATGCAATGATTAAAAATTTACTAATGTTTAAAGTTAATGTATGTATGTATGTATGTATGTCTTATGTCATATTAAATGGCCGTCCCCCTTTTTTTCTTAGAGAGTTTTATTTATTTGAGTGGGGATTCCGTTTTGATGAAAGTAATAATATTTATTTGTGTTTTGAATGCAATTGGTGTAAATGATGTGTATTGAATGCGTGCTTTATGTATTATATATATATATATATATGTTGTAGGTGTAAAAATGGTATGTGTGGGTGTGTATCATATTGTATTGATCGCTATCATATTGCGATCGACAATAAACGAGAATTATTACGCAAACGCAACGATTCGTTCCATCGATTGATTCTTGATAATCGTAGTATGTTCTTGTGTGGAGTTAGTTCACGTTTTTACTACCAGCTACTGTTGTTATTGTTGATCATAGTAGTGTTGATAGTAGGAAGTTGTTGTTGTTGTTGTAGTTGTAGTTCATGTTGATGATTCTTTTGTTCTTGCTTCTGTTGTCGTTCCCTACGACGTTTGAAGGATTGGACGTATGATTTATAGTATGATCTGATCCGATCACGGACCGATGCGAATACACAATCTTGAAAAAGATCAGAATATCCACATTGGATAGAATAATCCAATAATTGAGATGTTAATCTATTATTGTAATCTCTTTGTTCAATAGTATAATTCTTTGCACTAAATGATAAATATTCATCACGATTCTTGATTAAAAATTCTTCTAATTCTGTTGTTGTATTGTTTTGTATTGTGTATTAGAAATAATATAAAGGGAAGAAGGAAATCGGTATGTTAGTATAGAATGCACTATCACGAAAGTTTTACTATAGGGAATAAATAATTGATACATCATCACATTACATCAAATTATATTACGTACCTGGATAAGCCTTCCATGAAAACTTTTTGCCCTTATGACCATGTTTAATCGTTTTCGATTTCTGCTTCGGCTGCTGTTGCTGCTTTTTCTTGATCATAGTAGTAGGAGCGGATTTTTTTTTGTGCTTCTTTGCAATTGGCATCAGCAGCAAAGATCGATTAGTATTGATTTGGTTACTACTACTACTACTACTACTACTACTACGTTCGTTGATGGTGTTCATCGTGCTAATCTTTCGTTTCTTCGTTGGGGTAATAGAACCAATACGATTATTGATGTTGCTGGTGATGTTGATGCTGCTATTGGATGGAACAGCATCAGCAGTAACAAAAGAAGAAGAAGCAGAAATATGATTAGCAGCAGACTCGTTGTTCTTGTTGCTGTTATTGTTGATTTCATCTTTCCCACCAACATTCAGTAGCATAGGAGGTGAACCTAGAGGCGATGATTCCTTTGGAACCTTTGGAAGATGATGACGTAGTAAATGCTGTTTCTGACGATGATAATGATAATGATGAAGATTATTATTCAAATTCATATTCACATTAAAATGATTGGTATGATTAATACCACCATCAGTATTGGTATTGATCTTCGATACGAATGCAATAATAGAACGTCCTCGTTGTGGGATTGGTGTAACAATTGCTGTAGATGCAGATGCAATCGGAACAACAGCAACACCAACATTAGCACCACCAGTACCAGTAGCACCAGCACCAGTAGCACCAGCAACATACCGATCCCCATAACTTGGATTCAAGTTGAACCCACGAAGAGTAGGAGATGATGATGATGATGATGAGGAGGAGGAGGATGACGTCGAGGAAGATGAGGAAGAGAACGACGATGGGGGTGATAGAGGAAGTAATAATGGTGACAATTCGTATTCATTCTTGATCTTGTTGTTGCTCTTGTTGTTATTCGTGTTGGTGTTGTTGTTGTTGTTGTTGTTGATAATGTTACTACTGCTGTTGTTGCTGTTGTTGTTGAGGATATCATCACAAGCTAAGGAAACAGTTCGTAATCTATTCCCCATAAACGATGGTCGTGATGAAGACGATGGTGATGACATTGACAATGGTGATAATTCTGACAAAGATGAGAATGAGGATGATGATAATGCTGATCGAATATGATCCGATACGATCATTATTGCTGGAATACTTGTACTTGTACTTGTTGGTGTTGTAGTAGTAGTACCAACAGCAGCAACATTTACATTCACATGCTTCTTCATCTTCATCTTCTTCGTCTTCTTCTTCTTCTTCTTCTTCTTGTTTTCATTTGTTGATATTTCTTTCGAAACAATTTGAGATAATCCTAATAACATCCTTGCTGCATCAACATCAACATCAACATCAACTTCGACTTCAGATTCAGATTCGGCAGTATCATCATCATCATCAGCAGCAGCAACAGCAGCAGCATCGTTTTTGCTACTACCTGCTTCTTCCTTGTTATCTTGTGCTTCCTGTGCTTCTTCTTCTTCGTGTTGTTGTTCTTGATAGATAATATCTTGGTGAGGATGATGAACAGCAGCTTGAACCTGAGGAACAGCTTGAGGAACAGCTTGAGGAACAGCTTGATGAGAGTGAATACTATTATTAATAAAGTCTCCTTCATATGGAGTAGCAGGACGAGGAGCTGCTTGAGGTTGCTGAGCTAAAGCTTGAACTTGAGCGTGAGCCTGATGTGCTTGAATAGGAAATAATGAAGAAGGTGGTAACATAGTTGAATGATGCCGTTGATGATTCATCTGATACTGATGTTGATTTTGATTCATTTGATATTGATTTGATTGATGCATCATCATCATTTGCATTTGCATTTGCATCATCATATCTTCATTATTATTATTGTTATTGTTATTGTTATTATTATTGTTATTGTTGCTGCTACCGATAAACGACATTCTGCTTCCGATATTGTTATTAGAAGATGTGGTCGTCCCGTTGCCGACGCTGACGCCACTGTTGTGATTGTTGTGATTGCTGTGATTGTTTTTATTGTTTCTTTTTGGGGAC
>Ga0115007_10003175_pt1 | contig 10014 bp, 9 predicted proteins | sample ArcOceMetagenome_2_FD_87166 | JGI IMG/M metagenome (GOLD analysis project Ga0115007, IMG submission 87166) | Marine eukaryotic phytoplankton communities from Arctic Ocean - Arctic Ocean ARC135M Metagenome | ecosystem: Environmental > Aquatic > Marine > Oceanic | place: Arctic Ocean | collected...
TATACTGATTCTGATGCTGATTCTGATTCTGATGCTGGACCTGCTGCTTGTCAAAATATTGTTGGGTAGAAACTGATTGCTCTTGTTCATAAGTCGATCTCTCGTTAATACCAAAATTTCGCTGCTGCTGCTGCTGCTGCTGCTGCTGCTGACGTTGATGCTGATGCTGATGCTGCGGCTGTGACTGATAATGATGAGCTCGTCGGCTATTGCTATTTGATGAAAGCCGTTGCGCCCTGTACTTCTCCATATCTCGATTTCTTGGATTATTATTATTATTCCCAGACGATTTTCTTGAGATTTGGTTTTTCGACGACGAACGTCCTCTTTGTTTTCTATTTATATTTTTCTCGTCGTTATTAGAAGTGCCTAGCGAAATATTCATTTTGCTCTCCACAGCAGTAGACGGAATGGTATCAGAGTCAGTATCTTTGATGACATTGTGTTTTGAAGGCAATAACGAATCGTCAGTCTTCTCGTTATCCGATATTCGAAGACACTCCAAAATCCGAGCGGGGATTCGGTTTATGGGCATTGGTGGTCGTTGTGAAGGCCAATATGGTTCTAATTCACCCAAACGAGAACCATCGAGATTACCTCCCTCTCGCATCATTAAACAATCCCATGCCCTAGCGGCGACAGCATGCTCAGCCAGGATTTTTCTAGGGTACCAATATATGCCGTCCTTGTCGGGTAGTACCGTTCTATTTTTATGTTTGCCATCCGCTGCAGCCGCGTCTTCCGTGGCTCCTTCTCCAGTGGTTCCGTTCCACGGACCAGCGAGAAAAACTTCTTTGGTGGTAGGACAAATGAAGATGGATGTAAAGAGTTGTTCGTGCGTCATTCTACCGTTATCCCAAAGTATGTACTGTTCGGCCTTGAGCTGTATTTTGCGGGGTTTCTTTCCATACCATTGATATAAAGCAGCCTTTGGAGGCGTTGCTCCAATCTTCACACTAGACTTATTATCTTTTCGTTTTTCGATGTGCGTTTCAGAATCAAGAGAAACAATGACAGTGTTGTTTGTGGAGAAGGAGGATCCACCCGCTGTAGAGTTTGTACCAACTGTAGCAGCAGACGACGGATAATTGTCATAATTGGACAATTTTGGTCGTTTTTTGTTGGAAGGATTATTTCCATTCCCAATGTTTCCTCTTTTGTCAATAGCGACATCGTGTTCTGAACCTGAACCTGAAGTCATTATTGTCGGTTTGTCGCTATTGCTATTGCTACTGGTACTGTTAGTATTTCTGCTGTTTTTAGATGTATAAGAGGCGGGAATAATCATCTCCGTAGACGGTCTCGGATAAGAGTTGGAGGAGGTTGAAGTAGTATCCTTCGAATGGTCGATGGTATTATTTTCTTTGCTGCGTCGTCGTCTTCGTTGTCGTTGACCTTTTCCTGATATTGTCATCTCTGTTGTTCTTTCTGCGATTCCACTTCCTAACCGATCTAATGATGGCGCATTCCTAGTAGACGGATGATAGTTCCATCCAGCTCGTGGTGAAAACGATAATTCGCGAAAGGGTGACGGTAACATCGGTCGCAAAGAAGTCACCATATAATCGGGATTATCTCTTACACGACCGTACGCAACATCATCGTCGTCCTCATCAAGAGACGTCCGAGTAGGAATATTACCGTTCGTCCCAACCTTTGTCGAAGATGAGGAGGAGGAGGAGGTTTTCGTCTCCATTGTGTCCGACAAGTTTCTGTCTCTTGATAGAGTTTAGCATTCTTATTACTATCTCTTGTATTGAGTATTACAGTATTCCCAAGTCAACATACTTCAATATTCATCAATTTGAATTTTTAGAATCGTTCCGTCGAAATTGGTTTTCGGAGATTTGCGCGAAAATCACTCCGATGCAATTGAATCGAATGAATCAACCATTTTTTTTATCATTCATATCAGTCGTGTTATTCAACAAGAAAACCTGAAATTTTTGTCAAAAATCAACAAAATCAACAATCTTGCTTTTAACATAAACTCGAAAACATCTTTAAATCTACACACATAATCAAACACAAGCACAGTAATAGAATAATTCACAAAATATACTGAATGAACATATCCGCATCTCGTTTCGACGTTCTACAACAGCTCAGAGAAGATTATAATAACTAAGTAGCTATGATGTTGCTCGTTCGATACCTACCAATATTATTACTCGTCGTAATAGTCATCGCTGTTGACGCCAACGACACATCACTTAACGATGGAAATTTCTGGGAGTTTTCTTCTTGTACTTTACAATGTGCCAATGGAGGACAGTGTCGATTCCTGAGTGGAACGGCTGATATCCTCGCTCGTATAGCTCAGAGCAACGGATTGGTCGAGACCTGTGTCTGCGAACCAAGATATTTTGGGCACACTTGCCAGTACACTATCGAAGAATGTAATCCCAATAATGACGCAGCGACTCCTGTTGGCTCACCTTCGGGATGCGATTGCTCTATAGCCGATTATCTTTCGGACTTTGCGGGAAGAATGTGTCGGAAACCCATTACCGAAGTGAGTGCCTATCACGACCAAAAGTACTTAAGAGACGATCTGTATTGATCAGAGTGTATTATTTATTTCTCATCACCCAATTATTATTCACCTTTGTTTTCTTCTATTGAATTACTATAGTATTGCTCAAGAGTGTTTGATATCCACAAGCCTATTTCGTTTTGTACCAATGGGGGACGATGTCGTCAAGATATAATTGGAGGAACGTTAGACAGGAGTAACGGAGTTGATAAAACCGGTTGTATATGTCACGAAGACTTTCACGGCCCACACTGTGAATTTACAGGGGGGGCCAAAATCAACGACAATAACGGTAGAGGTCACGAAAATGTGGCAATGTGGGAAAATAATGGATTATCGTCTTTAAAAACTACGGGTAGTCATAATACGACGAAGAGATCGACCAACTATACCGGCGTTATTCTATTGTCACTATTCGGTCCAATGTTCCTCGGCTTGTTGACTATTCTAGTTTATATCAATCGTGAAGGTCTTGCAGATTATTTCAAACCCGTCTTCAATATTTGGAGACGAATAAGAAATAAAAGAAAGTTGTTAAGAACATGGAATGAAAGTACGCGCACCTCGAACAGTAACTCATGTATAGACTATTTAGTGGCTCTAGCGGCTTACGCGAACTATCATTTTGTTTGGCGAAGATCTACCGATAAGACCGATTTGTCGAGAACATGGGACCGGAGTGCTGATGATCCAAGTATCAAAGTACATAAATATTGTGATTCTATCGAAGAAGATACTCCCTTTGATGACGAAGGTATTATTTTTCCAGACAACAAACATGAACTTAAGACCATTCATGAGGAGAAAGAAGTTATATGAAGAAAAGTCAGGTGTGTTGTATATACATATGTATATATATTATGAAAGATTCGAGGGAAGACTCTAAGTGTATGTAAAATAATATTAGTAAAATAAATTTGTTTCGTTTGAAGTCAAATTGTAGACAATCATCATCAAATCAAACCAACAACAACAAATATCAATTATTACTAACGGTAAATGAACTATGTTAAGTCTATAAATCTAAAAATAAATGGTATCTTGTTGAAATTATCTGTTTGCACCGAAGAAAGAAAAGGACTTGGATTGCATTATCTTATTTCTATATTAGCTCGAATATTTTTTGCGTTTCTATTAAAGGATATGAGACAATCGTTGAATGCAAATTTGTTTTTGCGATCAGTCAATTATCCTAAAGATTCTGTCGAAGATAAGACTACTTCTTCGTTGCGTTTAATTATGTGTTGGGTTGTCATCATCATTAGTCTCCTCCGACTTTCATTTTCCCCATAGCATCAAAGCCAGGTAGGAGCATGTCATCGTCAGCATCCGGGTTGGCCCAAGGTGCGCTTTCGCCTCGTGATTCAGCCTCTAGTTCCATTTGTTCCAAATCAAAGATTGACGTCGTTTGTTTCTCCCATGCTAGATCCTGCTGTTCTCGTAGACTCATTCCCTTTCCGTAAATTCTTGTGGCGACGACTTCAGCCTCGGAGGCAATTTGATTGATACGTGCCGCCAAATCACCGCGTTCGTCGTCATACGAGAGATTACCAAAGTTTAACATAACTGCTTTGCATGCGTTGATAAAGTCTGGCGGTGGGACATCCGGCATAGGTTTGTCTTGATCTGGTGTCTCCCCCTCCAATGCTTTGGCAGCATTTTCTGGTGTTCCCTGGACCAACAAGTTTTCTCGAGGCGTGAAGGCATCCACTAGAATATTTTCTCGATCGTTCGCGTCATCAGCACGAAGCAATTTTCGTATGAGAGCAATTTCTTTGGACGAAGCTTGTTTATCCTTTTCCTCTGCTGCACGATATCTCAAGCGTTTCATCAACTCAGCTGGACCCATTGCGCCTGCGTCTCTGGCCTGAGTTTCGTTGGCCTATTATATACCCCAATTGATCGAACAACAGATAAAAACGAGAAATTGTTTGTTAGATTACAACAAATACAACTCCAATTTGAAAGAGGAGCCTCAAATTGTTATATATCGTACGACGATTGCAAGATTCGATTCGACATTACGATACGGGTTAAAGAAGAAGAAGGATTTACCACAAAAAAAAATGCAAATCAAGGGATAATGGAATAAACCCAACACAACGTACCTCTAACAACAACAAAAAGGATTCATCGACCTGACCTTCACGGACCATTTTGACGATTAGCCCTTCCATTCTCATAGGATCGCCCATAGAAAGAACAGCCTTCAACTGTTCGGTAGCCTTTCCGATACGTTTAGATTGTTCAGTGGCCAATGCCTCAAGAAGGGCTGTCGAGTCCTCATCGTCGCGGGCACTCAAAACTTTTACGCATTGTGCGTCAAAACTATCATAATTCGTCTGGACGATAGATGCCGGTGTCACTCCAGCCTTGTATGGTGGGAGTAACTTTTTGAGGGTGTCTTCGTAACTCATGAGAATTTCTGGTGTGATTTCTTGGTCATAAAACGAAACTTTGGCAATTTCGGCACGATCCTCAGCAGAAGCATAAGAGGTCGAATCGATAGCCTGCGCTTTGCGCAATACATCTGCGATGATGCAATCGTAATAGACACATGACAAATATACAAATCGTTAGAAAGAGTTTCGATTTGTCGATCTAAAGATGATGCAATCGTAATACAACGTTGCACAAGTAAAAAGACCATTATAGCAAGATTTGAATTAAAAAAAAACTGTAGAACATAAATCCACTCTTTCTTTTCTTACCTGCGTTAGAGAGTTGCATACCCGCCTCGGCTTCAGCATCCGCGATGGCGAAACGTTCTTCTTCAGCGACGGCCGCCTCCTTTTCTTGCCGTTCTTGGGTAAGTCTGTTAACCTCCTGCTTCCTTATAATATCCTTGATCATGTCAAATAAATCTCTGAGTGCCATACGTTCTTCGGGATCGTTCGAATTTGCTGCCTTTTGTTCCATCCAATCCATAAATAATGGATCAGTTGCTTGTTCATAATTTTCCACAATGTCGAGACGAGGATCATTCGTTGAAAATACAAGATCACCTAGAAATATTTCGTACGCAGCGACTTGTTCGTTGTTCATACCAGAATCATCGGAGCCAAGCACCTCGCTTCCCATAAGGTTGTAATCGTCACCCATCACTTCATCTAGAATACCGAATAATGGCTGTTTGATGCCTGAATAACCAGCTGAATGTTGCCGCGATTGTTGTCGTTGTTGTTGTTGCTGCTGCTGTTGAATCCCAGAAAGTCGATAAGATGTCGAAAAGGCTTCAACATTTTTACTTGCGACCAAAAAAGCTGCAACTGCATGGACTGAGAATTTCATTTTTTGTAGTTGTTGTTGCGTATAATTTCGATTGAATTCCGTTGCTATTAATATTATTTTGATCAAATCGAATCGACTTGTACTGTATTAATTGCAGATTGCTGTTCGAGTTATGTTGATGTACTGTGTATGTCTATTTTTTATTTTGTTGTTGTTCTTTATTTTTTTGTGGTAAACAATTTCTCAATAAACGTCACAAGTTGTGTAACGAGGATGTAATATAACGATCGGTATGTACGCCGATTTGGAATCGACTCAACCGACTCAACAATGACCACTCACAGTTCAGTACATTGCTTATTATGTTTTTTTATATTGTTGTCGGCGGCAACAAGAACAAGAAAACAATAGAAACAGCCCAAACTTTTATTCGTACAGTACATATCGACGATCGAAGCATACTGCACATACGCAATAATTTAGCTGTTGTTGTTGAATTCAAGCAAAGTCAACTACTTCGTCTATTCTTTAATATTTTGGAAACATCAATTTCGACTTGTATCTACCGTATTATCTAAATTCCTCGCGCTAGTAGTCGAACAAAAAATCGGATCAACAAACGACGACACGACAATCATGCCTAAAGCATCAAAGACCCCGCGTGGATCGCATCATACGATAGGATCCGCTAGGCCGTATTCATCAAACACAAATAATAATGATCGAGTAAAAAGAGACGACAGTAATACGAAAACGGCATCAACGAATTTAATTACACCAAATACATCCATCGGTCAGCATTTTTTGAAAAATCCTGCTGTTGTTACATCTATTATTCAAAAATCAGGAATCAAACCTACCGACGTTGTTCTTGAAATTGGTCCGGGTACAGGAAACATGACAGTTCCTTTATTGCAGAAGGCAAAACAGGTCATCGCTTTAGAATACGATTCTAGGATGGTTCGCGAGGTTCTGAAACGTGTTCAGAATACTACAGAAGAACGAAAATTGAAGGTCATCCAGGGTGATGCGATTCATACGAAATGGCCCTTTTTTGATTTGTGCGTAGCCAATATCCCATATCAAATTTCTAGTGCTATTGTTTTCAAACTCCTTGCCCATCGTCCAATGTTCCGATGCGCAGTACTGGTAAGTTCATATATTCTATCTGATACTATTATTGTCAATATAATTTATCATTGTGACTTCGTTCCCTCGCAAAAACAAAAAAAAACGTTTCTCATCTAACAATACTTTTATATATGTATGGTAAAACTTAGATGGTCCAAGAGGAATTCGCCCTACGGTTATCGGCTCGACCGGGTGAGGCTATGTATTGTCGTCTTTCTGTCAACGTCCAGTTGCTTGCTAAGGTCGATCAGTTGCTCAAAGTTGGGAGGAATAACTTTCGACCACCTCCCAAGGTTGAATCGAGGGTGGTACGGATCGAATTAAAAAATCCACCCCCACCCGTGAACTTTGTTGAATGGGATGGTATGATCAAATTATTATTCAATCGTAAAAATAAAACTCTAAGGTCTGTTCTTAACACAAAGGCGACATTGAAGTTACTGGAAGCAAATCGAAAAACTTTACGGAGTTTAAAACAACAACAGAAAAAGATACAGAATAAAAAAGACGGAAATGCGGACATGAGCGACAGTGAAGATGATGACGACAATGACACCGTCAAAGACATATTGGAGCGGATATGCTCCAAACCCGAATATAAGGATAAGAGAGCTCGTAGCCTAGATCTTGACGACTTTCTACAACTATTGACAGATTTTCATGACGAAGGGGTATATTTTGCGTCATAAATATATATATGTATAATTCCTAATTAAAAAGGTTCTTAATATTAATATTGTACTCTCTACGATTCTATCAACATTACTTTTATTATTTATATATGATAGAAAAATGCATCATCAAAATATTGTCGTTTTTCTTGTCAGAATTCTATAATATACTATTTTAGTTGAAAATTTATATCTATTCTGTTGAATCCGTTTTAGGTTATGATATGCTATATATTTAATTACAATTACAAGTACAGCTCATTTAATTTACATAATGCTATTTAAAAATACTATTCGTTCGACAAATTATTATATGAAACAACAATCGCAGTCAAAAGGACAATCATTCGTTTGCCCTGATTTCGGTTTGTTAAGAATATGGGCTTTGAAAATTTTGATACCATCCTCTACTCTACCTGTATAACCCTCCTTATTAAATTTTCCACCCAATCCATCATCGACCCAATCTTCGCCACGAAAAGATGTTGACGACGATGATGATGATGATGGGCCATCATTTTTTCGTCTAGCTTTTTTGGCGGCTTTTATGGCCGCTTCTTCGACCGCTTCTTCTTTCTTGGTTTGTTTATCTTGCTTTTTCTTATCAGAAAATAGCGCATCGAATTCATCTATAGCACTCGTACGAGCACTACTAGTAGCACTAGCATTCCCACTTCCATCGCCGGTACCATTGCTTTTAGATCTAGCGCTTCCACCATTACGTAAAATACCAGGTCCAGGATTCTTTCGTTTCTTTGACGCCTGTGCCACCTTCTTATTTTTGATTTCGTCCTTGGACATCGTAGTACCTCAATAAAGTGGTGATTGTTTAATGAATGGTATATCCGTTTTCTTGTTTGCTTTGCTTTATTATTATCATTGTGATGGAGATGACGATGGACGATGGACGATGGACTCATTTATATTATTGTCGAGAATTGGGTTTTATCAAAAAATTGTAAATGCGGTCTGACCTTCGTTTTTCATCTTTTTGCAGCAAAATGGTGCATAGTATTAGTAGTAATAGTAGTAGTACCTACCTATCACAAATATGATAGCAGCTAGATGGAACTTGTCATGGAGATTATTTGTGATTAGTATCATTGTAACGTTAGGCTAAACCACTTATTATTTACCTCTTCTGAAACAAGTTTGAGTGATTTTTTGTCTGAAATCAATCACCTTCTCGTCCATCCAATCAATCAATCAATCTCCTCTCTCAATCAAAATTATGACAAAAAAATATAGCCCCTCTAATTTGATTTTGATATACAAACTAGCTAAGACTGTGATCATAGGAAAAATCTACCCCAGTAGCAGATGCGCCAAACTGAAGTGAATACTGATATTCATAAAATCAACAATTCAATATATAACATCCTAATTTTGAAAAGCCAACAACAACAACAACATCAATGGTTAGTGCTAATGGTGGTGCCAATGTTAGTAATGGTAGCAGCAACAAAGAATGAGCATACAATCATGTAATAATATAGGATTATTCTCTAGTCTGTGCATATCATAGGTAGAATTTTTAGTCCATTGTTGTAAAACAGTTGACCAATAATCAGTCTTCAACAACAACAACAACAACAACATAAAATTATCATAATATGTTCTGTTTGGTGTACAAAGAAGTAAGTACTTCACAGAAGTTGATCATCATTATGAATGCAGCATGATTGATAATATGAACAATAGCTTGATGCGTGGTTGAAACTTGCTATTAGTACAATAAACAATAATTCATGAGACAACATCATCTAATTTCAACTACACAACTACAAACATGACTGTTCGCTATTTATCAGCTTCCTTCTGTAAGCGGAAGATGATACCATCCAAATCGAACTGCCTAGCCTACAAATAAAAAATCGTACTCTACGATAACAACTAATATAACGCTATTTAATCAGTGGCAGATATTTCATATTGGTATCTCAAATAAGCCGAAGCAGTATATCATATATGGTAGAATTGTATTTATAGGTATAACGTTGTTTGTTGGGGGGTGTTTGAATGTATTTGTTTATAGAATTGATCCAGCATTGGATGCGATACGCGGCCAAAGTTCGGCACATTCCTTTGCTACAGGTCCGGATACAGCAGAACCCTTCATTTCTCCCTTATTATTAACGATAACACCAGCACTATCTTCGAAGTGAATAAATACTCCTTCCTTTCTACGGAAAGATTTTCTTTGCCGAACAACGATTCCAGGCATGACCTTTTTACGTAGTTCTGGCTTTCCCTTTTTCACTGAGCACATGACCATATCACCTGATCCGGCCTTAGGAAGACGATTCAATCGTCCACCGGTATTACATACGGCGATAATGTGAAGATTCTTTGCACCGGAGTTATCAGCGCAGTTAATAACAGCAGCGGTTGGAAGACCGGCAGAGACTCTGTGCTTGATACCAGAGGCGTTGGCACGTCCACGAA
>Ga0115007_10003177_pt1 | contig 10010 bp, 19 predicted proteins | sample ArcOceMetagenome_2_FD_87166 | JGI IMG/M metagenome (GOLD analysis project Ga0115007, IMG submission 87166) | Marine eukaryotic phytoplankton communities from Arctic Ocean - Arctic Ocean ARC135M Metagenome | ecosystem: Environmental > Aquatic > Marine > Oceanic | place: Arctic Ocean | collected...
CCCCAAAACCCCAAAACCCCTTGATTTTCAGATTCAAATTTGAATTATTGGAAGATCATGTGTTTAAATTTATAATGAATAAAAGTAACGCACTTGGGAAAAAGCCCGTCACAGGCGCCAAGAAAGAAGCCGATGTGATGAGTAAGAGGAATACAAGGATGTTTCCAGAGGTAAAGCTGGGACCGGGCGGTCAAACAGTGACTGGATCCACCCAAGCATTGAATAAGATACAAGAGGAGATAGAGCAGAAGCACTTCAGCCGACTCGATAACATGTAAAGGCTTACTGATTCGCTGAGAGATTCGTACATACGATACAAGGAGTATGCACGACTCTGTAAGATCAAGCTCTCGGAAGGGGGCGGCAACGACCAAACCCACAAATTCTACTACAAGCCGAAAATCCCCTTCATGAAGAAGCCGGAAAAGCAACGTGTCTACCGTAAGGAGTATATCGAAGATGTAGGCAAGCTGCCTGAGCCAGAGCCTCTTTACCTGCTCTCAGATGGGCTACATTTAGCGGCTATCGAAACAATCGGTGACCGTAAGAGTCCTGAAGTGACCAAGAATACGCTTACTCAGTTCTTCCACCGCCGCTTCACCCAACTCCAACATAAGAAGCATCGGTTGCTCCACCGCTGGGCCAACACTCAGATCGACTCCAAGTCGATTGATGCTAATGCGACGGAGTTCTAGCGGGCACTGGCCAATCTCTAACTGGAGACGGACAGTGTTATCAGGCGCGTAGAACGACTGCAGCTAGACGATAAGTTTTCAGAGGCCAAAGACTATGTACGACCTGTGCCGACGATCAGCGAAGCACAGCACTAAATGGCGCAGAAAGCGCATCAGGAATCTCTTAAAAGAGCCTTTAACGAGGTGCCTGACGCCGCTTTGCAGTAAAAGATCTAGAGTCAGGAAAAGGGCGGCAATGAGCGGGCGCGACTTTACGTAGCCAGCGATGAACACAACTCGATCAACAGCGCTATAAGGCTGGAAGATATTGAGGTCTTCTTAAGAGTGCAGACGTATTAGAATAAGATCAAAAGACTGGGAGACAAGCTCACATCTCAGATAAAATGGCTGCCTATTTCGGCGCGATACGATATTTGGAGCGAAGCGAGGAAGCTCATTTTCCAAGAGAAAGTATCCGCCGAAGAGCGTAAAGCCACCGTTATGCGGGAAGTCGGCCAACGAATCAAAAGCATCCTCGAGGAGTTGCCTAACCCCGTCACTGATGAGAAGAGCGTCTTGTGGGCGCAAGAACGCTATACGTACCATATCAAGGGAGGGCCGGAACGCAAACGCCCCCAGAAGATGAAAGAGTGCAGCAAATTCGATGTCGAATCACCACCCATGGTGTACGCCAGTGATATTGAACTCAGGATGTGGTTGGAGCCGGAAGCCACCAAGAATAAGTTGTCTGTCAGTCAAATTGACATGGATAAAGGCAGTCAACTCCTCTATCAACTCTCGACTTTTTTCCCGCAAAAGTTCGAAGAGCAGGTTGCTGCTATGCAGTTTGACTGGGAGGATTCAGGTTATGACGCGGATATTGCATATCTGGATCGTTTGACCAAGAGTTTGGGACTATCGAAGCACCAACTTTTGGGCGAACTCAAAACCTATGGTGACAAATAACGCAAGCAAGGCATAATGAACGCTCTCAAAAATGAGAGGAATGCCCAACAAAAAGAAGACAATGAGCAAAAATCCAAAGTGGAAGCTTTAACTGAGGAGGAATTTTCCCGCCAGTCGATGATCCGCAGACTGCGGACGATCGAGTTCTTCACGCTGGATGAGAATTCTCAGAAGCTGAGAAAGGCTGATTGGTTGGAGTATGTCGTGTTCGACCCCTACATTTGTGATAGTGTTGTGCGCCAAAACCAGCTGCTCTCTATTGACGAGAATGAGATCGACCATTTACTTCTTGGCGCCTTCAACTTTATTGACATTCATGATAGCGCCACTGTTAACAAGATTATAGAGCAGTCGGCAGGAGACCATGTCAAGAAAGTCCTTGATGTGTAGAAGGCTATTGATAAAGGTTACTATAGTGCGCCGAAAACGGGACGCCACTATTAAAACGAAGCAGCCCAACCAGAAGACCAAACCAATTCAAAGTCGACCTCCAACGTTCTCCGCGGCTCAGTTTTCCCGCAAGAATTCAACAAGAAACCAACTTTCCAAGAGATGGGTGAAGAGCAGTAAGCAAAGCTGCAGCGCCTGAAAGAAATCCCCAACGTCAACCCTCTCAACCAGAACACGCTCAAGGTCTACTACACTCTGAGATTAGTGAAGACGCGCGACGTGAAGATAAAATTGCTGGGAGTGATGAACTACTTTAGGGCCGTGCAGAGGCTCCTAACTTTGGACTTGAAGGAGTTTTACTCTAGAGAAAGATCACTGCCCGAGACGAGTGAACTGGACCAAATATAGCCTTATTATGGGAAGAATCCCCAGACTGGAGGTGAGTTTGCCAAAACATCAGGCCTCTCGACCCCGGGCAATATCTTCCAGACCCACGTCGACCGCAACTTGGACACAACTGACCACTACAACTACGACGAAGCGGAGGAGGAAGCCAGGAAGAGAGATATCAGGGAAGCTATCCGCAAGGGTGAGCCTATCGCGAAAACCCCAGCTGAGGAGGAAGCAGAAATGAAGGACCCTATTACCTTAAAAGCATACAAGTTCCGGGATAAGTTTGCCCCGCTTGTGACCAGTACGTGCCCGTTGGTCCCCAAGCACCATCGCACTTTCGGTCGGTAGAGCTTGTTTGAAATGGTTTCGGAAGAAATTGACCGTAACACAGAGACGACCAAGGACCCCTAAGCCACCTTCAGGTGCCAAAGCAAACACCTGATCGAGAAGAAGGACCGCATCTTCGTGAACGACTAACTCAAAGAGATCAAAGTGCTTAACGAGTTCGGCATTCCCATTATTTACGAAGAGGCCCTGCAGGACATGGTCGCCCTCGAAGAAGAGATGATCAAAATTGGCAGCTATTACATCAACCAGTACGAGCACCGCCAAGTCTCCTCCGGCAACTTCACCATGAAGTCGATCTTCTCGCGGCCCTCTTACATGGTCGACCGGCCACAGCTAGTGCAGGACATGTTCGACAAAGAGATGGAGTTCCAGTACACCAAAGTGTCCCTGATCGAAGTGCTCCTCGAGACGTACGAGCATACGACAGATCCTTTGGAATCGGTCAGAATTCTGCAGATGATTGTTGATGTGATGGCGCACCGTCCTAGACTCAACATGGATGCCAGCATGTACACGGAGTCATACGACAGCGAAACAGCGCTCTTACGCAACAAACGTCAATTCTACAAAGAATTCATCCGCATGCAGAAAAAAGTCGAAGAAGCCGAAAACAGAGGCATCGACTAGTTCTAAGGGATGAAGTGTCGCAAAATGCAAGAATTCATGAGCGGCGATATGGTCTTCGATGAATCTTCTTTTGAAGAGAAAGTCGAGAGGGAAGGTTCTCAAGAAGAGTCGGGCGATAAGGACCAGGCCGCAGTTAAGATGTAGTAGAAGATGCAGTCTTCCGCACCAGCTGAGCGCGACAAGAAAGAAGCGCTCGAACGCATCGCTGCCCGCCACATCACCGAATTCGCCAACGAGCAGTACACCGATTTCTCGCAGATCCTGGGACTTCCCAATATCACCATCGACGAGCTGAACCAGAAGCAGCCGAAACGCGACCCCATCATCATCGATGCTATCCGTGAAGCCGCGTTCTTCGAAAAAGCTACAGAGGGATACCCTGTAGTGTTCAGCAAGACGCGCATGCCGGGTAAGACCGCCGGCCTACACACTAGAGACATCGGTTTGACTGATTTCTACGATTCTCTGTAGAGTATCTCTAAGGTGAGTGCGGCGCTTGCGCAAGGCTTCAGTGAACTGAAGAGTGTCACGGTCCCGGAGAATGGATTCTGTGAGAGTTGCTTGGAGTAGAAATTCCTTGATGCAGCACGGCTCAAACTCAAAAAAGTACAAATCCACGAAGATGAAGAAACCAACGTTCCAGAAATGCTCCCCTCTGGTGCTGAGGCTGACTCTATCAAAATGCGCGGTGCCCGCGACATCGAGAATGACTTCTATTTCGCCAATAGTGACAAACTAGTCTACGCCATGCGCAGCTTCCAGGCCGAAATGCACCCAGAGACCATCCTAAAGCGCGCCAATCCCATGGTAGTTGCCTCGCTTGATATCCAGGTAAGACAATTTTTCTGTTAATTTCTGCTTACTTTAGAGCGTGTAAAACTTCAACTTCCCCCGGCTGAAGCAGGCTGAAGTAGTCGCGTCGCTCGAGGAGTAAAACATGGACTAGTCGGGATTGCCACGGTACACGCCGAGGGGGCTGTTCGAGTGGGACAATCCCGCCAAGTTCGCCACGCTGAACGATTAGCAGAAAGACGAAGGCATCCTGCACAGGATGATCGATCTGGCGAAGAACTCGATTTCCCGCCAGTTCCTCCAGATGAGCCGCGGTATGGCTGACCGTATCGACGAAGCGTTTGAAGAAGAAAACGACAAAAGCAACAAAGTCAGAATACCGTCTATGCTGATAATGGCGTGTAATATTTCTGAGGTGATACGGTTGAGGGAGGAGTTGATTAGGAGTGTGCATGAGACCAGTATTCTGGCTAATGTGTATAAGGAGTAGGCGAAGTTGGCGAATAGGAATGCTACGTTGAAGAGTGGGGATTAGACCCTCCCAGCAACGATGCTCTCAGAAGCCATCGACATCGTCAACGTCGTCGATAACAACGACGGCTCCAAAATCTTCTACGACCTAGCCTTCACCGAATTCGACAAATCCCTCGGCCGCAACCTCGACTTCAAATCCGAGTCCTGCGTTAAATCACTGATGACCGACCTAGGCGTGGAAGAATTACGCGCCATCGTCCACTACCAAGTAATGCAGCAGTAGTTGCTGCACGTAGCCGTGACGGTGAATACTTTGTTGTTGGATGGGACGTAGCGAGCCTGCGCTGAGTTGGATTTGATCTATAAGCCCAAGTATCCGGTGGCCGTGCCTAGTACGGTCTTGAACTTGGATTTTGTGAGCGAGAGTGGTGAAGGGTTCAACCCGAGTAAGGCTAAAGGGATTAAGAATGATATTATCATTGAGATGAGGAAGAAGTTGAGCAACTGCTTGTACTGGATCTTACCGAGGAAGCAAGACTATACAAAGAATCTTGCTAAGTAGTACAATTCCTTCGTATCTCGAATGCACGAGGAACAACGCCTCTCCAAAGGCGGTTCCCAAAAGAAACTCCAATCCGAGACCAAATTGCGCGTTCTCCGCTCCATGCGCATCCGCATGTTGCATCAGTTCTGCAAGCGCGTGCTGAAGGAAGTGTACACGGATGCGTTGAAAATATAGTCCCTTGACGCCTGTAATTAGCTCAGGCTGAGGGCGAATATGTTCCCAACCGACTGCCGCGTCTTCAAACTAAACCTCGGCATCAGCATGGACGAACAAGTGAACTTGGGAGCAGGTGCCCTGTAAGAGAATCTCTCGTACGACGCCATCAATAGGTAATTTGAGCAGGCGATGAGGGAGAAGAGCCCTGATGAGAAGATTGAGGATTTGGTGCAGTGTCAGTTTAAGGACAAGTCGGGTATGGTTTATATTCCCTCGAGTGTTGAGGTGATGTCTTTTGATCGGGCGTAGAAGACTGCCAGGTTGAATAAGGAGAAAGATATCTAGGATAGGATTAGTATGGAAATTTACGAACTAGAAGACCTGACCCAAAAACTGGTGCAAATGCCTACAAGGTGCGCCCCATTCTACCAGTCAGAGTCGAAGCAGAATTTCTCGCAGAGGAAGGTGGACTTCGTTGAGGCCTACCCCTACAACTACGATGCTTATAATCTGCTTTCGTACTTCACCTCGACCTTGAAGATTTTCAACCTTGAGTACTTGATGGGACGCAACGCTATTCCCAGTAGCCAGCTTTTACCCATGGAGACTAAAGTACTTGCAGGCGTTCCTTTTTGGACTCAAGTGGAGAAAAACTCGCATAAACTGGAAATTGAGTTCGCTTTGCCGCAGGATGCCGCTTCAGATAGCGGTGACAACAGCAGCAATAATTCGTATCACCCGGATGAACGTGAAGCTAGACGCCTGCGTGAAATGAGCGTCTCAGAACGTGTGATTCGCCGCGTTATTAAAAAGAAGAAGGGCTGGATCAACCTAGCCTATGATATGACGCAGATCGCTGACCGAATCAAGAACATCCACAAACTTGTGTCGCACATCCCGCGTGACCTGGTGGAGTTCCCCTATGTGCTTGACGTGCTTTAGATGTAGCATCATTCCTCGTTCTTCCAGTTTTTGAACGGAATCGAAACAATGATCCAGCACTACTGTGAGAAAGGTCTCGACGACTACTTCCAAAAGGCGCAAGAAGTCCGTCAAGCTGCCATGAAAATGCAACGCGGCATCCACATCTTCGTCTCCAACGGCTACTACGTGACCCAAGCAGCCATCTCCCCCATGAACATGAGGTTGAATACGAACGGCACGCCCGAACAGGACTACGAAGACCTCCGTCAGAGCCAACTGGCTGTGATTGACGAGGCAGGGGCCGTGCCCACTTCAGTCAATGCTGTGCAGCGCATGTATGGTGAGTACTCGAGGCTGGACAGGTTGAGTTCTGATTGCTTCTTGTCGGGGCATATGAGGAACTATCAGAATTTGATGAATAGTTTCCTCGGGCTCGAAGATCCTGCTAGAGAACATATTGGCGCCAATTTGCTGCACATAGATGATGAGGTCGAAGACTACCTGATTTACAAGGGTCTGCTGGAATTACCACAGCAAGCTGACTCTGAGAGGCTCGACGAAACAGCTGAGAAGGTAAACGCTGGGATCATCGGTCTGTCCAGTATCAACTTGGGCAACAAGAAATCGGTGCTCTCGCGCCTTGGAAAGTCGTACGAAGTAGACCTCCTCGCAGCAAAAGTCGAATTCCTCTCCTTCAAAATCGAAGCCAAACACCAACAACGCGTCTTCATGTCCTGGGTCAACGGCGGAGTGACGCTCCCCGCCGACACCGAATCATACATGAAGCTGCTCAAGTAGTTGGAAGACACTACCATGTTCAGAGTGCTTGTTGAGCGGGATATTCTCAATGAGATTTACTGGACGCAGTAGGAGAATAAATAGAGGCGTGGAGTCGAGTAGAAAGATAAGGGCAAGAGTGAGCCTGCTGGAGCGATCGAAGGATTGTCGGCGCATGATAAGAAGTTGATCTTGGATAGGGTTAATACGCGCTCGCCTGAGTATCAGTTCTTTAACAAGGTGAACATGATCAGGGCGGAGAGCATTCTCCTGAAGCACTTGCTCGAAGTCGAGCTGATCAAGATTGGCACGCAGATGATCACGCAGGAGCACTCAGCCATCCAGGCTGCCTTCGACCAGTGTGGCACCGAAGGCTCAGTACAAGCCTATGTGCATCCGAACCAGCAGTTCGCTTCGACCTTGTTCCAGGATGTGGACTCGTTGGCGCACCTCAACGTGCTGACCAAGCTGGGCTTCGCGCACAGTTTCATGACGCGGTTGCGCAACCGGTGCACCGAAGTGGAAACTTTGACTAGCAAGGCCATCGTATTCACCATGAAGGACTTCAACGAGTGCCTCCAAATCTTCTGCAAGCAGATACTCAAATACGGTGAGACTGAGCTGCGCTCCCGGTGCGAGACTTTCGCCGTCCGCGAAAATCAGTATCGCCACATCATCTACCTGAAGGAGATGCAGTCGATCTACTACCAACACAAGTGCGAGTAATTCTTGAAGAACGTTGACTCGATTATCTCCGCAAAGATGAGTCAACGCGGCAACCGCATGATCTACGAGCACGACTTGACGACGAGGGAGCTACGCACCCTGAAAGACAACTACTTCGAGATGGAAGATACCATGAGGGAGGAGGTCCGCCTCGAGTTCCAACGTAAGATCAGCACGGGTGAGGGAAACCTCCGCAGAACGCAGAAGAATTTCAAGGAGTATAAGTAGGAGCTTGGCACCTCGTGGAACAAGGAGATGGGCGATTGGATTGAGACTGTTGTTTAAGGTGCTAGTAACGCTCAGCACAAGTCGTGGCGACCTCCTGCACACATGGTAGACGTCCCGCCTTTTAAGCATAAGGACCCAGATGGCCAATAAGAAATCCTCGGTCTCTTCCAGTACATCCGCAAGTTCAAGACCTACCAGGTCATGAAAGAGGTGACTACGTAGGAGCGGCATGACCGCGAGATCGCTCATATGTAGGAGAAACTTACGTAGAATCAGGTTCTTTGGGACTAGCTTGCTGAGTCGGAAAAGCGCGAGCAGATCACGCGCTAGGAGCTGGAACTGACGAAGCAGAGTTTGGTATAGTATGAGAAGTTGATCGAGAAGTTGTACGGGTAACTGGAGCACCTGAACAATTAGAAAATGCGGCTGCTCTAGTACAAGAACAGTAAGTCGAAGAGGATCGGAGAGCTAGAAGCCAAAATGAAGGAGATCGAGATTCTCGAGAGCATCGATCTGAACACGATCCTGGAAGAGATGCGTCTCCGGGACAGAAAACTCGTCACCCTGACGGCGCAGCAGAAGAACCAAGGGGCGCGTGAGAAGAACCTCTACAAGGTATTTGATCATGAGATGGATGATATTCGCGCCAAATATGACAAGGAGCATGCTGCGAAGATGGACGCGTTTGAAAAGCTCGAGGCGATGCGATTGGAGATCAAGACCCTGGAAGGCAAAGACATGAAGAATGACCTCTGGAAAGACAAGTGCCGCGAGCTGTACGACATGTGCTCAGAACTGGAGCAGGAAAACGTCGGCATCAAGGACTAATTCATCATGACGCAGCAGCGTCTAGAGCAAGCCTGTAAGGAGAACGAGATCCTCCAAATTCAGCTGGAGCAGAGCCGCACCGCCAACTCATCCGCTTAAAAGGGCACCAGTCTCCGCGAGTAGACCATTTTGTAGCGGGTCACCGCGGCCAAGCCTATGACGGCATCGCAGGGGAGGATGCGGACTAGCGGCGGTCAGGGCTATGGTAAGCTGATGACGGGGAAGGCAGGGGATGCTATGACGGGGAGTCTGGACGTGGGTAAGGGTGGTAGGATGCCGATGGGTGGGGTGTTGGGTCCGAGGAATGCCATGCGAGCGAGTAACAACCTTGCCAATGACTGGACGTCGATTACGACTAATGTCAGTTTCCCAGGCCTTCATAAGAACGATGCCAATGGAATGAGCCAAGGACAGCAGCTGAGCGGGCGAGGCCCCATCCAAGTCACCGGTGGAGGCTTCCGCAACCAAATGCTAACTACGAGTACAGCGGGCGGCGGGACTACGGCCCCCCACTCCGTCGCCAACAAGAGGGGCATGTCCTTGCGGCAGCGCCAGACCGAGAAAAACCTGTAACTGGCCGGGAACAACGTGGGAAGACTTAATACCGCGAAAAGAATCCACGGGAGCCTGGAGCAGGTAAACGGTCAGGGCAAGAGCGGGACCCAGCTGAGTGAGCAGCTCGCCAACGAGTACCAGGGCAGTGAGGTCCTTGCAGGCAACATCCTGATGACGGGCGTCAACTAGCCCATTCTGAGCAGCGATGGCGCCCACATCACCCACGCCTTCCAGGTGAACCCGAAGCGCCACCAAACTTCACAAGGCCACCGAGCAAAGGGCGGGCAACAGCAGATAAACTCCAGTCACTTCGACTCCGATTAATTTGGCGGCCAACTAAGTTCTGGCTCCAACATTAAGGGAATCGGCTTGGGCAACCAGGTACCGCAAACCTCCTACAACGTTATCCACGCACAACAAATTAATCCTGGCAGAGGAGTCCCACTAGGCAGCACAGCTATTCTGAAGCTGTAGCCCGGAGATCCCTCCTCAGGCACGGACCCTAACAAAACTATGTGATCACATTCTACATTCATATTTCAAACTACGTCAATTCAAATTCAATTTTCAATTATACTTTTCCCTTC
>Ga0115007_10003179_pt1 | contig 10009 bp, 7 predicted proteins | sample ArcOceMetagenome_2_FD_87166 | JGI IMG/M metagenome (GOLD analysis project Ga0115007, IMG submission 87166) | Marine eukaryotic phytoplankton communities from Arctic Ocean - Arctic Ocean ARC135M Metagenome | ecosystem: Environmental > Aquatic > Marine > Oceanic | place: Arctic Ocean | collected...
GACCCAAATATAACTAATATACCATGCTAAAAATATATAGTTTAGAATTTGCACTATATATAAAAAATATGATATGCCATATAATGTGGAATCAATCCGACTCGAAATCGGAAAGCAACCTGGTGGTGGGGGGACCCACTAGTTTTTTTTGTTAACAAATATATTCCCTATTTTCATGTCAATATATTTGTTTCGTCTAATTTAATTATTTAACGTTTGGTAAATTTTTTTGTGAATCTCTTTTTGTATGTCTTGGATCTTCTTGGCATAGAAGTTTTGCGTTGACTACGTTTTTGAAGTGTGTAAAGACCGAATGGAACAATGGCTTCCTTTAAAATGCCCATAAATCCACCATATTTGCCTCTCTTGGCAGAGCGTCTTTTAATGGTGCGTCTAGATTTTTTACCACCAGTAAATGGTGCAGGGGAAGAACAACCACAATTACCGCCTTTCATTCTTTTTCCAGATCGGCGTTTGGTTGTCTTAGAACCCTTTCTCTTGCGTCGTTTACCACCACTCATGGCAGAGTTAGGTCCAGGCCATCCTTTATCGGCAACTTTTCCGACCATCCAGCTAGCTCCACTACCACTAGCATTACAGCTTGATTGAACAGGCATATTATTTGTCATTATATACTTATAGGATATATTATTTACTAATACTCAAAAATAATTCATTCACATAACTAAACTGTTCAGACCAAGGTTGTTTAAATTTAAATGTTTTAAATTGCTACGCAATAATAAATAGAAAATCCCTAAAATTAATAAAAAACTAATAAGAACGAATACAAGCGATAAATAAATATATGGATATATTTCTTGAACAATCAAACTAACGATAGGTTTGAATAATTCCTTCATTTCTTTTTTAACATCATCTCTTGATAGTATTAATAAACATTGTTCAATTAATTGTTCCCTCATTAATTTAATCATGTATAAAATATTTAATTATTTAGCGTGTTAGAATTTACAAGATTTTATCTATATTTTTCTATAATGGAGCAAAAAATATATGATACAGATAATGATTTTGATTTCACAAAAATTTCAATTTCTCAGCCGTCGGCAATTCAGGGAGGGGCATATATTACAAAGATTAAGTATGATGAAAATCCACTCTACATTCAAACACCTAAATGTTTGACAAAACAAGGATTAAATGAAACGAATAAAAAGGCATATATCGATTTGATGTATTCAAATGAATATAATACTGTCATAGAATGGTTTGAGAATCTAGAATCAGCTTTAGTAAAACTTATCTACGAGAAACGTGAATTATGGTTCCAAAATGAAATGGAAATGGAAGATATTGAAAATTTTTTTAACCCAGTTACTCGCGCATATAAGGGTGGAAAATATCATTTAGTACGAATAAATATCCCTAAGAACAAGACATTGAGTTCACAATACTCATGTAGTGTATATGATGAAAACGAGAATATGATCGCTATACAAGATTTAACAGATAGCCATAATATTATACCGTGTCTAGAAGTCCAATCTATTAAATTTTCTGCAAGAAACTTTCAAGTAGATTTGATAGGAAAACAAATAATGATTTTAAATAATAAACCTTTATTTGCCTCTTGTATGATTAAGCGAACACATTCTGCTCCCACATCAACTGATAATGACACGATAGATGGTATAATTGAACAAACATCGCAAAATGAAAATACAACTGAAGATATACCATATAGTCTTGAAAATGGAATCATATCATCGGCTGATTCTTTAGAGACAATAGATGAAACCAAAGATGAAACAAAAGATGAAACCAAAGATGAAACCAAAGATGAAACCAAAGATGAAACCAAAGATGAAACCAAAGATGAAACCAAAGATGAAAATGATCCCGACCAGCACCAAGAACCAGAACAAGATGAATCTCACAATGATAATAACACACAAATGAGAACTGAAATAGACACTGACATTAATAGTATAGATACAGCATTCCCATCGCCTGCTATATCAGATACTGTACCAGAAGAAAATATAAACGAGAATCATTTAGAAGACATTGTTGAAAATAACGAAACAATTATACCAAATGATCGGGATTCTATATCATTAAGAGAAGTATCTTTAGAAGATATAACAAATGATATCAATGTAAATAATAGCGATAAGTCTTCAATTACATTAAACAATCCGAATGATGTTTATCATGAAATATACAAAATCGCTAGACAAAAAGCAAAAGAGCACAAAAAGGCAGCAATCACTCATTATTTAGAAGCTAAGAAAATAAAAAACACTTACCTATTGGATGGTTTATATCAAAGCGACGATTCAAGTAGTGACGAAGAAATGGATAGTGACTCAGATGAAATAAAGAACCAAATAGATGAAATGGTAGAAGAATTGGCCTAATTTCAAAATAAACGAATAGTTTAGTAATATGTTGAATTTAGATTGATTATTGTTATTAATAGATGAATATGTTTTGTTTTCCAGAAAAATATTTTATCATTTATTTTATATAATGAACTTCGTGAAGAATTATTTAAAGAAGATTGAAGCAAGCCACGCCACACTCTTTGTTATTGGTGCCTTATTTATAATTTACCTATTCAAATCATACAGTGCTGATAAAATGGGTTCCGGTTCTGAGCAAATGAGCAGTAGAAAAACTCAAGAGATGTACAACCAAGCAAACAGTGCCCAACAATCAGGCCCTGAGCCATCTGCTCCTTTAGGTCAAAACGAAAGCTATGCCTCTGCTGGAGGTGTTTCTAGCAGTATGCAAGGTATGCCGCCATCATGTAGCAAACAACAAGTAGCCGATCCTTCTGAGTTATTACCTAAGAATAATGCCAATGACGAGTGGGCCAAATTAAACCCCTCTGGTAGTGGTGATTTACAAGATGTCAATTTATTGCGTTCTGGTTATCATATGGGTATTGATACCGTTGGTAACAGTTTAAGAAATGCCAATTTACAACTTCGTTCAGAGCCTGCAAACCCCCAAGTCAATGTTGGGCCATGGAACAACACTACTATAGCAGCAGATACCATGCGTGTTCCTCTTGAAATTGGACAAGGGTGTCAATAATTATATTGTATAATATTCTCGTGACAAGATAACTCAAGAAAATAGTTGAATATTTCATTTCATTCTACAAATAAATAAATTAATAGAATTTATATTATACTAATTTATTATAGATGAAGATTCGTATTAACATGTTTGGATTTATCATGATATTATTTATTATATTAATTGCTTTAAAAATATATATGGATTCAGATATATATAATTTGCGTTGTATTGTATCTACAGTAAACGGTAAGAAATATTGTGTAAGAGAGAGAAAAAATATACAAAAAGCATCCAACCTGTTAGCCAGAACAACTGAAAAATTGGACGATCTTGTCGAACACGTAGGAAAAAAATATCCCACGCGCGAAAATATAGAGAGATTGGTTACTAACTATAATCCAACAACAATAAAGGAAACATTACCAACAAGCGAATATCCGGCATATAGTGAAAATAAAGGAGAGAAAATAGCATTTTGTTTAAACAAGAAAAAAGGAAACGATGATAATTTAATCGATGAAAACACATTAACATTTGTAGCTATTCATGAAGTGGCTCATGTTGCAACCGAGGCAATCGGTCACGGTGAAGAATTTTGGAACAATTTCAAATTCTTATTAGAAAATGCGGTTGAAATCGGCATCTATAAACCAGTTGATTATAAAAAGGAACCGGAAGGTTATTGTGGTATGAACATTACAGATAATCCGTATTACGATATGTAAGATTTATATACATGCTATTAATTTTCATTTTTATATTTTTATATTTTTATATTTTATTAAAAATATAAGAAAATTCCTAAGTCCTTAAATGGGTTAGTTTAGACCGTACTGTTTGTATTTCCCTCTCTTCGCCATTTTTTATTGTAAAATATATGTTTGGATAGTCGTCATTGTGTATTCCGATTACATTCCATGGTTCATCTTTATAAATTACCGAGTCGCCAATAACTAATCGTTTGTATATTTGTCGAACAATCTCTTTACCATTTTGCGTTTTTTCAGCACTTGGTTTGGAGTTATATAAAATATAATTGTCTGGTAATTCTGGAAAGTAAGTATCACATTCGTAATCATCATCAATACAAGTAATATACATATAATTCATAACATTTGCATGTATAAATGACTTATATATTTGAGAACCACCTATAATCCATATATTATCATAATCATGAGATAAAGGGGATGATATGTATGTGAGGAGTTCGTCAATACATGTAAATGTTTTAACTCGATTCTTCCCTCGATTACAGTCTAATTTCAATGTCGTCGATAGAATAAAATGGTCCCTATTTTTGAGAAATCCAGTACTCTGCCATGTGTTTTTACCCATAACAATTGCATTTTTTCCTCGACCAGTAGTGAGGCCTTGAAAATATTTCAGATCTTGTGGTAGTCTCCATGGTAACGAATTATTTATTCCAATTCCATTGTCGTTACACATAGCAACAATTCCATTAATCGGCATATTTGTATATAAAAATAATATTTTGATTTTATATACAAATGACTGATATTATTAAAGTCTATTATTTAACCGATAATGATAGTGTAAAAAATATAACGGTTTATATTGGTTCGTCACGTTATCAAGATAATCTGACTGAATTGTTTAAAGAAAATCAGACAAATGAATTATTTAAAAATGTATTTAGTGAAGATGAACTGAAATCAATTAAAACTAAATCAATACCGGTTATATTTTCAGAACAAATTATTTACAGTGATGACACAATCGAAAGTATCAAAAAGAAAATAATTCTTGCTAATAATAAAGAAATATCATTCGATGAAATATATTTATTTGCAAAACAAATTCAATCGTTAGACAACACACAAATATATGATAATTTGACACAAAATGGAAAAATCAGTTTGTCAAGAGATATACTATTGCAGTTTTTATCAAACATACCAGATTATGATGTTTCGCAAATTCCAGAAAAAGAAGTATATTCTTTTAATGATATAATTGATTTGAATCTCTCAGATAAACCACACATACTTAATATTTCACTAGGTCAACATTTCATTACTTCTAATGATATATATAGCTATACAGTAGACCCATATAGCGTAATCAATCTCAATAAACATTTAGTAGATCACGCTGAAAATATAATAACCACATCAAATAAGGAGCTATTATTAAACACTGGGTTTTTATTTGAAAATACGATTTATATGACAAATGCAGAAAATGTCTTCAAATCTGCGGTATCTAAAAATATACCAGAAAAAACAATGAGTCAGGTATATTTTCCATTTTTGAAAGAAAAAGATATATTCAGTATTAGCGATCTAAAAGATAAGCAATTTGCGATACTTGAATCAAATCGTGAATTGGTAAACGATAATTTTACACGTCAGGTAAAAAACATTGAATTATTTCATGATATATACGATAGTCGTAAAAAATCACTGGATTACATTGAACAAGGAATACAAATGATAGAATTTACAATTTCTCAAGAATATGAATATAACTTGCCATTGGATATCATATTTAAACTAATACATGCCGTCAAAATGATACCATTTATTAAATTTAATCCGTCAAAAAATAAGGAAAATATGTACCGATTATATTGTGATAAAGTTGCGAAGAATGGTAAAAAAATTCCATACTTGTCGAAAAATATGATTTTTAAACTGATGAAAACGATTGGTATGTCAAAGCGTGTGTCATGTTATATTGAATACCAAAATGACAACGGTCGTAATGTACCCATAATACTAGAGTTTGATAACTACGCAAATATATATGTTAAAATGGAATTCAAAGAAGCAAATTCTATTTCAAATATCGAAAAAACAGTTCGAAGTGTGGTTAATCCAACTATTGAAATTATACAAAAATATTTACAAAATAGTGGATACAATATGAAATTATTTTCAGATTTTTATGACAAAAATATTGAAATAGTAAATTTGAAATACTACGCATATGTGTCTATCGAAAAAAATATTAATCTAAATAATATAATCGGATGCGTGTCTAGTATATTTAATGTAGTTGTCGGGGATTTAAAATCTGGTATTGTAATGCGATATAAGCGTGTTGCTAATTTTAATGAAATGGATAGTCAAGAAGCATTTATCGTAGAGTTGTTAAATAATACTACCGATGAAAATGATGTTGTAAAATCACTGATGGATAATTTTCAAATGAAAGAAAAGGATGCTCAAATGAAGATAGCAGAACTATTAAATAATTTACAAGTGGTTCAAAATTTAAATAAGAATCGTGGTTTAAAAATAAAAAATAACCCTGGTTTTTTAACGAAAATAACTCAAGATAAATTTAAACAGAATATAATGATTGAAATGGACAATATTAATAATATATTCTACATGAATACAATCCCTATATATCTAGATTCGCTTATTCGAATTACACAGAATCCCACAGATACAGGGGTTGATATGTCTACCATAGATAGTCTATGTAAAACGAGTATTGGTAAGAATACAGAAGAAGTAAATGAAATTATTGCACCATCCGAAAGGTCTATTGGAGAAAATGTTCCAACTGCGATTATGGCACAAGACTTAGTTTTCGGTGACGCTGTTGAAAATGTAAAGGATAAAACTATTAATGTGTTAGACTTTTTATTTGATGACGACGATGACGACGATGACGATGATGACGATGATGACGATGGTGGTGAGGAATTTGAATTAGAATATACTGGTGGCAATGATGATTCATCTGGTTCAGAGGGAATTGATGTAAATTTGGATGAAGATTCAGATGATAATAACTCAATTGGAATTGATGTAGATTTAGACGAAGAATCAGATAATGACGATAGTACAAATAACAAGAAACCACTAGAGGAAAGTAAAATATCTGAAACAAGGCCATTAATGAATAATAATACAGATGATACAGAGAATGCGAATACAGAGAATGCGAATACAGAGAATGCGAATACAGAGAATGCGAATACAGAGAATGCGAATACAGAGACGAATACAGAGACGAATACAAAGACGAATACAAAGACGAATACAAAAAAGAAACAAGTTAAATTAAGTATCGTTGATAACTTAGATAATTTAAAATCTGATATTACTGGGTTAAAAATTGCGGACCCCAACCCATTTTTTCAGCGAATGCGTGAAAGAGATCCAACCTTATTCCTAACTGAATCGAAAGGAAAATATAATGCATATTCACGTGTGTGTCCATGGAATAAACGAAAACAACCGGTTATATTAACTGACGATGAAAAAGAAAAAATAGATAAGGAACATCCAGGATCTTACGATCAGGCAATAAAATATGGTTCTGATCCAACCAAACAATTTTGGTATATTTGTCCACGGTACTGGGACTTGAAAAATAATACAAGTTTAACTGAGGAAGAAGCAAAAAGTGGAAAATATGGTGGCATTATTCCACAGACTGCAAAAACAGCACCACCTGGAAAAAATATATGGGAATTTAGTGACGCAGAAGGTGCCCTACCTAGATACCATGTAGGAAAATCCGGCGAGTATGTGAAACATTACCCTGGGTTTTTAAAAAAAGATGTTCATCCAGATGGTGTATGCGTACCCTGTTGTTTTAGTTCATGGGATAAACCTGTCCAAAAGCAGCGTAGACAAGAATGTATTAAGGATGATAATGTAGATAATAATCCAGACAATAATAGCAAATCAACGATTGCTAAGAAAATAGACGTAGACGATTATATAAAAGGTCCTGACAAATTTCCATTGGAAGAAGGTAGATTTGGTTATTTACCAGTTAGTATTCAACGATTTATTCAGACAGATAATAAACAATGTCAAGTTAGTAATATAAATACGAATTTGAAAAAAAAGCACCCATGTTATTTAAGGAAGGGTGTAGAAAATAATCCAAATAAATCATTTTTAGCTTGTATATCCGACATATATGGTGAAATTAATAATGACGATATACTATCAGTTGATAATCTCATCAAAGAAAAAATAATACCATTGCTTAATTTGGACAATTTTGTTAAATACCAAAATGGCAATTTAATAACCTCTTTTAAAAGTAAGGATTCTTCGTCAGCAAATTTAGAAAATGAAGAATATGTAACATCGACTATATATAAAACACTAATTGATAAGAGTCCCACTCAGTTAAAAGACATAATCAGTGCTCAAGTAAACTTTAAGGAGTATATTTCAAATCCGTCGTCCGCTGTAGATTATGAATATTTGTGGGACTTGATAAGTGACAAAAACTCGGATTTCTTTAGTAATGGATTAAACTTGGTGATAATAGAATTACCCCAAGATGATATAACAGCAAATGTTAATATAATATGTCCAACAAATTTTTACTCAATTAATAAATTCGATAAAATGAAAGATACTGTTATATTACTAAAAAAATATGAATATTTTGAACCCATATATATTGTTATAGATAAATCGAGTACAACTGTTACTAAGCTAGTAACAACTAAGATGTTTACAAGCGAATTAATGGAAAAAGTGCCAAACCTAACCGAACTGTCTAATACAATTCAGGATATTTATAAATCGATGTGTAAACCATTAGCAAGTATACCTGATATGAATAGCAAATATAGATTCAAAGAGGTAAAATTTGTGAGAAATCATATCTTGGAAAAAGTAATTGAAATTTTGAAAAGATACAAAATAGAAATTATCAATTTAGTCGTTAATTACGATAACAAAGTGATTGGTTTAAATATACAGTACAATAGTGATGTTGGGTTTATTCCTTGTTTTCCGTCTGGTATTATAACAGATTATCCAATTATTATTATGGATGAAAATACACCTTCAAAAAACTTTGAAGAAACAGTTCAGTTTCTAACTACAATCACCATCCTTACCGAGAATAATATATTATGTAAACCAGTTGTTAAAATATTAGAAGATGAACTTATCGTAGGTATTTTAACGCAAACAAACCAGTTTATAGAAATATCAGAACCACAACAAGACAATGATATGACAATAACAGATTCTATAAACGATGAAAATTTTTATCGTGTAAATAAAATAACTCAAACTAGTAAATCCCAAGATATACAACGAATAGAATATATTAGAAAAATACGCCTAGAGACGGAACTGTATAGTACATTTCGCAATCGATTAAAAAAATTATTTAATCAATATGAAAATAAAAGCATTCGAACCCAAATAGAAACTATTTCGAATTCACAAGGTATGGTATATTATCTTCAATTAGAGAAAAATATCCGTCTAATTAAAACATTAATGATAGAAGAAGTCGAATTTATACAAACAACAAAAAATAGTTTACAGAAAATCGAAGAAAATTTAAAGAAAAATACTACCTTATTAATTCCAAAACTGAATTTATTAAGCAAATTGGATAATGAAAATATTTATTATAGTAAGATAGCAGATGAATTAATACGATATAAGCGAATAAAGCAATTCATGTTTGAACCAAATATGTTTTTATCGTTTAGTGATATAAAATATAACCTATATAGTGATGAATTATTAATTTTACAATCATTATTATCACCTGAATATTTTGATAATTTGGTTCCAGATAACAAAAATAAATTTATTACTTATAATGCGTACGACAATGTTGAGCCAAATACTACACAAACATATGATAATGAATATTATACAGATGATGCCAACATTAGTAATAAAAATACCATAGCTAAATTAAAAGATAATAATACCAAAAAAAAACCAAAAAAATTAAAATTACTAGAGTAAACATAGCGAATCTGAATTTTTAATTATTTCACGATATAATATCAAATAATGAATATTATATCATGTTTATCGATCATGAATATTATGGTGCTGAATCCTCGAGTAGCGTGTCATCATTGTTCTCTGCAAAACCATCTAATGTGTCATCATTGTTCTCTGCAAAACCATCTAATGTGTCATCATTGTTCTCTGCAAAACCATCTAATGTGTCACTTTCTTCCACTAATGTA
>Ga0115007_10003180_pt1 | contig 10000 bp, 6 predicted proteins | sample ArcOceMetagenome_2_FD_87166 | JGI IMG/M metagenome (GOLD analysis project Ga0115007, IMG submission 87166) | Marine eukaryotic phytoplankton communities from Arctic Ocean - Arctic Ocean ARC135M Metagenome | ecosystem: Environmental > Aquatic > Marine > Oceanic | place: Arctic Ocean | collected...
AGAATTAATCTGACGTGGTTGTACGGTGATCCAAGTTGGGTACAAATAAATAGAAATAAATAGAATCCTAGTTTACTGGTACGTGTAGTTTGAACAAGGGTGTACAGGTAGTAGGTAGGTGTGTACACCTACCTGTGTACACACTGTACACAAATAAATTATTACAAATACACATGTCATGTTCAAAGCGTGTAATCTTTTTGTACAATTAATTATTACCCGGTAGAATAAAATTATTTTAAAATTTTTATAATTTACTCACGCACTGTAGCAGCTAGGTACCACCACAATTATCACTTTTCAGGTATTACTAGTACTAGTATCAGTATCAGTATCAGTATCAGATACAACAGTATGATGCTGCACTTTCGCGTGACTTGCTGTTCTCTCCATTATTCTCATTTGTACTCTCGTGTGACTTTTTTTCAATTTGGACATTAATTTTGCTTGAAAGGCTACTCGACTAATATCCGATTCTCTCTCGATGGCGTCTACTTTTTTTGATTCCAACGATTTTCTTGCCCGCACGGTCCAACGACGAGCAAAATTTCTTATCCTGGATAATCTTGATATTGACATCATTTGTGCAACACGTATTTTATGGTGGGAAGCACTTCGAATGGAATCTTTCTGTGATTCTTCCCTCCAATCTGGTAAAAAGTGTTGCAAGCAAAATGCAAAGTACGAATTACCGATATTTTTATGTTTCGAACGATCCAATTCCATTTCTAAATCTACCAAGTAGATCATCGTATACCATCGTACTGTAACGATGAAGAACATGACATTTACAAGTATAACAATGATGGATACTGTCACTTTAAATTGACCTGTACTGCTGTTCCCATAATGAAACAAATACATGCCACAGGTGAGGGTAATGAATGCAGACACCAGACCAAATAATTCGCCATGATTTAAGGGATCGTGACGGGATGCAACTTTGACGTACGGTTGATTGTGCGTGTGCAATACTAAAAGCAAACCAATAAGAAGTTGGGCCGCCAATGTTTGAAGCTTGGGACCAGTGGAAAACAGAAAAACCGAAATGCCAATCACAAATCCTTTTCGAAGACTGACGATACTTTCCCAATGCTCCATATCCGGCCGATACCCAACACACAAAATGGACAGTTGGAATTTGACACGTTTATTGGTATGCAACAACGCACGTTTCCGACGCAGTATCCAAATCGACACAAGGGGAAGGCCAACGACAAAACCAAGAAACGAGGGCACAAACACCAACACCACCCAAATCACGTGTGTTGGAGTCCAACATTGAAATTCCATATCACGCTGCAAATATTGATTAACTTTCCCAACACTGTGGCATCCAACCAATGAAAAACAAGAGGTGCAAAGCGAAGGATAAAGCATGTACAACATACTGATCAAGGTGTTGATCCATTTGTCACCATACGTGATCCAATCTTCTTTGGGAATGCTTTTATCGTGATGTTCAACCATGTCAACATTTCCTTGCGCATGGTGTAACTTGGCGGCTTGTTCGTGTTTCAAATGCATGTGACTGACCACGCCGGCTATGAATACATCCAGTGTTAAATCATGTCGGTTGCGATGTTCTGTTTCCACTTTGACTGCTCTTTGCATCTCGAAGACTCTTTTAATATCTTTGGGTTTCCAATCATGTCCAAAAAAGTCGCCATGGCTGAGTATAATTCGCGTGAATTGAGTTCGCGATAACGATCCATGATTGTGTGTGTCGGCTTTTTCAAAAAACATTTGTAAACGTTCCCGGTCTAAATGAGTCGACCCACTGAATGCGGTATTGGATAAACTGCTACCAGCGGATGCCTGTGTTGCATCCAGTGTTGAATCCAGTGTTGAAGCCTGTGTGGATTCCTCAAGAGTTTTGGTTTTTCTACCCACTGCGTCATTGCCATCACTTCGCCTTCCATCTTCCATAATACTTTGTTGCACCACCACATTTTTTTTTTTATTTGCTGTTCTCGAAACACATTTGCTATTATATTTTGCTGTGGCCACCCAAAACAAAGTTAATGGAACGACGAGTAAAAAAGGTAGGCACAGAACCAATAATTGTTTGAGCATGAACAAACTGCTATCTGACACAATGCCATAACAATCTGGATTGAACAGATACGCAGCAGGATTGGAAAACAATGAAAACAACCAGAAAAATTGCGCCAGATACTCGGGCCACCGAAGTGGAAAGCTGGCCATCACGCCTAAAATTTGAGCGTGAGCTATCATAATTTTTTCCATCGACTGTGCCAGGTTCGAGTACGTGGTGTCAATTTTTGTGGACAATCTTTCCGAATCCGCAAGGGATTTCTTCAAAAAAAAAGATAGGAAAAAGATAAATATTACAGTCGCAAATAAAGTTGTTGTTATATTGAGAAGTGGGCTCGGACATTTTGTGCATCCATTGCCAGTAGGAAAATAATTTTGCAGACACGCTCGACATCCTCTCGAAAAATTACGAAACCCTTGATCTTCGTTGCAGCTCTCGACATAATTCATTGCAGCTTCAGGAAACTGCAACTCGTATTCAGGATTTTTAGCCCCCAAGCAAGCGTGAACGTTTTGGCATTCTTCAAACACATCTCTTTTTTGTGTGGAATCTTGGCATCCTTGTTCATTTGCACAGGCGTCTTTTAAACTTAATCTTGTGTAGCCGAACAACGCAGTCACCTCCTGCCAATTTCCGCTCTGACAACTGGCAAAATTTGGACACGCAACACATTTCCAAAGGTTTGGATCTCTATTTGTATCGTCATTGTACGCCAAACCATCGCAGTCATGATCAACTGTCCATGCATTGGTTTTCCATTCTTGGTCACTCATAAATTTTTGATCCTCAACTCTTTTGAAAGCTTTAATACTTGTGCTAGCCACCACTTTTCGGAAAGGTTTGTTTGAGATCACACACGCTTTAACACTTGTGCTGGTACAATTTACAACGATACCAGAAGCAAACGATGTGTGTTCTTCTTGCTCGTGACTTATATGTTTTGTCACTGTGCAAGAATGACGATCAATGTCAAAATAATTGGTTGAATCCATTCCTATAATTCCGTGCAACAACGACTTTTCCATAAAAAATATCCGGAGCCCGTCGTTCTCGACAGTTGTATTACTAATGTGGTAACATAAAAGGTTGGTCTCGCTTTCGTACCACATGTCTACAGCAAGTTTTTGAGTATGAAATATACATTCCGTGCGTGCTTCGTTGCTTGCAAAACCGATCGGGCAAGGGGAACAGGAAGAAGACATTGGACAAGTGGTGACTGTTCGAGTTGCGCACTTTTCACATTGTAAAGTTGAATTTGCAGAGGGTTGAAAAAAACCTGGTTTGCACATTTGACACTCGTTCCTTTTCGTTTTCTGGTACATTCCAGGCCCACATAATGTTTGAACCGGGTGTATGATCGTGGCAAGAATGATGAAGTTTACTGTTAAAGTCATGTATGAAGTCATGTTAGATTGTGCCCTTACGCGCATTGCTTGTGTGAGTGTCGAAGTGGTTACGTTGACTTTTAGGCCAAAGAAACAACAGGCAGTAGATCGCAGTGAACAGTTCGCACGGTTCAGTTCCGCCACGCGTTCCACGGCACGTTCCCCGGTGAGTCTGTGATCTCTAGCCTTGTCTCTAGCGGTAGCCGGTAGTTTTGCTGTTGGTTTTGGTTTTTTTGGTGAACGTGTATTTTCAGCCAGCAATAACTATTTTCATATTTGCCCTATTTATAGATTGGGATACCGGAAAACAGACAAAAACATGAAACCACCATTCTCAACTCAACAGTCAAAAGTCGAAAGTCCAGCACAAGTCACTGTCAACTGTCAATGGTCAAAGTCAAAGTCAAAGGCAACAGCAACAGCAACAGCCTCACCCTCACCAACAGCCAACAGGCTCAATTCCAGCTACTTGATTCCACAATGCCCAAAGATCAATAACAACACTCAATGAAACACATTTTGCTGTTCTGTTCTGCGTTGCTGGTCGCTCAAACAAATGGGGCTTCACAGTGCTCACAACTTACGGAGACTCGAGACAATTCTTTGCAGCCACCATCATCGTTCAATATATTACAAACCAGAATCAATTTCACCAAACAAGACGCTGTCTCAGAAGTAATAGTCACGTGGGAATGCTTGGACAACATTGATGGGTATTTGATATCATGGAGCCAGTCACGGGACAACCACCCAAATATCATTCAATTTTTTTCGGCTTTGTCCGAACCAGATGCAGTTCTGTATGATACTAGTCCTACCACCACTGCGTTGTCGTCCAGAAGACTGTTTTATGTGTATACCGAAAAGTGTGTGGTGGAAGGTCAGTTGACAATACCGATTGCTGGGGTATTGAATGGTACCGTTCCTTCGAAAACTCGTTTTTTCATACACATGGAATCCATCAAAGACAAAAAAAGAAGCAACGCGGTTGGCCACAACCCTTGGAAAATTACTGAAAATTGTTTAGACGATGACAGGTATTTGGACAATACCTTGGAAAATTTGGCGGCATGGCGTTGTCGAAAATGCCCCACTGGCGGCTCATGCCGAGGTGAAGTTGTTCTTAAAGACCTCACAGGCAAGGCGGGGTTCTGGCGCCTTGGTTCCGTTGATACCAATGCACAAAATAGTTCGTCGCCACCGGTCTTTTGGCCATGCTCCAATCCTTTAGCGTGCATGGGCAACATTAACAAACAATTAGAGAACAAGTACAAAGGAAAATGGTCCTTTACCAAATTGAGCAATTCCAGTATTTTGAAATTTGACCAACCGGAGAAATGCAACACTGATTTGGGGTTTCGAGAAACATGTGTGCAACGCAACGGTCAAAGAACAACATGCCGCTTGTGTCGGGCGTGCAGGCATGGTTATTATCCTTATGGTGTCGCAGGATGTGCACGTTGTCCTTCAGCGGCAAAGCGAATATTAATTGTGTGTTTTGCAATGTTCTTCCTGGTTCTGGTTGTCACGTTGTTTTTGACCGCGGCCAGTGAGCGAGATTCAAACCCTCATAGCCACCTCGCACAACCACTACAGAAAATAATCTTGAACCACCTGCATTTAATTAGCTTAGCCGGTGCTCTTCCATTGCGTTGGCCGCTTGATTTGCAAAATTTCTTTGTTGCGTTGGACGTGTTAACCAGGTTTTCAGGCTACATCATAAATCCTACTTGTGACGATGCAAACGATCACATCGGAGGCACATCTTCTAAATTTTTCCACAAACAAGCACTGGTACTATCGCTGCCTCTTTTCGCAGTGTTGGGGGCGCTCGCGTATTGGGAGTGCGTCAGATTCTTTCCAACCTTTTTGGAATTTAAATTTGTGATGCTTCTTCGACATTGTTGGCGGAGGACACGACGACGTGCTGCATGTTGTTGGAGTTGTTTTGATATACTCGAAAAAGGAGGCGACGTTCCGATGAATGCGTCAGAGTGTTTTGACAGGTAAGCATCAGTTCTACTAAAAACTGGAACCAGAAAAAAAGTAACGTTTTATTGACTTGTTTTTTTCTTTGCAGATTTCACTTGTACGCCCATCAAAGTAAAGTTCATTTTGTGGACGACACCCATCATTTGCGTCTCAGTCGTTTGTCAATCTTTGATTTACTGTATGCTCTTTCTGTGGATGGACGACATCGAGAATTACATCTACGACTAAATACGGATGCAGAAGACAATGACATTCATCATGACATCAAACTTAACATGATGATACCAACGACTGCAGAACCTGGCGAATTACTTAATGTGAAGTTTGTTCATTCACAAAATGTCAGTCTACTTGTCCCTCTCGATGCAATACCAGGGAAAGTTTGCGAAATCCAACTTGATAAAGGTACTCAAAGAAAACTGGGTCCAATGGAATGCATATATTTGTCCATGCAACCGGAGCCCGAGCACGGCTCGATCACTTTTCAGAATTTTTATAAATGGTACCATCATTACGCGACCGATGTTCATAGTCACAAACTCGAAAATGAGCGTGAATTAGATCGTGACGAAGATTTGGTTGAAAAGTTAGACTGTGTTTTGCATATAATTTCAGGACCAACGGGCGCACATACGATCGTAATACCATTGGACAGTAGCGGTGTTGTTCAATCTGGGTCGTCTTCCACAGTCTCTCTGGAACAACATTTACCGGGCCATCATGGATTCAATTGCGAATTTACGTTTTTCATACATTCCCAAAAATGCAAAGTTCAAAATACTTCCACGAGCGTCTGCGAAACTTGGATGACGGTCGACGGAACCCCACTCGATCCTCAAAAAAAAACAACCTTGGACGACGATTCATTGATTAAAATCTGTGCACGTGATGGTACAGAAACGGACGTTATTGTTGAAATTGCCGCTCGAGGCATGTACCATTCGCACGCCACACAACACAATGCATTTACCATTCCCACTCGAAAAGAATTAGAACAGATTTTCCTCGATGCACTCGAAGCGCAACAAGCTCTGGCAGCCGTAAGGGCCCATGCGTTTGGCAATGTAAAAGCAACACATTCGGTGCTCGAATGGAATACTTTTCGACAAATTGTACATTCTCACCCAAATATATTTGGAGTCCATACGTCGTACAAGTCCACCGCTTCAACATACGTAAGATTTCGTATCAAGTGTCGGGAAGCTGGTTTGGATCGTGATGCACCACCATTGGGCTGCTTGAAAAATATGTTGCTTCATGGCCAGGACGCGGTTGGGTGCAGATTGGAGATTTTTTGGGAAGGTAATACTACTTTTACTGCTTGAAATATCGATCAACATTGGGAGGTGTACTCATACAAACATGTTTTATTTATTTTTTCTCTTTCAAAACTATGTGACCAACTACGATCAAAATTCAGACGGCCAAAGTAAAAAAGCTGATCTTGATCTTCAACCGTTTCTAATTTTCGCAAAACTAAAGGGAGGGAAAACAACGGGTATAAACAAAAATGAGGCCAAGGAAGCATCTAATTTAGAGCGTCATTCACTGTTTGGAGAAAAGGATAGAGATACAAAGAAAGGCCGTTGGTTTACCGGTGTGATTGACCTCTTCGATCCAAAAACGGACAAACACCATTTTACATACGATGGAGACATGGTAAGATTGAATAACAGGTACTGGCATGATGAAAACAGGCAAGACAACTTTTTTACTTAATACAACCCAATTCTTCTTGTTGCAGGACGAATGGTGGTATGATTTGAAACATGTACGACATCGATTTAAAGGATACGGCGTCATTCAACAATTGGCAGAAAAACATGCCAAAGCCCACCAATTTTCCGCGTTTGCCAGTATTGCCTTTTCTGTAGCCTTGCAGGTGAGACATTCATATTGTTATGATGAGTTGTACTCTTGTGTAATTTGACGTACATCAATGTACCCAGCAATACTAACATTTCCCCCGACATTCTCTCTGCAACCGCCTGGTGCTGCAGCGACGGCATTGCCATCAAAAATTAGAAACAGCGAGGAAAAGACACAAAGCTCGTACTGAACTCAAGCATGAAACAAAGTTCTTGGCACATGGAACTTCAAATGTTCGAAGAAGTCAAGAACTTCTTGAAGAAAGTGAAAGAGCAGCGGACATACAACACTCCGACAAAGTGGTGGCTACAATCGTGACTCTTATTTATTTACTGTACCCCACCATGTGTTCTGCTGCTTTTTCATTGACTGCTTGTCAACCAATTGGTGCGTCTCGATCTTATTTACAACAAGACCTTGAAGTTCTTTGTTACGGAGAGGTACATCTGGCTTGGTTTATGTTGTTGTGTGTTCCAGCACTGCTGTCCCTTGTGGTTGGAATTCCCCTTTTCACTTTTGTGTTGCTTCGACGTTCCAACATGTTGCATCGCCGGACAAGGTACCGATACGGGATTCTGACCATTGGATTTCAACCATACGCCTATTATTGGGAATTGTGCATAGCGGGCCGAAAGTTGCTTACCTCTGCCATTGGTGTGTACATGCTTCGTTCAGATCCTTCGATGCAAGCATTGACGAGTGAAATTCTTGTCGTCATTGCATTAGTATTGCATTTGACGGTCGAACCCTACCATGAAGTAACACCAAAAAAAAATTCGTTGCAACACGCGGAAACGTTTGCGTTAACCGTGGCTTTCGTGACCCTCGTGTGTGGCATTGTTCTTACCGAATCCACAGTCAAATATGGAACATTTTACACGTTTGTCATTGTGTCCACAAATTGCCTGTTTCTCGCCACGGCTTCTTGGTGGTACTTTGTATTGATGCGCATGGACTTGGAAAATATGATTGAAAAGATGGAGGAACTTCATTGGTTGAGTAACGGTTGTTTACAGTGTTTAACGGCATTGTTTCCGGACTGGGAAAAGGCCGGGAGAATAGCCGAGTTGGACCGGGAAGAAGCAGAAGCCGTAGAAGACATGAAACACATGGATTTGAGATGGGCGGCTAGAATCAAAGAGATTGCACATCGATGGGTGGTATCCCATCGTCGAAGAAAAACAGATGGACACTGCAACATTGTCCCCGCCGGCAGGGGCCCCATCGAAATGTCATCGGCCGAACATGCCCTCAAACGTGCGAACAGCATTGAAAGAAGAAGTGAGCTCGCGGTAAAACAATTTCATGTGTCCTTAGACGAAAAAAGAAAAAAGAGCGTAAAACGATTGGAGATGCGAAGAAGGACAGCGAGCCAGAAACAGCTGCGGCAAGGGTCCAGTGCATTTATACATTTTGTAGTGCCCGAACACGTGGAGCTTTCAAGTTTAGGGTTTAAACTCCGTTGGGTGCACAGCAAATGCATTTTGTACAATTTATTACCCATGAAATTAGGGGCGAGGCAAGGCTTGAAGAACGGTTCAATTTTGCTGGTTGCTGGTGGTGTCCCAATGACGGACGAAAAATTATTTTCATCGATACTGTTTAAACGGCCGTTGGAAATGGTGTTCAATGTGCCAATTGAGTAAAGAGGTACCTGTAGGGTACAAGTACTAATATCATGGTGCGTGTATTTATTTTATAAAAAAAAAACACAAGGTGGGATGAAATCCTACATTATATCTTTTTCGTTCCGACTTGCAGAGCTTTGCCTCTTCTCGGAATTCTACTTGTGGTCGGTATATGTTACACGGGGTATAAAGTACCTGTTGTTAGTCCATTCGGCTTCGAATGTGTGTGTACATGAATGTAGTGCTCGGGTTTGCGTTAATCTAGCATCGATTTGCTAGCTTATTAGTTTTTACTCAGCAGCGCAGAGTTGAATGCAGAGTTTCTCAATGCAGAGTTTCTCAGCAGGCAATTCTAGAAGATGAAAATCAACGCTCGCACAGTCATCAGTCGGTGCCACTGAGTCATTGCTGGCACACAGCTACATGTCTAATCCCCTTGATTGAAAGATTTTACCCTGTTTTTAGCTAACAAAATCTCCCAAAGAGCTGGATTCATTTTTCGATGCGGATTACTCGCATTTTCTTGGTTTTTGACTGTGCGCTACAAAATTGGTCAAAAAAGTGTCGCGCGCAGTTGATAATTGATAATAAGAAACCAACAAAAAAAACACCACCGCGCGCCGCACCGCCACACCAAGCGCCACACAACACAACTCACACTTGCGTGTTCTGCGTATTGCGTAAACAACGAGCCTGGACAACGAGCCACAACAACTTTTACCGAACGTGGACAAAAATATAAAAATATGCATCTTCGTCTATTTTTTTTTTCCGTCCCATACTTGCTATGGTTTGTTTCAATCTCCGTGATGGGCTCGCACGAAACCATCCAAGTTGGTAATACATATTACATGAAAAATGGGTTGCAAGAATGTGCGGTTAGTGAAGTATGCAACTGGTGCAAAAGCTGGTTACACGGTTGTAGTTGTTACATGCGCACAACCGGCCGGCGAAGTCATAACAAATACTACCGCGAAGTTTTAGGTGTGCAAGTGCAAGTACAGTATTACGAAACAATTCCCTCGTGGTATTCATACTACTACGACTACCATGGGCCATTTGAAACC